>Ga0105247_10000605_pt1 | contig 29002 bp, 23 predicted proteins | sample KBSS24metaG_FD_81519 | JGI IMG/M metagenome (GOLD analysis project Ga0105247, IMG submission 81519) | Switchgrass rhizosphere microbial communities from Kellogg Biological Station, Michigan, USA - KBS S2-4 metaG | ecosystem: Host-associated > Plants > Roots > Rhizosphere > Soil | place...
ATTGTAATGATGCATTTTGTTTTCCATCTCCTTTTATAATATAACAATGTTGCTTGCCGCACTTCAATAGTGCACAAAGCGATCTTATAATAGTTCGCCTGTAATAACAGATAAAATCGTTAGTAACAATGAACAAAATAACATGGTTGATCAGCTTGTATATGCTGGTTTATGCCACAGGCTGTTCTTCAACAAGAAAAGAAAAAGAAGATGTTGGCAAGTTTACTGTCACCAGCCCTATCAGGATTGATACGTCTTTTACCAAAAGCTACGTTGCACAAATCCAGTCCATCCGCAATATCGAGATCAGGGCACAGGAAAAAGGTTATCTCGAAAGTATCAATGTAGATGAAGGACAATACGTACATGCGGGGCAGGTGCTTTTTAAAATAATGCCGAAAATATATGAAGCGGAACTATTAAAAGCGCAAGCTTCAGTAAAAGAAGCCGAACTGGAATTACTGAACACAAAAATACTGTCAGAAAAAAATATTGTTTCAAAAACGGAACAACAAATGGCAGAGGCCAAACTGGATGAAGCAAAGGCAGACGTATCGCTGGCACAATTGCATCTTTCTTTCACAACAATAAAAGCCCCCTATGATGGCATAATAGATCGCATTCCTTTAAAACTGGGGAGCCTTATTGATGAAGGGGCATTACTTACAACATTATCAGACAACAGGTCGATGTATGCCTATTTCAATGTGCCTGAAAGTGAATATCTCGAATACAAAGCACAGGGAAATAATAATAACATGCATCAGGTCTCATTGCTGCTTGCAAATAACCAGGTATATAAACATGAAGGTGTGGTTGAAACAATCGAAGGTCAGTTTAATAATGAAACAGGCAATATCGCTTTTCGAGCAAAGTTTCCTAATCCTGAAATGTTGTTGAAACACGGAGAAACAGGCAATATACTAATGAACGTACCTGTCAGGAATAGCTTGATCATTCCGCAAAAAGCTACTTATGAGTTGCAGGACAAAACATATGTTTTCGTAGTGGATCAGGATAACAAGGTGAAGTCACGAAGTATTACCATTAAAAACAGGTTATCGAATATATATGTCATTGATTCAGGGCTTTCAGATGGAGATAACATCCTGCTGGAAGGTGTGCAGAATGTAAAAGACGACGATAAGATTCAATATAAATATGTTGATCTTAAAGATGCCCTTTCCTCGCTTCAATTAATCAACCAATAGAATTACTAATCGACAAATAACAATGTTCAATAAATTTATTCATAGACCTGTTTTATCTATTGTAATATCTCTCATCATAACGTTATTAGGAGTTATTGCATTGATCAAGCTACCCGTAACACAGTTTCCTTCTATTTCTCCACCCAAAGTAAACATTACTGCAGAATATCCCGGTGCTAATGGTGAACTGATGATTAAAGCCGTAGTTATTCCATTAGAAAGAGCTATCAATGGTGTGCCTGGTATTAAATATATCGCTTCTGATGCCGGTAATGATGGTGAAGCATCTATACAAGTAGTTTTTAATTCCGGTGTTGATCCCAACATCGCATCTTTAAATATTCAGAACAGGGTTGCTTCCGTTATCAACAAGCTTCCTCCTATCGTGGTACGTGAAGGAGTAAAAATCTCCCGTGAAGAATCGAATATGCTCATGTATTTAAATCTTTACAGCACCGACCCGTCATTGGATGAAAAATTCCTTTACAATTTCGCCGACATTAATTTATTGTCGGAATTAAAAAGCGTAGATGGTGTTGGTTTCGCTGATGTATTGGGCGATCGTGAATATGCCATGCGCATCTGGTTGAAGCCCGATCGCATGACTGCTTATAAAATTTCTGCTGATGAAATATTAAAGGCAATTGATGAACAAAGTCTTGAAGCCTCGCCGGGAAGAACTGGAGAAAGCTCAGGCAAACGATCAGAGGCTTTTGAGTATGTACTGAAATATCCTGGTCGTTTTACTACTAAAGAAGGTTATGAGAACATTATTGTTAAATCAAATTCTGACGGACAGTTACTCCGGGTTAAAGATGTAGCTGATGTGGAGTTTGGAACTGCATTCTATGATATATATTCTAAAATAAATGGCAGACCTTCTGCTGCTATCATGATCAAGCAATCCTACGGAAGCAATGCACGCCAGGTAATAAAGGATATTAAAGCAAAATTAAAAGAAATAAAATCCACCACATTTCCTAAAGGAATGGATTATGAAATAAGCTATGATGTATCAAAATTTCTCGATGCCTCTATAGAAAAAGTGTTGCATACTTTAGTAGAAGCATTTATTCTCGTAGGTCTTGTAGTATTTATTTTTCTTGGAGACTGGCGTTCAACAATTATTCCTGCTATTGCTGTGCCCGTATCCTTAGTAGGTACCTTTTTATTCATGCAATTTTTTGGAATTACTCTCAACCTTATCACATTGTTTGCTTTGGTACTCGCTATTGGTATTGTAGTGGATAATGCGATTGTGGTGGTAGAAGCGGTACATGCAAAAATGGAAGAGAAAAATTTATCGCCGGTATATGCAACAGAAGAAGCTATGCATGAGATCAGCGGAGCTATTATCGCAATCACCTTAGTAATGGCAGCAGTATTTATTCCCGTCGCATTTATGTCTGGACCTGTAGGCGTTTTCTATCGCCAGTTTTCTATTACCATGTCCACTTCTATTGTGATATCAGGATTGGTAGCTTTAACGCTTACACCCGCATTGTGTGCTGCCCTTCTAAAAAACACACATGGTATAAAAAACAAGAGTTGGTTGAGCAGAAGATTACAGAGTTTTAATAATTGGTTTGGCCGTGTTACCGGCAAATATAAAAAGTTTTTGGGTCTTGTTGTAAACAGAAGAACAGTAACGTTACTTGCTTTAGCAGGCTTTTGCGCAGGCACATGGTTTTTAAGTTCAGGTGTTCCATCTGGTTTTATTCCTAATGAAGACCAGGGAACTTTTTATGCAATTGTGCAAACACCCCCCGGCGCCACATTAGAACGTACCGATGATGTAGTTACTCAATTGCAAAAAATTGCTACGGGAATTGAGGATATAAAATCAGTTTCTTCATTGGCGGGCTTTGAAATAATATCTGAAGGCACCGGAGCCAACACGGGTACCTGTTTGGTGAATTTGAAAGATTGGAAAGAAAGGAAACATTCAGTAAAAGAAATAATGATTGAGCTTGAAGAAAAAGCAAAAGATATCAAGGGAGCAACGATAGAATTTTTTCCCCCACCAGCTGTACCAGGATATGGAGCAGCAGGAGGATTCGAGTTAAGATTGCTTGACAAAGCAGGTACGGGTGATTATAAACTGATGGAAAAAGTAAATAATGATTTTGTAACTGCATTAAATAAGAGACCTGAGCTCTCGTCTGTTTTTAGTTTTTATAGCGCCAGCTTTCCTCAATACATGCTATACATAGATAATGACGTAGCACAACAAAAAGGTGTAACGATAGATAACGCCATGAATACACTGTCTACCTTAATAGGCAGTAATTATGAAACCAATTTCATCCGGTATGACAGGCAATATAAAGTGATGGTGCAAGCTTCTCCTGAATACCGGGCTTTACCGGAAGACCTGCTTAAGCTCTACGTAAAAAATGATAAAGGCGAAATGGTGCCCTACTCTTCTTTCATGAGAATTGAAAAAGTATATGGCTTATCGGAAATAACAAGACACAACTTGTATAACTCATCTGAGATAAGTGGTGGCGCTGCACCCGGATATAGTAGCGGAACTGCTATTAAAGCAATCACAGAAGTAGCACAAAAATTGCCAAGAGGATTTGGAATTGATTGGGCAGGTATTTCAAAAGATGAAGTAGCGCAGGGTAATACTGCTATTTATATTTTCATCATAAGCCTCGTATTCGTTTATCTTCTTTTATCTGCGCAATATGAAAGCTTCGTTTTACCATTGCCGGTTATCCTTTCATTAGCTGCCGGTATATTCGGCGCCTTTCTTTTTCTTAAACTTTTAGGATTAGAAAATAATATTTATGCGCAAGTGGCAATGGTAATGCTGATTGGTTTACTTGGGAAAAATGCAGTACTGATCGTTGAGTTTGCTGTACAAAAACATGCTGCAGGTAGAACTGTGTTACAAGCGGCAATTGAAGGGGCTGCTGTACGTTTTCGTCCCATCCTGATGACATCTTTTGCATTTATTGCTGGTCTTGTGCCGCTTGTTATTGCTACCGGCCCCGGCGCTGTTGGTAACAGAACCATTGGTTCTGCTGCTGCTGGTGGTATGTTGATAGGTACTTTATTCGGTGTATTGTTGATACCAGGATTATATTACTTGTTTGCAAAAATTTCTGAAAAGAATCCGATCGTCGAAGATCAATACGAAAATCCATTAACAGAAGAATTTGATGACAATGAACCTCGTTAAAAAAAATATTACCGCTGTAATTATTTGCAGCGCACTTGTCTATTGCAGTTGCAAAGCTCCTGCTTTTGTTCAAAATTCAGAACAAAAAACAGTACCGTCTTCATACAATAATTCGCAGGATACTGTGAATTCGGTTACTATTCAGTGGCGAAGTTTTTTTGCGGATAAAGATTTGGTAACCCTAATAGACACTGCTCTAAAAAATAACCAGGAGCTATTGATCACTTTGCAGGAAATAGAAATTGCAAAGAATGATATTCGTGTACGCCAAGGAAAACTATTACCAACTGTAATTGGAGTAGGTGGCATCGGTGTTGACAAAGTGGGTCGCTATACTAGCCAGGGCGCAGGCGACGCATCAACAGAAATCAAACCGGGTAAAGAAGTTCCCGAATGGTTGACCGATTATCGCATAGGTGCTTATGCAAACTGGGAAGTTGATATTTGGAAGAAGCTTCGCAATTCGAAACAGGCTGCGGTCACAAGATGGTTGGGAACAAAAGAAGGAAAGAATTTTGTTGTAACAAATTTGATTGCAGAGATCGCTAATTCATACTATGAATTATTGGCGTTGGATAATCAATTAGAGATCGTAAGGCAAACAATACAATTACAGCGAAATGCATTGGATATTGTCAAAGTGCAAAAGCAGGCAGCAAGAGTTACTGAATTAGCTGTTAAAAAATTCGAAGCAGAAGTATTGAATTCACAAAGCCTAGAATTTGATGTTCGTCAAAAAATTAAAGAACAGGAGAATGAAATAAACTTTTTGCTTGGGAGATACCCGCAACCTATTGAAAGAGATAAATCTGGCTTTCTGAATTTAATTCCGCAACAAGTACATACTGGTATTCCTTCTCAATTACTAAAGAACCGGCCTGACATTCGGCAGGCTGAATTAGAATTAACCGCTGCACAGCTAGATGTAAAAGTGGCAAGAGCGGAATTCTATCCTTCATTTGAAATTTCGTCTGCCTTAGGTTTCAATGCATTCAAACCTGATTATCTTGTTAAGTTTCCGGAGTCAATGATCTTTTCATTAGTTGGTGATATGGCAGGACCATTGATCAATAAGAATGCAATCAAAGCTGAATTCAATAGTGTCAATGCAAGACAATTGCAGGCTTTGTATAATTATGAAAGAACAATCCTCAACGGTTATATTGAGGTATCCACTGAACTTTCTGATATCAGCAATCTTGAACAGGTTTATAATTTAAAAACAAAACAAGTAGACACATTGATGGCATCTGTTGATATTTCCAATGAATTATTCAAGTCGGCAAGAGCAGATTACTTTGAAGTATTGATGACGCAACGTGATGCTTTAGAATCAAAACTGGAATTGATAGAAACAAAACTGCACCAGTTTAATGCAGTAACAAACATTTACCGCTCTCTTGGAGGAGGATGGAATTAAAGAGAACCTGTAACTTTCGTCCATTTAACTTCAACGCGTAAATATATTCTACAACTTAACCTTAATGCCGCCATTAATGATAAATCCCTCTGTATGTGTCCATATCTCATCGAATGTAGGGTTAAGATGAGAGCCATTTACCACATTTTTATATTTACCCTGCCTGGTGTCCGTAAAATTTTCAAAATTTATGAACAATGAAAATCTCTCAAAGATCTTCTCCGTCATAAAACCAAGCTCATTAAATGAAGGTGTTCTTGTTCCATTACTTAAATATTGTCTGCCGGTAAAATAAGCTTCCAGGCCCAACTTAATAAAACCTTCTTTTTCATAGATCAACGCTGTATTAAGTTTATGCTTGGGAACCAGAGGCAAAAATTGATTCCCTGCCAGGTATTTAGCTTTACTATCAGTAAATGTATAACCTAAAAACAGTTTAAAGTTTTCCTTAAAGATCAGTTTAGCATTGGTTTCAAATCCCATACTTATTACAGGCTTTGAAGCGTTTCTAAATTTATATCCATTTGTCACATCTCCTTCTAATATTAACGGATCATGTATCAATGTATAAAAGAGCATATGATTAAAGGCAAAGGTCAACTTATTACTACTATTGGTTCTCCAGTTTATATCTGCAGTACCACCATAGCTTTTTTCTGACCTTACATTATTTAGCTGCCTTACGTTTTTGTATTGTATTGTTTCCGTTTCCTCTGTAAAAAGCGTTGGCATTTTATATCCCATGCCTGCGCCTATTCTTGTCGTTAATTGCGAATTATATTTTACCAACAACGATACTCTTGGGAGTACAAAAAATTCTGTATTGGAATAGATGGAATTTTTATAACCAGCTATATCTAAACGTAATCCACTTTCAAGCTTGATCTTTGTCGTTGCATCCAATGTGTGCTGTGCATAAATACCACCAGTATTTGCTTTATTATTTCGTTTTAAAATGCTGCTGGTTTTCTCCCTGAAGTCATTGTAAATAAAATTCCCTCCTAATACCAATGCATGTTTGCCAGTATTGGTTATATAAGAAACATCTGTATATGCATTGATATCCGTACCGGAAAAAATATAAGCTGGAAGATTAATAGTGCGGTCAAATACACTGAAACTTTGTTTAGCTACAAATTTTTTATTTATTCCAATTCTTTTTTCTAATTCGAATGTGCTGATATTCCTTGTTGTTTTATTTTTTTCAAAATAATGATGTGAAGCATCAGCCTTACCATTTATTACCACTATGTCACCTCCTGTTCTTTTGCTGCTTGTTAAGCTATTCCCGATCTGAATAGTTAAATTCTCTTTGGGATAAAAAAATAATTTAGGATGTACAGTAAACTCATTCGACTTTGGCAGTTCTGTAAACTCATCGTGGTCTGCATCATAAGGTTTTTGCCTACTGTATAATGCTAAAAGAGTATACCCAATCTTATTTGTTTTTTGCGATACAAACCCTCCGGTATTGGTTTGACCAATATTTGATTGGTTAAGAATAAAATTATATTCTGGTTTTGTTTTTGGAGTTTTAGAAATAAAATTTATTACACCTGCTATTGCGCCACCGCCAAATAATGGAGAGGCCGGACCTTTTATAATTTCAACCTGTTTAAGATCCAACGGAGGAATTTCCAGTACACTTAAGCCACTTGAAAAATTGCCAAAGTTGGCAAATCCATCTTTGAGCAGCTGCGTATAACGACCATCCAGCCCTTGTATGCGAATGCTTGCATTAGCAGACGTGGCTGAAGTTTGTTGCACCTGTATCCCTGTACTCTCATGCAATAACATAGCTACATTTCCAGGCCGCATATTATTTTTTTCATCAATTTCTTCAAATCCTATTGTTTCTACTCTTGTAGGAACATTAGCGATTGTTCGGCTTGTACGTGTAGATTGAACAACAACTTCATCCATTTCATCTTTAACAACTTCAAGTTGAATTTCTAATGTATCAGAAATATAGGGAACTGATATTTTGATTTCTTTTTTTATGTACTCAACAGCCGTAACCATCAAGGTAAAATTTCCTTTGTCTAAAAAACTCATTTCTCCTATACCTAAGCTGTCTGTTGAAATACCCTTTTTAGTTTGCACTACAATTACTGTTGCAGCTATCGGCATCCTGGTATCAGCATCCATTGCTTTAATGATAAGCCTGTTTTGAGCCAATACCATTACCGGCAGTATAAAGACAAATAAAAAAATATATAAGCGCATAATATTATTATTCATAGATTTTAATCTTGTTGAGAATGAGAAATTTTATACCCTATTTTATCTTTGATTTTTTTCATCAAAAGGAAATACTGATTTGTTGCAGCAGACTGCTCCAACAAATAATGACCTGGGGAAAATTATGCCCGTGGAGGTTGCCAGACAGGAATAGACACTTCAATAATATCCTGTGATAGGTAAGAATTAAAATCTTTGCTCCTATTTATACTGGGATTACTGATAAAAGTAATAAAATGATTCATTGAAAACCCTGCACAGCAAGAACAATAACAAAAAGGAGAACAAACATCGTTATGATTTGAACCTTGCTCTGAATCTGTTTTAGAAAATTCTGTTTTGGCTGTTTGAGTGCAAACATCAAAACAGGGCATACAACTTAATGTAAGAACTGCACACGCCATTATAAAAGCAAATAATTTCATTGAAGACAAAAATAGATTTGTTTTTCGAGAAAATATTCAAAACAAAAAGATCAGCTTCGAAAATAAAAGTTGCTTTTGATAAACTCATTCCACCTTCTCCTCTCCTTCCTTTGCATTGTCCACTATATTGCCCTTTGTAAAAAGCACCGACTTCAAAATAGTTCTCCATTCAGGTTTATTGCGAAGCAAGAATTCAAGATCCATTCCAAAATGTTTCATTTCTTCCTGTTGGGCATTTTGCATAATGGCTTTAGCCTCTTTATCTTTTTCGACAGAAATGCGCTGCTCGTACCAACCTATAGCCTCAGCTTCTTCCGTTAACGAAGTGATCATGCGGGCAAAGGTTCTTGTCTTTTCAGAAAGCTCTTGCGGAGGTTCGTGGTATTGATCAAATCCCATAAAAAGTATTTTATTATTGGTTTAGTAGAGAGAAACTTGCATGAATCATGCCTTTATTTTTGCCTTAGGTTGATTTTCAGAAAATTTTGAACCGCGACAATTATATATTGAAACTAACGGTGTAAAAATAAAGCAGCTTGGTCAGTCATAAAATAATAAGGAAAACATGCAAGCTGACATTGTATTTATAAAATCATTTTATTCTCAAAAACTGTGCGTTAATAGCAACGATTACGGTACTCACACTCATTAATACAGCTCCGGCAGCCGGACTAAGTAATATTCCAATTTTGTATAAAACGCCGGCAGCCAAAGGAAGAGCAATAATATTATAACCTGTAGCCCAGGCAAGATTTTGAATCATCTTTTTATAAGTGGCTTTACCAAATAAAATAAGGTTCACAATATCTTTGGGATTACTGTTCACTAAAACAATCCCTGCAGTTTCTGCTGCGATATCACTTCCGGTGCCAACAGCAATACCAACGTCTGCCTGTGCCAATGCAGGTGCATCATTCACTCCATCACCGGTCATAGCAACAAATTCTCCTTTGTCCTGAAGCTCTTTTATCTTTTCCAGTTTTTGATGAGGAAGAACTTCCGCATAAAAATTATCTATTCCTAATCTTTTACTGACTGTTTCAGCTACTTGTTTATTATCACCCGTAAGTAAAACTGACTTAATATTATTTTCATGAAGAGTTTTTATAGCTTCGAAGGATTCAGGGCGAATGGTATCGCCTAATGAAATATATCCAGCTAATGAATCATTGATTAAAACAAATATTGTTGTTTGGGAAACATCTGCATGTATGTCAGACGGCAATGAAATATTTTTTTCTTTAAGATAGCCGGGACTTACAACCTTAATCTGCTTTCCTTCAACGATTGCTTCCACCCCTTGCCCTGTAATTGCTTTAAAGTTTTCTGCTTTGGGAACCTGAACAGACAAGTCTTTTGCTTTCTGCATTATTCCTGTAGCTATAGGATGTTCCGAATTCTGTTCCAGCGCAGAAGCTAAACGGATTATTTCTTTTTCATCAAACTCTTTGCTTATTGACTCAATCTTAGATACTTCAAATTTTCCTATTGTCAACGTTCCTGTTTTATCAAAAACCATAGTTGTAACCTTTCTTGAATTTTCGAAAGCTGTCCTGTTTTTTATCAGCAATCCATTTTTTGCAGAAAGCGCCGTTGACTTTGCGACTACTAAAGGAACTGCTAATCCCAAAGCATGAGGGCAACAGATCACAATCACAGTTACCATCCGTTCAATAGCAAAAGCTAATTCTTTACCATCGAAATACCAGTATAAAAATGTAACTACGCCTGCGACAATTGCAATCAAAGTCAGCCATTGTGCCGCTTTATCAGCCAGCAATTGAGTTTTTGATTTTGATTTCTGCGCATCCTGAACCAATTTAATTACTTGTGACAAAAAAGAATCCTTAGCTCCATGTGCAACTTTAATCTTGAGTGATCCGTTTCCGTTGATTGACCCTGCAATTACTTTATCTCCTTTTTTCTTTTCAATCGGTTTTGATTCACCTGTAAGCAAACTTTCATTCAAATAACTTTCACCTTCGATAACAGTTCCATCGGCTGAAACTTTTTCTCCCGGTTTAATTAGAATTACATCATTTTCTTTTAATGATTCTGTTTTTACGTCCATGATATGATCGCCATGAACTATGTGTGCATCTGACGGCATTAATTGCACCAATAATTCCAACTCCCTTGATGCACCGGCAACAGATTTCATTTCGATCCAATGGCCCAATAACATTATCAGAATAAGTGTAGCCAGTTCCCAGAAAAAATCCATTCCCTTTAAACCAAAAACAGTGGCAACACTATAGATATATGCTACTGTAATTGCAAAGCCGATCAAGGTCATCATGCCTGGCTTCAGTCTTTTCATTTCTCCAATCCATCCTTTTAAAAAAGGCCAACCACCGTAGAAAAATACAATGGATGAAAGAAGCAATAAGATGTATTGTGAGCCTGTAAAACTGATATGAATATTTAACCAATGTTGTATCATTTCCGATAACAGCATGATTGGAATCGTGAAGATTAGAATAATATAAAATCTCTTTTTGAAATCACCGATCATTCCGCCATGTGCCGGATGATTATGCCCGCTTTCTGTTTTTCCCATCGGAACCAGGTTCATAATACAGATAGGACATTTTCCCGGATGATCCTGAATCACCTGTGGATGCATGGGGCAGGTATATTTTTGGTATGAATTATTTTCTACTGCATCCGAATGCTGATGTTTCATGCCCTGCGGCGAAAGCTCCATATAATAATATATTTTATTGCATAGTATTGCAAATAGGTAATTGCCAGACTCAAAAAAAATTATGATGATCGGATATATTTTTTATGTTGCCTGGATTTAGAGTCCCAAAAGTAAGGCGTTGGCAGGTTCTGCCATACAATAATACAAATGAGCCGAGGCATTGAAATCAAAATGCAGGTATAGTCGCAAACCATTTCATTTGGAGTAAAATCATAGATTTAACAATAAAAACTATACCATAAAAAAAATCCTATTTTAGAACGAAATATAGTGTAGTGGAATATTGATATTTTTAGATGCTCAAATCCCTGAATAATGAAAAGCTTAATTGTAATAAGTATAGTTTTGATTATTGGTTTTACAAGTTTTATCTATATCTCCCATAAACGGAAACAGCATGCCAAAAATGAAAAACTGACTTTTTTATACAATCAGGGATTACAGTTTCAGACAGATCCTAATAATCCGTTTTATCCTGAAGGAGAGATTTATTTATGTGATTCCATATTAGCAACCCCTGCTTATTACGGACAGGATAGAAATGATGTATTGTTTGTAAAAGCGGTGAACCTGTTGTACCTGGGGAAAGAGAATCAATCTGTTGAAATTCTTGAAGAACTATATAAAAACAAAGGAACTGATAATGCTGAATTTGCCCAAAACGTAATTAAATATCTCGCATTAGCTTATCAAAGATTAGGCGAAAGAAATAATTGCATTTCTAATCATTGTTCCGGTTCATGCATTTTTCCAATTCAGGACATGGGCATATATAGTAATATGACAGCATCATTGAAGAGCATAAAAATGTATAGTGAGATTTTAAAACAAAACCCCAATGACCTTGAAGCAAGATGGTTACTTAATATCGTTTTTATGACTCTTGGAAAATATCCCGGGGAAGTGCCATCCGCATGGCTTATTCCAGGGCTGGATAAAGATAGTTCTTCGTATTCCGTTAAGCCTTTTATCAATATTGGAACAGACCTTGGCATGAACAATTTTACAAATATGGCAGGGGGAGTCATTGTGGATGATTTTAATAACGACGATTACCTTGATATAATTACATCAGCATGGGGACTGCAGGAAAGCATGCATTATTTTAGAAATAATACTAATGGAACATTTACAGATATTTCTAAAGAATCAGGAATTGCTAATATTAAAGGTGGATTAAATCTTATGCAGGCAGATTATAATAATGATGGCTTTACTGATGTTTTGGTTTTGCGTGGGGCCTGGTGGAAAGAGTTCGGGAAACAACCAAATACACTATTGAAAAATAATGGGAACGGAACTTTCACCGATGTTACTGTGAGTAGCGGCTTACTTTCCTTTCACCCCACACAAACAGCGGCATGGGCCGATTTCAACAATGATGGCTGGATCGATTTATTTATTGGTAATGAAACTTCATCTGCAAAATATCAGCATCCGTGTGAACTATATATAAACAATCGCAATGGCAGTTTTACAAATGATGCAGCCTCTGCCGGCTGCGAATTAACAGGTTATATAAAAGGAGTTACTACTGCAGATTATAATAACGACGGATGGCCTGATATTTTTGTATCAAATCTAGATGGAAAAAGAACATTGTTGAAAAATAATAAGATCAATTCAAAGATTCCTCAATTTACAGATGTAACACATGATGCCGGATTAGATAAGGACACTACTTCTACTTTCCCTACATGGTTTTGGGATTATAACAATGATGGCTGGCCTGATATTTTTGTTTGCGGCTATCAGTTCAATGGAACTCTGGCAAATATTGCAGCTGCAGAAGCACTTAATTTACCTCTTAAAAGTATAAGCAAAATGTACTTATACAAAAATAATCAGGATGGCTCCTTTACGGATGTTTCCGAATCAATTGGCCTTAACAAACCTGTATTTGCAATGGGTTGTAATTTTGGTGATATAGATAATGATGGTTGGCTTGATATGTACCTTGGCACCGGTAATCCTGATCTGACTTCCGTAATCCCCAACAGGATGTTTAAAAATATCGGGGGTAATAAATTTGAAGATGTTACTTATTCGGCAAGAGTAGGAAACTTGCAAAAAGGCCATGGCGTTGCATTCGCCGATATCGACAATGATGGAGACCAGGATATTTTTGAAGAGGTAGGTGGTGCAATAAAAGGAGATGCTTATTATAATTCATTTTATGAAAACCCTGGCCGAAGTATCAACAACTTTATCAGCCTTACTTTAGAAGGCGCCCATTCAAACCGTTCAGCAATTGGAGCACGGATTGCTCTTAGCTTTAATGATAATGGTATAGAAAGAACCGTTTATTCTGATATCAATTCCGGGGGAAGTTTTGGAGCTTCCCCATTCAGAAAGGAAATTGGAATAGGGAAAGCAAAAAAGATTGATAAGTTAACAATAAGATGGCCCGGCTCAGATGAGCCAGAGATTTTTACTAATATTCCAGCAAACCAGTTTATAAAAATTAAAGAAGGTAGTCAAAAGGTTCAACAAATAAGCATCAAACCTTTACAATTCAAAGTAAAGGCTGAAGCGATGCAGATGAATATGTAATGTTAAGCTCACCCTTTTTATTTCATCAACCAATCCCTTTAAAAAAGGCCAGCTTCCATGAAACGAATAACAATTACATTTTCATATTTCCCATGTCATGGCTTGCCATAGGGTTTGTTCCTTTCTTAAAAATATATTCGCTATTGATAAGATAAGCACCGCTGGTAACCACAACGTCACCTTCTTTTAAACCGCTTCTTATTTCTATTCTATCATTACCTTCTAATCCTGTTTCTACCATCACATTTTTAAAAGTGTTTTTATCGATTTGAATCCAAACCATATTCATTTTCTCATTTCTTATTACGGCATTAACCGGCAAAGAAAGAAGGTTTGTTTTTTGATTTTTTAAAACAACATAGGCAGGCATCCCGGGTTTTAATTGATGATGCGGATTAGCAATAGCTACTCTTACCAAATTAATTCTTGTATCAGGATTAATTTCAGGATTGACAAATTGAATATTCCCTTTTATTTCCATTCTCATATCAGGAATACGAACAATTGCAGTTGCTTTACGGTCAAATGCTGAAAGCTGCGAAGCATATAGCTGTGCCTCTGCCCATAAAGAAGACAGATCAGCTAATCTTACTATAGTTCCACCTTCTGTTATATAATCACCTTCGTGACCTTCAAACTTTGTAGCATAGCCAGCCGAAGAGCTATAAAAAGATGTAAGAGCTAAAGCTTTTTTTGTTTTTTCCAATTCATTGATTTGTCCCTCACTCATTCCCCATAATAAAAGCTTGTTCTTTGCGCTTTGCACAAGCTGCTGAAAATCTATTACCGAATTGTCAAGCAACTTTTGCTTATCAAGTGCAAGAATATATTCCTGTTTCGCATTGTTTAGCTCTTCGCTATATAAATCGTAAAGCTTGGCGCCTTTCTGTATATAATCTCCTTCATTTTTAAAATAAAGCTTTTCAATACGGCCTCCGATTCTTGCACTTACAGTAGTGGTTTTGGTTTCATCTATGTTTAATGTAGCGGTTAATATAGTTTCATTGCCAAGTGCAAATTTACCAATTGTATCAACTTCTATGTTTCCAAGTTGAATTTGCTGATCGCTTAACATAATGGCATCCGCATCAGTTCCTTTCTTTTTTTCAACTTCGATTAATTTCATTCCACATATAGGGCAATTACCAGGTCGGTCCTGCATGATCTGCGGATGCATAGAGCAGGTATAAAAAACATCGGAGTTTGTTAGGGCAATTTTCTTTTTGTTATTGCAGGCAAAAAGAAATAATGATATTGCTATTGCAATTATATATTTCATGGTTGATTATTCGTTTTAACGAAGCTTTCACTATCGGTAAGAAACTGTGCATTGGCAGCAACTGAATCCGTTTCATTTATTCCTGATAAAATTTGGATTTGATTTTTATAAGCAAGCCCCGTTTCTACTTTATGAACCTTAAATCCTCCGCTCGCTTTTATGAAAACAACTTTATCCATTCCCAACGAAAGAACAGCGTCTTTTGGAAGCCAACCAGCTTCTTTTGTATTTGAAAAAATTGTAGCCTTTACCTGGCTGCCAACTGGTATTTCTAATTTCGAATTATTGAAAAATACTCTTGCAGTAAGCATTTTATCTTCTTTCCTGTAAAATGGCTCTATAAAATCAATCGTTGCACGGAAATTATTTCCCGGAATGGTTTCTGGAATTATTCTTACAGCATCTCCAGTTTTTATCAAACTTTGGTATTCGGGGAAAATTTTAAGCAGCGCCCAACTTTTGTCAACATTAAAAACCTGGAAAATAACCTGGTTCTTTTCAACATACATTCCCTCTTTAATTGGAAGCTCCTCAGTAACTCTTGAAATATCCATCTTCTGCTCCTTATTATTTTCTCCAGGCATTGCATTTCCTGCTTCATGAATATGACCGCTATAGTTGCTATAAATGGCAATTGTAAATGATGGTTTTCCCGTTTTTATTATTTGTTGCAATTGACTTTCATTCACCCCAAGCAGTAAAAGTCTTTGCTCCGCTGCATTTATTAAGGAAGTATTCTCTGCATCATTTTTAACCAAAAATAAAAGTTCTTGTTCGGCAGTAAGAATCTCGGGACTATATATATCCATAATTCTTTGCCCTTTCATTATATGCTGGTAACGATATTTTACATATAGTTTTTCTATTCGTCCTGATATTCTCGCTGAAATTGTATTAATTAATCTTGTATCGTAAGCTACGGTGCCCAGTGCATCTATTTCTATCAATTCTGATTTTCTTTTTATTGCTGTGATTGGAATAGATGAAACAACAAAACGATCAGTGGGTTGCAACAAATCATTAAGTTGAATGTCATTGATGACAGTAGCATTATCTTCTTTTTTCACTAAATCCATTCCGCAAATGGGACAAGTACCGGGATGATCCCTGATAATTTCTGGATGCATAGAGCAAGTCCAGAGTTCTTTTTTTATAACCGTTTCTACAACTGATTTTTTATTTTTACAAGAGATTGTCAATAGGCAACTGACAATTAGCAATAGGCAAATGAAACCGATTTTTGCCCATTGGCCATTACGCATTGCAAACTGCTTATTGCCAATTGTCGATTGCTTATCAAAATAGTTTTCCATTCAAAATTTATTTTACCTCCAGTATCCGTTCTAACTCAGCCTGCATCAATAATAGTTGATCTAACTGATCCAAATATTGGAGCTGCGTCATGTTTAATGTTTCCCAGGCATCGTATAATTCAAATAACTCTTCGGTATTATTTTCATAAGCCAATTGTATTGTTTGAAAATTTTTTTGCAAAGCCGGTATAATATTGTCTTCATATAATTTAATTTGTTTTTGCCTCGACAGAATTTCGTTCTTCATACCGTACGCCATTCCCGAAGCTTCATTTATCAATCCCTGTCTTTGCTGATTCAGTGATTCTGTTTTCCATTTCAGGCTTTCCACATTGGCTTTCGATGACCGTGAAGACCATTTCGCCATCGGCAACTTCACCATTCCCATCAGCGAATACTGCATAGGCAATTCTCCAAACCCAAACATGTGATCGAAACGAATACCGAACTCAGGTTTAAGTTTTGATTTTTCAAACTCCTGCTGAAGACCCGTCACCTGAATTTCTCTTTCAATGGCTTTGATATCGCTTCTTGAATTAATGAATGATGTGCTGTCAAACTCCTTTGTTGAATAACTCCTGACAGAATAAGTGGTATCTATATCAAACAAAATATTTTTATCACGGTTCATCAATGTATTTAATGCAATTCGTTTCTGTATCATTTCGTTTTCAAACATAATCCGCATTGTTTCAATATTGCCTAAAGATGCCTTAGCTTTATAATAGGCGCTTATCTTTCCCATATTATTCTTATACCTGATCTCTGCATTCTTAATCATGAAATCAAGAATCTTTTCATCCTGATCAAGTACTACTAATTTCTTTTTTGAAATGATCCATTGGTAATAATTCTTTTTTGCCTGCGCATAAAGATCATTAATGGTTGTATTCTTTCTTTCCTTTTCAACACCCGACATACTCTGCATATATTTCTGCTCGGCATTTTGCATTTTAGTGTTTGGAAACATTTGCTGTGCAGAGAGCATGTACTGACCCATGCCGCTGCTACCGTCACTTTGTTTCTTCCACATTGAGGGATTATAAGGAGTCATCCACAGCCCCGAACTTAATAATGGCGGCTCCCAATTCTTAGCGCCTTTTGCAGCTTCATCTAATGATTGGATTTGAGCATCATACATTTTTAAATCAGGATGATTAGCTGAAACAGAAGAAAAAATATCTTCCAACTTCAGCTTTTCCTGTGCCTGTATTGATACAGCAAAAGAAAAACCCAATAATGCAATAATTATTTTTTGTTTCATAAAATAATGCCTGGTTAATGTTTTGTTTCAAATACTTCTATTTTCCCAAACTTTCTTAATTCATATTCTTTATTCATCAGGAATATTAATGGCGTTACTAAAAGAACAAATACAGCAGAAGTGATGACACCTCCGACCATCGGTAAAACAATTGGTTTCATTACATCGCTTCCCACTCCACTGCTCCAAAGAATAGGTATCAATGCAAACAGCGAAACCGATACTGTCATGATTTTTGGACGCAGTCTCTTGGCCGCACCCGCAATTACATATTCTTTCAGGTCTTCTTTTGATATAGTTTCTTTTGAATTTCCTTTTTTAGCAACTAATTGCAGCATCGAATCATTTAAATAAATAACCATCACAATACTTGTTTCAACGGCAAGGCCGAACAAAGCAATAAAACCTACTGCAACAGCCACAGACAAATTCACTCCCCAGAAATAAACAAGCAATGCGCCGCCAATCAATGCAAAAGGGATGGTGATCAAGCTGAAGAATGCTTCTCTTGCTGAATGAAAAGCAAAATACATTGATAAAAAAATAATAAATAGCACGACTGGCATTATCAATTTTAATGTTCTTTCACTTCTAATCAGGTTTTCATATTGACCACTCCATTCGAGAAAATAACCTTTTGGAAGTTTGGTCAGCATTTTATCTAACCTGGCTTGTGCTTCTTTCACCGTGCTTCCTAAATCTCTTTCACGAACATTAAATAATACAGTACCTCTCAACAATGCATTTTCTGAATTGATCATTGGCGGTCCTTCGGTAATCTTAATATCAGCGACCGCTTCAAGAGGTATGGGTCCAAAACTCATCGTCTGTACCTGCAAATGTTTCAGCGCTTCGATATTGCTTCTGAAATCCTGACCGAATCTTGCATTTACTGAAAATCGCTGACGGCCTTCAACAGTTGTTGTTAATCTCATTCCGCCTAATGCAGTTTCAATTACCGTATTCAAATCATCAATACTCAAACCATAACGACCGATCTCATCCCTTTTAATAATTATATCAATGTATTTACCTCCGGTGATTGGCTCAACATATAAATCTTTAACTCCGTCAATACCATTTAATGCATTTCTTATTTGTTGTGCGAAATAATTAATTGAATCAAGATTCTGTCCATATACTTTTACTCCAACGTCCGTACGAATCCCTGTTGAAAGCATGTTGATACGATTGATGATAGGTTGAGTCCACCCATTGGTAACTCCCGGAATTTGCAATTTTGAATTCAGCTCATTAATAATATCATTCTTTGTTAAGCCCGGTCGCCATTGAGACTTTGGTTTCAGTAAAACAATTGTTTCAACCATACTGATCGGCGAATTGTCAGTAGCCGTATTTGCCCTGCCTGCTTTTCCCAAAACATTTTCAACTTCAGGAACGGTTTTAATGATCTTATCCTGCACCTGTAAAATTCTTTTTACTTCTGAATTGGAAACATCGGGCAATGTAACTGGCATAAATAAAAGCGAACCTTCATCCAATGGTGGCATAAACTCACGACCTAAGCTCATCACCAATGGTATGCTTATAAGCAATGCTGCGATATTAATACCGATCGTTGTTTTTTTCCATTTAATACATCCTCTTATTACCGGTTCATAAATTTTTTCGAGTCCACGATTTATGGGATTGGCTGATTCGGGTCTGAATTTTCCTTTCATGAAGAATGAAATCAGTACCGGCGCCAACGTTATTACCAATATCGCATCTACGATCATGATAAATGTCTTGGTGTAGGCAAGCGGATGAAACAACTTTCCCTCCTGTCCCGTCAATAAGAATACCGGTAAAAAAGAAGTGATAATTATAATTGTTGAAAAGAAAACACCTCTTGAAACTTGTTTGCATGCTCTTTCAATAAGATTCATGCGAACATCATTAGGAATAAAGCCCCCTCTAACTCCCTCTGAGGGGGAGGATTGGGTCGATTTATTTTTATCATTCTTCATTACTATTAAATTTTTCTCTTATAGCCCCTCCTTTGAAGCGGATGGGGGCTTCCATTCAGCCAAATGGCGATACGCATTTTCAGACATAATAATGCCATTGTCAACAATAACCCCAATTGCTAAAGCAATTCCTGTCAAAGACATAATGTTAGAAGAAATTCCAAATGCATTCAATAATATAAAGCTGGTGGCAATGGTAATTGGAATCTGTATGATAATGCTTAATGCGCTTCTCCAGTGCAATAAAAATAAAATCACAACCAGCGATACAATGATCATTTCTTCTATCAGTTTACTTTTTATATTTTGAATAGATGCTTTTATCAATTCAGTCCGGTCATAAGCAACTTTAAATTTTACCCCTTCAGGCAATCCCCGTTGCACATCGGCCATTTTCTTTTTCACATCTTCAATTACTTTATCGGCATTTTGATTATAGCGCATTACAATAATTCCTCCCACTACTTCGCCTTCGCCGTTCTCATCAAAAATACCAAGCCTCAAATCGCCGCCCATTTGCACGGTTCCGATATCTTTTACTCTTACAGGTATCCCGTTGTAATTGCTCAATGCTATATTTTCCAGGTCTTCTTTATTTTTTAAATACCCAAGTCCGCGAATGATATAGGCCATATCACTCATTTCAAACTTTCGTCCACCCACATCATTATTATTCGCTTTCACTTTATTCATCACATCCATCATAGAAATGTTATAGAATTGAAGTTTCACCGGATCAATGACTAACTGGTATTGTTTTTCAAAACCTCCAAAGGAAGCGACTTCCGCAACACCGGGAACTGTTTGTAATGCAAACTTGATGTACCAATCCTGTAATGCTCTTTGTTCACCCAGATCCATTCGCTTTGCATCCAATGTGTACCAAAACACATGACCAACTCCTGTTCCATCGGGACCAAGAGTTGGTACAACACTTTGTGGCAATAGCCGCTGGGCATAATTTAATTTCTCTAATACTCTTGTTCTTGCCCAATAGATGTCAACATCATCTTCAAAAATCAAATACACGAAGCTCATTCCGAACATAGATGCACCACGAATGTTTTTCACCTTCGGTACTCCCTGCAGATTACTCACCAATGGATACGTAACCTGGTCTTCTATTATCTGCGGACTGCGGCCCATCCATTCAGTAAAAACAATTACCTGATTTTCTGAAAGGTCAGGTATAGCGTCAATAGGATTCTTTTGCACGGATAATATTCCCCACACAAATAATCCTGCAGCCAGCAGAACAACAATCAACCTGTTGCGTAATGAGAATTCAATTAGTTTTTGAACCATTTTGTTGATTATTGGATTACTAATTATTAATTATTACAAAACACTCATTATTTTATTGACTGAACCATCATCTGCACGAGAATTTACTATTTAATAACTTCTTTGACTTTGACACACTCATTCATCTTGCCGGCGAAATAAGGATTCTTTACTTCCTTTGTTTCACTAAGCCACATTCCTCCTTTGTTATTATCAGCCATCGGGCAATGGTCATGATATAATGTTTGTCCGCCTCCAAAAGCTTTTACCAAATCATAAACATCCTCACTCATCATAATAAAATGTTCACGCTGATGATCGATATCCTTTGCATTTTTGCCGATATGTTCCGCATGTTCTTTTAAATCATCTTCAATATCATCGTAAATCTTTTTTTGCTCCGCCGTAAAAAGAGATTTATCCACTTTGGCTATCGCATCAGACATTTGTTTTCCTCCGCTGGCCGCATCATGTCCGTCGTCATTGACCAACGCATTTTTAATATGCAGGTAATGATTAATAACGCTTTTCAATGATGATGCGAGTTTGGGATCCACATTGAAACTATGAACTACTTCTTTTGCTAGCGTGGTATCTATCGTGGCGCTTTGTGAAGTATCCATATTCATTGTTGATTTATCATTTTGCTTTTCTGATTTTCCCCCGCTGTTGCATGCTGATACAAACAACGTTATTGAAAAAGAAATTATAATAATACTTTTCATGAAAGGAGATTTTATTAATGATAGAATAATACATTATCGACGTCTTATTAGTTTTTTGTTTTTATTTCAACAAGGTCCATTCCGCACTTGGAACATTTTCCCGCCTTATCACCTGTTACATCTGGATGCATAGGACAAGTATATTGTTTTGCTATTTCTGCCTTGAACTGCTCTTTTAAAGAAAGGCTCTTTCCACATTTCGGACATTTGCCTGGCTGAGTACTTACCACATCAGCATGAACCGGGCAAGTGTATGTTTTCGTGATATCTCTTTTAAATTGTTCTTTTGCCGAAATGGTCATATTCATTCCACACTTTGGACATTTACCAGGTTTATCACTTATAAAGTTTGAATGCTTTGGGCAGGAATATGAATATAAAGTTACATGCTGCGATGTGTCTTTAATTGCTTTCTGAGCAAAAATACTAACGGAGGTAACGAAGAGCCCGAAGGCCAAAATGATTGTCTTTTTCATAATCTTTAAGTTTCAAGAATGAATAACCGTTTTATTTTAGTTATTATAAATCCATTAAATAAAAGGAAATGAAGCGTCGAAAAAAATATTACGCTTTTAATCCAACAGAATGTTGGTTAGACAGAGAAGAAATAAATCAAATGCGGAAAATGCAATGTTGAATATACAGTGTTAAGCCGGCATTTCGCGGCGGGGCATGTGCCAATGGCTTCTGTTCTATAACTGAAGGAACATATACTTCAGACAATTCAAAAAAAGGAACTGTTGAAGCAGCCAAACTCGTATAAAATAATTGAACGCTTTCGGCTAGCTTTTGATCACCTGCAAGCTTTACATGCTTTTGTTCATCTTTACAGCAGCCTTTAGAAAGCTTCTTTGCTTTATTCATTCCACACTTGCTGCAATAATCTCCATGCTTTGACCATAGTCCCCAACCTATCAGCTTGTCCATGCAATAATGTAAATGAATAGTGGCACCTGATGAAGTGCTTAGATATAAAACGGCTACTATGGCTACAGTGAATTTCTTCATTCGGTACAAAGCTATAAGTAAAAATTACAAAACCATTATAAAGTTCTCAATTGTTTTTATCAAATTATTACCAGGTATACAATCTGAGATAGAATTTATTTGCCGAAGATAATATTGCGAAAGTCAGTTCAAAAAGAGCTTTGGATGGCATGAGCCTCATGATCATAACTATCCTTTCTACTTTTATTTTCCAATCGTTTTCTCGTATCGTTAAGCATATTTTTCAAACACCATTTGCAATACCAGTCTGCAAACAAAAAAGAAATGAACTTTGAAAACATTCCTTTTGGCCTTTTGTAGGTTATGGATAGTTCAGCAAGGGTTTTATTATTAACTGTGGAAAGCAAAAGATTCATCTGGTACCAGGAATAAATAATCATCTTTGCCTCACCAATTGTTTCCCATATTTTTTCTATCCCCTTTATCCATTTCGTGACTTCCACCGTAAAATTCATTTTCATTCCCATCATTTTACCGGTCCACCTGTATTTTGAATGAAGACCATTGTGATTTTCTGTCAGGTACTTTAAATATAATTTACTGCCCATCATCATTGACGATGATTGGGTCATGTGCATACCTGTAACACTTAAGTCATCAAGAATTTCAAATACTTTATTTGACTCAGCATTATAAAGTTCTTTTCGCTTAATTGTTTTCATTGTGACTACTTATTAAATAAAAACAAAAGGGAGATGCGGTCTCCCTTTATTAAATTTCTCTTTTCTTTTTATTGTTGTTTCTTTTCAACCAATGCCATTCCGCATTTTGGACAATTTCCTTCTTTATCAAGAGCAACGAGTGGATGCATAGGACATGTATAAACCTTTCCAACTTCTGCCTTCATTTGTTCCTTTGCCGAAAGATTCAATTTCCTTCCGCATTTGGGACATTTACCCGGATCATGACTTGCTACTTCCTTATGAAAAGGACAAGTGTATGATTTTGTAACCTGGGTTTTCATTTCTTCTTTTTTGGATAAGTTGAGGTCCATGCCACATTTAGGACACTTGCCCGGTTCATTACTTATAACATCTGCATGCATTGGGCACACATACATTACCTCATGCTGAGTGGTATCTTTTTTTCCAGCCTTTTCCTGTGCAAAAAGAGAAGATGAACTGATAAGAGCTGCAACAACTAAAACGAATATCTTTTTCATAATTGTGGTTTTAAGTGTAATAGATTATTACTAATGCTGTAAAACTATCGGATGTCTGCTGATGCAAAAATGATTTGAATCAGTGCTTAAGATGATTTAGTTCAAGCCTCATGACCAACTATCTTTTTTTCAAGGTATTTAGAAAAGTCCGTTCAAAACTTACGAGCCACTGTGTTTTTGACATTCGCTCCATATCACCACCAAGCTGGAAACGATAACCGATATTGAGTTTTGAATTGCTATTAAAGATCAATTGAACGGCTGGTGCGGCATCGATATAATAAGTTTGACGATCCAATGTTTGCCCCGCAAGAAACTCCGTATAGATATTCAGATTTGTTTGTTTATAATCTGTATATTCTTTCGGAAATAAAAGATAGCCTGCTGATAAAGAATAATTCATTCCACTATAATTTCTTTCAGGAACGTAGATCACTTTATCATTCCTTGATTTATCCAAAACCTGGGTGTGAGTGATAGTGACAGAAACTGCCAGTTTATTCCAGAGTTGTGTTGCGATAAGGCCTGCGGCAATGCCACTTTTATCCCCCATCAATGTTATTTCATCATAATGAAATGGAGCGTTAGTATGAGATGCGTCTGCAAATACGGCCATTCGAAAATGTTTATGTATCTCATCTTTTGAAAAGAAACGGTATTTGGCATAAATACCATAGGATTCAAACTTAAAATTGGAAGTATGCATATTACCAAATGTAGAATACAGATGTACCATCCAGTTTTTATTGATACCTAACATTAGTTCAGGCATCCATCGCTGTGTAAATCGTCCATAAATATTATCGTTGGTTACAAAATGCCCGGTAAGTTTTGTGCTGATAGAATGTGCCGGCATGTTTGAAGCCGGCTCCGTAAATACATAAAGTTCCTGTGCATTTATTCTAACAGTAATAAACACTAACAGAAAGAGGGATAATTTTTTCATGCATATAGGTTTTTAGTCGCCCAGCATGTCTTTCAATTGTTTTTCAAGATCTTTAGGAGGGAGATCTGTAGCTATAAGCTTTCCATCTTTATCGATTAAGTAAGAAGTAGGTATTGCATATAATTTCCAATTGGCTACTGTCAGCGCATCCCAGCCTCCGTCATCATTTACCTGCAACCAGCTTATTTTATCTTTTGCAATGGCTTTTGTCCAGTCTTTTTTCTTTGTATCAAGTGAAACACTGAATATTTCAAAACCTTTTTCTTTATATTTCGGATAGAGTTTCGCCAATTGTTTATTGGTAAAGCGGCATGGGCCACACCATGAAGCCCAAAAGTCAAGCAACACTATTTTTCCTTTTAAAGATGAAAGCTTAAGCGTATCTCCGGTAACAGAAGGCAATGCAATTTCCATAGCATTGTCGCCAAAATGCGGCTGAGCCCTCATTGTCAAAGAGATCAGGAAAACAAGAAAGACATTAAATATTTTTTTACGGTTTATCATGGTTTAAAATTAATCAAGCTGATTTCTATAAACGAATAAAGAGCTTGCTTTATTTAAATCGTGACGTGATATATTCTTGTACCGGCTGACTGCCCATTTTTTATAGCATCGCTATATTTTTTAAACTCTTTAGCTGTTAAAAAACCCTTATCCACAACAAGAAGGGTTTTCTCACCATTCAAGGTTTGAGTGGTCGTATTTAAAAAATGAAAAGTTTCGTTACCAATCTTTACCTGTTTATCCGCTGCTATTTTTACTTCATTAAAATTTCCGGTAAGCTTAAAACTACCTACAGAAAACCCTGCATCTTCCACAGCTCTTTTTATTGCATCAATATCTATTTCGGCATCTTGTTTAAAAACAATATTAAAAGCAGAATTCTTTATATCCGATCTTACCGATTGTATAAAACTTATTTTTTGTAACGCCTTATTAATGGCGTTACTGCACATAGCACAGGTAAGACCTGTGGCCTGCAATGTAGCTTTTGTAAACTGGGCATTTGAAGATAAGGCCATCATCACAATTGTCATTATCAATACTATCTTTTTCATGATCACTAATTTAAAAATTATTATTAAAACTTCCCAGGGGTTTGAGTCCCTGGAAAGTTATTCTTTATTCAGAAATCAATGGAACTATTTGGTTTTTTTGCAGCAGCTCATACTACCTGATTTATCATCAGACATGCAACCCATTTCTTTGCACTTTTCCATATCGGTGCAACAACCTTTTTGTTGACAAGCTGTTGCATCGGCGCATTTGCCATCTTTCATGCAATCCATAGTACAGCAGGATTGAGCTTTCGCTTTTGCGGCCCTCTCATATTGGCAGCATTTATCTAACGAATTGTATGCTTCATCCGTTGCTTTAAATTGAGGCGTATCATAACCGGCATCAGCAATCTTCTGCTGAATAACAGAAGAGCTTATAGTAGAGGCATAAGTTACTTTAAGCATCTTGGTCTGAGGACTCCACAATGCATAAGTAACTCCGGCATTCTTAGCAGCTGTTTCAATTTTCTTTTTACACATGCCGCATTCACCCCATACTTTGAAAGTTTCTGTTTTTACTTTCTGAGCTATGGCAAAATTTGCGATAGCAAGAAATAATGTTATAATAGAAAATATTCTTATCGTTTTCATGATTATTTGTTTAAAAAATTTGAAATCAATTCATTTAAAATATACACTATATCAGTAACTCTCCCGATAATTATCGGGAAGGCCTGTTTGATCAATACGACTCACATGACTTCATGTGACCCATTGACCTTATTAATCTCAAATTCTGAAAACGCAATTCTGCAGGTAGGTATCCTGCTCCGTTAATAAAGGAGGTGAATGATTTTGGTGATGACGGGTTACATCATCATTATAAAAAGGAGTGATAATAAATTCTGAAGGAATAACGGCAACAGCATCTGCAACCGCTAATGAATGAACAGCCTGGCTTACCTGCTGATCATCCTGCACTTTGATAATTATCGATTCATCACCACAGCATTTATGCTTTTTACCAAGATGCATTCCGCAGGTACCGCATCGGTCACTTTTTTTAGAGAAAATCTTAACCGAATTAAGATGCCCCATGCAATAGTGGTAATTGAGAACCACTCCGCAACTGAAAGCGAGGTAAACAAGGAGTGTTATAGAGCCGAAAATCTTTTTCATCAACAGAACAAAAGTAATGGCAAAAAAGGAAATATTATAATGATATTGATCAATCTTGAAACTGACAGGTTTGAGAACTAATTGGTTGCGTCGTTTTTAATTTTTTTATAACAAATTGAAAAGATCAGTTGACAAAGCTCCAATATATGCCCAGCCTGAACTGCAAGCCCGGCATAGCATAGGCTGGAGCAACCAAAGTATTGTTCGTAAACCCGAAACCACCGGTAGAGGTTTTCCTTGCCGTATTTAAATTCTCAACTCTGACAAACGCCTTGAAAGGTTTTATACGAAAATGGAGATAGGCTGCGATATTGGGCAACCTGTTATTAATGCTGATGCTATCCTGGTAAAAAAACTGTCCTAAAACAGGAGAATAATTATCTGCATTATAAGGAGTGTGATAACGCAGCTCTGTACCCATTGCTATATCAAGATTCTTAAATCCAAGGCTTCCTTCGTAGGCAATGCGATTGCGGGTATAAATGACCGGAAGATTTACCGGGGCATTGCCAATTACTTGTTGAAAATATACATCTGCGTGCCAGAAGAAATGCTTTGCAAGACGAATGGTTTTCTCCATAGAAATTTGTAATACATTGAATAGCGAGTTTTGTTGTTGCAATTGAAAGTAACTGCTGAGATAAGAATAATTTGTAAGAAGGTAATAATCCCCTGATAATTTTAACTTAACAGCTGGCAGTAATATCGAAGAAAAAAGATGAGTGCTATTTTCTTTTTTGAAATCTTTATTACTGTGTAATAAATAAAAACTGCTATGATTATCAAAAATAAAAGATGCTGTACGATTTACATTTTCAAAGCCTAATTGAAGATAACCTATCCGTTTGCCCAGATAACGCTGAAGGCTAATATACGCCTGGAAATCCCCAGCATTCAATCCCGTAAAATATAATTTGCCATTGGCCTCAATATCCCATTTTTGATTGCGGGTTTTATTCCGGTATTCAGCATGCCCAAACGTATTAAAATATGATTTTTTTGAAGATGCAAATTGTCCTGAAAGATTTTGAACGGTAATACCGATCCGTATAAATTGCTGAAGGTTGTTTGCATCAGGAAACTGGTAAATGGAAAAATCATTGACCAGTTCTCTCCATCTGTCTTTCAGTTGAAAAGTATCAGTGCTGCTACTGACGGCCGTATCATAATACGTTTTATAATAAACTGAATCAGCCGCATAATCCTGGTACACATATTTATCCTGGCTGTATTGTATAGTATGTTCAAATCGTAACCGTGGATAGAATAAAGGGATTACGGTAGAATCAGTCACCAATGAGTCTTTTCTGCCAAGATCATATTGTTGACGCATTAATACAGTGAACTCATTATATTTATTCCCAGTGGTTATTTTAGTAGTAAAAAAGTTTGTTGAAAAATTCTTGTCGCCGCCAAGCTTTACAGGAATATTGAACCGGTCCTTGTAATCAGGATCTTTTAAAAAATTCATTGTATCTACCATTCCGCCATTTTCCGACGATTGCAACTTATTACTTAACACAACAAAATAATTATTGTATCGCTTTTTTGTACCCTGGTACCAGGAAGTGAGCAGGTAATTATTATGGTTAACGGATTGGTTCCTGAAAAAACCAGGTGAATTGATAAGCCTGTATTGAAATAAAAAATTCCAGTTGGGTTTTATATTCTGTGTATGCAAGAGGCTTATAATCTGCTCTACCCTGCTGCCCAGCATATAATTCAATTCAGAATAAGGTCTTGTTGTATTAAAAAACCTTACTTTATCTAGTTTCCATTTATATACATCAAATGCATGAAAGCCCGGATCGAAGCCAGGCGCAAAAGATGGAGAAAATAAAAGTGACCTTGCCGCATTGCCGGTATTTCCAAGATAGATATGTGTAGCAGGTATCGGAAACCAGTGACTGAAATCAGTTACAGATGAATCGAGCTTGTAATTACGGGTCGAATCAAGATAGCGGTAGCTTATAGTAATTGAATCTTCAAATCGATCCCGATGTCGAAGGCTATCGCTTCCCGCCTGTCCACTGTTACTAAAAGATCTACCTCCTCCCATATTTCGTATGCGACTCCCAGCTCCACGTATTACACCTCCCTGTGAAAATGCAAAAGAGGAAATAAGCA
>Ga0105247_10000607_pt1 | contig 28985 bp, 19 predicted proteins | sample KBSS24metaG_FD_81519 | JGI IMG/M metagenome (GOLD analysis project Ga0105247, IMG submission 81519) | Switchgrass rhizosphere microbial communities from Kellogg Biological Station, Michigan, USA - KBS S2-4 metaG | ecosystem: Host-associated > Plants > Roots > Rhizosphere > Soil | place...
GCCATTCGACGACTGCGTCGCATGACTGACAACGTCGTTCCGATCACGATGGAGGAACGTAAAAGTCGTATCGAGAAAGCGCAGCGACTGATGCGCGAACAACGCATCGACGCGATCTACATCGAGCCGGGCAGCAGCATGTTCTATTACACAGGCATGCGCTGGGGCAAGAGCGAGAGAATGTTGGCGATGATCCTTCCGGCGCAGGGCGAGATCGCGTGGGTGTGCCCGAAGTTTGAAGAAGAGCGCGCCCGCGAGCTTATCCAGATCGGCACAGACATTCGCACGTGGGAAGAAGACGAGAGCCCGTACCAGCGCGTGGCGCAAATACTGAAAGATCGTGGCGTGCGTACGGGCACTGTCGGCATTGAAGAGCGTGTGCGGTTTTTTCTTTACGACGGGATCCGGCTGGCCGCGCCGGCGTTGAAGTTTGTCAGCGCCACGCCGATCACTGCCGGTTGCCGGATGTTCAAATCGCCCGCGGAACTCGCGCTGATGCAAATCGCGAACGACATCACGATCGTTGCTTACAAAGCGACGCGTGATTCGATGACTGAAGGCATGACGCAGGGCGAGTTTGCAGGCAATTGCGCCGCGGCTTTTCGCGCGCTCGGAACCTCAGGCGGCATTTTTGTCAGTTTCGGAAAGTACACTGCGTTTCCACATGGCAGCAGTACGCCGCAGCGTCTGAAGGAAGGCGATGTGGTGCTGATGGATGGTGGTTGCAGTATCGAGGGATACCAGTCAGACATCACTCGCACGTTCGTGTTTGGGAAGCCGACCGATCGACAGCGCCAGATCTGGGACCTCGAGCGCAAGTCGCAGGACGCCGGGTTTGCCGCAGCAAAGGTTGGCGCACCGTGTGAAGCTGTCGATGCCGCAGCCAGGAAGGTGATCACTGATGCCGGCTTTGGTCCTGACTACAAAGTGCCGGGACTACCGCATCGCACCGGCCACGGCATCGGCCTCGATGGTCACGAGTGGACCAACTTCGTGCGCGGCAATAAGACGCCGATCCAGCCAGGCATGTGTTTTAGTGATGAGCCGACGATAGTGATCTATGGCGAGTTCGGCATTCGCCTCGAAGACTGTCTCTACATCACTCCCGATGGGCCAAAGTTTTTTACGAAACAGAGCGCCTCAATCGACGAGCCGTTTTAGACCACAAAAGGCACAAGAAGAATTTAGCCACAAAAAGGCACAAAAAGCGCAAAAAAGAAATTTTGTTTCTGCGACGAAGTAGTGTGTTACAAAGCAGAAATGAATTTAGTTCTGCGGTAAGCTGAGCTTTCTTTTATGTGTTTTTGTGCTTTTTTGTGGCTATAAATGGGTAAGTGGATTTTAGCGGCGACGATTCTTGCCTCGAGCATGGCTTTTATCGATGGCACGGTCGTCAATGTGGCCCTTCCGTTCCTCCAGACAAATCTCCATGCAACCGCGATCGGGATTCAGTGGGTCGTTGAAGCGTATTCACTGTTTCTTTCCGCACTGTTACTCGTCGGCGGGTCGCTTGGTGATCGTTACGGGCGGCGTCGGATATTCAATCTCGGCGTCGTGATCTTTGCCGTCGCGTCTGCGCTCTGCGGCATGGCGGCAAACATCGAGCAATTGATCGCGGCGCGCGCTGTGCAGGGAATCGGCGGCGCGCTGCTCGTGCCGGGAAGTCTGGCGCTGATCAGTTCGTCATTCAATGAAAAAGAGCGCGGCAAAGCGATCGGAACGTGGTCCGGCTTCTCCGCGATGACCACGGCCATCGGTCCGGTGCTCGGCGGCTGGCTGGTCGAACACTGGTCGTGGCGCGCGGCGTTTTTTCTGAACCTCCCGTTTGCGGTCGCCGTGCTTGCGATCTCACTCTGGAAAGTGCCGGAGAGTCGTGAAAAAGAGCAGCACGGCCCGCTCGACTGGCCCGGCGCCGCGCTCGCGACGATCGGACTCGGCGGCGTCATCTACGGGCTGATCGAATCGCCGCGACTCGGCTTTTCGAATCCACTCGTTTTGCTGACACTTATCGGCGGTACTGTATCGTTAGTCTTGTTCGTCTATAACGAAGCGCGCGCGAAAAACCCGATGGTGCCGTTACACCTGTTTCGCAACCGCAACTTCTCGGGCGCAAACATCCTGACATTGCTCCTCTACGCGGCGCTAAGCGCAACGTTTTTCTTCTTCACACTCAACCTGATCCAGATTCAGGGCTACTCGGCGACGGCCGCGGGCGCCGCACTGCTGCCATTCGTCGTACTCATGTTTTCGCTGTCGCGCTGGTCCGGAGGCTTGATTGACCGCTTTGGCGCGCGCGTGCCGCTCACGATCGGTCCTCTAATCGCGGCGGCGGGCTTCGCGCTCTTCGCTGTTCCCGGTCTGAATGGAAACTACTGGACCAGTTTCTTTCCGGCCGTCGTGGTCCTCGGGCTCGGTATGGCGATCAGCGTGGCGCCTTTGACGACCACGGTGATGAGCTCTGTTGGTGAGGAACAGGCCGGCGCGGGGTCAGGAATTAATAATGCTGTGTCGCGGACGGCGGGTCTGCTTGCGATTGCGGTTTTTGGCGTGATGATGTTGTACAGCTTCAGTCAAACGCTCGCGAGCCGGATAAGTGAGATCCCGATGGATGAGCAACTGAAGCATTCGGTTTATGAGCAGCGCGTGAAGCTGGCGGCTTTGGAGGTTCCGCCAAACACCGACTCCGCAACGCTGGAGAAGATCAAAGTGGCAATTGCGGAGTCTTTTGTGTCTGGCTTTCGTATGATTATGTTTGCATCGTCGGCGTTGGCTGTGGCCAGTGGCGCAAGTTCCTGGTTCTTCATCCGAAAGTCACGCATGGCTGGATCCAAGCAGCAGCGAGACTAGCCAGACCAGCACGAACGCCCCCACCGCGACCGCCGCACTCAGCAAATAGATCAATGACGTTTCAATAAATTCGGAAGTCTTTTTTTGGTTGATCATGGGGAGATTCCTCTAAACTTGGAGCACATTGCCCGCGCTCAGTGGTTGCATTACAATCACAGCGCCTCAAAGAACTTGCTACGACCTTCGAGCGCCTAATTTAGGCCTGCGGCGCGTGACAAGTCCTCAGATGGCACTCAATAATTCCTCAAAGATGTTTCTCAAAGGCCGGTTTTTGTGAGTCAGCAGGAAAGTCAAAGCTATGAATTCGGTCGTTTCCGCCTGAAAACGGCGGAGCGCGTCCTGCTGCGCGAAGGTGAACTGGTTCCGCTCACTCCGAAGGTTTTCGACATCCTCGTGACGCTCGTCGAGCACGGCGGACAGGTCGTCGCCAAAGACGATCTGATGAAACGCGTGTGGCCCAATACCTTTGTCGAGGAAGGGAATCTGACTCAGAACATCTCGTTGCTGCGTAAAGCGCTCGGCGAAAGTCCCGGCGGCGTGCAGTTTATCGAGACTGTGCCGCGACGCGGTTATCGCTTCGTGGCAGACGCGAGCCAGTCGTGGAGCGAAAAGCCTGCGCCGCAACACGAACCGCCGCCGCCAGTCGTTTCAATTCCAGACACGAACGGTCAATCTGCCGCGAAAAAAAGAACCCCGCTGTATGCCGTGGCCGCGGGCGTCGTCGTCCTTGCCCTTATCGGAGTGGTTTATTTCACCGGTCGCGGTAAAGCCGGCGAGCCCACGCCGATTCAGTCGATCGCTGTATTGCCGTTTATTCACGAGTCCTCTGATCCGGACGCCGAATACATCAATGACAAGATTGCAGAGAGTCTGATTAATAGTCTTTCGAAGCTGCCGCAGTTGCGCGTCGTGCCGCGCAGTGTAGTGGCAGGTTACAAGGGCAGGGAGATTGACCCGCGGAAAGTGGGCCAGGAGCTGAACGTGCGCGCCGTAGTTACCGGCCGCATGCGCCGGAACGGCGACATCATCAGTATCCAGGCCGACCTGATCGATCTCGACAACGTCGCACAGCTCTGGGGGCAGCATTACGATCACAAACTTGCAGACGTGCTGCTCGTGCAGGACGATATTGCGCGCGACATCTTCGAGAACCTGCGCCTGAAGTTGAACGTCGAGGAAAAGAAACAGCTCGAGGCTTACGGGCTTTATCTCAAAGGCCGCAACGCCTGGAACAAACGCACCGGCGACGATTTGCAACAGGCCATCGAGTTTTTCAACCAGGCGATCGCGATCGATCCGAATTACGGCGATGCGTATGCGGGCCTCGCTGACTGTTACAACATGCTCGTTGTTTACGGCCGTCTGCAACCAAAAGAGGGATTTCCGAAAGCGAAAGAAGCCGCGACTCGCGCCCTCGAAATCGATGACGGTTCAGCGGAAGCGCACACGTCGATGGCGTTCATCAAGTTTCGCTGGGATTGGAATCGTGCGGCGACTGAGCGTGAGTTTCAGGAAGCTATCAAACTCAAACCTGCGTATGCGCCGGCGCACCAGTGGTACAGCTCGTATCTCGTAGCAGTCGAGCGTTTTGACGAAGCGATTGCCGAAGCCAAACGGACCGAAGAGTTGGAGCCGTTGTCGTTTGTGGCGAGCTCGCACCTGGGCTGGATCTATTACTTATCAGGACAGAACGATAAGGCAATCGAGCAGTGCAAAAAGATTCTCGAGCTTGATCCGAGCTCGTTCCCGGCGCGTCGTTATCTCGGTCTTGCGTATGAAGCAAAAGGGATGTACCCGGAGGCGATCGCGGAGTTTCAAACGGGTGTGAAGCTTTCGGGAAGCCCGCTGATGCTCGCGTTGCTCGGGCACGCTTATGCTGTATCAGGCAAGACTGCTGACGCGAAGCAAGTGCTCAACGATCTACAGCAGTTGCAGGACCAGCGTTACGTGTCGCCGTACACCGTCGCCGCGATACACGCAGGGCTCGGCGACCAGGAGCAGGCATTCAAATGGCTCGAGACCGCGGTCCAGGAGCGCGACATCTGGTTGATGAACTTGAAAGTCGATCCAGTGTTCGCCAAGCTTCGCTCCAACCGCCAATTCACTGACATCCTCGCGCGCATCCGTCTCCGTCCATAGCCACAAAAATCCTTAGCCACGAAAAGGCACAACAAATCACAATAAAATTCTCATGTGACTTTTGTGCTCTTTATGGCTAAAATATGCCACGCTTTTTCTGCAGTACTCCCCCAATCCGACTGCGTAGAGCCGAAACATCCATTCAATATTGCCCAGTTAACCTCACGAGGCGGAAGCATCTGCAAAAACGGAGGAGAGCATGGCGGAACGAGTTAAACGTGTAATCGAATTGATGGAAGGTGATCCGAGCCGTAGTTTCACACTCGGAAAGATGGCCGAATCAGTAAATCTATCAGCGCCGTATTTCTGTTACCTGTTCAAAACGATCACCGGAGTTCCACCCGCCAAATATCTGAAATCACTGAGGATGCAACAAGCAGCAGTGCTACTCACCACCACCTTCCTCAGCATCAAAGAGATCGTTAGACGTATTGGTCTCACTGATGAGAGCCACTTTGTTCGTGATTTCAAACGTCTTTATGGCATGACGCCAAGCGAATATCGCAACAGCGCACTGCTCTCTTCGGATGCAGCTAACGTCGAGCGACCAAATCCGCCAACAGATCGAAAAATCGGCCAATGAATATTTCTTGATTCTCTCGTGTTCCTCATCTAGTGTGTCGCGCGTACAACGCAAGCGTAGTCGCCCTTCGCTCCTGACTCTCTGTAACGGAGTCACAACCGCAAAGTAAACACTAAGAGGATTCTTCTGTAGCAATCACTCTACGTCTAACATAACCAACTACGGCCCCATAGTAGTTGTCATAGCTGCTTCGCACGGTGCTCAGATGAGAGAGTTTATTACTGAGGCCTGGCACAGATCTGCCTGGAGTGTGCCTCGCACTAATCGCATATTATTTTCAGTGCTCGCACTGATCGTTTTCTTCTGTCCCGACACACACGCGCGCTCATTGCTGTCCGGACAGGTCGCGGGAACGGTGGTGGATCAGACCGGCGCGAGTGTTGGTGGCGCGTGGGTCGTACTCTTCGGCGCCGCCGGCTTGGAAGCACAACGATCGCTCACCGATCCGCGTGGTCACTTCACGCTCGACAGAGTGCTCGCCGCCGACTACGTCGTCGCCGTACAAAAGAACGGCTTTCGCGAGCTCCGGCGTGTGCTTCACGTCGTTCCCGGCGAGACGGTGCAGCTTCAGTTTCAACTGAACGTCGCTTCGATCTTCGAGACCGTTACAGTCACGCCCGCGCGCGGTCAGCCGCAGGAAGTGTTTGACGTGCCGCAGGCGCACGTCGTCGTCACTGAAGACGAGATGGCGCGACGCTATGCAAACATCTTGCCGCAGGCGCTGCGCGACGTGCCCGGCGTACACATTCAACAGACGACTTCGGGCCAGGGCTCGCCGTTTGTGCGTGGACTAACCGGCCAGCAAGTCGTGCATTTGATCAACGGCATTCGCTTCAACAACTCAACCTTCCGCCCGGGTGCCAATCAATACACTGCCTTGATCGATCAGGACTTCGCCGATCAGGTTGAAGTTGTTCGTGGTCCAGGCTCGACGCAGTACGGCTCGGATTCTCTCGGTGGCACGATCAACGTGCTGACGCGCGCGCCGCACGGCTCGAACAGTTATGGTATTCAAGGCAACGTCAACACTTACTTTGCGAGCGCTGATCTTTCCGCCGGACTATCGACAACGATCAGCGGCGGCTCGAGCAACTGGGGCTTCGTTGCCGCGGCTACGGGCCGTCGCACACAGGATCTTCGAACCGGCAGTGGTCTCGATTCGCACTCCGTCGTCACGCGTCTGCTCGGCATCTCGTCGAAGTTTCTCGGCGACAGACTGCAAGACACAGCCTACGGTCAGTACAACGCGAATGCGAAGTTTCAGTACAAGGTCTCAGACGCCGACGCGGTTTCAATCGAGTATCTCAGGGGCACGCAGCTCGGCCTCCGACGTTACGATCAGCTCGACGGCGGCATCGGTAACCTGCTGAACAGTTTCGATCCGCAAGTGCTCGACTTCTTCAGCGCACGTTACGATCGAACCGGCGCTGGTCCATTCGATTCGATCTCGACAGTCTTCTCTTACAACGTGCAGCGTGACGATCGACGCTCGCAGAGTATCAACAACGCGCAGGGCCTGCGCTCGCGAATCAGTGACGAGTTCAATCTGACGCGCGCGTTTGGTTACCAGGCGCAGGCGAGCACACGCGTGAAGCGCGCTCACGCGCTGACGTTCGGCGCGGAGCTCTACGACGAACACATCACCTCGCGCAAGCAGGATTTCAGCTTCAGCAACGCGACGCTCGGGTTCACGAACGTCGCCGACGTGCGCGCGCGTTTTCCAAACGGCTCGACTTATCGAACGCTCGGCATCTTCGCGCAGGACATCGCTTCGCTCATCCCGCGACGTTTGACTGCTCATCTCGGGATTCGTTACAGCCTGTTCGACTACAGCCAGTCGTCCGTCGACAACCCGCTCGATGCCGCGGGTAAGCCGACCGTGCCGGACGTGAAAGAGAGTTTTGACGACGTCACTTTCAACACCGGCGTCACGTTCACGATCAATCCGCACCTCAATCTCACCGGCAATGTGAGTCGCGGCTTTCGCGCGCCGAACGTGAACGACTTTGCTGCAACCGGTCTGTCGGGCCTGGGTTTTGAGATCTCGCCGGATGAAGGCGTGCGGCTCGGTGGATCGACAGGCGCGCTCGACAGTGCGAGGCGTTTGACCGACGTGCGGCCACTCAATCCGATCAGGGCGGAGCAGCTCTACAGCTACGAGCTTGCGCTTCGTGTCCACGCATCGAGATTCAGCGGCGATGTGGGCGTGTTTGATTCCGAGATCTCAAATCTCATCGAGCGGCGCACGCTGCTGTTGCCACAGGGATCGTTGGGCCAGCTCGTCGGCGGGCAGCCGATCATTCGACAGGATCCGACCGGCGCAGTTTTCACGTCGTTGTCGAGCTCGGCAGTCTTTGTGCGCACGAACGCGATCAAGGTGCGCATGCGCGGCGTCGAGGGCAGCATGGCTTTGAAGTTGAACCGTGATCTGGCGCTCAACGCGAATGCTTTTTACGTACACGGAAAAGACCTGAGAACGGGCGCGCCGCCTAATCTCGAAAACGGTATTCCGCCGTTCACCGGTTTTGCCGGAGTCAAATGGGAACGTGCCGGGGCGCCTGCATGGATCGAAGTCTATTCAAACTTCGCCGCACCGCAGCGTCGTTTTTCTGATAACGACATCTCGCAGGCACGCATTGGTGGTTTGCGCACACGTGAAGAGATCGCCGGCTTCTTTAACGGCGGCGCCTCGGCGCGTGGTCTGGTTCGCAACGGCATTCTACTCGCGACTGGTGAAACACTCGCGCAGGTCCAATTGCGCGTGCTTGGACCAACGCTTCAGCCGAATCAGTTGTTTACGAAGAACCCCGGCTTCGCGCTGTTCAACCTGCGTGGTGGTTTTCACATCGGCGAGCGTTCGTCCGTCACAGTCATTCTCGAAAACATTTTCGACAAGAACTACCGCACGATGGGTTCCGGGATCGATGGCCCGGGAACAAACGCGGCGGTGCGGTACGCATTCAGTTTTTAACGACGATCTCTGTGCAACCTCTGTGTTCTCTGTGTCTCTGTGGTTCAAACGAAAGAGTCACCACCGAGACACAGAGGACACAGAGGTTGCACAGAGAAGAATTCCCGAGGAGCTGAAATGAAATATATAGCTTTGATGTTAGTACTTGCGTCTGTGATCTCTGCAACGGCTTACAACAACACGCTGAGCGGATCGCAAACCGCGGCGCCCGAAGCGGAAGGCATCGCGTTGAATCTAACTGCGGCTGGCGATCTGCCCGGCATGACCAAGGTGAACCTGCACCGCGAGGGCGGAAACGTGACCGGCGGCAGTTTGCGTTTGACTGTGCTGCCGCAGCACGCGGATGCGTCGTCGAGTGAACGCGGGCAACTGGTCGGCACGATCAGCGGCGGCACTGTGACATTGAACAGCGAAGGCACGCTCGCATCCGCATCCAGCGTGCAGGTCACGATTCAGAGCGGCACCGGAGAGTTTGCGTCGGTGACGTCCGGCACCGCCACGCTCAACATAACAGCAAGCAGCGAGAACCCCACACAACTAAGCGGCACTCTCGTACTCAATTTCTGATCTGCGTTCATCCGCGGCACCTGAAAGGAAAATTGTATGTTTCGCAGCACGACCCCAGCCTCCAAAAGACTAGTAACACTCCTGCTCATCAGCCTGTGGCTACAGGTGATCACGCCTCCAGCCAGCGCCGCGCCGCGTGGTCCATCGCCAATCGTGGCTACGATCAACAGCGGGATCAACAGCGGATCGCGACAGTTGCTGACGAAGCTCGCCATCGCAGAGCAGAGTTTGATCTCGTTGCTGCGTGCTGCATTGACGCCGCAGGACAACTGGAACGTCGTGCTGACCCCGGTGACGACCGAGTTCAAGGACTACTCAGGACTCGACTATCACGCGTCGAGTCGCAAGCTGCTGCTGTCGGCAAACACACCGAGCGGCCAGCCAAACAACTTCGACACGATCGCGACGGACGGAAGCAGAGCATCGTTCTCAAACGTAGCTGGACTGGGCGGCGACCTCGTGATCGCAACGAGCCGCGACGAAGGGCAGGGAATGAGTCGCGGTGGTTTTCCGGCGGGCGAGTTGTTTGCGAGCACAGGTGTGCCGGGAGCGATCGCGCGTGTGAATGCATCGGGCGCGACGGTACAGAACCCGTGGGTGACGTTGCCGAACGAGACCGGCGCGATTAGCGGTTTGTCTTTTGACCGCACGGGAGTTTTTGGCGGCGATCTACTTGCCGTAACGACGACCGGCGGTGTGTGGCGTGTCAACGCCGCCGCGGAAGCGACGAAAGTCGCGGGTCTTGATACCCGGCTCGCAGGCGTGGCGGCACTGCCTGACGATCCGGATCGATATGGACCATGGTCAGGAAAGATCCTCGCGGGCGCGAAAGACCTGTCGCTCGTTTACGCCATCGACGCGCAGGGACAATCGAGCTCGCTGGCGGTGAACGTGCAGCCGCAGGACATCGACGTCGTGCCGGCGCAGGAAAACTTCTTCGCCGTCGACACGGTGAGCCGGAAGATCTGGGGCGCGAGTGACGGCGCGTTTGCGGGAATCATCGGCGACATTCTCGTGACGCAGCAGTCGCCGGGCGTGATCACGCGTTTACGTTGGAATGGTGTGCAGTTTGTAGCGTCGCAGCTCGCGAGTGCGACAGAGTTCAAGCAAGTGGCGTTTGCTCCGGCGGGGATCAATCCGATTCAGCCGGTGAAGCAGTTGTACGACAAGATCGCAGTGGTCCGTCACAGCGTGACGTTGCTGAACAGCGGACGTGTGGAAGGTTCGTTGTGGCAATTGCTGCCCGAAGACGTGACGCTGGACGGCACTGACACGATTACCACAGATCTGCTCGTACCAGGCACGCCCGTAGTTCTTCACAGCCAACCGGCAACGTACGGCGGCACGTTAGTCGGAACGGAGAATTCTGAGCCTTCGAACTACACGATCACGATCAAGGGCAGCTCGCAGCTACGACACGTTGTCGCGCGCACCAACCCGATCGAGCTGGAGAACGTGGCTGCGCCGCCCGCGCCAACCGGCACACGCGACGTGGCGATCAATCACGCAGGCGAGTCGATTGGCGATCCAGCGACACTGAGAAATCTCTCGATCTCCGGTAGCGCCGGAACGATCGCAGTACCGCCGGGAACGTACGGCCAGTTCGACGTGTCTGGCCGCAACGTGCTCGTGTTCGGTGACGCAAACTCGCAAACACCGACTGTCTACAACCTCGAAGAGCTGACCTTGACCGGCAGCAGTGAGCTACGACTCGCTGGTCCAATCGTCCTTACAGTCAAGAACCGTGTGACGTTGACCGGCTCAACACTCGGCGCGGCAGATAATCCGAAGCGATTGTTGCTGAAAATAGCTACCGGTCTGTCCGATCCGGAAGATGCATTGAAGGTGAGCGGCAATGCGGTGCTTTACGGCATCGTGCGCGCGCCGCAGGGTACGATCACGATCGAAGGCTCAGGACGCGTGCGCGGCACCGTCGCGTGCAATTACCTGTTTGTGAATGGCAACGGCGTGTTGCAGATCACCGAGAGTGATATTCCGCCGCCGCCGGTCAATCGTCCACCGATCGTCGATGCCGGTGGCGATCAATCGATAACTCTCCCCACTAATTCAGTGAGCCTGAACGGAATCGCGAGTGACGATGGACTGCCGCAGGGCAGCGTGCTGTCACTCTTGTGGAGCGTCGTGAGTGGTCCAGGGCCGGTCGTGTTCAGCGATCCGACGAAAGCGATCAGCAACGCGACGTTCACGACAGCAGGCGAGTACGTGTTGAAGCTGACTGCCTCAGACGGCCAGTTGAGCGCGAGCGACACGTTGAAGGTAACAGTCGTTCCAAACAATCAGCCGCCGACAGTCGACGCCGGACCCGATCAGATCATAGAGCTGCCCGATCCCGCGTTTTTGAAAGGCGTGATCACAGACGACGGTATGCCGCATGGCAGCACCGTCACATCGACATGGAGCGTCGTGAGTGGTCCGGGGCCGGTGGTGTTTGGCAATGCGAATGCGCCGGTGACCACAGCTTCATTCACGACTCCCGGTCTTTACACGTTGAAACTAACCGCCACAGACACCGAGTTCACCGTCTCAGACGAGATGCAGGTGACGGTGTTGCTCAACCAGCCTCCAACGGCGAACGCAGGTCCCGATCAGGAGATCACGCTGCCCAATAATGCTCAACTCAACGGCACCGCAACCGACGATGGTCTCCCGCGCGGCTCGACGCTCGAGACGTTCTGGAGTTCTGTGAGTGGTCCAGCGCCAGTGGTTTTCCCGGATGCGACGCTACTCAACGCGATCGCGATCTTCACGACACCGGGCACGTACGTCCTGCGGTTGACCGCTTCGGACGGAAAGCTCAGCGCCAGCGACGAGATGACAATAGTTGTGAAGCCGAAGCCGTTCGCTGAGCGGACTTACACGCTCGACGCAGACTTCGATGAGGGCACGTCGTTCAGCATCATTCATGACGTCGCGAACCAGTTGCAACTCGAAAACACGGCTCATGAGCTCGACTTTCTGTGGGTGGCCGTATCTTCGAAGGGCACCATCGTGAAGATCGATACCAAGACCGGGCAGGTACTCGGCGAATATTTCACTTCGCCTAACGGACAGCCAAAAGATCCATCGCGCACGACGGTCGATCTGAACGGAAACGTGTGGAACACGAATCGCGCCGGTAACAGCGTCGTGCACGTCGGCCTCGTAGAGAACGGGCAGTGTGTCGATCGCAACGGCAACGGCATCATCGAGACTTCAACGGGCTTTGGTGACATCAAGCCGTGGACCAATCTCAATGGCGCGGACACGAACGGCGGCGTCTCCACTGCGGCGGACGAGTGCATCATCCACTACACGAAGGTCAACTCGTTTGGCACGCGCCACGTATCGGTCACGAAAGACAACGACATTTGGGTAAGCGGCACGAGTGGTCGTCGCTTCGATTTGATCGACGGCGTTACAGGCCAGATCAAGCGTGCTGAGCCGACGGTTGGTTTCGGCGGCTACGGCGGCCTGATCGATAAGAACGGCGTGATCTGGTCGTCGAATCCGATGCTGCGTTGGGACACGTCGAAACCATTGACTGGTCCGAGTGGCGGCAACTGGACCGGCTTCAACCATCCGAGCTACGGCCTGTGTATCGATAGTGGCGGCAACGTCTGGAACACGTCGTTTGGCAACGGCCAGATCCGCAAGTTTGCGCCGGACGGCACGCTGCTGGGCATCTTTAATCAGGGCGACGCGTTTGCACAGGGCTGCGTCGTCGACGGGAAGGATCACGTGTGGGTAGCGCACTCACTTAACCGCAGCACGGTGGGCCATCTGAAGAACGACGGCACCTACGTTGGTACTGTTGCCGTGCAGAGTGGACCAACCGGTGTGGCGGTCGATGGCTCGGGTAAGATCTGGGCGACGAACCACAACAGCCGGACGGTTTCGCGTATCGATCCGAATCTTGGACCGCTCGGTCCGGATGGTGTAACGCATGTGGGCGCAGTCGATTTCACCACGCGAAATCTCGGCGGCGATCTCTACAACTACAGCGACATGACCGGCAGCACGTTGACGGGCATTCCCGCCAGCGGCACGTGGTCCACTGTCTTCGACAGCGGGATTACAGGCGCTGAATGGGGTCGCATTGGTTGGACGGCGAAGATCTGCGGTGACGCGACGCTCACTGTGACGGTGGCGAGCAGCACCAACGGTACGACGTTCGGACCATCTCAGGTAGTCACGAACGGCGCCGATCCGACTGTTGCGAATGGCCGCTTCCTGCGCATCGTCGTCAACTTCAAACGTTCGGCGAGCGGTGAGTCGCCGGTACTCTACGACCTCAGTGTGGGCACGAGCGGCTTCACGCTGCCCGTCGTTCCGAATGAAGCGCCGACGGCCTTCGCGGGCGGCGATCAGACGGTAACGCTGCCTGATACCGTAAAACTCAGCGGTAATGCGTGCGACGATGGTTTCCCACGCGGTGCAGCGCTTGCGCTCCAGTGGTCCAAGGTCAGCGGACCGGGCGACGTTGCCTTCACGAAGCCAGCCTCGCCTGTTACCGATGCGAGTTTCACCCTGGCGGGCACTTACGTGCTGAAGCTGACGGCAAGCGATTCTGAACACTCGGCCAGCGATGAAGTAACAGTCACGGTGCTGCCTGCGAACGCGGCGCCAATCGTCAACGCCGGACCAAACCAGACGATCACGTTGCCAAACACGGCCAGCCTGAACGGCACGGTTTCCGACGACGGCTTCCCAACGGGCGCGACAGTCTCAACGTTCTGGAGCCAGGTGAGTGGTCCAGGCCTCGTCACCTTCAATGAAATCGATAACCCGGTGACGCGAGCAATCTTCTCGACGCCGGGCACCTACGTGCTGCGGTTGTCGGCCAACGATACACATCGAATCGGCACTGACGACATTCAAATCACCGTCAACGCATCTCCAGCGCTCGTGGGCGCGACACTGCAACTGGCGGCAGTCGCGGCTGGTCCATACGTGACCGGCACGTTGCAATCAGTGCGTGCGACTTTGCGCAACTCCGCCGGCACGCCGCTGGCGAACTTCGGCGTCGAGTTCACGGTCTCCGGTCCGAACGCACAGGTGGGCAGCGCTGTGACCAACTCTTCCGGCATAGCGATCTTCAGCTATGCCGCCACGAATCCCGGCACTGACACCGTCACGGCGCTTGTGCGCAGTACGGCAACGGCGAACGTCAACGGTACTCCGCCGGTCTCGATGGTCTGGACTCTGACGCCACAATCGCCACCAGTCACACAAGGTCAGATTGGTGCTCCGTTGAATGGCACGTCAGTTACCGGAACTGTGCCGATCACAGTCGGCGCAGGTCTGACACTGACGGGTGCGAAGGTTGAATACTGGCCGGCATCGAATCCCGCGGCAGTTACGACGCTTGTTGAAAACGCCTCGGGTGGTCCAGGCGCCACGCTCACCACGCTCGACACCACGACGCTCGCCAACGGCAACTACGTCGTCCGTGTCACCGCAACCGATCAAAACGGAAACCAGCAGGTAAGTCAGATAATGATCACCGTCACCGGCGAGAACAAACCGGGACGACTGACGTTCAGCATCACTGATCTGACCGTGCCTGTGGCAGGCTTACCAATCACAGTGGCGCGCAAGTACGACAGTTTGGAACGAAACATCAGTAGTGATTTCGGTTTTGGCTGGTCATTGGAGCTGTCTGGACCACGTATCGAAGTCAGTCCGGACAACGACGTGACGATCACGGAACCAGGAACGGGCCGCCGTGTCACCTTCCAATTTACGCCGGTTTCCTTCGGCTTCCCGTTCAGTTTTTTCTATCAACCAGTTTACACACCCGAACCGGGCGTGTTCGGCAAACTCACTTCGGACGGTTGCGGCATGCTCATTCGTTCCGGCAGCAGCGGCTTCGTGTGCTTCCTGTCGCTCGATCCGGATTACAGTCCGACTGCATACGCTTACACGGATCCCTACGGACGCGTATACACGTGGTCCGGCGACGGTAAGCTGCAATCCATCAAGGATCTCAACGGCAACGTTTTGACGTTTGGTCCAAACGGAATTACCAGCAGTGCCGGAGGTTTGAACATTCCATTTGTGCGCGATGGTCAGGGGCGCATAACTCAGGTTACCGATCCGGAGGGCAAGCCTTATCACTATAACTACAACGCTGCCGGTGAGCTTTCCACGGTGGACTTACCAGGCATCACTACACCGGTCAGTTACACTTACGACTCGAGCCACTTCTTCCTCAAGGCCATCGATCCGCGTGGCAACACTGAAGCCTCCACGACTTACCATCCAGACGGCAGACTGGCTACGATGACCGATGCGGTCGGAGACACCTACCGCTACGACTACGATCTCGCGACCAACAAGACCATGATTACCAACCCTGATGGTGGAGTGGTAACGATTCAAAAGGACACCAGAGGATTAGTACTCTCGAAGACTGATCCGCTGGGCCATATCACCAGCTACACCTATGACGGCAGTCGAAACAAGCTGACCGAGACTAATGCTTTACAACAGACGACGAACTTTACCTACGATGCGAAGGGCAACATGGCTTCGGTCAAGGATCCCGGCGGTAACATTCAGAGTTGGAGCTACAACCAGTTTGGCGTTCCGCTCACGCTTACCGATCAGCTTGGCAAAGTGCAAACAATCCAACTCGACGCCAACTCAAATCCAATGAGTATTTCTGACAGCCTCGGTGTGAGCTCGGCGTACACCTGGGATACTCGCGGCAATCCGTTGACGACAACCGATGGCAACGGCAAGACCACGCGCATCACTTACGACGCCTACGGGCGTGTGATTACGCGAACCGATCCACTAAACCGCACCATCGCTTACACGTACGATGGTTTAGGCCGGAACTTAACGACCACAGACGCGCGCGGCGTCACTCGTTTTGACTACGATTCGCTGGGACATCTGCTCAAGGTCACAGATCCGTTAAACCAGGAGACTAATTACGAGTACGATGCAAACGGCAACCGGACGGCTCAGATTGATGCCGCCGGGCGACGCACGACGTATGTTTACGACAAGGTTAACCGCCTGACCAGGATCATCTATCCGAATGCAACCGAAGTTTCTTACACACTCAACTTCCGTGGACAACGGTTGACTGAAAAGGATGAGGAAGGAAACACTACCTCGCACGTCTACGACAAAGCGGGAAGGTTGACTAAGACCATCAATCCTGATCTCAGTGAAAGAGTGTATGAGTATGATGATCTGAACAGGCTGACCGCGGTCACAGACGAGCGCAATAAGACAACGCGCTACGAATACGATCAGGCTTGCGGTTGCAGCCAGCGGCTGACGAAGATCATCGATCCGCAAAACGGAATCACCACGTTCACGTACGACGCAGCCGGCCGGCGCATCGCGATGAAGGATGCGAACCTGCATGAAATGCGCTTCGATTACGACGTGCGTGGCCGCCTGATCAAGATCACTTATCCAGACAACACGACCACCACGAGGACCTACGACGGCGCGGGACATCTTTCCAGCGAGACGGATCAGGCCGCCAGGTTGACGAAGTTCGCGTATGACGAAGTCGGAAATGTGACTGGAGTGATCGATGCGGTCAATCAGAACACGTTCAATACCTACGACAACATGAATAACCTGTTGTCAACGACTGATGCTTCCGGACGCACCACGCGTTTCGAGTACGACGCGCTAAACCGGATGATCAAACGGACGCTGCCGCTTGGTATGTCTGAGTTGTATACCTACGATCAGGTAGGGAATCGTGTAACTCGGGCCGATTTCAGAGGTAAACAAACTACCTTTGCGTACGACTCGATGAACCGGATCACGAGCAAGACGCCTGATCCGACGGTCAATGAACCGGTGGTTACCTATACGTACAAACCAACAGGTAAACGGGCAACCATGACTGATGCCAGCGGTACAACCGTTTACACCTACGACAATCGTCAACGGCTCACCACGAAGCAAACGCCGCAGGGAACACTCACTTACACTTATGATGCGGCCAACAATCGCAGCACGCTGCGGTCGTCAAATACAGGCGGCGTTTCGATCGACTACACGTACGATGGTCTGAATCGCCTGCAGTCAGTTATCGATAACCGGCAGACGAACGGCACGACGAACTATAGTTACGATGCGGTCGGAGACATTTCCACGACTGCGTTGCCGAACGGTGTCCAGTCAAGTTATACGTACGATGCTCTCCAGCGCCTCACGCAGCTCTCGCATACCAAAGGAGCCACGGTTGCGAGTTATGCGTACACGCATGAGCCGAGCGGACGCCGGTTGTCGGTAACAGAAAACACAGGCAGGGTCGTTAACTACACCTACGACGCTCTCTATCGTCTAACCAACGAGTCGGTCACCGGCTCAACGAGCAATGGATCGATAGGTTATCAATACGATCCGGTGGGCAATCGGCTTTCGCGCCTGTCAACACTTGCGGGAGTGCTCTCGACGACTTCTGCTTACGATGCAAATGATCGTTCGACGAACGAGTTGTACGATGCCAACGGCAATACAAGGTCTACTGCCGGGCGGAGCTATGCGTACGATTCCGATAACCGCATTGTCACCGTGAATGGCGGTGCCGTGAGGATAGTCTACGATGGAGATGGCAGCCGCATATCGAAGACGGTAGGCGGTGTGACGACGAAGTATCTCGTCGATGATCTCAGCCCCACTGGATATTCTGAGGTGGTGGAAGAGCTCGTTAATGGCGAGGTGCAACGAGTCTACACTTACGGTAGACGACTGATCAGCCAGAGCCGGCAACTGAATGGGAATTGGGTGGATAGTTTCTACGGGTACGATGGCCATGGTGATGTCAGGTTCTTAACTGATAAAGATGGCGTCGTAACGGATACGTATACGTACGATGCGTTTGGAATTCTCACCGGCTCTACCGGTGTTACGCCGAATAATTATCTGTTCAATGGCCAGCAGTTTGATCCTGACCTGGGTCTGTATTTCAAACGCGCGCGCTACTACAACCAGGATCGTGGTCGTTTTATGACGATGGATCCGTTGGAGGGGCACCTGCGGAATCCGCAGACGCTGCATAAGTATTTGTTTGGTCATGCGGATCCGGTGAACAATATGGATCCGTGTGGAACCACGGCGATTGCCATCGAGTATCCGCTTACGTTGAGGATCGTACTGATCGCTTCACTGGCAATCTATTTAGTTGGCGTCGCGATACAGTGCATATTTGTCAAGATTGCTACCAGGCTGAATCCAAGCTTGGTGTATTCGCTACCGCCAAACCTGCGAGGGTGTGCGTCAGAGGGGGATGAGTGTGATGAACAATATGAAGCTGACTCGGCGACTTGTAGGTCACTGCCGACACCTTATAGAAGGCAGAGGTGCTGGGCCAGTGCCGCGGAACGATACGGTAACTGTATCGCGGGCCGGCCAATACCGCCTTTGGACCTGGGACTTTTCTAGGAAGTCTGGATGCAGATAACGAGTCTCGGAGACGTAATAGCAGAGAGACGCTTTTCGTTGACGACCCGTGACGGCCAGCAAACGGCCGTCACGGTGAAGCTCGGCAAGCCTGTCGAATTCGACGACGGAACGGGATACTACGCGCCGTTCCAGTTAACAGGAGTTGGATCGGAGAAGATCAAGTATGCGGCGGGTGTCGATGCATTTCAGGCGCTTCAACTCGCGATGAAAATGATCGGCGCGAATCTCAATGCCTTGCGAGATGGTGAGTCAGTTGAGCTTGAATGGGAAGCTGGTGACAAGGGAGATCTTGGTTTTCCAGTCTGAGGCAGGTTACAGATTATGAAACTAATAATTGCAGGAACGCTGGTGATGCTGTGTGCTTCGTTTTCCATTGCGCAAGTGCCGGCGAAGAAGATTGACTTGACTGTTGCTGATCGGGCCGCGTGGCAGAAGGTGCTTGGCTGGCCGATCGAGCTCGAGGAGCAGTGGCGCAGATCGAGGACCAGCAACGATCGCGATCAGAGTGGGCTTGCGTTTCATAGTCTGGGCCAGGGCAATTATCTCGTCGTGATCGAAGTGCAGGAGAGCTCGTACCAGCCGCATTATTTGTTCATGCACTATTCGGAGACGGGTCGAACGCCGCCGCGTGTGTTGAAGTTGAAGACGTACGAGGGCGACGATGACGACGTGAACAAAGTTGCAACGCGGATGGTCGCAGAAGTTGAAGGTATTCCGACGTTCGACGATGCGAAGAAGCAGCTCGTGTTTCATACGAAGGGACGCGGCACCGGCGACTGCGGCTCGCTCGTGAAATACAACATCACGCCCACGCGTGCGATACCGGTCGAGGCGCGCGTACACGCCTGCTTTGACGATTATTCGCTTGGCATCACCGATCCACAGCGCTGGCGCCGTCTCAAACGCCTGTAAAAATTGACAGGGGCGAATTTCTGATTTTTGTGCTTCTTTGTAGCCACATTACGCGTTAGCTATTGAATGGCCTTCGATTTGCTCGTAGACTCTCGAGGCTAGCGAGAGTAGGTGGAGGGAATGAAACTTAAATCCGGTTTAGCGTTGTTGTTATTGCTGGTGTTTTCAGCGGCTGCTTATGCGCAGGAAAGCGCGGCGGAATCTGTCGATAAACTGAAGATGCAGTTGCTTGAAGTGCAGGGCCAGGAAGAGGCTTTGCGCGCGCGGCTTCAGGATTTGAATGAGGCTCTCAAGCCTGAAAACATCGAACGCTCACTGGCCGGAATCGGTTCAACCAGACCTGAGGAGTTGCGCGAATCGCGGCGACGCCAGTTGACCATTGAAAGAGATGGTGTGCAGGCGCAACTCAACACACTCGAGACCGGCAAGCAGCGATTGGAGACCGCGCTGAGGAATGCTGAAATACTCTCGTACCAACAGAGTGCGCGACCGACGCAAATGCTGTCTGCTTCTTCGCCGCGACGATATCAACTGCTGATGCTTGGTGGCGGCGGTCTTGCTGCCCTCGCACTCGGCGGCGGCGCGCTATTTTATCGTCGAAAAATTAGACCACGGGTTTAAATCAGTGTAATCTGTGGCCCGTGCCACGACGCCCACTCTCGATCACAATCATCAGTTGGCTCTTTATCTCATTCGGCAGCATAGCGCTACTGTACGGATTGGTGCGTGGTGGTGGCGGCGATTTGGTAAGCCACTGGTACGTCCATCTCTCGCGCATTCTACAAATCGTCGCGGGCGTCTTCATGCTGTACGGGCGCAACTGGGCCCGCTGGCTCCTCGTCGCCTGGATCGCCTTTCACATCGTGGTCAGCGCCCTTCACTCACCCCTATTCCTCCTGATGCACGTCGCAATCTTTTCCGTTATTCTCTTCTTCGTTTTCCGCCGGCAAGCGTCGGCATTCTTTAACGCCGAAGGCGTTGGCTAATTTCAGCCCAGGGTTGGAGCGCCAGCGACAACCCTGGGAACGCTAAAAAATAGATTTGAAACCCTGTTAAGGGTTTCGATTGTGGCTAGTCCCAAATGTGCCGTTCGTCAAATTCGATTTGATGTGCATTGAGAAAGGCGCGATACTCATCCTGAAATGTCACCCGCCTGTGATGCTCCTCCTGGTTTTCAATGTAACGGATAACGTCGGCAAGATTTGATTGACTCACTGAAAATGCAGCGTATCCACCTTGCCAATGAAATTTTGAAAGCTTGCGTGACGCTTCTTTGACCCACCCGGACGATGTGCGCTTTGCTTCTTTAACGACGCGTGCGATCGGGTACGTACGCGAAAGCGCAAACAAAGAATGGGTATGGTCCTCAACACCGCCGACGATGAGCGTTTCGCAACCCTGGTGTCGAAACATTTCGGCAAGATATGCATGCATCTCGCGACGAAGAACCTTATCGGTTAAAAACGGGAACCGATCTTTTGTTGAAAAGATGAGGTGCGTCCAAAGACGCGCAAGAGATTGAGCCATTGTGAGGTGGCCTCCTATTTAGATTTAAGATCGGGTTGGAGTTTAGCATGGTCCGTATCAAGAGGAACCCTTTCAGGGTTGAAATTCTTTTTTATAAGGGGACCCAGGGTTGTCGCTGGCGCTCCAACCCTGGGCTGAAATTAGCCAACGCCTTCGGCGTTAGGTTAGACACCCTGTACTGGTCGTCTGCCCTTGCCTTGTGGATGTTTGGTGAGTATGGTCTGGTCTGCCATATTCCGTTCCACAAATTTTTAATTCGGAGGATTGCATATGCGTTACCTTACTGCTCTTGCCCTCGCTTTGCTCGCCGTGGTGGCGGTTCCGAGTAAGAATTTTTCGCAAGGTGGACAGATGGAGAGCTCCAGGGGAGTTGCCGGGGGCGGGATCTCTGTGCCCGGTTGGACCGGGAAGATCGACGCCAAAGAGGAAGCCTCGGGAATGACGCTCAATAGCGCCAAGCTCGAAAAGGACGGCAACGGCCTGCACGTCACCACTGGCCCCGCTGTTACCTACTGGAATCCGAAGAACAAAGCGACCGGGGATTACACCGTCAAGGCGACGTTCACCGAACCGAAGTACATGAACCTCAATAACCACCCGCATCCTTATGGCATCGTAATCGCGGGTAACGATCTCGGAACCGACCAGCAGAGTTACCTGTATTGCGCTGCTTATGGCAACGGTAACTTCATCGTGCGCGGTTTTGGACCAGCGCCGTTTCAGTTGAATGGACCACGCGGTGCTGCGGATCCGGCGGTGAACAAGGCCGCGGACAAGGGCCAGCCTGTAACGCAGGAGATCGCACTGTCCGTGAAAGGCGACAAAGTTGAATGCGCGATCAATAACAAGGTCGTCGCTAGTTACAACAAATCAGATCTCGTATTGGCAGGCAAGCTGAAATCAACCGACGGCATTTACGGCATTCGCTTCGCGCACAACACCGAAGCAATCGTTACCGGCCTCAAAAAGACTAAAAACTAAGTACACAAAAAGGCACAAAAAGCACAAAAGAGAAAGTTCAGAGTTCAGCCTTCAGGCTGCGGCGGTGATCAGCAAGCTCAAGCTTGAACTCTGAACTTCTCTTTTGTGCTTTTTGTGCCTTTTGTGTACTGCTCTATCTGATACCGACGAGTCCCTGTACTGATTGGATCAGTTTCTCGGAATCGTAACCGACACCGTCCTTGAAAACGATCTCGACGTTTTCGATGTCGCTGATCGTCGCGGCGGGGTTGCCTTTCACAACCATCAAGTCAGCTTGCTTGCCGGGTGCGATGGAGCCGATGCGCGCGTCTTCACCGAGAAACTTAGCGCCGTTGAGCGACGCGATCGAGATTGCTTCGAGTGGCGTGAATCCCGCTTCGACCAGCAGCTCGACTTCCCGTAGATCGCCAAAGCCCGCAACGATGCCGCCGTTTCCTGTCGGATCTAGTCCGGCGATGAGCAGACCACCAGCTTTCACGAAGGCACGCTCGAATTCCATCGCCTTCCGCATCAGCGCGATGAAGTTCGCTTCCGGCGAGACGCGTGCCCGTGCCTGCAAGTAACGAACACGCGCATCTGTCGACATCACATTCAAAACACGTTGGTTCAACAATGCACTGCTCGCGCCGATACCTGATTGGGCTAGCGGCGCGCCTCCACTTTCGAAAACCGGTAACGTCGACGTGATCGCCACGTTCTTCGCGATGAGCGTGCGAATCGCCTCCTGCATCGCTGCACTATTAAGATCAAGTTGCCGTAGACTGTTCGAAACTCCCTGCGGACATTTGTCCGGCTCTTTGTTAGTAACAAACTCCGAATCCGCAAACAATCCATGCTCGAGATTGTCGATGCCGATCTCAGCCGCTTCCTTGTATCCGATCGAACACAGATGGCCCGTGACTTTGAGCCCGCGTTTGTGCGCTTCCTCAACCACCGCGCGCAACTCGGCGCGCGTAATGTTCATGTACGCTTTGAATGACGTCGCGCCGAGGTCGGCCCAGTAATTCACCAGCTTGCGAGCGTCTTCCGGCCCGGTAAGCGTGTGCATCACCGGCGTGAAGGAGCCAACGCCTTCGAGATATGGTGCGGTGATGTGCATCTTCGGACCGATCATCCGGCCGGCGTCGATCAACTTTTTGATTTCGAGATCGGAGTATGGAGCAACGCTGCCGGTGGTGCGGATCGTCGTAACGCCGAGCGCGAGATAGAGACGCGGAAAGCTGATACCCATGTTCGAATACATCGGTGGCGAGCCGCCCATCGGAAAGAACATGTGGTTGTGCATTCCGACGAGACCCGGCAGCACGGTGTAGCCGTTGAGATCGAGCGTCTGGGCATTGGCGGGTATCTTCGCAGTCGCGGCGGGCTCGATCGACTGGATCTTTCCGTCACTGATGACGATTGTCTGATCATCTTTTGCGGCGCCGCCCGTGCCGTCAATCACACGCACGTGCGTGAGCGCGATCAGTTTCGCGTCGGTGCGAATGAACTGCCGGTCGGGAGTTTGGGCAAAGACATTAATCGCGCAGAAAAGCAGGGCAAAGGTTAAGATGGTTTTCATTGGTTTGAGCTCCTGACGGCGCATAAGATAGCAGAACCTGCTGGATTGTTTAGCATTTAATATGACCGTTACCTTCATCGTTGCCATCGCTGTTCTGCTCGGATTGCTGCTGTTTCTTCACAACGAAGTGCGTCGCCCGCCTGGACCAGCGCAGTGGGGCCGTGTTCCTCGTTGGCCCAAGCGGCTGCGAGTCGCGTTTGCTGCGATCATCCTGTTCCTCGCCGGCGCTGCGTTCTGGGGATTCCTCATCGAACCGGGCCGGCTTGTGATCCATGAGCAGACAATCCAGATCGATAACTGGCCGCCACAGCTCGATGGCCTGCGCATCGCTGTGCTTTCAGACCTTCACGTCGACAACAGGTTCATCACTGAGAAGAAGCTGCGAACGATCGTCGCGCGCACTAATCAACGACAGCCGGATCTCATCGTGATCCTCGGCGACTACATAGCGGGCGCCGGTCGTACCACGGAGCGCGTCGAGCCGGAAGTCTTTGGCCCGATTTTAAAGGATTTCCATGCGCCGCTCGGCGTCTATTCTGTACTTGGTAATCATGATTGGTGGTACAGCGGCGCGAAGGTTCGCAGAGCTTTGGAACAAAATGGAATCAAAGTTCTCGAAAACGAAACTGCGAAGGTCGACGCACGCGGCACGTCGTTCTGGCTCACTGGTCTCGCGGATCTTTGGACGCGCCCGCAAAGGATTGCTGACACTGTCGCCGCCGTTCCCGAAGGACAACCTCTAATCGCACTCACACACAATCCGGATATTTTCCCAAGCGTGCCGCAGCGCGTGCAGCTAGTGCTGGCCGGTCATACTCACGGCGGACAAGTCAGATTTCCCATAATCGGGCCTGTGATCTCGTCGTCGGAATATGGCGATCGGTGGGTCCAGGGTCACGTTTTTGAGAACAATCATCACCTGTTTGTGACGACCGGAATCGGCACGAGCATAGTTCCGGTCCGTTTTGGCTTGCCGCCGGAGATAGTGATACTTACACTTAAATCCAAATCGCAGAACTGAGCCTTGATCATGGAATTTGAATTTGCACATGCGATCGAGATTCTTGAGCGGACGCCGGCCACTTTGAACGCACTGCTGCGCAATCTTCCGGAATCGTGGCTGGTCCAGAACGAAGGGCCGGAGACGTGGAGTCCATACGATGTGGTTGGTCATCTGATTCACGGCGATGAAACTGACTGGATTCCGCGCGCGCAGATCATTCTCGAGCACGGCGAGGAGCGGGCTTTCGAACCGTTCGACCGTGTGGCGATGTTTGAGGAGTCGAAAGGGAAGTCGATCGTCGAGTTGCTCGACACCTTTGCACAACTGCGCGCTGAAAATCTGCGTGAATTACAGTCGATGAATCTCACCTCGGATCTGTTAGACAAGCGTGGCCGACATCCGGAGCTGGGTGTGGTTACGTTGAAGCAATTACTATCCACGTGGGTAGTCCACGATCTCGGTCACATCAGGCAAGTCGTCCGCGTAATGTCGAAGCAGTACGGTGAGGCCGTTGGTCCATGGAAGGCGTATCTATCGATCCTGGGAGAGTAACTACACGTGTGGTCCGAGTATTACTCTCTCCGTGGGCGGCGGCGCACCGGGGTCCTTAGGTGGACCAGTTCACGGTGCCTTGTTTCCAGCATGTAATTCAATTCCTGATACGATATCCCGAGATTGTTAGCCGCGCGGGTGACGCTGCCGTCGCTAGTTTCAAGCGAGTGTTTTATCAGGTCACTTTCAAGTGATTGTATCTCTTCAGTGAAACTCCGCCCGGAAACAAAGATCCCTTTCTCGTGTACTGCCAGGCGTTCGCCCATTTCCTGAAAGACAGTGAGTGCGACTTGTCCGGCACGATTGAGAGAGCCGATCTGCTGAGATCCGTCGATGGCGCGACGGAAGGTTGAAAGCGCAGCGCCGTAGTTTCCAAGTCGCGCGAGAGCCGTGCCGTAGGTTGTGAGTGACTCCACTAACGGCAACTGCATGTCGCTCTTTTCTAACGTGCGCACGGAAAAACGCGCGAGTTTCTCAGCCTCATCATATCGCCTTTCTTTCAGCAACACGCGTGCGCGCGTTTCATCAACCTGCGCTACTGCATTCTTGTCTCTGAGGCTGGTGAACATGCGCCTGGCGCGATCCAAATGCTCATGCGCCTCTTTGCAACGGCTGACCTGAAAGTAGATTAGGCCGAGATTGTTTTCGACGTTAGCGCGATACCGCCGGTGGTCGGCTAGCTCAAAGTGATAACTCGCCGCGGCATATTCGACTAAGGCGCGGTCGAGGTAATCTCCCGGCGTCCCGGAGTCCCAAAGATCCTTGAGCACATCTCCGAGTGTTTGGTAGTAACAACCCTTGAGCGTGTAATTGCTAACCTTCTGAAACAGAGCGGCGTTGTCGCTGAGACATTGCAATGCATCAGTGAGGTGACCGGAAACAGCCTTTACAATGGCCACGCGAATTATTGCTTTCGCCTTCAACTCGCAGTCGATACCCAACTGTTCAATGGCGACTTTGAGAAGATCGGAGGCGTTGTTGTACTCGCCCGTGCGCCAGTAACAGAGAGCGAGCTCTATCTGCGCTTCCGCTGACTTGTTTTTGTACCGTTGTGATTGAAATATCGTGAGGCTTTGACTGATTAGATCTTTTGCGGTTTCCTGTGCGTCAGGGATCTGGCGACTACTCCCGATAATTCCAGTCAACACTCCCGCACGCAATAACACCTCGGCGGCGATGGATCGTTCCAGGCCTTCGAGTTTGGGATGTTCACCAATGCGCGGCCAAAAAACAGAGAGCACTTCGCAGGCTTCTTCGTACTCGCCGCGGTTCTCAAACTCCCGGGCGAGCTCACAGCATAGCTCCGCACGGCCCACCACACTGAGGTTTGGCTTTACTAACTCGCGAAAGAGTGAGGCCCGTAAAGTCATGTGAGAACAAAAAGTTCAGGTCAGCACTGCAACCAAATCTTAACCACTCCCGCGCACTCTTGCAAGAAAAGTTGCAGTGGTCTAGGTTGTTTTTAGAAAATTTTGCATCGCTCTCTAGTACTCAATGCAAAACCTGAATCCTTAGGAGGCACCGACAAGTGAACAAATTACGCCGAACGGGCGCAATCGTGACCCTGAGTTTAACCCTTGCTGCTTCTACATTTGCGGGGACAATTTACTCACCCGGCGCGAAACCGCCAGAACCGCCGACGGGGCAATCAACCTCAACAACCAGCACTACGACGACGATAATCCTGACGATCCTGAGCTTGATTCGCTAGAGCGTCGTTTCCGTGCTGTGAAACTCAGCCTGCGTTCTGTGCGGGAGTGCGGGAGTAAGTAGGAGTGTTTTCAACTTCATCGAAAATCTTGCATAGATTGAGTCTTGCGATGATTGGTGGCGGCAGATATAACCAAAGCCGCATCTCGTTAGCCTCACGCCATCTCCCAGGAAGGTGAGGCCGGAGGCGCTGCTGAGCGGACAGGTCTCAGCAGCGCCTGTTTTTTTGCCTGACGGAATCCCGCGCCTGAAATTTCTTTGTTTAATCTTCGATGGGATTTGAGCCGAGCAGGACTCGAACCTGCGACCCACTGGTTAAAAGCCAGTTGCTCTACCAACTGAGCTATCGGCCCACCTACATGCAGAGAGCACGCGAGGGCGTGCTCTGTTCGAGGAACGGAGGCATTCTACCGAAGCTGTACACGATTGTCCAAAAGGGCCACAAAAAGGCACAAAGGAAGAGCCACAAAAAGGCACAAAAAGCACAAAAGAAGAGAGGAGTTGTTTTGTGCTTTTTGTGCTTTTTGTGGCTGATCAGTGTTACATCTTATTTACTATCGCGGAGCCAGCCACCGAGCGCCGAGTCCTGCACGATGATCGTTTGCATGCGCTCGGGGCCAGTCGACACAAGGCCGATCTCGACGCCGATCTGCTCGGATAGAAAGTCGACGTAGCCACGCGCGTTGGTGGGAAGGGAACTCATCTCCGTCATGCCGAGCGTCGAGCTGCGCCAGCCAGGGAGGGTTGCATAGACAGGCTCGACGCGCCGTAGATCCTGCGAGACTGACGGCAGCGACTCACACACTCTGCCATTGAGCTTGTAACCAGTGCAGACTTTGATCTCGTCGAGCGTGTCGAGCACGTCGAGCTTTGTCAGCGCCACTGAAGAGAACCCGTTGATCTCCGCAGCATAGCGGGTCGCAAACGCGTCAAACCAGCCACAGCGACGCGGCCGCCCGGTTGAAGCGCCATACTCACGCCCACGCTCGCGAATCATCTGGCCCAACTCCGCCTCACCCTCGAGCATCTCGGTTGGGAACGGACCTTCACCAACACGCGTCGTGTAAGTGCGAACAATACCGAGCACGCCGCTTAAACGATGCGGCGCGAGACCGGTGCCGATGATTGCGCCACCGGCTACTGTAGTTGACGAAGTCACAAACGGATAAGTGCCGTGATCCACATCCAGCAGCGTCGCCTGTGCGCCTTCGAGCAATATCGAGCGGCCTTCAGTTGCGGCGACGTTGAGATAGTGCGTCGTGTCAGCGATGAACGGTCCAAGTCGCTCGGTCAATACGGACATCTCTTTGAAAATCTCATCAGCATCGAGACGCTCGCCGCCGTAAGCTTCGATGATGCGATTCGCGTCTTCGAGATTGCGCTCGATACGCGAACGCAGCACGTCAGGCACGAGCGCGTCGGCAGTGCGAATACCGCGCCGTCCGGCTTTGTCTTCGTACGCCGGTCCGATGCCGCGCAAAGTGGTCCCGACTTTCTCGTTACCGAGCCGCTCTTCGCTGGTGTGGTCCAAAGCGCGATGGTAGGGCAGGATCAAATGCGCGCGCGAGCTGATCTTGACGCGCTCCGGTGAGACCTCGATGCCTTGTTGCGTCAGGCGATCCGCTTCGGCGAAGAAGGCTTTCGGATCGATGACCATGCCGTTGCCGAGCACGCACGTCTTGCCGCGATGCACGATTCCTGACGGCAGCAGGTGCAGCACAAACGATTGATCGCCGACCTGGACCGAATGGCCGGCGTTGTGACCGCCCTGATAACGTGCAACGATTTCGAAACGCTCGGCGAGCAGATCGACGATCTTGCCTTTACCTTCGTCGCCCCACTGGGCGCCAATTACTGCGATTACTTTAGTCACAGATTTTCACGGATTAAGAACGGATCAGAGTTTGACGATCTCCTCATACAGCTCGATATATTTTTTGCCGGCAGCTTCCCAGGAATTATCGACTAACATTCCATTATGCTGAATTTTTTGCCAGTGCTCGGGCCGCGCATAAAAGTAAAGGGCTTCGCGTAATTTATCAAGCAACGCGCCCGCTTCGTACGGTCCAAACTTGAAACCCGTCCCCGTTCCGTCTGCCGGATTGAACTGTTGGACCGTGTCGTCCAGGCCGCCAGTCGCACGAACGATCGGAACAGTGCCGTAACGCATACTGTACATCTGATTCAA
>Ga0105247_10000608_pt1 | contig 28848 bp, 31 predicted proteins | sample KBSS24metaG_FD_81519 | JGI IMG/M metagenome (GOLD analysis project Ga0105247, IMG submission 81519) | Switchgrass rhizosphere microbial communities from Kellogg Biological Station, Michigan, USA - KBS S2-4 metaG | ecosystem: Host-associated > Plants > Roots > Rhizosphere > Soil | place...
GCACGCGCCAGCAGGTCCTTCAGCGCGCGCGGGGCCTTTTCCGCCACGAAAGGCCGGTCGAGGCAGAGCCGCAACACCTGGGTCAGCGTATGGTAGAGCCGCTCCGCCGGCACCAGGATCTCGGCATCGCCGGGTGAAAGCACGCCGGCTGCCGAAAGCTTGGCGAGCGCCAGCTCGGTATTCTGATCGAGCACGTCCGCATGCGTCGCCGCGCTCACGATCTGCAAGAACTGGGCGATGAATTCGAGATCGACCAACCCGCCCCGCGCCTGCTTCAGGTCCCAAATGCCTTGGCTTCCCTTGTCGTCGGCGATCTTGGCGCGCATCGCCTTGACATCTTCGGCGACGGCGGCGCGGTCGCGCGTGCGGGTCAGCACCTGCTTGATCGCCTCGTTGATCTGCCGCCTGAGCGCGGCCGGTCCCGTGACCACGCGCGCGCGGGTCAGCGCCAAGTGCTCCCAGGTCCAGGCCGAGCTCGTCTGATAGGCTACGAAGCTCGACAGCTTGGTGGCCACCGGCCCTTGATTGCCGGATGGCCTGAGCCGCATGTCGACCTGATAGAGCGAGCCTTCGGCGGTCTCCGCCGACAGCGCCGCGATCAGCCTTTGCGTGAAACGCGAATAATATTGCGGCCCGGGCAAGCTCTTCGCCCCCGCCGACTGGGCCCCCTCCTCCGCATAGTCGTAGACGATGATCAAGTCGAGATCGGAACCCGCGGTCATCTCGTGGCCGCCGAGTTTGCCCATGGCGATCACCGCCGTCTGGCCTCCCGGCATGGGGCCATGTAAGCGGACGAGCTCGGCCTCGACCTTCCCCGCAAGCGCCTCGATCAATGTCTCGGCGAGTCCCGCATAGGCGGCGCCGGCCTGCCGCGCCGAAAGCGTGCCCGAGATCACCCTGACGCCGATGAGGAAGGCTTGCTCACGGCCGACAATGCGGGCGCGATCCAGCGCGGCCGCGTAATCGGGGGCCTCGGCCAGCCCCGCTCCGACCAGCTCCTTCAGCTTGGCTTGCGTCGGCACCACACCGAAGAACCCGGGATCGAGCACGGCGTCGAGCAGCCGCGGTCTCCTGCCGATGATGCGCGCGAGCCGCGGCGCGGTTCCCATGATGTCGGCGATCAGCCGGAGCAGGCTTGGGTTCGCGGCAAGCAGCGAGAAGAGCTGCAACCCGGCCGGCATCTCGGCAACGACCTTATCGAAGGTCGCCAGCGCGAGGTCGGGGTCGGCGGTGCGGCCGAACGCATCGAGCAAGGAGGGAAGAAACGCAATCAACCGCTCGCGCGCTTGCGCGCTCCTGGTGGCGACATAGCGGCCGGATTGCCAGGCGCGGATAGCGGCGATTGCCGCTTGCGGACTGCGGAAGCCAAGCCGCTCGACCGCGGCCAGCGCGGCCGGGTCGGCTTCATCGGCCGTCACGACGATCCGCGGCGCCGATGCGGGCGCCTCCGGCAGCTTTTCGAACAAGGCTCCGTAATGCGTTTCGACGCTCTTGAACTCCGCAAGCAGCGCGTTGCCGAAGGAGTCGGTATCGGCAAAGTCCGAGAACTTCGCGATGCGCTCGAGCTCGCCGGGTTCGGCGGGGATGGTATGGGTCTGCTCGTCGCCGATCATTTGCAGCCGGTTCTCGACGCGGCGCAGAAAAAGATATGCTTTGGTCAACTCGCGTGCCGCTTCTTTCGCGATCCAGCCTCCTGCCGCGAGCCGTTCAAGCGTCTCGATCGTCCCGCGACTGCGAAGCTCCGGATGGCGGCCTCCGGCGATGAGTTGTTGGGTCTGCGCGAAGAACTCGATATCGCGGATGCCGCCGCGGCCAAGCTTGATGTCGTGCCCGCCGACCGCGATGGCGCCGTGACCCTTATAGGCATGCACACGCCGCTTCATCGCGTGGATATCGGCGATGGCCGCGTAATCGAGATATTTGCGCCAGACGAACGGCGAAAGCTGGCACAGGAACTCCTCGCCCGACACGGCATCGCCCGCGGCGATGCGCGCTTTGATCAGGGCCGCGCGCTCCCAATTCTGGCCGAAACTTTCGTAATAGATCAGCCCCGCGTCGGTGGAGAGCGCGATCTGTGTCGCCCCGGGATCGGGCCTGAGCCGCAAATCCGTGCGGAACACATATCCGTCGGCGGTGTGTTCCTGCAGCAGCCGCACCAGCTCGCGTGTCAGCCGCACGAAGAAAGTCGACGGCTCGACGTCGGGACTGAGCCCGGCGCGGTCGGCGTCGTAGAAGACAATGATGTCGATGTCGCTGGAATAATTCAGCTCAAACGCGCCGAGCTTGCCCATGGCGATGATGAAGTAGCCGGGCGTCGGCTCCGCGTCGGCATGGCTCGCGATCTGCCCGGCGTCGAGCGCCTTGCGAAACAGAAACGCGGTCGCCTCTTGCAGCACCGCGTCGGCGGCCGCGCTCATGGCCGCCAGCGTCGTCTCGGTCGGCCAAACGCCGCCGAGATCGGCGAGTCCGGTCAACAGCGCCATGCGGCGCTTATGGCGGCGGAGCAGTGCCATGGCCTCCTTGGCGGAAGGAGCCTCGGCAACGGCGGCGGCAAGCTCGGCGCGCGCTTCGGCCAGGTGAGCATCGGGATCGCGCAACACGCATTCGGCGAGCGTTGCGGGATCTCTCAGCGCCAGGAAGGTGAGATAGGGGGAGCAGGAGAAGGTCGCGGCAAGCAGCGCGCGAAGCTTTGGCGTCGCACCGAGGAGTTTGGCCGCAGGAGCGAGATTGGGAGTCCCGGCTAGCGCCTCGGTCAGGCTTTGCAGTGCGTCATCGCCCCGTGCCGCGTCGTAGACGCGCGGGGCTTCGGTGATGCGCTCGAAAAATGCCGTCACGCCGGCCTGATCTCTGCTCCCTGGAGCGCTTGCTGCGGCGCCCCGTTGACATGCGTCTCGCCATTGGTGGGCAAGGCGAGGATGACCCTGAGCCCAGGCTCGTTGTCCTCAAGTCTCAGGCTACCACCATGCAGCCGCGCCACGGCCGCGACAAGACTCAAACCGAGCCCGCTGCCGGGCTCCGACCGGCTCGCTTCCAGCCGCACAAAGCGGTCGAGCACCCGCTCGCGATCGGAAACGGGCACGCCAGGTCCCCGGTCGGTCACCACGATCTCCGCCATCGGGCCTTTGGCCTCGGCACTCACCTCAACTTCGGGCTGGGCATCGGGGCCGCCCTCGGCAGCCTCGCTCGTCCCGTATTTGATCGCATTATCGATGAGATTGGCGATGGCCTGGCCAAGCAGCTGGCGGTCGCCGCGAATGAAGATCGGCGCGTGCATATCGGCCTTCAGCGCCAGCCCGCGCTCCTCGGCGACCGGCTCGTAGAGTTCCGCCACGTCGCGCAGCAGCGCCGACACGTCGAGGGTCTCGCGGTTCTCGCCGCCCGCGGCGCCCGCCTCGATCCGCGCGATTGACAGCAGCGCGTTGAAAGTCTTGATGAGCCCGTCGGCCTCTTCGATGGTGCGCTCCAGCGCCTCGCGATAGACCGGCTCACCGTAAGGCTCGCGCAACGCCGCCTCGACGCGATTGCGCAAGCGATTTAGCGGCGTCTTGAGGTCGTGGGCGATATTGTCCGAGACCTCGCGCAAGCCGGCCATCAGCTGCTCGATGCGCGCCAGCATGAGGTTGAGGCTCTGCGCCAGGCGGTCCAGCTCGTCGCCGGACCCATTAACCGGCAAGCGTCCGGTCAAGTCGCCCTCCATGATTGTGCGGCTGGTGTCCGACAGGGCATCGATGCGCGCAAGCAGCTTGCGGCTCACCCAGTAGCCTCCGCCAATGCCGAACAGGGCCATGACGCCAAGTCCCCACAGCATGGCCGAGCGGACCATGCGAGCAAGCTCGCGGCGGTCTTCGATGTCGCGACCGACGATCAGCCGATAGCCGCTCGGCAAGCGGAACACGTTGGCGAAAGCGAGCCGGTTCTCGACGCCACCGGCCGCCGGGCGCCGATAGACGAACTCGACGGGTCCGAGGCTATTCCAGAGGTCGGGCGTGACCGCGCTGAGATTGCCGGCGAGCCGCCGCCCTTCGCTGTCGGCGACGAGATAGAGGCTGTTGCCGGGAGTTGCGCTGCGCTCAGCAACGGTGCGGACCAGCTGGTCCAGCCCCCCTGCCCGGTACTGCTCGGCAAGGCCCTTCAGCTCGGCGTCGATCGTCTGGTTCAACTGGCGCGACAGCAGAACCGTTGTGTTCCAGTAGATATAGACGATGGCGACGATGGCCGCCGCGCTGAACAGCGCAAGATAGGTAAGCGATAAGCGAAATGTGGTGGTCCGGAAGAGCTTAGTGAGCGCTGTCACGGATGCTGTAGCCGGCGCCGCGGACCGTGTGCAGGAGGGGGTTGCCAAAGTTCTTGTCGATCTTGGACCGAAGCCGGGAAATATGGACGTCGATGACATTGGTCTGCGGATCGAAATGATAGTCCCAGACATTCTCGAGCAACATGGTGCGCGTCACGACTTGGCCGGCATGCTTCATCAAATATTCTAGCAGGCGAAATTCGCGCGGCTGCAACATGATCGCTTCGCCCGCGCGTGTCACCTTATGCGACAGGCGGTCGAGCACGAGGTCGCCTACCACGAAGCGCGTGCTGCCCTCTTCGGGAGACGTGCGCCGGGCCAGAGCCTCGATGCGGGCGAGCAACTCAGTGAAGGCATAAGGCTTGGTGAGGTAGTCGTCGCCGCCGGCGCGCAGTCCCTTGACCCTGTCGTCGACTTCGCCGAGGGCGCTCAGGATCAGCGCCGGGGTCCTAATTTCTTCGGTGCGGAGCGCCTGAATCACGGCAAGCCCGTCGCATTTCGGCAGCATGCGGTCGACGATCAGCACGTCATAGGCATTGGCGCGCGCCAGGTCGAGGCCGGTTTGGCCGTCGCCCGCATATTCGGCGACATGGCCCGATTCCTTGAGCGCCCGCTTGAGGAAAGTCGCAGTTTCTTGGTCGTCCTCGATGACCAGCACGCGCATGGTTGAAGATCTCCCGGACGACGCTGCTTGAGAAAGAGACATGGACGGCTTGTCCTAAAGGTGAGAGGGCGGACGGCGCGGTGGGGGAACCCGCGCCGTCCTCCGGCGCAGAAGGCTAGGCCTTCTTCAGGGAAAGCGCCACAAAGCGCGTCTGATCGCCGGTTTTGACCTGCATGAGGACCTTGACCGAGTCCTTCTCGGTCTTGGCGCCGTCGATGGCTTTCTTCACGCCAGCGGCGACATCGGCCGGATCGGACACGGTAACGCCGGCCACCTGGAGGATAACGTCGCCGGGCTTCAAGCCCTTATCGGCGGCATCGCTCGCGGGGTCGACTTCGGTGATCACCACGCCCTCCTCGCCGGCGCCCGGAAACTTGGCGGCGGGAGCAAGCGACAAGCCGAGGTCCTTCATTTCCTCGCCGGCGCTGGGGGTTTCGGGCTCCAGCGCGGCCATCTTGCTGTTGTTCGGGAAGGTCCCGAGCTTCATCGTGACTTCACGCTTCTCGCCATAGCGGACGATCGAGAGCTTGACATCCGTGTCGGGATGCAGCTCGGCGACTTTTCGGGCGAGATCGCGCGAGTCGTCGATCCTCTCGCCATTCACCGCCACGATGACGTCGCCGGCCTTGAGGTCCTGTTTGGCCGCCGGCCCGTCCTCGGTCACCTTGGTGATCATGGCGCCCTTGGCTTCGCTCATGCCGATCGAGTCGGCGATATCGTCGCTCACATTCTGAATGACGACGCCGAGCCAGCCGCGGTCGACGCTGCCATGGCTCTGCAACTCGGTGACAACCTCCTTGACCAGGGCGGCCGGAACCGCAAACGCGATGCCGACATTGCCGCCGGAAGGCGAGAAGATGGCGGTATTCATGCCGACCACCTTGCCGTCGAGGTCGAAGGACGGCCCGCCGGAATTGCCCCGGTTCACCGCCGCGTCGATCTGCAGATAGTCGTACGGCCCTGAGCCGATGTCGCGGTTATGCGCCGAGATGATGCCGGCCGTCACCGTGCCGCCGAGGCCAAACGGATTGCCGACGGCGAGCACCCAGTCGCCCACCCGCGGATCCTTGTTGGAGAAGTCCACGTGCGGGAAGGTCTTGCCCTCGGCATTGACCTTGATGAGCGCCACGTCGGTGCGCGGATCGGTGCCGATGACCTTGGCTGGGAACTTCTCGCCATCCTCCATCGTCACCGTGATGTCCTCGGCGTCCTCGACCACGTGGTTATTGGTCACGACCAAACCGTCGGCCGAGATGAAGAAGCCGGAACCCTGCGCGAGGCTCGGCGTCGGCTTGGTCGGCGCCTGCGGCATGCCTTTGCGGAACTGCTTGAAAAAGTCGTAAAGCGGGTTGTCCTCCGGCAGATCGGGCATGCCGGGGATCGGCGAATCATTGTCGGCGACCTTGACGTCACCTTTGACGTTGATGCTCACCACCGCCGGGCTCACCTTCGCCACCAGATCGGCGAAGCTCACCGGCGCGAGGCCCAGGGGCGTCTGAACGGTCTGTTGTGGAGTCGTCGTCTCGGCGGCGGCGAAGGGCACGCCATTGCCGAGCGTCAGCCCTAATGCGCCTGTGGCGATCAGGGCGGCGGCCGCGAGGAGCGCGGCCTTGCGGGTCGACTTCCGCGCGGGGCTCTCAGTCGCGGCAGAACTCTGGTCAAGTTTCATGAGTCACCTCTCTCCTGAAGAAAACTGTCCGAAGATAGCCTTGCGTCGACGAAGGAGCGAGGCATCTGGTCCAAAGATATAGGCCCTCGCCGATTACGCCGCTGTTTCGGCGGCATTAAATTTCAGTAAGGTTCCTGGGGAAAAATGGCCGGAGCGCTGGGCCTTCCGTGGCCCCGCCCTCGAAAACGTCGTCTCAGCTTTGGTCCAACAGTCGCCTCAGCCGGCGCTTCTCGTTAACGCTGAGCTTCGGCGAAGCCTGGGCGGCTGACTGGCGCCGCCGATAAGTAAGCCAGATCAGCAGCAGAGCCGCCGCGAACACCGCCGGCGTCGCCAACCAAAGCAGCACTGTGTGCGGCGTGAATTTGGGCTTGAGCAGCACGAATTCCCCGTAGCGCGCCACGATGAAGTCGACGACCTGTTGATCGCTGTCGCCTTGCTTCAGTCTCTCCCGCACCAGCAGCCGCAAGTCCTTGGCCAGGGGGGCCTCGGAATCGTCGATCGACTGGTTCTGGCAAACCAGGCAGCGCAATCCTTCCGAGATCGCGCGGGCGCGCGCCTCGAGCAGGGGGTCCTGAAGCACTTCGTCGGGCTGGACCGCGCGAGCCCCGCTCGCAAGCAGGATGCAGAGCGTGAGGGTAAGGAGAACAGGGAAGAGAATGTTTCGGACGGCCATGAAGATCATTTGCCGGCGGCAGCTTGAGCCACCTTCGCCTGCGCCCGCTTCGGCGCGCCGACCCGCAAGCGCCGGTCCGAGAGCGACACCGCGCCGCCGAAGAACATCACCAGCGCGCCGAGCCAGATGAGGCGCACCAGCGGATTGAAATAGAGACGAACGCTGTAGGCGCCGTCTTTCAGCTGATCGCCGAGCACGGCATAGAGATCGCCGCGCCAGCTCACGTGGATGCCGGCTTCGGTAGTGGCGCTCCGTTCGACATTGAACTCGCGCTTCGAGGGCGTGAGCTCTGTGACCGCCTCGCCGCCACGCGTCACTTCGAACAGCGCCACCCGCTCGCGATAGTTTGGCCCTTGTCGAGGCGCAACGCCCTTGAAGGCGAGCGTGTACCCGGCAATGTCGGCGGTCTCGCCGGGCTTCATCGCCAGGATCGCTTCCGACCGCCATGCCGTGGTGGCGACAATGCCGATCACCGCGAGCCCAAGACCGGAATGCGCGAGCGCCGTCCCGTAGGCCGCGCGCGGCAGATTGCGCAGCCGGCGCCAGGCTTCTGCCGGCGCGCTTTGCAAAAGCTTTACACGGTAAGTGATCTCGGTGAGCGCGCCCATGATCAGCCAGATGCCAAGGCCAATGCCGAGCGGCGCGAGCCATGGCCCACGCCGGCTGAAGGCGAGCAGCAAGATCGCCGCCGCCAGCGCTACGCAGGCGGCCGCCATGAGGCGCTGTGCCGCCGCGAGCAGATCGCCTCGCTTCCACGCGAGCAGCGGCCCGAACGGCACGGCGATCAAGAGCGGCACGATCAGCGGCGCGAAGGTGAGATTGAAGAACGGCGGCCCGACCGAGATCTTGTCGCCGGTCAGTGCCTCGAGCGCAAGCGGATAGAGCGTGCCGACGAACACGGCGGCGCAAGCCGTGGTGAGCAGGAGGTTGTTGAAGACCAGCGCCCCCTCGCGGCTGATCGGCGCGAACAGTCCGCCTTGCTGCAACAGCGGCGCGCGCCAGGCGAACAGCGTCAGCGCCCCGCCGATGAACACACCCATGATGGCGAGGATGAAAATGCCGCGCGCGGGATCCACGGCGAAGGCATGCACCGAGGTCAGCACGCCGGAGCGAACCAGGAAGGTGCCCATCAGCGACAGCGAGAAGGTGATGATGGCGAGCAGGATAGTCCACACCTTCAGCGCCTCGCGCTTCTCCATGACGAGCGCGGAATGCAGCAGCGCCGTGCCGGCGAGCCAAGGCATGAAGGAGGCGTTCTCGACCGGGTCCCAGAACCAGAACCCGCCCCAGCCGAGCTCGTAATAGGCCCACCACGACCCCATGGCGATGCCGAGCGTAAGGCACATCCAGGCGGCGAGCGTCCAGGGCCTGACCCAGCGGGCCCAGGCGGCGTCGATGCGGCCTTCGATCAACGCGGCGACCGCGAAGGAGAATGCCATCGAGAAGCCGACATAGCCGGTATAGAGAAAGGGGGGATGGAAGGCGAGCGCGGGGTCTTGCAGGACCGGGTTCAGTCCCTGCCCGTCGAACTGTGCGGGCACCAGCCGCGTGAAGGGATTGGACGTGGTGATGATGAAGAGCAGGAAGGCCGCGCCGATCGACCCCTGCACGGCGAGCACATTCGCCTTGAGCTGGCGCGGCAGGTTGGAGCCGAAGGTCGCCACCGCGGCGCCGAACAGGGTGAGGATCAGCACCCACAAGATCATCGAGCCCTCATGGTTTCCCCACACGCCCGAGATCTTGTAAAGCAGCGGCTTCGACGAATGCGAATTGCGCCAGACATTCTCGACCGAGAAGTCTGAGGTCACGTAAGCCGTCATCAGCGCTATGAAGGCGATTGCCACCAGGACGAACTGCATTTGCGCGGCGGGAGCGGCGACGGCGGCAAGCTGCGGATCGCGGAAGCGCGCGCCGAGCAGCGGCAGCAATGTCTGCACGATGGCGACGCCAAGCGCGAGGATCAATGCGTAATGCCCGGTCTCAGCAATCATCTCCCGTTCCGATCCGCAAACCCTAGTTCACGCTGCCGGCCTCGCCGCCCCCGCGCCACAGGCCTTCGGCTTTCAGCTTCTTGGCCACTTCCGGCGGCATGTAATTCTCATCGTGCTTAGCGAGCACATTGTCGGCATGAAAGACGCCATCGGGCTCAAGCGTTCCCTCGGCCACCACACCCTGCCCTTCGCGGAACAGATCGGGCAGCACGCCAGTATAGGTCACCGGCAGGGTCTTCGCCTTGTCGGTAACGGCGAAGCGGATGGTTGTCCCCTCATCGCGCACTACGCTGCCGGTCTCGACCAGCCCGCCGAGCCTGAAACGCTGGCCCGGTGCGATCTGCATCTGCGTCACTTCGCTCGGGCTATAGAAGAAGACGATCGAATCCCGCATGGCGAACAGCACGAGCCCAACGGCCATGCCAAGCACGGCCAGGCAGCCGCCGATCAGAACGCCTCTTCGCTGCTTGCGCGTCATGACTTCAATCCAAGCTCGGCCGCCAGTTGATCGAGCTGCTGCAAGGCCTGCGCGTTGCCGCTGAATTCGGTTTTGGCGCGATCGAGCGCTTTCACCGCATCATCCTTCCGGTCGAGTACGCTATAGGCGCGCACCAGCTTGAGCCAGCCCGAAAGATCGCTGCCGTCCTGCTCGAGCTTGGCGGCAAGACGCCCCACCATGGTTTCGATCATCGACTGCCGCTCGGCGGGACTCATATTCTGAGCAGCGGCGACATCGGAAGCGCTCGGACCTTTTTCGCTCTGCGCACCCGACTCTTGCGACGGAGTGCCTTCGGCCTCGGCCAGGGGCTTTCCCGCGAGATGCGCTTCGTCGGTGGCGATCTTCTTCTCCACCATCTCGCGCCAGGGTGCATCTTCCGGCGCCTTGTCGAGCAGCGCGCGCCAATCCTCGATCGCCGACTGAAACTGTCCGTCCTGCTCCTTGGCGATGGCGAGCAAGATGCGCGCTTCCAGTAACGTCTGATCGAGTTCCACCGCGCGCCCGAGCGCGGCCCTCGCTTCTTCCGTCACCACCCCATTATTGGCGAGCACCAGGGCTTGGCCCTGCCCCGACAGACGCTTCGCCGATTCTCCCAGCAGTCTGATCGCCTGACCGTAGGCGTCAGCCGCATCACTATAGCGCCGCCAGCCCATATAGACCGGGGCTATCGCGTCCCACCCCTCGCCCTCCTCGGGGTGCTCTCTGAGCCGCGCCTCGACGCGGGCGACGAGCGCTTCGAGGTTCAGGTTGCTCGCGGGATCTTGCAGGCGCGCGGCAAGCGGTTGGTCCGGCATTCGGGGAGAGCCGTAAGCGAGATAGAGGCCGAGCGCGAGCAGCGGCAACGCGACCGCCACCGCGATGGTCGCCGCCCTGGCGTGGCTCGTGTCGGTTGAAACCTTTCCGGATGCCACAGCCTTGCTGTCGGCGGCAAGCAGGCGGCGTGCGATCTCGACTCGTGCGGCCTCGGCTTCCTCCTCGCCGATCAGCTCGCGCGCGCGATCCGACTCGATCTCACCGAGCTGATCGCGATAGACGGCTGAGTCAAAGGCATCGGCCGAGCCGCCGTCGATTCCCGAGCCCGCAAGCGGGCGCAACAGGACGAGCAGCACGATTGCCGTGAGGCAGGCGAGGATGATCCAAAGCAGCACTGGAAGCCGAGGCTCCGAACATCGACTGAACGTTAGGCATAGGGAAAGGCGTAAGGAGGGGCAAGGGCGGGCAGGGTCGCGGAGATTAATTCGGCGCAATCCCGCCGAAAGCCTGGCTGCCGGTTAGCCGACAGTGCGCCAAGTGCCGTCGGGACCACGACAGGCTGTGCCGCGCGCCGTCTGCGGCTGGCCGCCGATGTAGATCGTGTGGGTATAGGGCCGGCAGAATTGCTCGCCCTGCGGATAGGGCTTGCCTGGCACGATCTGGCCGCGATGCTGGGACTGGGGATTGTTCCAGGGCGTGGCGGCGCCGGCCTGGCCATATTCGAGGGCCTGATATTCGGCGGCCGCAGCCATGCGGCGGTCCTCTTCGTCCAGGCCCGCCCCGATTTGATTGCCGACGATGCCGCCGACCACCGCGCCGATAGCCACGCCTGGAATCCGGTTCTTGCTGCCGCCGATGGCCGCACCCGCCGCGCCGCCCGCGATCGCGCCCACAATGGTGCCGGTGCCCTGTTTGTTGCCGGGTCCGCACGCGGCGACTGCCGCCGACAACAGGAAGATCGCTATGATGGGTGCCAGTCTCATCCGCTTCCCCCTTCGAGCTCGAATTGGCCCGGTCAGCCCTGGCAAGCGACTATGGTGAGTTTAATCGTGCCACCCCGATCTTAACAAACAACAATTCTGGCTATTGTTTGATCCACATTTTTGGTCATTGATTTTTCAGGGTTTCCGGCCTGTTTTGCACTTTTCTGCAAAACTTTTTTGCAATTCCGTTCCCGATCCCGCCCCGAAAGTGGCGAACAGTTGTGGTGCCTATCGCGGCCCCGGTGGGCACGCGCGGCAAGCTCGCCCTCGCTGCTTTCGTCGGCTTGCTCACGCCACGGCTCGGCGAGCTTCGTGGTTATGAAGGACATCAGCCGGTCGCGGTGATCCTTCGCCTGTAGGAACTCGCGTGCGAGCACGGTCCAAGACACATTCGGCAACAACGACACAAGCGAGTTGAGCCGGTAGCCGTGATGCCCGGTGACTTCGGGGTGCATCGCGCGCCAGGTCCCGGCTCCGACCATCGCGGGGTTGTGGCTTTCGTCGATCAGCGTTTCGCAATGCGGGCAGCGGAAGGCGGCGGTGTCGGGCCGGTCGGGTTCCCATTCGCCTGAACACCCCGCACGATGGGCACGGCACTTCGAACACGCGCTGATCGCTCTCGGCGTACAGCCGACAGATCAGCGACGTTTCTTCGAACTTCGGGCTTGAGCCGTCAAATAGCGGGCGACGGCGGCGGTCAGCAAGAACGTGTAGCCGCTCCGCACCGCCTTGAGCCACGTCACCCGCTCAACGTCGGCGTTGCCGATACTGTTGGCGATCTCGCGCTGTGGCGGCCACAGCTTCACCGCGCCCGGTTCAGCGGCCAGCCTTTGGGGAAGCTTGATGTTGGCTTCGATACACGTCGAAAGCGGAATGTCGAGCGGCGGACGAAGTTGCTCGACGGCTTTGGCCCATAGCTCGGCCACGTCAGCCATTATCCGCAAGCTCGGTCAGCGCGTCGCATAGCTCCGTGGTGAGCACGTTCCGTTCTCGCAGCGGCAAGGGCACGCTCAAGATGCGGCTGCGAAATTCGCGCATCTTCCCGGTCCATTGCTTTTCCACGTCGGACGCGTTCACCGTCTCGCCGCGCATCCGTGCGGCCTTGGCTTCGGCGAGATCGGCTTGCGCGCTGCCAAGCCTCGCCCGCGCGTCCCCTCCGGCATCGCCGCCGCGACCGGCGGCGATCTCTCTAAGGTGCGAGCAATAACCCACGACCGATGGCTCTAAGGCGTAACTGCCGCGTTTCGTGCCCCTCACGATGATGCCGCGCTTGGCGAGGTCGTTTAGCACGCTCTGGCCGATGCCAAGCAATCGTTGCAGCGACGCGGATGTTATCTCGCGGTCCATGCTGCCATTGGAAGGCAGGCACAGCGAGGGTCGAGCATTAATGGTTTCGCGGCGGCGTGTGGTCGGCATCGTTTTCGGCCAACCGCGCCGCATTGGCTGTTTCTTCTGCCAAAAGGGTCAGCAGCGTCTCGCGTTGAGCGGCGTCAGTGGGGTTCTCAAGTCGCTGCCTAAAGTTTTTGATGTTCTCGGCGTGGATAAAACTTTCGATGGATGTTTTCATGCGCCTCCCTTTCGGTGCGCAGCATCAGGGGAAATCAATGCGCTTCTCAGTGATGAGGAAAAAGTAAGCTGTCCACGGTGAGCTTACGAAGCCGAACAGGGTCGTCCTCTCCGTCCGCCGCCAGGTCCAGAAGCTTTTTCCCGATGGCCAACCTTAGCTCACTGTCGCGGGCATAATCGCGGAAAGGGTCATCCGCCCTCAGGGCCTTCCAAATGGCGGCGAACGCTTGGTCCATCGCCGCAAGCGTCCTTGGCTCGTACAAATCCTGTCGGGAATTTTGAGAGGTCATCGGACTCCCCCTGTGGTTTGTAGGCGGGAGCGCGACTTAACTCTCTCAGCCACCCGGGTGCCTTGCTAGCCCTCGCCGATGGTACCTAACTGTACGCTGACCGTGTGGCACTAACAAGGCTTCTCCGCCCTGCCAACTTTCCTTGCAGCGAGTGAAAACTCGGGGCGGCGCGTGCCCCGCCCGCTGTCGGACACCGGAAGAACCTAGACGGTCAGTGCTCGGATGCAACGCGCGCCACGCATCCATGAACCGCGCTTGCTGAAGCATTAAGAGGATTTCGCGCTCGCCGAGATCAGCGATCATCCCGCACGATATGAGGGCAGTTTTGAAGCCAATTCCGGGAAGTACAGCACTTGATATGAATCAAGGGACCGCGACATGGGACATGATCTAAGTTGAATTACAGCCCACATCGTTTTCATCGGTAGCGCCCCCCGTCAAGCCGAAGATGTGGGCCGTTCGTGCCGGCTTTTCCCTCCCGGCACGAACGCGAAACAAACGCGCTGAGGCGACCCAGCCGCGTTTAGCGGTTGGGCCGCCTTTCCCCCCTCGAGGGATATATGGAGAAAACAATGATCAAGTTGGTCGCAGCTGCTGCGGTTGCCTTAGCCGTCGCAACGTCGGCGCAGGCCATGTCGCCCCTGCCGCTTCATCAGGAGAACGGCATGATCACGCAAGTCCGGGAGGCATGTGGCGCGGGTATGCACATGGTCAACGGCGTCTGCATTACTACATCCGCACGCCGTCATGTTCGGCGCGGAGTGGTCACAGGTCACTGAAAAATCTAAGTAGCCCGATTGTGCGTGGGCACCGTCGGGCTGCTAAATTTTCTGGGTTGGCAAGAAGGCGTGACGCTGATCGTCACGCCTCTTTAATCCCTGCCAGATTGTTTGCTCGAAATTACGGGGAGCGGCTCCCCAGCCCGACGCCCGTCACCAGAATTTAGACCGGCCACGTCGATCGCGCCGATGCAGCGCTTGCCGCTGTGTGTGCGGTCTAGTGGCGCTTCCTAGTAGCACAAAGCCCCGTTCCTGCGCGGAACGGGGCCCGCTCAAGCAAATTGAGGCTCAGTAGTAGTCGTAGCCGATGCAGGCGTTATAGCGACTCCACCAATACGGGCTTCCCGTAATGGCGGCCTGACGCTGCAGCCAACCGCAATCGCTGTAGCCGTAATAATCACCGCCATACCATCCGGGCCAAGCTACCCAGATCCCGTTGACAAAGTGGCCATGGCCTCGGTGATGAAAGTTGTCGTGCCCATGGTGGTCATGGTCATTAAACGCGTAATGGCGATTTCCACCGTTGTAATGGCCGCGATGCCCAAAATCGTGGCCTCTCGAGGCATAGTTACCGGGAGACATATAGCCGTGGCTGTAATGGCCGGGGCTATGACCGATGCTTCCCCCACGCAATGCCAGGGAACCACCACCCATTCCGTGGCTGAACCCATGGCCACCACTGAACCCATGGCCGCCACTGAAGCCCCCATGACCGCCAACGAGGGTTACGATACCGGTTGATGAGGTGTTTTTCAGGATCGGCGCAGGGTTTGCCTGTGCCGAGCCCCATACGAGCATACTGCCTACGAGGCCAGTTGCTATGGCTAGCTTGGTTTTCATTATTGTTCTCCTTCTTGGGTCGTTGTGCTTAGTAACGTTTCGGGCGCGGCCTAAGTTGCGAATTGCGCGCTTAAATCAGCATTGGAGAGCATCCCTAGAAGACGCGAAAGGCGAACAGCTCGATGGATGGCTTTGGCGTCATCAGTCTTGCGTTCTTCAAGGTGTGATTACTCTCACAGCAACAGGCGCGCGTTTGCCCGTTCCATCCCTAGAGAGGCTTTTGCTGCCTTGCTAAAGCCTTTGGCTAAGAGGGGACGCGACCGGGATCGCGCCCATGTCGTTACGCTCTTTGGGAACGCAGCACGCGGGACATGGCCTAACTAGACCGCGCGCTTTGATCGCAAAGATGGGCGTGCCGCCCGGTCGCCGAGCCAGTGGCGGGCGGTAGCTCAAGCCGATCATTGAGAGGATTGAGATTGCGCCGCCGTCCGCGTTTTGCACGCCCGCGACGCCACACAAGCGCGTGGGTTTTGCACGCTAAATCTTTGATGTGCGCCAGATAGGCAGCTTTTGGCTAAATTTGGTTGCGGGCGCGGAAAAATGGCGAAATCATGCGGCTGGCAGCACGAGCGTTGCCCGCAAGCCACCTTCCGGCGACGCTTCCAGCTCGAAGCGGCCCTTATAGAGATGGGCAAGCTCGGCCACGATCGACAGCCCCAGCCCTGAGCCCGGCTTGCTCTCGTCGAGGCGCTGGCCGCGTTTCACGGCTTTCGCGCGCTCAGCCTCGGTCAATCCCGGCCCATCGTCATCGACGATCACCGTGAAGCGCTTGCCGCCGTCTGCTCGATGGGTCTGCGCCTTCACCCGCGAGCTTGACCATTTGCAGGCATTGTCGAGCAGGTTGCCGACCATCTCCTCGAAATCCTGCTTCTCCCCCTGGAACTTCAACCCGGGGATCGAGGCCAATTCGACGTCGAGGCCGCGCTCCTCATAGAGGCGATCGAGCGTCCGCTTCAGCGCTTGCAGCACCTGATCGACGTCGGTGATGTCGCCGATCACGCTCGATCGTGCCGCGACCCGGGCCCGGTCGAGGTGGTGGGTGATATGCGTGCGCATGATCTCGGCCTGCTCGACCACCTTGCTGGCCAGCGGCCCTTCCTGCATCCCCGCTTCGTTTGAGATGACGCTGAGTGGCGTCTTGAGCGCGTGCGCGAGATTGCCGACATGGGTGCGGGCGCGATCGACGATCTCGCGATTGGATTGAATCAACGCATTCAACTCCTGCTGCAGCGGCCTGATCTCCTCCGGCTGGGTGCCGTCGAGGCGCTCGGCCTCACCCGAGCGGATCTGCGCCAGGTTCTGCCGCATGGCGCGCAAGGGCGCGAGACCGAAACGCACCTGGAAGAAGGTCGCCAGCACGAGTCCAAAACCAAGCACTGCCAGCGCGGCGATCAGCATGGTTCTGAATTCGGAGAGGTCGCGCTCGATCTCACTGGCATCACCGGCGATGGCATAGGAATAGGGGGTGGAGAGCGGGCCGGCCAGCTTGATCTCGCGCTCGACCACGCGCAGCTGCTGCCCTTCCGGGCCGCGTGCATAAGCGCGCCGCGTCAGGCTCTTGTCGGGGGAAACATCGCTCTGGCTCGGCAGCGTGAGCTGCTGATCGAGCAGCGAATCGGAGACGAAATCGGGGCGGGACGCCCCGTTGAGCTGCTTGATTTGCCAGTACCAGCCGGAGAAGGGAATGCCGAACACGGGCTCGCCGAGATTGCTGGGCTCCTGCGGCGTCGTGGCGCCGCCTTGCGTGGTCGAGGCGACGAGGCTGGTGAGATAAACATTGAGACGCGCGTCGAAATTCCTCTCGACGGCTTCGCGGTAGAGCGAGATGAGAATGAAGGCCGTGACCGGCAGCACCACGAGCGTCCACGCCGCGGCCGAGGCGAACAGTCTGAACGCGAGGGAATTAAGCCTCATCGTTCGCGTCCGAGAGGCGGTAGCCGAGCCCGCGGACAGTCTTGATGAGATCGATGGGAAGCTTCTTGCGCAAGCGTCCGATGAACACCTCGACGGTATTGGAGTCGCGGTCGAAATCCTGCTCGTAGAGATGCTCGACCAGCTCGGTGCGCGAGACGACGCGCTCCCGGTGCACCATGAGATAAGCGAGCACGCGATATTCGTGGGAGGTGAGCTTGACCGCGCGGCCGTCCAACGTCACCCGCGAGGTCTTGGTGTCAAGGCGGAGTGGTCCGCATTCCATCTCGTTGCTGGCATGCCCGGCGGCACGGCGGAGAAGGGCGCGGATTCGCGCCAGCACCTCTTCCATATGGAAGGGCTTGGCCACGTAGTCGTCGGCGCCGGCGTCCATGCCGGCCACCTTGTCGCTCCAGCGCTCGCGCGCCGTGAGAATCAGCACCGGCATCTTGCGCTGGTCGCGCCGCCACTGCTCGAGCACGCTCAAGCCGTCTTTCTTGGGGAGACCGAGATCGAGCACGATAGCGTCGTAGGGCTCGGTATCGCCGAGAAAATGCCCCTCTTCGCCATCGAACGCGGTGTCGACGGCGTAGCCCGCATCGCTCAGCGCGGTAACGAGCTGGCGGTTCAAATCGGGATCGTCCTCGACGACGAGAAGTCGCAAACCGCTAACCCTCCCTGTCGTGCATAGGCGTCGTTCTCCTAGAACTGCCCGGTGAGAGCGTCAACGGTGAGGTTGGTCACCTCGCCGGTCGGTCCAAGCACGACGAGCTTATAGACGAAGCGGCCGCCGACATTGCACAGCGACTGATTGACAATTTTTCCGCCCGTCTTCTTCTGCACCGCCTGGTAAATCACGTTGGCTGGAAGCAGCGAATTCTGCGCAATGATCGGGCCGGCCTTGCTCCATTCGACGCAGTTCGGCTGTGCCGTGTGCGCTCCGACCGAGAAGATGGCGGCGACGAGGCCTGCAATGGTTGCCGGCTTGAGCGCCCGCCACATGGTTCCATCCCGCTAGCGTTATTGCGCCGGACCCTAAGGAAGGACGGATGAATATCGCATGAACGCTCAAGGCCTCGCATTCTGCCCGGTCAGGTACGGCTGCCAGCTTCGCGCCGCAGCAATGATCGATTCGCGTGTAACCATTGGGTGGTACTCGGGTTGACCCGCGGGTTGCGCTGAGGCGACACTTCCCGCGCCTGCCGACGCCCGGAGGACGTTAAGATTTACGACACGGCTGAAGCGGAGCCTGTTGGGCCGCCGCAATTTTCTCAAGCAGGCGACACTTGCCGGCGCGGCACGCTCGCGCCGTCGCTGGCGCAAGCAGGCGCCTCGGAGCTCGAGCCGTAGCCGTTGGTCAATCCGGCGAAGCCGATGCCCGACACCGTCACGGCCGACGAGATCAAGACCCTGCTCAAGCTCGAGCCGAACGCCACCTGCGGCTTCGTGCGCGAGACCTATAAGAGCGATCTGATGATCGCGCCGGGTGGCCTGCCGGCGCCGTTCGCTGACGGGCGTCCCTTGGGCACCGCGCTCATTTTCATGGTGACGCCGGAAGCGCCGGTAAAACTGCACCGCATCGATAACGAGCAGCTCTATCAATATTATCTCGGCGAGCCGATCGAGGTGCTGTTGCTGCGCGAGAACGGCGACAGCGAGCTGGTCGTCGTCGGTCCCAACATCGCCGGCGGCCACATGCTGCAGCTCTACATCCCCAGCAACACGTTCCACACCGCGCGCGTCACCTGCAAGCGGCGCTGGTTCCTCGGTGCGAGCACGGAATGGCCGGGCGTAGTCGTGCGTGACCGGGACGTCGAGCTCGGCGATATCGATCGGCTCGCGGCCAAATACCCGGAAGCCGCCGCTGACATCCGCAAATTCCCCGAGCCTGCGGAGAAATAGTCCTCACCTAAATCGGCTCTTGCCGTCGTTCTTGTCGCGGCGGCTCGCCGTGCTCAGCATGTGCCCTTCGGGCTTAGCTCGCTCGGTCTACAGACCCGACCGAATCCCGTGCCGAGCGGCGACCGTCTGCCGCAACGTCACGCGATCCCTGGTCGAGACCCCGAGCAGCTCGGCGGTGCGCCAAACCAGATTCGACTCGAATTCGTGTATGACGCCGTCGGCCATCACCACTTCCCACAGCATCTCGACGACCCGCTTGCGGCCGTCCTGGTCCAGTTCGCGGCAAAGAACGTTGGTGAAGCCGAACAGGTCGACGGATTCGCTCTCCTCCTGCGAGGCTTCCCGCACCAGCCTGCGCACCTCGTCATCGTCAAGCTCGAACTGCTCCCGCAACAAGGCCTTAAGCGTCCGGCGTTCGGACGCATCGAAATGTCCGTCGATCATCGATGCGTGCACAAGTAGAGCCGCGGAAGCCAAACGCAGTTCGTCCTCGTGAAAATTCCGTGCCGGCTTGTCGTGGCCGGCGACGCGATCGACGAGATCCTTGAGCCTGGTCCAGACCGTCATTGACGCCCCTCTTCCGCATGCCGAAGAGCGTCATATAGCGCAGCCAGGGGCGCATGCGCGACCCCATCTCGGGGTTCCCATACTCAGAACCGTCATGGCTGGGCTCGTCGCGGCCATGACGATTTTACTACCCAAGACGCGGATGCCCGGCACAAGGCCGGCCATGACGATGCTCTAATTTTGGAAACGTAAGCCGCTAAGCCGCGACGGCCTGCGCCGGCTTGGTCACGGCGCGATAGCGCACGATGCCGTGGACGGTGTCGCCGTCGGGATCGAGCCGCGCCTCGGACAATTCGTGGCGAAGGTTGACGAGGTGATGGTCGGAAAGCGCAAGCGACTGATCGTGCAGCACGGTCCTGATCGCCTCGATGATCTGGTGCACCTGTTTCTTGCCGCCGGAGCGCGACCAGACATGCAGTGTGAGATCATGCTCGGCGCCGTCCTCGGTGCCCGTGCTCCAATCGCGGACCACGCTCTGGCCGAGGGTGATGAAGGGATAGGGAGCTGCCTGCGGCGCATCATCATAGACGTGGATGCCGCCAAGCAGTGTCGTCAGATCGACCGAACCGGCCAGCGCCTGATAGACGCCGCTCTGTAGGGAACAACTCGCAACTTCCGCCATATCCGGTCTCCGTTAAGGTTTGTTAACCAAACATGTGGGGTGCCGCCACGCGACTTGCAAACCGGACCACATCGCGATCAGACAGCGCCGAATCCCGTCCTGAAACCGGCCGCGATCAGTGTGCGAGTCGACGCTTAATGCCCGGTGAACGCGTTCGGAAAACCGGCCAAAGCCTCACATCCCCTCCACCTCGGGCGTGCAGTTCGGGCTGTAGCTCCACTGGCCCCTCACGTCTTCCGGCCGCTTGCAGGGCAGCGCCGCCTCGGGCGGCGGCGGCTCGACGGCGGCGCCGAGCGGCTCGATGCAGAGCACGTGGCCCGTCACCGGATTGACCTCGGCCGTGATGCATGCGGGCTTCGCCGGCTGCTCGGCGGGCGCGGCCGAGACTGCCCCGGCGGCAAGCACGCCGACCGTGAATATGAGACCGGCCGAGACAATCATCGTCACGCGCAACATGATGTTCTCCATGACTCCTAGAGTTTGGGATGACACGGCACCGCCGCGAGGAAGCATTTGCTGTAGAGGCCTTGCTTGACGCACTCCCATTTCACGTCCTTGGCGGTGGCGAGGTCGGCGTCGGGATAGACGGCCTTCGCCTTGGCGAGCCAATCGTCCTTGGCCGCCTGCTCGGACTCGTCCTGCGAGTCCTTGAACCCGGGTCCGCTGCCGACCAGCGGCTTGTCATGGCACTCGAAGCCCGGCTTGGTCGGCTCGGGCGGCGGAGTCCCCGTGGCCGTGGGCTGATCGGCGGCGAAAGCGGGCGCCAGCATCGCCAACAGTGCGATCGTGCTGAGAAGGACGCGACGGAGCATTCCAGCTTTAAACATTGGACCTCCGCCCAATGGCTCTCGATGATGGCCTCGATCGGGAAAGCTTAGCATAGGCGATTGCCAAGTCCCCATGTGCCAAGGGCCCGCACGATGCGGGCCCTCGCAAGCGCGGCAGGCTAGCCGCCGCGACTAAATCTCAGTCCGGCGCTTTAGCCTTTATGCTCGCTCTTATAGAACGACTCCGCCTTGGACAGATTGGCGTCGGGATTCTTCATGAAGTCGGCCTTCGCCTCCGGGCTGCTGAAGCAGTAGGTCTGGCCCTTGATCGTCGTATTGACGGAGCAATCCGTCTTGACGTCCTTGTGGTTCGCAAGACCCCAGCTGCACATATTGTCGAACTGGCCGGTGGCGGCAAGCGCCGACGTGGCGAGGCCGAGCGCAAACGCGCCGGCGAGCGCGGAAACGATAATGGTCCTCATCTGAGCATCTCCTGGTTTTGGGGGTTTGCCCATTATTGGGCAACGAAACAACCCCTCGGCGAAGAGGATGGTTCCAGCGCGCGACTGGCAGCGGCGTTTCGCCGCTTCAGCCCAAAGAAGCGCGCCCCCCTATCAAGGGGAGGGATGGAGTTCGCGGCTCACTGATAGGGCTTGCGGATCATCCAGGACTGGGCCGGCGTCTTGCTGCAGGCGGATGCGAGCACGGCGGCGACGTCGGGCGAGCTCGGTCCCGGATTGTCGAGGCAGCGGGGATAAAGCCGCATGTCCTCGTTGATCAGGGAAATGCGGTCATTCCACTTGAGCGTGTCCTTGGTCAGCTCGGCGAGCTTGGCCTCGAGATCCGCCACCTTCTGATTGAGGCAGACCATCTTTTCGTCCGCGCTGCCCTGGCTACAATCGGCGGCGCGCGCCGGGGTGGACGACAGGGCTTGCGCCGCCAAGAGCGCGGTCGCGCCCAGGAGCAGATGCCCAACGACGAGAGTTGCAACGGAAGTGATGCGCTTTCGCATCCGGCCTGTCCTCCTTGTTGAGTGCTGCCTTGGGCGCCAGTCTATGCCAACCCCGGAGGTTAGGGGATAAACTTGCCGGGTGCGCCCTCCTCACGTCATCGTGAAACCACAGATGGGCGGGAGCTTCGCTTCCCATGGCAGACGAATCTCCGTTCGCATCGCGGTGACCAGGCAGCTCCTGAGCCGCACGGTGTTCTATCTCGTGTTTGTCGGCGGGTTGCTGTTCGTTTCGGCGGGCACGCTCGCCTGGCCGGCGGCGTGGATTTATCTGGCCTTGACGGCGGTCATCAGCATCGGCGGCGGCCTCTGGCTCGCCGGTCACGATCCCGCGTTGCTGGCCGAGCGCCTGAAGCCGATGATCCAGCGCGATCAGAAGCGCTGGGACAAATTGTTCATGCCCATCCTGCTGACGCTTTGGTGCGGCTGGCTCGTGCTGATGGGGCTCGACGCCGGGCGCTTCCATTGGTCGCGCATGCCGCTCGCCGGGCAAATCCTCGGCGTCGGGCTGATCGCCGCCGGCTCCTATCTCGTCTGGCTGACCTTCCGGGCGAACAGCTATGCCTCGCCGGTGGTGAAGATCCAGAAGGAGCGCGGGCATCGCGTGGTGTCCACCGGCCCTTATGCTTATGTGCGCCACCCGATGTACGCGGGCGCGCTCGGTTTTTTGCTTGGCGCGCCGCTCTTGCTCGGCTCGTGGTGGGGCCTGGCGGCAGCCCTGCTGCTCGTCCTCGCCATGGCTGTCCGCGCCGTGCTCGAGGAGCGCGCGCTCACCGCCGAGCTCGACGGCTATGCCGCCTACGCCGCGCGCGTCCGCTACCGGCTGGTGCCGTATCTTTGGTAGTCCGCCCGCACGGCCGGGTCGTGGCGAGCAAGGCGCTCTTCATTTTTCGGCCTTAACTTCCGAGCAATGGATTGGGCGTGGAAAGAGCCCAAAGCGGCCGGTTCAGGCTCGCCACGCCAGCTATAATTTGGCGATACTGGCCGAAAGGGAGAGGTCGGGGTCCGGCAATGTCGAGGGTGACGCTTTCGCTGCTCGCCATAGGCCTGCTCGGGTTGCAGCTTTCGGCTTGCAGCCACGCCGAGCCGCCGCCCAAGAACTTCGTCCTGGTCGACCCGCACGCGGCGGAGGACGCCCCGCCCGACCCCGGCGCTCCCGGCAGCTGGTCGAGGATCGGCAAGGAGAAGGGCAGCAAACCGAAGCGAACCAAGGCGGCCGTGGCGGACGGCCCTCCCCCGCTCGAAGTCGTCGAGGCCAATTGCAAGGCGCAAGCCGATCGCAAGGGCACCGCCTCCATGCTCGCCATCTTCTCGCGGCTGCGCCGAGGCACGGACGATGCCGATTACCTCGCCTGCATGAAGGAGCATGGCTACGACGTCAAACCATGAGCGGAACGGTGTCGCGGATGGCCGCAAGCCTCTATAAAACGCCGCAATCCCGGTGTAGTTTGCGGCCTGAAACCCGTGCAGCGGTCGATTGGGGGATGCCAGTCTACCGCGGCGGATTCGCACGCGAGAGGTCGGGGCAAAGTGCGGGATTTCCTTCAAGGTAATCGCCGGGCCAAGCTGATCGATTGGCTGAAGATCGACTCTTGGATCGATTCCGGCCTGTACACCACGTGGATCGGCTTCCGCGACTGGTGGGCCGGCTACTCGTCCTTTTTCGGCCGTTTCGAGGTCAAGGGCGTCGTCCGCGCGCTGAACGAGCTTGCCTGCGAAGGAATGACCTTGAGCGTGGGCGGGCTGTTGGTGCTCGCCACCTTCGCACTGCCTGCCTTCGAGACCGCTCAAGGCAAGATGAACCTCTCCGACGAATACAGCGTCACCTTCCTCGACCGCTACGGCAACGAGATCGGCAAGCGCGGCCTGTTGCGCGACGACTCGGTGCCGCTCGACGAAATTCCCGACGTGATGATCAAGGCGACGCTCGCCACCGAGGATCGACGCTTCTTCGAGCATTTCGGCGTGGATATCATGGGCACGTTCCGCGCCCTGGCCGCCAATGCGCGGCATGACACGGTGGTGCAAGGCGGCAGCTCGCTCACTCAGCAGCTCGCCAAGAACATGTTCCTGTCGCCGGAGCGCTCGCTCAGCCGCAAGATCAAAGAGGCGATCATCGCCGTCTATCTCGAGAATCACTACACCAAGCCGGAAATCCTCAAGCTCTATTTCGATCGCGCCTATCTCGGCGGCGGCTCCTACGGCGTCGAGGCCGCGGCCCAATATTATTTCAACAAGTCGATCCGCGAGGTGAACCTGTCGGAGGCGGCCATGCTCGCCGGCATGTTCAAGGCGCCGACGCGCTATGCCCCGCACGTCAACCTCGCCGCCTCGCGCGCCCGCGCCAACGAAGTTTTGAGCAACATGGTCGAGGCCGGGTTCATGAGCGAAGGGCAGGTCTATGGCGCCCGCATGAACCCCGCCAAGATCGTCGAGCGCGGCGACTCCAACACGCCGGACTACTTTCTCGACTGGGCCTTCGAGGAAGTCCAGCGGCTAATGCATGGCAAGGAAGACCACATTGTCGTCGCCCGCACCACCGTCGATCCGGGCTTGCAGAAAATGGCCGAGCAATCCCTAGAGGGGACCATCGCCCAATCGGGGCACGCCCGCCATTTCGAGCAAGGAGCGATGATCGTCATGGAACATGACGGCGCCGTGCGCGCGCTGGTCGGCGGCAAGGACTATGGCGAGAGCCAGTTCAACCGCGCCACCCATGCCTACCGCCAGCCTGGCTCCTCGTTCAAGCCTTACGTCTATCTCACCGCGTTCGAGACGGGAAAATACACGCCGAACACCGTCGTGAGCGGCGGCGGTGCCGCCTGCGGCCACTGGGCGCCGAAGAACTTCGCCGCCGGTGAGAGCAACACCATGGCGCTCCACGATGCGCTTGCCCATTCGATCAACACGATTGCGGTCAAGGTCTCGCTCGACGTCGGCCGCGAGAAGGTGCTCGAGACGATGAAGAAGCTTGGCATCACGCGGCTCAAGAAGACCTGCTCGCTGGCGCTGGGCGACCAGGGCCTGACGCCGCTCGAGCACGTCACCAACTATGCCGTCTTCGCTTCCGGTGGCCTCGAGGTTCATTCCTATGCCATCGAAGAAATCCGCGCGCTGGCGAGCGGTGAGATGGTCTACAATCACGACCGCGACGAGCCGCCGCGCAAACAGATTTTTTCTCGCCACTCGGTCGAAATGTTGAACACGATGATGCAGCAGGTCGTGACGGCGGGTACCGCGCGAGCGGCGCAACTGGATTTCACCTATTCGATCGGCAAGACCGGCACCAGCTCGAACTTCCGCGATGCCTGGTTCATGGGGATCACCGGTCAATACGTGGCCGGCGTTTGGCTCGGCAACGACGACTTCACCCCGATGGCACGCGTAACCGGGGGAAGCTTCCCGGCCCAGACGTGGAAGGCCTTCATGGTGCAGGCCCACGACACCGACAACATCGCGCAGATTCCCGGCATCGCCGTGCATCCCGTGCAGGCGGCCGAACAGGCACGCCTCGCCGCCGTTGCCGCCCAAAACCCGGCGGCCGCGGCCGATGCAACTCCCGCTGCCGCACCCGAGAGCGTCAAGGACATGTCTTCCTCCACGCGTCAGGTTCTCGAGAAGCTGAGTGCCATGCTGAAGGACGCTCGCCCGCTGAAGCCGAGCGACGCAAGACCGGATCGCGCCGAGTTGGTCCCGGCGCCGGACGCTGCGCCGAAGCCGAGCCTCGCCTCCGCCACCAGCGCCGAAGGTGTACCGACGCCGGGCAATCCCCCGGCCGAGCCGCAGACCGCCCTCTCGACGGGGCGAGACGACGCGGCAGCGACTCCGCATTAGGCGTCCCATGGGTCTCCCAGACTATCGATGGATGCCGATCGCTTGACCGCTCTGCCAAACCCGCTGCTGCTGTCCCCTTCGCACTCCACCCCCTGGCGTGAAGAGCAAGCGACCCATTCGATGCGGTCGCTGGCCTATTTCATCGGCACGTTCGTGGTCGCTCTCATGCTCGGCATCGGCTCGGCGTGGTACATGATCGAGCGCGGCTCGCCGCTCACAACCACAAAAGTCGGTCCATGGGCCAGCTGGATCAGCGAGGGGAATCCAAATGCGGATCCGTACACGGAGGCGCATGTGGCACGCAGCGGCCGGCTTCCCCTCTCCTCCACGGTGGCTCGCTACTTCACGGCGCGGACCGACAGCGCCGGGCACACGCTGACCTCCGCCTGCCAATATTCGATCGTGGGCTCGCCGCTCAACGCGCGCTGGTGGTCTCTCGCCGTCTATGACGAAAATGGCGGGCTGATCGAGAATCCATCCGGGCGCTACAGCTTCAATGATGAGGAACTGCTGCGCCACGCCGACGGCAGCTTCCGCATCAATCTGTCGTCCAAAGCGCGCCCCGAGAATTGGCTGCCGAGCGGCGCCGTCGAACAGCCCCTGATGCTGATGCTGCGCATTTACAGTCCACGCGAAACCGATGCATCTGGCGTCGGCCTCGTTCCCAGCGAACGCCTCCCGAACGTCGAGCGCACCGGATGCGAGTAAGAATCCCCGGCCTCTATATCGTGCTTGGGCTCGTGCTTGCGGGCCTCATCCACATCGTGGCCGTGCTTACTTTGCCCATGCTTGCGCCTCGCAACGCCCAGGCCCGGTTGGCGGCGCTCGGGCCCGCCAACACGATGATCGAGCTGCCGCCGGCATCCCCGGGCCACCAGGCCATGCCAATGATGGCTCCCGACGTCCGCTATGCCTTCTGCCGCTTCGATCTTACCAATGCACCGATCAGGCTCAGGGCCGCCATCGCCGACGAGCTTTGGCTGATCGCGCTCTACACGCCGGAAGGGGAGAATTTTTACACCGTCGCCGGCGCCGATATGAAGCGGGCGCAACTCGATCTCATCCTCGCCGCCGCCGATCAAACGGTGGAAGAGGCGGGCGTCGACGCTCCGGAATCCTCAGATGAGGTGTTGGTGGTCAATGCGCCGGTTGCCGAGGGGATCGCGTTGATTCGCGCGCCCCTGGCGGGGCCAAGCCGTGCGGCAAGGGCCGAGAACGCGCTGAAGGACACCTCTTGCGGCCCCTACACGAAGTCGGATAGCGGCGGTTAGGCGTTACTTTTTCCTGCGTTGCAATCGCCTGCGCGGCGATGAGCCGGTGTGCTCGGGCATATCGATCGATGCGCGGCGATCGATCCTCACCCCGGGAAAGATGATGATCTCGCCAAGCGTTCCTTCGACGGGCGCTGCGATCCGTTCTGCCGCATCCTCGCTGCGGCGGTATTCAAGGATAGTCCCCATTGTGCCCCTCCACGGGCGGCTCCGCGATGGCAAGATCGCGGGCGCCACATCGCCTAGTCACCATTAAGACGCGGGTAAGGTTAACGAACCCCTAACCGCATCCGCTGGCCACTCTTCAATCGTTGGCGGCATCGCCCAGAAAATGTCGGCCGGCTCTATCCTCGATCTCGATGATCCAAAGGTCGGGGTCGAACTCACGCTGCCGCGCGAGATAACGGCTGGCTTCTGCCTCGCCGACGGCTGGCGATTGGAAGCACCTGGTCCAGCGCCGGTCGCTTTCGCTTCCTGTCAATCCGGCGGGCGCCGGGCCGTAGAGAGCTACCGTGCCGTCGAGCCGGTCGACGCAAATGAAGATCGCGCCCGCAGACTCGTCGCCGCGCCGCACGATCACCACGGGAACGCCTTCGCTTTGGCAGCGGCGGAGATACGCTCGGACCCAGATCTCGCTCTTGATGCGCATGGCGCCTCGGGCGCGGGCAGCGCGAAATGTTACTGTCCCGCCGCCAACTTGGTCAGGTCGCGGCCGGTAACGCGCTTGAGCTCACGCAACAGCTCGGGCGTAATCTTTCCCGTCTCCGCGATTTTGCGATCATGCTGAAAAGAGGTGATGGCACGCGTCGTTTTATCGCCGAAGGTGCCGTCAACCGGACCAGGCGCGTAGCCGAGATCGGCCAGGATTTTTTGCACGGCCTTCACCTTGGTATCCTCCTCGGGCTTGGTGGCCGGCGTCTTGTCGGCACTCTCGGGTTTAACCGATCCGGTCGCGCCGGCCACCGGCTGCACGCTGCCCCCAAGCAGGATATGGCGCAAGAGCTCATCCGTGGCCACGCCCGTGATCGGCAACCCCTGCCCCTTTTGATACGACGAGATCGCCGCAGCCGTTCGGTCGTTCAACTTACCGTCCTCCGGCCCGACATCGTAGCCCCGCGCGGCAAGCTCGCGCTGCACGGCCTTGAGCAGATGTTCTGGACCGCCCTCCCCCGTCTCGGGCGTCGGCACGTCGGTGCTGACCGGCGGGAGTTTCACCAGCTCGATGCGAGGACGACGCTCAGGCGCGGGAACGGCCTGCCCCGAAGCCGTGACCGCCGCGGTGCCATGCAGATCCTGCAAATACAGCGCGTTGTAGATGATGCTCCCCGTCAGGCCGACAAAGGCCAGGAAAACGAGCCGCGGTGCCACTACGCCCATCGCATCAGGTGAACTCAAAGGTTGCACAGGGGCCAAGCGGCCGTGCGCCACTCCCCCTTCGGCCATCTTGGCGACCGAAACTAAAGAGATGCTAAACAGGCCAAAGTCTCGGCCTGGCAAACGCTTACGCTGCCGAGGCCGCTGGCTGGTCTAGCGGCGCACGCTCTGATTCGCCCGCGCCTTCGAGCGGTAAGACGATCGTCGCGCTGGTGCCCTCTCCAAGGCTGCTCTTCAGCTCGAGGCGCCCGCCATGCAGCCTGGCCAAGCCCTTCACCACCGAAAGGCCGAGACCCGCCCCGTCATAGCTTCGATCGTAGGAATTATTGGCTTGCACGAAGGGGTTGCCCAGCCTCGGCAGATCCGCCTCGGCAATGCCGATGCCGTTATCGGCGACGCTGAATTCGACAGTCTCACCGGCGCGGCGCGCCGAGACGCGCACCCAGCCGCCGGAATCGGTGAACTTGATGGCGTTCGAGATCAGATTGATCAGCATCTGCTTGCAGGCGCGCTTGTCGGCCGGAAGTTCCGGGATGCCGGGCGCCACGTCCACAATGAGCGACAAGGATCTCTGCTCCGCCGTATACCGC
>Ga0105247_10000609_pt1 | contig 28779 bp, 36 predicted proteins | sample KBSS24metaG_FD_81519 | JGI IMG/M metagenome (GOLD analysis project Ga0105247, IMG submission 81519) | Switchgrass rhizosphere microbial communities from Kellogg Biological Station, Michigan, USA - KBS S2-4 metaG | ecosystem: Host-associated > Plants > Roots > Rhizosphere > Soil | place...
CGGCCCACCACCCTCAGAGAACTACCTTAGCAGCTCATTGCACTAGTGTGTCACGAGGGCCTGCCGATCCTCATCGCCAGCGTTCGCTTGTGACTCATATGAGACAACCCAGCGTTTAGCTCAGCAGCCCCGGCCGAACCCTGTGCACTTTTCAAATGCCTTAGCAGGGCCGCCGGGGCTTCACTGGGTCCGTAACCCCGGCAGAGATTAATTACGCATCGCTACAGGGCCTGTAATGGGCACGATTTCATAGAGATTGTTGTCCGCGTGCTGCTGGGTGAAAAAGCCACGAGCGTGCTCAAGTGACTCTGCCGTCCCAAGCAAGTGCTTGGGGTCTGCGCTTCCATTCGACACGAACAACCCCGTTGGTTCATTGTCCTCGCCGTGTGCGATTGAAGTTGCATCTCGGCCAAGGGCAATGAAACAGGACGACTAGTCCCGAAATCAACCGCAGATGCATGATCTCCCTCCTCTGGTGCAAAAATTAGACAAAGGGAGCTGTTATCAGCGGCGCATGACAGCTTGCCGTCGCTCAGATGACAAGTATGGGATGATCATCCGAGAGCGTCGTCAGAGAGCTTCATGCTCATTGTCGTTGTGGAACTGCGGTACTGCTGAACGGCGGAGCGCAAACATTAGCCCACCGGCATGCCGCTGCGGTGCGGCTCGCTCCGTCCTCGCGTTTCCGCCTAACCAATAGAAAATTTGCGCTGCGCGAATACGGAAGGGCCCGTCCAGCCGGCTACCGGTAAAAGCTCAGGCTCGTGGCGAGGTGGTAGCTGCCGGACTTTGCGTCACGCTGGAGCACGTTGATGGTGTGGCCCTTGTCGGTGAGCTTGATGCTCATGCGACCTGAGAACTTGTCGCCCGCGATCACCGCGTGAACGAGATTGCCCTTCGCCGTCCCGCTCACGCTGCCGCTCGCGGCGTAGACGCTCTCGTTCCATGAGCCTCTGATCTTGCTGTCCTTGTCGGTCACTTTCAGCGTGGCGTTGACCTCGTAGTCGTTGCCCTTGCAATTCATCGTCTGGGTCACGTTGCTGCCGGCAGTCTTGTACTTCGCCGTGCAGGTGACCTGTTTCACCGTGCCGTCGTTCATGATCAGGCGGCCGCCGCCTTTCCAGTCGCCTTTGAGCTGGTCGAACGGGTCGCCCGAAGGCGCGGGCGTTGCGGCGATTCCGGGCGATGCCAAGGATGCGGCGAGGATGAGGCCGGCGAGCAGCACCGCCTTGCGAGCAGACAGCGGCAGCGACTGGAATTTCATGAGGCGTTCCCTCCCTTTGAACGTCGAAATCCGCCAGAGGTCCCCATTCTAACCACGATGCCGTGGCGTTGCCCGGGCCCCATTAAGCGCCCGATTGCGCTCAAAAAACGTCAGCCGAAATCCATCGGTGTCGGTTTCGCATCCTCCCTTTGACGGGAGGAGGGAGGAACGGGTCAGGGCCCTCGGTGGTTTTGCCAAGGGGAGAGTGCCGACGGAGGGTCCGAGTATGAAACGCGTGCTGCTCTCGCTCATGGTGATCGGGGCGATCTTTTATCCTGCCTACACCTACTTCGCGGCGAACGATCAAACCAGGTCCGACGGCAGAAGCGCAATCCTTAGGCAGGTCCCTGCGCTTGCCTCTCCTGGCGTAGAGGGAATCGACGAAGCCCAGGCCGCCGAAGAACCGGGCGGCGCTGACGCCATGACCCCGGTGGCGCCGAATTCGCCGCACGCGATAACGGTGGACCAAGCTCCGCCGCAAGCCACGGCCGAAACTCCATCGCCCGTGCAAGCTCCGGCACAAGCGCAGGCTCCAGCCTCTTCACCGCCGCCGCAAGCCACGGCCGAAGCTCCGGATCAAGCTCCGGCACAAGCACAGGCTCCAGCCTCTTTGCCTCCCGCCCCCGAAGCGACGCAGCCGCCTCCCGCGGCAAGCGTGAAAGCATCACCTGATGCGACGCCGGATCAGCCTGCGTTCATGAAGGTCACCTCGCCGACCAGCATAATGGAAGGGCCGTCAGTCTCGAGCGCGATCATCGGCATCGCCCATCCGGGCGCCGAGGCTCAGGTCCTCTCGCGCGATTCGGATTGGGTGCAGATCATCGACCCCGGCTCGAAGAAAACCGGATGGATCAACCAGAGCTTCCTGGAGCCGCAGGTAGAGCCGTCATCGCAGCCGGCTTCCAGGGAAGAGGTCGAAGCAGCTCTCGCCGCGCCCGCCCCGTCCGAGAGCAACGACGTTTCAGGCGATCGGCCCGCCTATGCCAAGTTGAGGTCGAACAAGCATAGCTGGAGGCAGAGGCGCCATCGCCACGGCTTCGCCTTAGGGTTCTTCCGTCGGCGATTCTGGTAGGATGCCGCGCTTTCCCGCGATCACTTGTGGTGTTCGCGCTCGTGTTCTTTCCGTGTTTTTGCCGCCTTCTGCGCCGACTTGCTGCGGTCCTCAGCCGTGCGGCCCGTGCTCGGCTGGCTGCCGAGCTCCTTCCAGTCCTGCTCGGACATGTCCACGCCGTAATGCTTCGCCGCCTTCTTGATGTTGGCGAAGGCGAGCTTGCGGTCCTCGTCGGACACCCCAATCGTCTGATCGAAGCGGGCGATCGCGTTTCTGACGTGGCTCGCGTCGGTCAGCGGTTCCTTGCGCTGTTTCGGAAAGGCGAACACGCTGTCAGGCAGGTCGCTGCGCTCGGTGAGACCTCCGTGCTTCTCGTGGGGTTTCCAGGTGGCTTCCATGGCTTTGGCTCCATTTCAAGGATAATGCCCCCGCACAAGGGTCGAACCGCTCCCGCCTGCGAGAGTTCCGCCAAATTCCGTGGCAATCCGCCGCTATGTTTCGGCCGCCTCTTTGACGAACAGGGGCAGCATTTGGTCCCGCATCAGGTGCACGGCCTCGGCGATGGTGCGGACATTGCTACGCGGCTCAAGACAATCGATGCCGCTTTTGAGAATGGCCCGCACATCGTCGCAAGTCAGGATTTTCCGCTCGACCAGCCGCTCGAGCAGGGCGAGCGTCGTCGCACCATTGGCGACGGCGATGCCCTGTGCGCTGCAACCAAGGAAGTTCAACATAGTTCGTTCTCCATCTCCTAGGGAGACAGTTTTCCTCCCAATCCGTGATTCTATAACGCTTTCGCCGTGATTTTGGAGCGAGTCCGGTTTACGGCCGCACTGTTATTGCCCGATCTCCGGGAACTCTCCTCGGGCCTGTTCGCTTAACGACCTGGCTAGGCCGGGCACCGAGGAGTACGTGATGAAAGCCGTTTATCGATTGCTTGGCGCGTCCGCCGTGTTCGCCTGGCTCGCCTCGCCTGCCGAGGCTGCCAAGACCTACCAGTATAGCGAACGCGTGCAGCGCGCCTGCGCCAACGACTATCACGCGAAATGCGGCGAGTATGGCATCGAAACCCAGGGGCTCAGAATCTGCATGAACAAGGCAGGCCAACAGCTGTCGCGTGGCTGCGTAAATGCGCTGGTCGCCGAGGGCCAAGTCTCCCGTGCTGAGGTCGAGCGGCGCAAGAGGACAGCACGCTAGGATGAGGACCGAACCGATCCTCGCCTGAGGCGTTAAACCAAGAAGGGCACTACCAGAAGGTAGTGAAAATGAACCAGATGCCACCGCGCCGTCGTCGTGCGCTCATCGTCGAGGATGAGATTCTGATTGCACTCGACCTCGAAGATGCCATGTCAGACCTCGGTTTCGAGGTGTGTCCACTAGCATCGAGCGACCGCAATGCTCGCTCGCTTGCCATGCGTGACCAGCCCGACATCGCCTTAGTGGATGTCTGCCTCGAGGGTGGTCGCGAAGGCATCGAGACGGCGCGCTGGTTGCGCGAAGTATGCGGCGCGTCGGTCGTGTTCGTCACCGCCTGCAATGACGAGCGCACGGTCGACCGCATTCACGAGCGCGTACCGGGAGCGCCGGTTCTGGCGAAGCCGGTCTATCGTGATGAGCTTGCCAGCGCCGTCGCGAGCGCTGCGATGCTCGCCTCTCTCGAGGCCTCTGGCGAGAGCGCGCGAAGCTAATCTTCAGCAAACTCTGTTGCGCACAAGCAACCCAACATTTCTTTTTGCCGCCGGAAGCGCAAGAGGGGAATCTTCCACGTGATTTCGGTTTAAGCTCTGCGGCCTTCGAATAAGGATGCGGGGGAACCACTAATGAAGAACACTGGCTTTGGACTGCCAATCGCTTTCGCTTTCGTGATCTTTTGCGGCAGCACCGCGCTCGCCCAGTCGCCTTACAGCAAGGCGGTGCAGAAGGCTTGCGCTGCCGACTATCACGCCCATTGCAGCGAATATGGGCTAGAGAGCGCCGCGCTCAGGACTTGCATGGACAGGAACGGCCGGAGTCTCTCCCAGACTTGCGTGCAAGCTTTGGTCGCAGCCGGCGAGGTGAGCCAGGCAGAGGTGGACCGGCGCAAGAAATTGGGACGCTGAAACCCGATATTCCTCCGCGAGCATGCTAGGTTCGACTGGAACCAATTTGCAGGCTGCAAGTCTCCTTCTCTAGGTGGCACGCCTAGAAGGTTTTGCTCGCGATGCTTATCGTCGGATCGGCGGCTGCGTTGACCGCCATTGCCGTGTTCCTCGCCTGGGTGTGTATCCAGCGCCTGCGGGCGCGCTGGCGCCTGCGACAGGCGGAGAAGCGAGCGGCAAGTCGCGAACGACAGGAGAATGTCGAGCATCTTCATGCCGAGTGACGGGCCTGTGGCCCGAATTCTGCAGTGCTTTTCGCCGCAAAATGGCCGCGGCCAGATAGTTTGGTTGCAGAGCGCGTGATGCGCTCGTTCTGCCGGCACGACTGGACGTGAGGCCGTTTTCGTCCAAGCTGCCGGCCTGGAAGGGAGGCTCCTCATGACTACTCAACCGAAATTGCCGGGCGGGAAGCCCCAAGGCACCACGCCCCCCGGCGCGACACAGCGAAAATCAGGCAACCAGAAGGCGCCGAAGAAGGTCGCCGCCGAGCAGACCGGCGCTGCCAAGCGCGACGAGATTGCTCAGAAGGCGAGCACCTCCACGGAGGACGCCGTGCAAAAGGCTAAGGCATCTAGAGTGGAAGCTTCTCACAAGGTGAAAGCCTCGGAGGAGGCTGCTCCGAAGACGAAGCTCTCCGCAGAGCAGGGTGCGCAGAAGGCAAAAACTACCGCTGCGGAGGCTGCCAAAAAAAGGCCGCCTGTGGCGGAGGTGGCGCAAAAAGTGAGGGCATCGGCAGCGTCGGTAAGAAAGACAGTCTCGAGCATGCCGGTTCCCGAGCTTGCGAGGGACGCCGTGAGCAACGCAATGGAAACGATCGAGGAATCGTGGAAGGCGGCGGGGCTCGGGACCGTCGCGGTCAACCGCAAGATCCTCGATTTCGCGCGGCAGAACGTGTCATCGGGACTTCATTTGGCGCGAAGCCTAGCCGGCGCGAAAAACCCCGTCGAGATGGCGCGTCTGCACGTCACGTTCTGGGATGAGCAGATGAAGGCTCTGGCAAGCCAGGCCGAGGAGCTGCGGGCGATGTCGGCCGAGATCGTCAACAAGGCGTCGGAGCCGCTCCGCGAGCACATGCGCAAGAGCTTGTCGGATTTAGACCGGTAGCCTCAGCTACGCTTGCATCCTGCTTTCCCTGACGCAGCCTTGCGGCGACGGGATGCAGGTTTACGATTTGGGACGTCGCTGTACGCTTCACAGATCGGGGGAAGGCAAGTTCGAAGGAGAGTCCCCCATGGCCAAGCTTGACGCCCGCAACTCGGGCACGTTCAAGATCGGCGGCGACATCGAGATCTATCGTCTCGGCTTCGGCGCCATGCGCATCACCGGTAAAGGCATCTGGGGTCCACCGGAAGATAGAACGGAGGCGCTTCGAACTCTAAAGCGCGTGCCGGAGCTCGGCATCGATTTCGTCGATACCGCCGACTCCTACGGACCAGACGTATCGGAACAGCTGATCCGCGAGGCGCTCTATCCCTATGACGGTATCCTGATCGCGACCAAGGCAGGGTTCAGGCGGCCAGGACCTGGCGTGTGGGAGACGGACGGTAATCCCAAGTATTTGCGCGAACAGGCGATCAGGAGCTGCCACAAGCTTGGCATCGAGCAGATCGGGCTCTGGCAGTTGCATCGCCTAGACCCGAAAGTGCCGCGCGAGGCGCAGTTCGCGGCCATCAAGGCTCTGCTCGATGACGGCATCATCAAGCACGCCGGCTTGAGCGAGGTTTTAGTCGCCGACGTCAAGGCCGCCTCTCACGTCTTTCCGGTCGCGACGGTGCAGAACCGCTACAACCTTGTCGATCGCGGCAGCGAGGACGTGCTTGAGTATTGCGAGCAACACAGGATCGGGTTCATCCCGTGGTATCCGCTTGCTGCGGGCGAATTCGCCAAATCGGGCTCGATCCTCGACAGAGTTGCCAAGGCTCATGGCGCGACGCCAGGCCAGATCGCGCTCGCCTGGCTGCTCAAGCGCAGCGCCGCGATGCTTCCGATCCCTGGCACGTCGAAGGTGAAGCACCTCGAGGAGAATGTTGCGGCGGTGGACATCAAACTCACTGACGAGGAATATGCCGCTCTCGACCGCGAAGGCCGCGCCGAATACGCCGTGGCTTGATGCACCTCACTCTTTGGCTGGAGGCACGACCTTGCCGGTGAGCTGCCCGTAAAGGGCGAGCGCGCGGTTGACATAAGAGGCCTGCGGCAGCGCAATCGACGATGCCAGACTCTCGCCGGCGAACGCCAAGCCGTAATAACCATAGACGCCCGGAGACTCGCGCTCGACGAATTGCACCGATAACAGCTCGCCGGGGTCAAACAGCGTTAGCATGTAGCTTCTGACCGGCGTCACGTTCTCGACCGCGACGACGAAGCCGTTGGCGCTCAGGTCTCTGACCTGCATGCGATAGACCACCTCCTCGGAGGTGCGGTTATCCTGCTGCGCGAAATAGAGGTCTTTGCCGCTTTTCATCTCCGCCAGGGTGAAGTCGGGCCGCGAATGCCCCGACTCGGGCGCGTCGAGAGCTTCGGCGCTGGTGATCAGCGTGCGCCAGCCGCCGTCGGTCACCGACCAATATTTCAGTCCCTTTAACGTCGAGATCGCCCCGAAACGCTTGAGCAGGTCGTCGGTCGAGCCCTTATAGGCGAAGCGGCCGGCAAGAGCGACCAGCACGCCGTCGTCCTGCGCCGACCAACCCACGCAGGACGGTGGCTTCCACGCGGCAAGATCGGATCCGCTGATGACCTGAACGGCAGGTCCTGCATCGACGGCAGCGTAGCCCGGAACAGGCAGCGTGCCGCAAGGCGGTTGCGGGTTCTTGTCGGCGGCAGAAGCCAGTCCGGCCGAGAGCAACATCACGACAATGGCGAGAAGACCCCTCACGAACGACATGCTCTACTCGATTTCGGACGGGCGTAAAGGGCGAATGTGTCGCTGAAAGCCCTGGACAGCTTGCCCTCAAAGATGACCAAATCCGCGGCTTGCAGCGTAAAGCTGTCGCCGATTTTGGAGGCTCGAGGGTCAAATGTTACGCGAGGGGCTGATCTTCGTTGGGACCTGCGACATCGCGGGTCACGTCCGCGGCAAGGGCTTCCCGGCGAGCGAGCTTCACGCGCGCCGCAAGACCGGCATCGGCTGGACCCATTCCAATCTAATGCAGACGGCGTTTGGACCGATCCTCGATACGCCGTTCGGTACCGGCCGTGACCTAATGATTGTGCCGGACCCTTCGGCAGAAGTGGATGTCGATTTCGGCGATGGATCGGCGCCCGAGCATTTTTTCCTCGGAGATATTCGCAAAACCGACGGCAGCCCTTGGGAGTGCTGCCCGCGCGAGTTCTTGCGGCGCGCCATTGCTGCGCTCGAAGAGGCAAGCGGCTTGCAGGTCATCGCCGCCTTCGAGCAAGAGTTCGTCTATACGGGAAACGAGGACCGCCCGGGCGACGCCTACAGCCTAGGCGCGTGGCGCCGCCAGGGCAGCTTCGGCGAGAGCTTTATCGCTGCGATCCGGGCAGCCGGCGCCGAGCCCGATTCTTTTCTCCCCGAATATGGTTCGCGTCAGTTCGAGGTGACGGTGAAGCCAGCGCCTGCGCTCCAAGCCGCCGACCGTGCCGTGATCGCGCGCGAGATGGCGCGCGCCGCAGCCTTCCGTCTGGGCCATCGCGCCATCTTCTCGCCGATGCCCGCGGCGGAGGGCGTCGGCAACGGCGTTCACATCCATTTCAGCTTGCGTGACAAGTCCGGCGAACCGAAGACCCACGATCCAGATGGCCCGTTGGGCTTGAGCGAGGCCGCCGCGCAGTTCGCCGCCGGCGTGCTTGCGCATCTTTCGGCGATCTCCGCCATCACGGCGCCGTCGCCCGTCTCCTATTTGAGGCTGACGCCGAACCGCTGGGCGCCGACCGCGATCGACATCGTGAAGCAGGATCGCGGCGCCGCGCTTCGCATCTGCCCCGTGTTTGCGGCGTCGAAGAAGAAGGACATCGCCAAGGCTTATAATCTCGAGTTCCGCGTTTCCGACGGATCGGCGAGCCCTTACATGGCGCTCGGTGCGTTGATCTTTGCCGGCGCCGATGGCATTGCCCGCAAGCTCTCGTTGCCTGAGCCAGGCATCCAGCCGCCGCCTCTGCCTCGCTCGCTTGGCCAGGCGCTCGACAACATGGAAAACAGCCTGGCGGTGCAGAGTTGGCTTGGGCCGACTTTCCTCGAGGCCTATCTCCGCCACAAGCGCTCCGAGCTTGCCCATGTAGCGGCGCTCGATGCGCCGCAACTCTGTGCGCGCTACGCCGAACTCTATTGAGACGCTGCAACGAGCTTCAGCACGTCCTCGGTGGTGAGCATCCAGCAATAGCCCTTGAAGCAAGAGAGCGCCGCCTCGTGTCGCGTTTCGCTCTCGGCGGTGCAAGCATCATGCACACAAGTCATGTAGTAGCCGCGATCGGCGCCGTCTTTGATCGCGTGGTCGATACATTGGTCGGTGAGGAAACCCGCCACGAACACATCCTCAATGCCGATATTGCGCAGCACATAATCGAGGATAGTTGAATTGAACACCGACGAGGAGGTTTTGGGCAAAACGATTTCGTCAGCCTTAGGCGCAATCTCGGCCATGACTTGCGCCTCCCACGATCCCTTGGCTACCGATATGTTGGACAGCTTGTAGTCGAGACTACGGTCGCGTCCGTCCTCTGTCAGATTCTCTACGAGGGTGTAGATTACCTCGAGCCGAGCGCCCCTGAAGGAAACGAGCAGCCGGTGGATGTTGGGAATGACGCGGCCGGTTGCGGCCGAATAGAACTCCGGGTTCTCCATTTTATGCTTCGGGCCGCAGGTCGCATTCTGCGCATCGATGACAAGCAGCGCGGCGCGGCCGCGCACGATAGGACGATCGCGGGTGAAATGGGTGGACGGTGTTGTCATCGTCGCTCACTGTGCTTGGGGTGAACTGAACATCCATGATAGCCGGCTCTCTCCAGCCGGCTGCGGAAAGGAGCTCAGCATGCGGAGCCTAGCCACGTTCTGCCTCGCAGTCCTCATGATTGCTTCATTGTCTCCGGCTCTGGCCAGCGAGTCCGAGACCATCAAAGCGATCAATGAGTCCTCGAACGCGCTCGATAAGGCCTTCGAGAAGAATGACAAAGCTGCCATCAAGGCGCTGATGACACCGGACCATATCTCGGTCACGCCATATTACGATGGGCCGCAGACCACCGACGATCAGATCGCGTCCCTGCCCGAGCTCAAATGGGACCTGAAGATCGTGGGCGACGTGAAAGTGTCCCTGCTTGGGGATAATGCGGCACTGCGGACCTTTCACCGCCGACCTCAAAGACAGCTTCAAGGGCAAACCTTTGCCGGCAAAAGTGTTCGCGACCGAGATTCTGGTGAGGCGCAACGGCAAGTGGATCGAGAGATTTTATCAGGTCACCACGTTGAAACCTTGAGCAAGGGTGCGAAACCTGTGACGGTGCATGCCCGGAAGCTATACGGCACGACGATTACAAACAGGAGGAGTTGAATGGCTGAGCAGGACATAACGCGCGAGCAACTCGCGCAGCTTCTGAACGAGGATCTGTCGCGCGAGTATCAGGCGATCATCGCCTATGTGGTCTACTCGCAGGTGCTTAAGGGCGCCGAATACATGAACATCGCCGCGCAGCTCGAGGAGCATGCGCATCAGGAGCTGCAACATGCGCTCATCATCTCGCGGCAGATCGACTATCTCGGTGCCATGCCGAGCGTGACACCGAAGCCGGTGAAGACGTCAGAGAAGGCGCGCGACATGCTGAGCTTCGATCTCGACTACGAAAACGAGACCATCCGCAACTATCGCGACCGCATCCGCCAATGCGAGGCGCTCGGCGAATTCGCCATGGCCGAGCAGATCAGGGAAATCCTTGTGCAAGAGCAGGATCATCAGATCGATCTTGCCACTGCGCTTGGCATCGAAGTGCCCAATGTCGGCGCGGGCCGGCCGCGCAGCAAGGGGACGCGCTAGCTGAAGCAGGAAACATGCAAACCAACAGCGCGGCGACTGTCACTTGCCGGTCCGCTTGATGGAGAAGCAGGTGGCGACGATCTGGTTGTTGGGAACGTCCGCCGACTGCGTGTAGCAAAGTTCCATCTCTTCGGCTGACAGGATGGTGAAGTATGCTGTAGCGAATTCACGTCTGAGCTCCCGGGGGAGGGCAGCGATGCGCGTTATCGTCTTGTTATGTCTCTTCCTGTGGCCCGGATTTGCTCTGGCAGAGGAGCCGACGATAACAGTCACCGTCGGCGACCAGACCCGCATCTTCACGCGGGACCAGCTTCTGGCGCGGCCGGACGCCGCCACGATCCAGGTGCCGCGCGACATCACCTACCGCGTACCCCTGACCTACCGTGCCGTGCCGGTCGCGTCCCTGCTCGAAGGCATGACACTACCGCCCAACAGCATCCGCAGCGAGCAATGGCCGTTCCAGATCGCGAAGCTGGTGAGCCAGCCTCCGCCAGCAGCCCGCTGGCCTGCCCTCGCCGTCGACCCCGGGCTGCCACCGACCGATCCCATTCGGGCAGGGCAGGCGCTGTTCGTGGTTCAGTGCCTCACCTGCCACAAGCTGAATGGAGCTGGCGCCGCCGATGTCGGGCCGGACCTCAATCTGCCGCAAAACCCGACCGAATACCTGACGCCGCAGGGCTTGCACGATCTGATCCGCAACCCGAAAGCTGTACGCACCTGGCCTGCTCAGGCCATGCCGCCCTTTCCGCCCGATTATCTCAGCGACCGCGAGATTGGCCTCGTTATCGCGCCTATCTCAAGCACATGGCCGGCCGGAAGCAGCCCCAGTAGCCGCCTCTACTTCTTGTCGGGTTCAGCGTCGGGAAAGGCGTCTGGCGCGTCCGTGAGGATCTTGGACATGGTCCAGCGCGGCTTCAAGGTCTTCGTGATGTCGTCGATGCGCCAACGCCCGTCCTCGAGCACGAGATCGAACAGCATGTCGCTCGGGCGATCGAAGTTCTTGAATGTCGCGCGCACTTTGGCTTGCGTCGCAGTCTGCGACACGGGCGTGATCTTGAGGTCGGTGAGCTTCCAGTCCTGCCCGTCGATGAACACATCCCAATCGATCCGGCCCACCATGCCCTCAGGTGTTTCCTTGTCGTCCTTGTCGATGAGGGCCTGGAGCCGCTTGCTGTAGACATGAGGCAACCCAGCCTTGTCCGTCTCGTAGGTCTTGTAAATCGCGGTGATCAGAGTCACCGGGCCGCTATCGATTGGTTTCGCGGATGCCGTGCCCGCGAGCGCAAGACCGAGAAGGAAGGCGAGAACGATGCGCATCGAAACTGACTCATTCACGCCAAAGCGGGAAGCACCACGGCGGCATTGGCGGCAAGATAGGCGGCAAGCAGAACGCTCACCCAAATGCGGTCGGCGCGCGTGATCGATTTCTCGGCCGCATCATCCGCCCCGCGCCATGACGTCAAGACCACCCGCGCCAACGACGCGATTATGAACACGTAGGCAAGAAGATAGATCTTGTCGAGCATCATCAAATAATCGACATCGGGGAGCGTCGCGCTCGACGTGAGTTGCAGCGCGACGAGCGTCAAAAGCGCGGTGATGCCAAGCCCGATGCGGCCCTCGACGTAATGCGGGCGGACGAAGAACACGAGCGCCGCGCAGATCACAATCAACCCGATCGGAACGAAGGTCTTGACCGACATCGCCATGAGCGGCCGGGCGACCGGGACGGACAGGACGACACGCGAATAGGTGTCTCCTTGAGGTACCGCCAGGTCTCCGAAATTCGTTGGGTAGGTTGTTTGACACGATCCGCATCTCGGGCTTGCCCACCTTGAAGCCCGGCAGTGTGATCTGCGGGTCGAGGCCGAGGCTGTTTGAGGGATCCGGCACATAGATTTGCGTGTCCTCGCTCGCGATCGTGTCCTCCATCGCCACCGTCAGGAATTGCGTGTCGAAGGGATAGTCGGCGAGCTGGAACTTGGTCGAGAACCGCCCCTGATTGCGGATGATGGCGTAGAGGCTGCCGTCCGGCATTTGCTTCGGCTTGTCGTAGAGCTCATCCCGCTGATGATCGTTCGGGTCATACCGGTTCATGAACTCCATGGTCTTCGAGGGATCGAGGTCCGACGCCTTCCAGCGGAAACAGACATAGAGATCGACGGCGTAGCTGTTGGTCTTGAAGTCGAGCTCCTGGATGTCGTTGATGTAAGCGCCGACCACGACCTTTGCCGGGCTGTCGGGAACTTGCGCCGCAGCGATTTGTGCGAGCACTTCCTGCGGTGGTGCAGATGGGATTGGCTCACCTAGCGCGGAGGGTGAGAGGGCCAAAAGAGCGAGCGCGGCAGCGGCCAAGCCTCGCACGGTCGAACGCGTCGGAAATCTCGTCAAGCTCAAGTCGCTTTTCTGGTGGAGGTGCTTAGGAAGGCTTTTCGGGAAGTCTATTTGCCACAGCCGGTGCGTGGATCAAAGGCGTCTCGGCGGCTAAAATCGTCTGGCTCGCAGCCGGGGGCCCATGTCGATCGACGCTCGCAACGAAGGGTTCTTTGCCCACGATGTGGTCGAGGGCGCCCCGGTGCTCTCGCGCGCAATACCGGCCCGCGACCGCACGTTGAGTCTCGCCGGCTCGGCGAGCTTGCATGGGCTGGCACTTGCTGTGCTCATCCTCCTCGCGCCGTCCTCTGGGACAGATAGGTCAGGGAAGGGCTTAGGTCTCGTTCCGGTCGAGGTTGAGCTCGATTGGAACCGTGCCGCGCCCGCTGAAAAGCCGGCGCAACCCGCCGTCGCACCGTGGGGTAGCTCCTCCCAGACGCCATCCGCCGCCGACGCGCTTGCGAGCAAGCTTGAGGCGCTGGCTAAGTTACGTGAGCCCGGCGTTGCCGCGCCAAGTGAGGAGGATGGCCCGCGTGCTGCGACCATGTTGCCGTCGAGCGCGTCATCGCCCGGACAGACGGGCATGTACGGCTTGAAGGACTTCATTCTCGACCAGGTCGAGCGCCGCTGGAATCTCAACCTCGCAAACCTTAAAGACGCCGATTACTCCGTGCCGATCCGCGTCAAGCTCGCGAAGAGCGGCGAAGTGCTGAAGGCGGAGCTCGTGGCCAATCCTCGCTCGGGAGACCCCCACTATGACGAGGTCGCGATCAGTGCCCGCAATGCGGTGCTCGCATCGTCGCCGCTCGCGCTTCCCGCCGGGCAATACGACGACGTGATGGACATGGTGCTCTACATGAACCCGCGGGACACGCTGCGCTGACCGAACTCAAGGCAGGTCCCGCGCCACGCGAAATCCGGTGAGGCTCGAATAGTCGGTGTCCTTGTCGCCGCGGTCGCTGCCGCTCCGCGCAGCCGAGCGGACGAACACCGGCAGAGAACTCCAAGAGCCGCCGCGGATCGCGCGCTTGCTGCAATCAGCCTCGCTCCACGCGCTGCCGTCCCCCGGCGCACCGACATAGCTTTGGTGCCAGCAATCGGCGGTCCATTGCCAGGCATTGCCTAGTATGCCGTAAAGACCGAAAGGATTTGGCCTGAAGCTGTCGACATTCGCCAAAATGCGATTGTCCCACGGGCTGCCGCAGCCGTTGCAATTGGCGTTATTGGCGCCGATGGCGTCGCCCCACCAGCGCGCTGTGGTCGTGCCCGCACGCGCGGCATATTCCCATTCGGCCTCGCTTGGTAGTCGGTAGGGGCCGTGCTCGCGCGCCGTCGCAGGATGCTCGGCGCGGATCTTGGCGTTGAGCCAGTCGATGTAGCGCTCCGCATCGCGCCAATCGAGACACACCGCGGGCCAACGTGGCAGGTCGGCATCAAAAGGCGGCGATGCAAGCCCGTGACCTGGAGAATGCCATCTCATGTCGAGCATGGCGTTGCAGGCTGCTGGCTGATAGCCGGTCTCTTTCAGGAAGGTGAGGAACTGCTCGCTCGTCACGTCGAACTTGCCGAGCGCGAAGGCCTTGAGGGCCACCGTGCGCTGCGGGCCTTCAGAGTCGAAACGACCGCTCTCAGATGGCGGGCTGCCCATAGTGAACTTGCCGGCGGGGATGCCGACCATCACCGGACATTGCGAACACTCCTGAAACTCGCGTTCCTTCTGGTCGAGGGCGAAAGTTGCCACGGGCCCAGCGCCGGCAACGGCTGCGACCGCAAGAAGTCGTACGAGCGTTCTGCAAACGAGAGCCATCCGCTCAGATCTAACTCGTCGCGCGGCACAATGACATCTGCCATTGCGCGCATTCTATGACCACGTGCGAAGCGGAGGGACGTCTGTCTCGAAGGAGCGTCCAAATGACAAAATACCTTACAACCTTCGTCTTGGTTCTTTGCGTGGCCGGACCTGCGCTCGCCGCGACTCAGTCCAGGACCGGGCATTTCGCCGTCAAGGATGCGGTCGGCAACTGCGCCGTTGTCGACACGCTTCCAAGCAAAGTGAGCGGCCTGAGAATCGTCGGCAACAAAGCCGGCTATGCAAGCGTGGCAGATGCCCAGAAGGCGCTGGGCTCGGGCTGCATCGGCAAAATCGGTAGAGCCTAAAGCAGACGCAGCGTCTCAATCGAGCTTCTGATAGGTGTTGTCGAAATCGTCCTGAATGACGGTCGCCTTGCCTTGCGCACCGAGCACGAGGTCCTGGTCAGGAGTGGTGGTCGTGTAACGCCAGCCCGAAGGCAGTTTCAGTTTGCTACCGAGAGCATCCAACTGGTCGTATGTGAGTGTCTTATCCACGATTTGTGAATAAGCTTGCATCGCGTAGCGGCTGCCATCCGACGCTTCCAGCATATGCACAGGCAATCCGGCCTTGAAGCGATACACCGTGTCGCGATTGATGGTCTGCTCGCGATAGGGCCGGTGCAACAGATCGAGAAGCCCGACATCGATGGTGGCGCGCTCGGTCAATTCGAGTCCGCCAGCTTCGATTTTTTCGCCGGCCTTGGTCGAACCTGATGCCGTGATCGAGTCCATCAGGAAGTAGCGCGGGCCGTTGAGCAGGACGGTGACGGCGCCGAAGCGCTGCTTCATGGTGCCCTCGGTGATGCTGTCCCAAATCTGCGCCGGGATGCTCGCAATGTCGTCGCTACCGGAGCGCAGCGCCTGCGCCGCAAGCGTAAGCCTCCACTGAGTCAAATACTGTATCGGCGGCGAACCGATCATCTCGGTGAAGCGCTCGGCAAGCGCCGAGCGTGACAATGCCACCGCGCGGGCAAGCTCATCGACCGTCCAGGCGCGCTTCGGATCGCCATGGAGTAGAGCGAGTACGCGGCCGACATGTGGATCCTGCAATCCCGCAAGCCAGCCTTTGAGATCAAGCGGCTTCGACTGCGCATAGCGGCGCAACGCTTCGATGAAAGCAAGTTCCGAAAGCTTTCCGAGCAGCGACTGGGAGCCGGGCCGCTTGGCCAGCGATTCCTCCACGCCAATGTGAAGCAGATCGCCGAGCCAGCCGCTTTTCGAGATGTCGCCGAGTGGTATGCGTAGCATCGCGGGCAGAGGTCCGAGCAGGGCCCGGCAGGCGCGACGATCGCAGGCCAGATAGCCGCAGATGAACCGCGTCGCTTCGCCGTCGCCGCCCCAGCGCATCTCGATCAGGCCTTCAATCGCCTCTGAGCCGACCGGTGCAGGCGACAGCATAAGGTCGCTGCCGAGCAGATGGCGGTGATCATGCGGGAACAGGAGCAGATCGCCGGCCGCGACCTCGACCTCCTCGTTGCCGTCCACGAGCCGGGCTTTGCACGAGCCGTCAGTGAGAAGATGGAAGAATACGATGTGGTCGGCGCGCGGCAGGCGGGTCGCCGCCGTATGCAGGCCGTATTACGTCTCGACACACCACGGCGCCTTGAACTCGGCTTTGATATAGACCGCGCCATCCAGCCTGATGGCGGCAAGAACGTCGGACAGGGCGTCCACCAGAAAAACCTCCCTCTATCCGGTCCCGTTCTATGCCTTACGCAGGCGCTCCGCCAGCCAGCTCGCGATACGGCGGCGTGTCTTCCCGTGCGCGCGGCGCAGCACGCGGCCCATATTCATGAACCCGTGGATCGTGCCCTCACAGCATTCGTAATCGACGGGAACGCCAGCGGCCGCGAGCGTCTCGGCATATTCGGCGCCCTCGTCGCGCAGGGGATCGTAGCCAGCAGTAATGACGAGGGCCGGCGGCAATCCTGTGTAATCCTCATAAAGCGACGGGATAGCGCGCGGGTCCGTGAACGGCCAGGCGTTGCCGAAATAGTGATCGAAGAACCAGTCGATCATATCACGCGGGATGGGAAACTGGTCGGCGAGCTCTTTCCGCGAGGGCAGCCGGCCGCGCAAGTCGAGCGCGGGATAGATCAGAGCCTGGCCGCGCACAGGGGCGGCAAGCTTGCCCTTGGTCTCATGCAGCGCGACGGCCGCCAAGCCGCCTCCCGCGCTGTCGCCGGCAACGGCAATACGCGCAGGATCGAGGCCAAGCGCGCGCGCTTCGTGCGACAGCCATTCGAGCGCGGCGACCGTGTCCTCCACTGCCGCAGGGAACGGATGCTCTGGCGCGAGCCGGTAATCGAGCGAGAGTACCGTCGCGCGCGTATCGTGGCAGAGCGCGCGGCAGAACACGTCGTGCGTCGCGAGATCGCCAATCACGCAACCGCCGCCATGCACGAACAGGATTACTGCTTCGGCATCGATATTGGGATCAGCGGGAATGTATTTCCGTAGCCTCAATGCTCCGGCATCACTCGATACATCGAAATCGCTTGTCTCTCCGACTTCCGGCGGCACGATTTCGGTTTTAGCGAGGCCGCGGCGATAGTCATTACGCGCGGCCCCAGGGCTGAGATGCCAGAGCGGCGACGACGTCGAGGACGACGCCCAATAAAGCAGCGCTTCCGTCTCGCGGTCGAGCTTGAAACCCCCGTTCGGCAAATCCTCGCCGGGAGATCTAATCGGCTTGTGCATATTGGCACTCGGCGCCGCCGCCCGCTCTCTGCTTCACTTCGTTCGGATCAATGGTGCATTTCAGGTTCGAGACGGCCTCGAAGATCGAGCCTGTCGCGCCGTCGGGCTCGACGCCGTTCTCTTCAAGAGTAGCGAACAACTCGTGCGCGCTTCGTCCGGTCAAAGAAACAACCTGACCGCCGAAGGAGAGGTCGCAAGAGTGCGACGCGATGTCCATGTTGCCTGCTCGGCAGGTGACCTTTTCCGCCACGACGGTAATGGTCTTCCCGGCCGGAAAGCTGAAATCGGCCTTGCCGTCGAGAAGCTTCATGAGCCCGCTCTTCTCCACCGCGCTAAGACTAGGGGAGACGTTGCCGACCAGCGCCGCAACCGCCAATGCGCCGCTCCCGCTCGCGGTTCCCGCCAAAGCGGGGTTGCTCACGAACAGCAAGCCCAGGAGAAGAAGCCGGGCTGCCCTCATCTCTCCTTCTCCCTGCCATCAATTGTCGGGAATGGTGCCCCAGGCCGGACTCGAACCAGCACGCTCTTGCGAGCAACAGATTTTGAGTCTGCCGCGTCTACCAATTCCGCCACTGGGGCTTTGCGCCGGAAACATGGGATAAGCCTGCGGTCCGGTCAACCGGGCGTTGGCCTACGAGATGGACAATGGCGCGGTCGCCCGGTAAGCAAAAGCCCATGCTGAAGCGGCTCTATGACAAGGTGATCGCTCTTTCAGAGAGCCCTCAGGCGCTCCCCGCGCTCGCCGCCGTTTCCTTTGCCGAAAGCTCGTTTTTCCCCATTCCACCCGACGTGGTGCTCGTGCCTATGGCACTCGCGCAGCCGCACAAGGCGCGGCTCTACGCGCTCGTTTGCACCATCGCATCGGTGCTCGGCGGCATTCTCGGCTATGCCATCGGGGCATTCCTCTACGACACGGTCGGGCATTGGCTGATTTCGATCTATGGCTATGGCGACAGCGTGGAAGCCTTCCGCGCGGCCTACGCCAGATGGGGCGCGTGGATCATCCTGATCAAGGGCATGACGCCGATCCCCTACAAGATCGTGACCATCGCCTCGGGCTTCGCCGGCTACGACTTTTTCATGTTCGTGGTGCTGTCCATCATCACGCGCGGCGCGCGGTTCTTCCTGGAGGCGGAGCTTCTCCGTCACTTCGGCGAGCCGATCAGAGAATTCGTCGAGAAGCGCCTCACCCTCGTCACCACCGGCTTTCTTGCGGTACTGGTAGGCGGCTTCCTCATCGCTCGATATGCGTTCTAGGATGCGAATACCGGAGGATCTGGCGGGCCGGCTCATGCTCGTTTGCGCGGGCGTGTTTGCCATCGCCACGGCGACGATTCTGGCGGCGCATGCATTCGAGCGCATCGGCGGCTATGCGCCATGCCCGCTCTGCCTCGAGGAGCGTTACGCCTACTATTTCGGCGTGCCGGCGAGCTTCATCGCTTTCTTTGCCGCGCGCGCCAACGCGATCCCTGCGGCGCGCATCCTGCTTCTCCTTGTGGCACTCGCCTTTTTGATCAATGCAGGACTCGGCATCTACCACGCCGGCGTCGAGTGGAAGTGGTGGCCGGGCCCAACGACATGCGCTGGTGGCTTCGACCTGAAATGGGGCGAAGGCGGGGTCGCCGACACGCCGATCATCCGCTGCGACGAGGCGTCATGGCGGTTCCTTGCTCTGTCCTTTGCAGGATGGAACGCCGTGATCTCGGCGCTGCTCGCCATTCTGGCAGGCTGGGGCGCAGCGCTGAGGCGCTAAGTCCGAGTCCTCACGCAAAAATCAATCGAGAATAATTGGCAGGCGGCGACGCGCGCTGCTAGGGAAAGGCGGCAAGATGGTCCTTGGCGTGATGCTGGTGGCCGTGGGCCTGATGGTCGCAATAGCTCTCGATAAGAGACTTGGATGAATTGGTCGACGTCTCGCCGGGTTGGCTGACTAAGCTCACCATGCGGTTTAAGGCGCGGCTGGACAATCCGCCGGAACTCGTGGGATTTCGCGGGCGTTCATGCAGACGTCTGAGGGTTCCCACAAATGACGGAGGGGTAAATGGGCTGCTCGATGTGCGGGGTCTCCTGCGATAGTCCTTGCGCCATCATCTGCTATTCGGATTTGTTCGGTGTGCTGGGTGGATGCGCCGGTCATGGCCGCAAAAATGGTCGTAGACATCAAAAGCGATGTGCTGAAAAGCGGCCGTGAACTCAAATTTACCGAATCGACCGAGGTTCGTTTTAGCTGCAACGAAATGCCGGTCGACCGCCTGCTCGCCTTTTTAAAATTGGCTCATCCGGAAGGGCGAATCAGTAAGCCCGCCGCGGAAGCCAAGACCTAAGCAAAGCAGCCACCGGCACGCTCGACGAGGTGATCAAGCAGATCGGATTTGACGCTGCGGCCGACTGAGCGGGCTACGGCTCGAGCTCGGTATCCCAGTAGAGGTAATCGAGCCAGCTCTCGTGCAGATAGTTTGGCGGGAACAGTCGCCCGTTGCGGTGAAGCTCGAACACCGTGGGCCGGTAGGGCTTCAGCGCCGGATACATCTTCGCTTCGTGGGGCAGCTTGCCTCCTTTCAAGAGATTGCAAGGCGCGCAAGCGGTGGTGACGTTGTCCCATCGCGTCATGCCGCCACGCGAGCGCGGCACGAGATGGTCGAAGGTTAGGTCCTGATCGTCGCCGCAATATTGGCAGGTGAACCGGTCGCGCAAGAACACGTTAAATCGCGTGAATGCAGGGTAGAGCGCCGGCCGCACATAATTCTTGAGCGAGACGACGCTCGGAAGCTTCATCTCGAAGGATGGCGACCTGACACTGCGATCATATTCGGAGACGATATTGACGCGGTCGAGGAACACGGCCTTGACCGCGTCCTGCCAGCCCCACAGCGATAGCGGGTAATAAGAGAGCGGCCGATAATCCGCGTTTAGCACGAGTGCAGGAAAAGTGCCCGGAGCAGCGGATGCCGTTGCGACGTTCAAGCCGATAAATCCTCTTGCGCTTGCCCGTCGCACTCGGGTTATGGCGCGGCATACTATAGGCCCATGTCATGAATGTGAAGGGCCCTACATGCTGTGTTTGCGTCACGTCAACAGGGAGGAGAATGAGCAACGGCAAGTGGCGTTGAGCGAGCAGGCAGAGGCGAATCGCGCTCCGCTACTGACATGCGGTTCGGTAGTCGTGCCGCGATCTCAAAGGCCGCATTGGACCTTCGGCGTCTACGATCCATGGGAGGGCAAGTTTAAGGATCGGCCAGCGGAATCGCGCGTTAGTTCCGCAAGACCATCCTCTTTAAAAGACCGATCCTGAATGGAAAAGCTCCTTGCGTGGCTTCCCGAGAGGCCGCAACCCCTGATCGTTCGCTATGGCACCACCGCGATCAACGTCGCCATATGCTTTGCTGTTCTGCTGCTAGTCCAACTCCAAAGTGGAGTCGACAGCTTCTTCCTGATGTACCCGGCCGTGTTTCTTGGAGCTCTTTTATTCGACAGAGGTTCCGGTTTCTTTGCGGCGCTCTTGAGCACGGTACTGATCGTCATTTTTCTTCCGCGCGAGGGAGGAGTCATTATCCCCCCATCCTATTGGTCGCCTGTCACACTATTCTTGCTGATCGGTCTTGCGCTCGCGGCTCTCAGCGAAGCCCTGCGCAAAGGATGGGAGCGCGCGATCGAAACCGAACGCGCCAAGGACCTGCTTTACCGAGAGCTGCGGCATCGCACCAAGAACGATTTCGCCATGGCTGTCTCCGTCCTCAATCTGCAAGCCCGCACCCAGATCAAGCCGGAAATACGTCAGGCACTTGCGGATGCGGCGAGTCGGTTACACGTGTTGAGCAAGGCGCATGAGCAGCTTGAGCCCACCGACGAGCGAAGTGCGGTGCGGATGTGCGACTATCTCCAAGCACTCTGCCGGTCGCTGACGGAGTCGATGGGGCCGGAGAAAGCGGACGTCAGCGTCGAGTGCGATGAAGCGGAGTTCCCGGTCGAACGTGCGATCCCTGTCGGCCTCATCGTCAACGAGCTTGTCACCAACGCGTTCAAGCACGCTTTCGTGCCGGAACGAAAAGGCGCCATTGCAGTCGCTCTGCGGGCTCGGATCGCAACTCGTCGAGCTATTGGTGCGCCAGCTGGAGGGCAACCTCGAGCGCACTGAGGCGATGCCCGGATGCCGCGTTCAAATCGAGTTTCCGGAAAGAGCTTGACTGCTGGCTGCTGCGGCAAAGGCTTGGCGCAAGAATGCGCCGCCGAGCCGTAAGCCCTCGCCGTCGATGCCGTGACCGATTCCCTGCGACACGTGCCACTCGACTGGAAGTCCGGCATGGGCAAGCTGCTCGCGGGCGAGAAACAGGGCGTCGACGGGAATGACCTCGTCCATGTCGCCATGAACGAGCAGGATCGCGGGCGCCGAAGTCGGGTCCTTGGGTAGCGCTTCGACCGTTGCCAGCGCGCCGGAGTAGCCGACGATGGCGGCCGGCGCTGGATTGCGCTTCAAGCCCACCGCGAGGGCGATCATGGTTCCTTGACTGAAGCCGACCAGACCGAGCACGCGCGGCCCGAGTCCGAGCCGCTTCAGCTCGGCGTCGAGAAATGCGTCGAGCGCCGGCGCGGCGCGCTTCACACCGGTGGCAATCATGCGCATGTCGCCGAGCGATAGGTCGAACCACTGCTTCCCCATGGGCGCCGCGCCGCAAGGCTCAGGCGCGTGCGGAGAGACGAAGGCGGCATGGGGCAAGAGCTTCGCCCATTCGCGTCCGAGACCAATCAGGTCGTTGCCGTCGGCGCCATAGCCGTGGAGGAACACCACGAGCTGCCTTGCAGCGCCGCCGGCAGCCGGGGCCAGTCTCGGTCCATCGAAGGGGAGTGCCATTCAGCTAGCGCTTACTTCGGCTTGTCCTCTCCGGCTTCGTCGGAAGAGTGGGCGTTGAGTTGGCCGTAATTCTGAATGCCGATCTCGTTCAGGAGATTGAGTTGCGTCTCGAGGTGGTTGATGTGGCCCTCTTCGTCGGCCAGCAGCTCCTCGAACAGATCCATGCTTACATAGTCTTCTTCTTTGCGGCAGGCGGCACGCGCCTCCATGTACAGCGCACGGGCTGAATACTCTGCCTTGAGGTCGCATTCGAGGACCTCCTTGATGTTCTGGCCGATCATCAAGGGGTCGATGTGCTGCATATTGGGGAAGCCTTCGAGGAAGATGATGCGATCCACGAGCTTGTCGGCGTGGTGCATCTCCTCGATCGATTCCTCCCGCTCTTTCTTGGCAAGCTTGGTGAAACCCCAGTCCTCTAGCAGACGGTAGTGCAGCCAATATTGGTTGACGGCGGTGAGCTCATGCGTCAGCGCCTTGTTGAGATACTCGATGACGCGTGGATTGCCCTTCATGCGCTAGTCCTCCTATCAACCTTCATGATCATCATACCCGTTCTCGTCCCGCGGGCTAGGATTCCTCAAATGGCCCGTGATGGGGCATCGACGCCGGCGTGCCTGGGCCCTCCTCGTCATAGGCCACCATCAGCTTGGAGATAAGCGGGAAACAGTTGCCGCAAGACGGGCGCTTGCCGAGATGGCGGTAGATAAGGCCCGGCGTGAGCACCACGAACGGATCATTGGTGCGGAGCGATGTGACCGCTTCGGCAATGTCCTTCGAGGTGATGAGGGTGCAAGAGCAGACGATCATGCCGGAACAGCACTCGTCTTCCGGCGCAAACCGTCATAGGCCCACAGCATGCGTGCAGCGACCGCGCGCCAGGGACGCCAGGCTTCGGCGAGCTCCTTCATCAAGACTTGGTCGGGTTTAGCCTCAAGCTCAAGGGCATCCTTGACCGCCACCTGAAGCGCAAGGTCGCCTGGCGACCATGCATCGGCTCTCGCGAGACAGAACAGGATATAGATGTCGGCTGTCCATGGGCCGATGCCTTTCAACGCGGTGAGCCTAGCGTGGATGACATCCTCGGTCTCTTCCGACAAGGCGTCGAGATCGAGCGAGCCTGTGTCGATGGCTTCAGCGAGCCCGCGCAGTGTCGAGATCTTGATCTTCGACAAGCCGGCCGCGCGCAAGTCCTGCTCCGGTGTCGCGAGAAATCTGCTCGGGGTGAACGGCTCAACGGCCGCTTCGAGACTCAGCCAAATCGCTTCGGCGCTCGCCACCGAGAGCTGCTGACTGGTGATGACGCGGACAAGGCCGTTGAAGCCGGAAGGCCGGCGCCGCAGCGGCGGGTCGCCGGCGAGCGCATAGATGCGCGCCATGTGCGCGCAAGATTTTACCAGCGCGGTTACTCCTTCCTTTAGATCTTTCTCATTCTGCATTGCGAATTTGCCGGTCGCTGCCGCTACTTAGCCGGGACCCGGGGTCTGGCTTAGCCGAGTTTTAAGTGATGTCCGCCAAGCTGCCTATCCGGTTTGGGATATCAGGGGCCATCACCGGCGATGCAAGCTCGGGATCTTCGCGCTCGCGACCTGTTTGGGCAGGTAAAGCGTCTCGTCGAGGGCTTTGAGGCGGAGCGCAAGGCGCGTCAGGCGGCAGAGGCTGCCAACAAGGCGAAGTCGGAGCTGCTCGCCACGATCAGTCATGAGCTGAGAACGCCGATGGAAGCGGTCGTGGCCATGGGCGAGCTTCTGCTTGCGACACCGCTCGACGAGACGCAGCAACGTCATGCCGAGACGTTGCTTCAGTCTTCGCGCAGCCTGCTCAACGCGCTCAACGACGTACTGGATTTCTCCCGCCTCGAGACCGGGCGTTTCGTCGACCTGCACGCTCTGATCCACGACGTGGCGGCGGACTTGCAGGCGCGCGCAAACGACAAGGGTCTCACCGGCAGCGTCGACATCGGCACAAGCTGCCCACGCCATGTCATTACTGACGCCACGCGGCTGCGCCAAGTGCTGATGGGACTGATTGACAATTCGCTCAAATACACCTCGATCGGCTCGGTCCGACTGCATGCGAGCGCCAAAGAAGAAGACGGCCGCCTGCAGCTCAGATTCGACATCGTCGACACCGGCGTCGGTTTGAGCAAGGCCGTAAAGGATCGCTTGTTCCAGCCTTGCATCGAGATCGACAGCAATCTCGGCGAGGTCACCGGCCTTCCGATCGCGCGCAAGCTCGCCAAGCTCATGGGCGGCGACATCGGTTGCAAGAGCGTGGTTGGCCAGGGCAGCCTCTATTGGTTCACGCTTCCGGCACAGCACCCACGGCCTGAACCAGCGAAGCGGGTATGGGCCGAGGCGCCAGCCGCAAGCGAATCCACGGCGGTAAGCCTAGCGCCGTATCCGCGCCATGCATGTGCCTTCAGCCGAGGTGCCGATCGTGGCCCTCGTCGCCCAGACCAAGAAGCGCCATTGCGGGACCTATCTTGCTGCCGGCATGGATGCCTGCGTGATGAAGCCGATCAACGCAGCCGAGCTTCATGCGGCGCTCGCTCCGTACCTCACGCGCGCGCAACAGCCTGAGCCCATGCCTGAGGCTCATCAAGGGCTAGACCGCAGACCGCTCGGGTTAGAGGTTATCGAGCAGAACGCCCGCGAGCAGGATCAGATAAGCGATCAGCAATAGGCCGAGTGCGTAGGCCGTGAAGAACGGCAGCGGCACGATCATGCCAATGATGACCAGAAAGGCGATGACGACCGAGACGAGGAAGGTCTCGCGCCGCGGCGTGCTCAAGCGAAAATTCATGATGCCCCCCATGGCTGCGCGCCCTGAATGGACGCGACCCTCAGTCTAACGCCAAAGCGGCGACCCGTCATTCCGCGGTCTAAGCGGTTTGTGGTGGGGACTATTTCCCGGCGCAGCCAGCGGCGTCGCCCACGGCCGCCATAGGCTTGCCGTTGATGAACACGCCTGAAGACCCGGTCACGATAGAGCCGCCGCAGCCGGTCGAAGAGCCTTGAACGGCGGCAGGTTTGCCGTTGATGAACACGTTCGATGAGCCTTCGACTATGGTGGAGCCGCAGCCGGTGGTGTCGCCGGCCCGCGTCGCCTCCTTGCCTCCTACCGTGACATTCGAGCTGCCTGAGGTGATGGCACTGCCGGCCGGACATGGCGCCTGTCCGCCAGGATCGGTTGCGAGCGCCGGACCTGTCACGACCATCAAGACCGCGGCGAGGAAGCGGCGGTTCATAGGCGAACCCTTTCGCGCTCGCGAAGTGGCGGCACAGGAATGCCTTGCTCGACTCGCGCGGCGGCCTTCTCGTCCACCAGCTTGACGATGCCGACCATGATGTCGTTGAGCTGAAAGTCCTTCGGCGTGTAGATCGCCGAGGCGCCGCACTGCTTGAGCACATTGACGTCCTCGGCAGGGATGATACCGCCGACCACAACCGGCACGTCGCCCATGCCCGCCTCGCGCAGGCGCTGGACGATCTCGCGCACGAGCGAGACATGAGAGCCTGACAGGATCGACAGCCCGACCACGTGCGCCTTGGCCTCGCGCGCCTGCTCCACGATTTCGGCAGGGGTGAGTCTGATCCCGTCATAGACGACGTCCATGCCGACATCTGCCGCGCGCACGGCGATCTGCTCTGCTCCGTTCGAATGTCCGTCGAGTCCGGGCTTGCCGACGACGAAGGTGAGAGTGCGTCCGAGCTTGCCCGAGACCTCCTCGACCAGGCGGCGCACATCTTCGAGCCTCGCCTTGTCGATCTGATGCTTGGCGTGGATGCCGGTCGGCGCGCGGTACTCGCCGAACACTTCGCGCAACAACTGGCCCCACTCGCCGGTGGTGACGCCAGCCTTCGCCGCAGCAATTGACGGCGGCATGATGTTGCGCCCTTCCGCGGCGGCCGATTTTAGGTCGATGAGGGCCTGGGTGACTGCCTTGTCGTCGCGGTCGCGCCGCCAGGCCTGGAGCGCGGCAACCTGCTCGATCTCGACAGATTCAGGTACGGTGATGATGCCTTCGATGCCGCCGGCGAGCGGCGACGGCTCGGTCTCGGTATAAGCATTGACGCCGACAAGGACCTGCTCGCCCTTCTCGATGGCTTGGACCCGCGCTGCGTTCGACGCGATCAGCGCCTCCTTCATGTAGTCGATGGCGGCCACTGCGCCGCCCATCGACTGAATCTTGGCAAGCTCGGCGCGTGCCTCTTCCTTGAGCGCCTCGACCTTGCGGTCGATCTCGACCGATCCGTCGAAGATGTCGCCGTAATCGAGAAGGTCGGTCTCGTAGGCCAAGATTTGCTGCAGCCTGAGCGACCATTGCTGGTCCCATGGCCGCGGCAGCCCAAGCGCCTCGTTCCACGCAGGCAACTGCACGGCCCGGGCACGCGCCTTCTTCGACAGCGTCACGGCAAGCATTGACAGCAGGATGCGGTAGACGTTGTTCTCGGGCTGCTGCTCGGTGAGGCCCAGCGAGTTGACCTGCACGCCATAGCGGAATCTGCGGAGCGCGGGATCTTTCACGCCGTAGCGCTTCTCGGCGATCTCGTCCCACAGATCCACGAAGGCGCGCATCTTGCAGACTTCGGTGATGAAGCGCACCCCTGCATTGACGAAGAACGAGATGCTGCCGACGACTTTCGGGAACTGTTCGGGCGCCACCTCGCCGGACTTCTCCACTTCATCGAGAACGGCCTCTGCCGTGGCCAGCGCGAAGGCAAGTTCCTGACCCGGCGTCGCCCCCGCTTCCTGCAAGTGATAGGAGCAGACATTGGTCGGGTTCCATTTCGGCATCTCGCGATTGGTGTAGACGATGACGTCCTTGATCAGCCGGAGCGAAGGGACGGGGGGGAAGATGTAGGTCCCGCGCGAGAGATATTCCTTGAGGATATCGTTCTGCACCGTGCCGGTGAGCTTTGAATGGTCGGCGTCCTGCTCCTCGGCAAGCGCGACATAGAGCGCGAGCAGCCACGCCGCCGTCGCGTTGATGGTCATCGAGGTGTTCATCTCGGCGAGGGGGATGCGCTCGAACAGGGTCTTCATGTCGCCGAGATGGGAGACCGGCACGCCGACTTTACCCACCTCGCCGCGGGCAAGCGCATGGTCAGAATCGTAGCCCGTCTGGGTCGGCAGGTCGAAGGCGACCGAAAGCCCGGTCTGACCCTTGGCGAGGTTCTTCCGGTAAAGCTCGTTGGAGGCCTTAGCCGTGGAATGGCCGGCATAGGTGCGGAACAGCCAAGGCTTGTCCCGCTTTGATGACGTTCCGCTCATGGTTTGGCTCGAAACCTTGTTCTACTCGCATCGAAGCATGTTGCCCGCACTTTTTACAACAATACTCTCATTCGGTTGCCAAAAGGAAAGGGCGACGCGTAAGCGTCGCCCTTCCAAAACCAACTCCGCAGGCTTGCGGATCGCTAGTAAGCCGACTTGTTCTGAGCGCCCTGGCCTTCCGCGCTTTTCTCAGTGCCTGTGCCGCCGGGTGCGTTGCCGGTTGACGGACCCTCATTCAGGCCGGTGGCGCCAGGATCCTGTGTGGACCTATGGTCGCGCCTTCACTGTCGGCACTTCCCTTCACGCCGGTGCCGCCTTGGTCGCTAGAGTTATCGCCGCCGCCCTGAAGGGACCCGGCGCCGCTTGCGGGCGGTGTCGCCTCGCTTAGCCCTTGCTTGTTCGTGGCGCCCTGACTCTCAGTGCTTTCCTCCACACCGGTTCCACCCGGCGCGTTGGCGGCGTTGTCTTTGACGATGGTGATGTCGCTCTTCGCGCCAGGTGCATCGCCGGTCGCGTCAGCGGCGAGCGCCGCGGTGCCAGCCAGTCCGAAAGCAAGAGCCGCGGCCGTGCTTAAAAGCGTGAGTTTTGATCTTATTGAGGGTCTCCTTACGCAGAGGATCTTGGGGAAATCCGCGCACGACAGGCTTTTCTGTCGCCTGCTAATGGCTGGACTAACGGGGAACGTGTGGGCCGGAACGGGGTTCCGATTGACGACGAAAAGCTGATTTATCCCCTGGGCAGGCTCACGGCTTTTTGATAACGCTCTCGGCCGCCCGTGGATTTGGGCAGAGAAGAGGCGCCCTTTGGGCGCTTTTGCGTGTGACAGGTCGCCGTTGCAAATTTGTTGCAGTCGCGAGATGAATAGCGGAGAATTGCCGCAGTGCAAAAACAGACCGAAGAAACGTGGACTGGGGGGACAATCGGATGAATGAGATGTCGCTGGCTGCAGTCTCCGAAGCAACGTCCGCGCCGACCGGCGCCGTCAAGGATCTCTATGAGATCGGCGAAATTCCTCCGCTCGGTCATGTGCCGAAAAACATGTATGCCTGGGCCATCCGCAGAGAGCGCCACGGCCCTCCCGATACGGCCATGCAAATCGAGGTGCTGCCGATGTGGGACCTCGACTCGCATGACGTGCTGGTCTTGGTGATGGCCGCCGGCGTGAATTACAACGGCGTGTGGGCCTCGCTCGGCAAGCCTATCTCAACTCTCGACGGCCACAAGAACCCCTATCACATCGCCGGCTCCGATGCGTCCGGCATTGTCTGGGCAGTCGGCTCCAAGGTGAA
>Ga0105247_10000611_pt1 | contig 28766 bp, 26 predicted proteins | sample KBSS24metaG_FD_81519 | JGI IMG/M metagenome (GOLD analysis project Ga0105247, IMG submission 81519) | Switchgrass rhizosphere microbial communities from Kellogg Biological Station, Michigan, USA - KBS S2-4 metaG | ecosystem: Host-associated > Plants > Roots > Rhizosphere > Soil | place...
AGCCACTCGTCGTAGGCGTCCTGCAACTGCTCGCGCAGTGCGAGAACCGCGTACCGCTTCCGGGACAACAGCGTGTTGATGCTCACACCCCAACGTGCGGCCAACTCCTTGAAGCTCGCTCCTTCGAGCTCGTGCGCGATGAAAACTTCGCGCTGCTCCGGCGGCAGCTCATCCAGCGCATCCTCGATCTGCTCGAGCAGCACCTGCCGGATCGCTTCGCCTTCGGGACCCGGCTCAATGGAGGGCAGCAGATCCTCCAGCGAGCCATCTTCCTCGTCGCCTTCCTCTACGCGCCCCGGGCGCCGGGTACCGAACGGTTCCGCCCGCTTCCTGCGAAAGCGGTCGATGATGCGATTGCGGGCCACCCGCAACAGCCACGCCCCGGCCTGCTCAATCGGCTGCATCAGGCGATGAGCGGCGACGAGCTCGAAAAGGACTTCCTGGACGATGTCCTCCGCTTCAGCGGCATCCTGCACGCGGCGGCGAATGAAGTTCCGCAGGCGACCGCCCTCGCGCCGCACGGCGGCCGAGATCTTTCGATCCTGTTCAGGTCACTAGGTGGCTTCCAACGGAGGGCAAGGTGGTCATGGAGCCCGAGACAAGGGTCGAGTTCTCGACCCGGGTAGGGTCATTCAGCGTCACGTCCATCTGGGGAGATAGACGTACGGAGTGATACCTATATTGTGAGGGTCTTTACCGTGTAGCGACGGCCACTGCAGCGGATGCCATCGCGACTCCAGTCCCGCGCTGGACCCATCGGACAGTCTTTGGCTTGGAGAATAGACGGCGGGCTCTGCTGGCACCGAACGCGTAACCGCCGAGGACCAGCGGTAGGCAAACCACGATGACGAGCACGATTTCGAAGAAGCCCGTCACGGACAGCCTCTTCAACTCCACCACCGTGGGCAGCACCGCTAGAAAGAAGATCATCGTCTTTGGATTACCCAGCGTCAGCGCCAGGGAGCCCAGAAAGAGCCGCAACGGCCGCTCACGGCTAACGTCGCTCGACGCACCCATAGGCTTGGCAGGTGCCGTCCACAGGCGGTAGGCCAGGAACAGCAGGTACGCCACTCCGACGTACTTCACGACTAAAAATACGGCGTAGGCGCTTTGAGCCAGCATTGCCAGCCCAGTTGCGGCAAACGTAAACCAGACGAGGTCGCCCACCATGAAGCCGGCAATGAATGCGGGCGCGCCGCGCAGTCCGTGCCCGAGGGAGCGGGCAATGATCGCGGCAACACCCGGGCCGGGGGTTGCGACGGCAAGCACGTACACCAGGCTGAAGACCGACAAACCGTACCAGGTCATGAATATTCTCGTTGGCACGCTAGAGTGCCGCTACGGCCTTCCACGGTTCCTTCCACCATCTCACACCTGGGCAATTCGGCGATACGCAAACTGGCTGCATAGGCTGCAAGGTCAATCAGGGTCGCGCCCCGATCCCGCCACCCCCGGATCAACCGCTCAAAGGCCTCGAGGTAGGTGTTGCCCTCCAATTCCGCGTGGAGGGTGTAAACATGATCGCGTTCGGGGTGCCCTTCGGTCAACGAGAACAGGTGATCTATGGGGTCCACCCCCTCGAGATCCGGGCGGCCAATCAATTCGTCAAGGGTGGGCATGGTCGTGGGCATCTGGGGAACCTCCACCGCGCTCCCATTCGCCACCGGCACGAAAGGGCCGGTTCCACGCCCATCGGATGCGTATTGGAATCCCAGTTCCTGCTCCAACCGCGGAACGTAACGGTTCACCTGCCAGCCCGCGGCGCCGTGAACGGCGGGCGCACGCGAGAAGATCTGCGCAAATTCATCGCGCGCAAGGGTCAGCTCGCGCCGCGTCCATGCCTCATCCTGTCCGGCGACGTTGTCCTGCCACTTCACGTGATTGTAGGTGTGCACGCCAACTTCAAACCCGTGACTCGCTACATCGCGCATGATCGACCCGCGGCGGCGCCCTATGTGCGGCCCCGGCAGTAGCGTTCCATATAGGAGCGTCTTCAGGCCGTAGTGCTTCAACACCGAGGTTCTTCGGACTTTCCCCATGAACCCACGGCGGAATGCCCGTTTGACGGCCCGCCCCGTCTGGTCAGGGCCCAGGCTGAACAGGAAGGTCGCCCGCACGTCGAGCCGCTCGAACAGGCTGACGAGGCGCGGCACACCCTCGAGGGTGCCGCGATCCGTATCGACATCGATTTTCAGAGCAATGCGCGGCATGTCAGCTAAGCAGGCGCGGCTTCTGACTGAGCTCTTCGGCCAGTGCCTGCAGATTCAAGGGACCGGCTGCCGTTGCTACGGCCAGCAGGTGCAACACACTGCCATCCCGGCACTCAACCTGACATTGACCACCGCTGCCTACGAGTCTCGCGGATGAGTTCGGGCTCGCTGTGCGCGTTGCCACCCGCGTTTTATGCACCCACCAGCGCTCTCCCTCGACATCGGCGAACGCCCCGGGAAATGGCGGCGCCACCGCCCGCACCAGGTTGTGAATCTGCTCTGCCGGCCACGCCCAGTCGATCCGGCCATCTTCGGGGCGCCGGCGTCCAAAATATTGTCCCGGCTCGATTGGCTGGATCGTGCGCGGCGCTGAGCCGGCGATCAAGCCAGGAAGCGACCGCGCCAGAACTGTCTCGGCGGCGACGGTGACCTTCGCATACACCTCGCGAGCATCATCATCTCGGAGTATGGGCACCGCAAGTTGATCCACTATTTCGCCAGCGTCGGCACGCTCGACCATGTAATGCAAGGTCGCGCCCGTCGCGCGCTCACCTCGAAGGATCGCCCAGTTCACGGGCGCCCGGCCGCGGTACTTCGGCAGCAATGAGCCATGCATGTTGAGCGCGCCACGCCGAGCGCTACGCAGTAAAGGCCCCCCGAGCATCGAGCGATAGTAGAAAGAGAAGATGAAATCGGGTTGCAGGTCCGAGATCGTGCGCAGCAGCTCCGGGGTGTTTGCATCGGCGGGAGTTATGGCCGTGATGCCATACTCCGCGGCAGTAGCAGCCACGCTACCAAACCACTGGGTCTCATTGGGATCATCGGCCACGGTCACGACCAACGGGACCTCCATACCGCCCGAAATGAGCGTCTTGAGGCAGCGGACGCCGACGTCGTGATAACCAAACACCACTGCGCGAGCAGCGCTCATCCACCTGCTCCCGAAGTTCTTTCTGCCGTCAGGGGCGCGGACACATCGTGGGGTTGCAGCTCCTCCTGCTCCAGAAGCGCGGCGACCGTATAGCGCGGCCGCTGACGAACTTGTTCGTAGATACGGCCCACATACTCACCAACGACGCCCACCCCCATCAGCAGCACGCCGATGAGGAAGAACGCGATAGCAAACAACGTGAACACACCTTCCACTTCCGGACCCACCACCAAACGGCGAATGGCCAGCAGAACCACTCCAATCAGAGATAGCAACGCGATGACCACCCCAGCCATGGAAAACAACTGTAGCGGCATCACCGAGAAACCCGTCATCAGGTCGAAATTGAGCCGGATCAGGCGGTACAGTGAGTATTTCGACTTCCCAACCGTGCGCTCGGCGTGCACCACTTCGATTTCCACCGGGTTACGCGCGAAGGTGTAGCCGAGCGCGGGAACGAAAGTGCTGATTTCGACACAGCTGTTGATTGCATCCACGATTTCGCGATCGTAGCCGCGCAACATGCACCCCTGGTCAGTGATCCGGATCTGGGTGGTGCGCTCTCGAAACCGGTTCATCAACCGCGATGCAGCCTTGCGCCAATACGCATCGTGCCGATCTTTCCTGACTGTGCCGACGTAGTCGGCACCCTGGTCCATGGCAGCCACGATCTTGCTGATCTCCTCTGGAGGGTTCTGCAGATCGGCGTCAAGGGTGATGATGTAGTCGCCGCGGGTTTGCGCAAAGCCGGCCATGATGGCCATGTGTTGCCCGACATTGCGCGCGAGCACCACCACTCGCGTGGTGTCGGGACGTTTGGCGAATTGTCCTCGCAACACGGCAACCGAGCGGTCGCTGCTGCCGTCGTCCACGAAGATTATTTCGTACTTGCGGGCCAACTGATCGAGCACCGGGTAGATGCGGTCGAACAGGGACTGCAGGCCGGCCTCCTCGTTGAAGACCGGAATGACAACCGAAACCGTGGCATTCAAAGGCGCGCTCCCGTGATGATTTCGTTGGCCGCCTCCACAACCCGATCGACGTCACTCAACTCCATCGCCGGGAACAAGGGCAAGGTGACGGTCTCGCGGCCTATCCGCTCCGCATTCGGAAACTGCCCCTCGCGATACCCCAACGCACGATAGGCAGTGAACAGGTGGATGGCCGGATAGTGCACGCCAACCGCGATGCCGCGTTGGGCCATGGCCTCGATGAACTGCGCCCGGTTGATTTTCAACTGCTCGAGTGGCAACAACGGCGCGAACACGTGCCAGCTGTGGCCCGCGGTGTCGCCGTCAGTGGCGCGCGCCGGCAGCCGCACCTGGGGAGTGTCACTCCACAGATCAAAATATCGCGCCACGATCTGACGGCGCCGGGCATTGAATTCCTCCAGGCGCGCCAGTTGTCCGAGACCTACGCGTGCTGCCACATCCGACAGATTTGCCTTGCCGCCAGCGAACAGAGTGTCAATGCCGGCAGGGGTTTTCAACTGGCCATGCCAGCGATGCAGCTCGAGCGCGCGGACCTCGTCGGCCGACCCGCCGCTCACCGCCCCGCCTTCGATGGTGGTCATGTTTTTGTTGGGGTGAAAGCTGAAGCAGACGAGGTCGCCGAAGCTGCCGATGCGGCGGCCTTTCCACGCTGACCCGATCGCATGCGCCGCGTCCTCGACGACGCGCAGACCGTGCCGTTTCGCGATGTCATAAAGCCGGTCCATGTGCACGGGCAGTCCCGCGAAGTGCACGGGCAGGATGGCGCGCGTCCGCGGTGTGATTGCAGCCTCGACCTGGTCGAGATCAATGTTGCGCGAATCCAGGTCAACGTCAACGAAGACCGGGCGCGCCCGCGTCCTCATGATTACGTTCGCCGTGGCAACGAAGCTCATGGCAGGCGTGATGACTTCGTCGCCCGCACCGATTCCGCACGCCAGCAGTGCCATCTCCATGCTCGCGGTGGCTGAAGTCTGCGTGCGCACGGGACGGCCGCCCAGGTAACGTGACAGCGCCGCCTCGAACTCGGCAACCTTGGGTCCGCTTGCGAGCCAACCCGACCTGAGCACTTCGGCGACGCCTTCGATCGTCTCCTCGTCGATCATCGGACGAGTGAACGGCAGCATCTTCTTCACTAGCTTCGACCTCTTGCCGCAACCGGCAACACTTCAGGAGCGGGCCACCAGCACCACGCCCGCCACGATGACACCGATGCCGATCACCCGCTGTGCATTCGGCACCTCGCCCAGCAACCACCAGGCAAGTCCAATGTTGATGACGTAACCCATCGATAGCATGGGGTAGGCCTGACTGACCGGTACGCGCGAAAGCCCGACCAACCACACGACCACGCTGAGCCCATAGGCACTCAACGCAAACCACAACGAGGGCACCGTGATCAGTTCCAGCGCCCGGTTCCAGGTGCCGCCACCCGGTACGATCAGCGGGCCCGTCACGCGCGTCGCCGCTTTCAACCCGAGTTGTGCGAAGGCGTTCAGCAACACGCCAAAGGACAGCACTGCAAAATCGATCGCTCTCATAGGCGGCTCACCACCAGCGTCTGGTTATCGCCGCCGATCACCCTGCCCTGTAATCCGCGGCCGCGCCAGGTCTCAAAAATCGCTGGAGGTATGAAAACGACGGCGTTCGCCGAGGCGTTCCAGCGTGCGAGAAATGCCGCGCCGCTCAGCGCACGCCCGGGCTCCTGTGAGATTCCAAAAGCGAGCTCACCTTCGAATTCCACGAGCGTCAGGGTCCTTTGCAAGTACGGAGAGAGCGTCTCGCGATATTGACCGATGCTGAACAATTCCGTTTGCGGTCCGATCAGGGGTTTGACTGTCATGACCAGTTTGTATGATGAGCGCTCGGGCAATTCAGTGTAGGCGCTGAGCAGACATTGCCAACCGAGAATCGCGCTGGCGGCGGCGGCCCATACGGCCGCGGCTCCGGCCTCATCCCGCTTCCATGTTGCAACCACACCGCAGACAGCCGCAATGGCCGCGGTTATGAGCCAAGGTAGCGCCGACGGCGGCAAAAACCCATAACGGCGGTACGCATAGACGCTCAATCCCACGGCGAGGAACGGCAACAACCCGCCCATGACCTGCGCCATCCGGCGCACAAAGACGGCGTTCTGCGCAACGTGCGCCCCAATAATGGCAGCGAGCGCCGGGAACATGGGCAGGATGTAGGGGGCCAGTTTCGATTCTGAAACGGAGAAAAATACGACCGTGATCACGCAAAATATCAACAGGAATTTCAGTGGCTTGAACTGATTATCTCGCGGAGCTTCGAGCCACGCGCGCCGGCAGGCTCCGGGCAGAGCCCACAACCACGGAAGAGCGCCAATCAGGAGCAGGCCAAGGAAGTACCACCACGGTTCCGCCCGCTTGTGCACCGTGGTCAGAAAGCGCGCGAAATGCTCATGAACGAAGAAGAACTCAGCGAACGACGGGTTGCGCGCGCTCACCGCTATGAACCACGGAGCTGTGATCAAAAGGAACAGCGGGATACCTAACACCAGATGTAGACGGCGCCACGGTCGTGAATCGCGCTCAATCAGCGTGTAAACCGTGAGCGTTCCACCAGTAAGCACGCCGACGACAATTCCTTTACTGAGCACACCCAGCGCCGCTGCCACCCAGGCCAGCAGCATCCAGCGCCGCTCACTCGCAGATCCACCGGGGGCGCACTGCGCAAGTGTGAAGGCAAAGATCGCACCTGCCACCCAGAACGCAAAGCCGGCATCCAGCAGGTTCAGGTGTGCAATGAGCTCGTAGTACGGGCTTACCGCGAGCGCTGTCAAAGCGGCGAATCCCGCGGTCTGTCCGTACAGCCGAGCGGTCCATCCAAAGACCATAGGCAGGCACAGGAACGCCAGTCCTACGGTCCACAAGCGGGCGGTCCACTCGCTCACACCAAACAACGAATACACCGCGGCAGTCGCCCAGTACTGCAGCGGCGGTTTCTCGAAGTATTTCAGGCCGTCCAGACGGGGCGTGATCCAGTCGCCCGTCGCCACCATTTCCCGCGGGATCTCCGCGTAACGTCCTTCGTCCGGATCCACCAAAGGACGAAAGGGCATGGTTGCAAACCAGACCGCCGCCAACGCGATCCAAAGCAACCAACTGAAGCCACGTGTCTGACGCAGCCCCTGCCCTACGTTCGTCATGACCCAGCCCGGCTGGTTCGATCGTGGCTCAGATATTGGCCGTGGCGCCGATGGTACGGGAGCCAAAAACATCCTGGTTCACGTAGTACTCGATCGTACGACGGATGGCGGTGTCCATATCCGTCGTTGGCTTCCAACCCAAGTCCCGCTTCGCCGCCTCGATCGCTGGTACGCGCACCTGGATGTCCTGGTAATACTTGCCGTAGTACTCAGTCGCGGTCACGTCGACGATTTCCGTGCCCTTCGCGTTTTCGCGCAACACGGGGAATTCCTGCGCAATGCGGATCGTGCGTTCGGCCAGCTCGCGTATTGACACGCAATTGTCCGGGTTGCCGATGTTGAAAATACGCTTGCTGGCGCAGTTGCCCTTGTTCTCGAGGATTGTGAGCAACGCCTCCACCGCATCATCGATGTACGTGAACGAGCGCTTCTGCCGTCCGCCGTCCACCAGCTTGATGGGCCGCTTGTAGAGCACATTCGACAGGAACTGCGTAAACACGCGCGAGCTGCCTTCCTTTGGCTCCTCGATGTTGTCGAGGTTGGGACCAATGAAATTGAACGGCCTGAAGAGCGTGTAGTCGAGGTTGTCTCGCACGCCGTAGGCGTAAATGACCCGGTCGAGGAGCTGCTTGGACGCTGCGTAGATCCAGCGCTGCTTATTGACAGGACCGTACACGAGCGGGCTGGTCTCTTCATCCAGCACGCTGTCCTCGGACATGCCATAGATTTCCGAGGTCGAGGGGAAAACGAGGCGTTTGCCGTATTTCACGCAATGCCGCACGACGTCGATATTCGCCTCGAAGTCGAGCTCGAACACGCGCAGCGGGTGGGTTACGTATTGGGCGGGATTCGCGATGGCCACCAGTGGCACTACCACATCGCACTTTTTGACGTGGTACTCGACCCATTCCTTGTTGATCGTGATGTCGCCTTCGACAAAATGAAACCGATCAGTCGCTGGCAAATCCTTGAGCTTGTTGTCCGCCAGATCGATGCCGTACACCTCCCAGGGTCGCGTCCGCAGTATCGCGTTGGTCAGCGCGCTGCCGATGAAGCCGTTAGCTCCCAGGATCATGATTTTCAGTGCCATTGCCGTCCTTACCCGCCCGCTTTTCGGGGGGCGCAGCTTACCACGGCAGGCGCCGCCCTTTCCGGAAGCTAGGGCGCCAGGGGCAGTCCGACGTAGTTCTCGGCCAGAGTCTGGGCGGCGGCGCGGGAAGTGACGATGTATTCGAGCTCTGCGAATTGCCTCCGCCGGTCGAATGGCGTGTCCTCCTCGAACCGGTGCAGGAGCGAGGTCATCCACCAGGAGAAGCGCTGCACCTTCCACACCCGGCTCAGACAGGTCTGCGAGTATGCATTCAGCGCTTCCATTGCGCCGCTGAAGCGTGCCCCTCCGCGGTAGAAGGCTTGAAGAGCGTGCGCCAGTACCTGCACATCAGCTATAGCCAGGTTCATGCCCTTGGCTCCCGTCGGGGGAACGATGTGAGCGGCATCCCCAGCAAGGAACAGGCGGCCAAATCTCATGGGCTCGGCCACGAAACTGCGCATGGGGGTTACCGCCTTCTGCAGCACGGGCCCACTGGCCAGCTGGACGTTGAGGCGCGCGCGCAACTCGCTCCAGATCCGCTCGTCGTGCCACTGCTCGAGGTCCTCCTCCGGGGCACACTGAAGATAGAGGCGGCTGATGGCCGGCGAGCGCATGCTGAGCAGCGCGAAACCGCGCTCATGGTTGGCGTAGATCAACTCTTGGGATGCAGGGGAAATCTCCGCGAGTATGCCCAACCAGGCGAACGGATAGGTGCGCCCGTACAGGGTGAGCTGTTCCGGCGGCACGGAGGCACGGCAGATCCCGTGGAAGCCGTCACAGCCGGCAATGAAGTCACACTCGAGCGTGTGCTGCTCCCCCGCCACTCGAAACCGCACCCGCGGCGAGCCGGTGTCAAAGTCATGTATCGACACGTCATCAACTTCGAAATACAGCGGCTGGTGGGCTGCCAGCCGCGCGGCGAGCAAGTCCCTGACCACTTCCTGTTGTCCGTAGATCATGACTGTGTGGCCGGTCAGCTCCTCGAAGTCGATCCGGTGGCTGCGCCCTGCAAAGTGCAAAGATATTCCGCGATGTGGCAGTCCCTCCGCCATCATGCGTGCCCCCACACCCGCCTGATTCAGAATGTCGACACTCTGGTGCTCGAGCACGCCGGCACGGACTCGATTTTCGATGTAGTGCCGGCTTTTGGCTTCCAGCACCACACTGTCGATGCCGTGTTGCTGCAGCAGGTGCGCCAACAGAAGGCCCGCGGGTCCTGCGCCGATGATCGCAACCTGGGTACGCATGAGCGCTAAACTGTATCCATTGCCAGCCGGCAGACCATGGACGCAAACGCGTTCGGCTTGGACTTAGTGCAATGCGAGCGCCTCAGGCCGTCATTCCGAGATTTTTCCTGTATGGCGAGCCGCCGCGGGACGCGGGCGAGCGCTTTCTGCACGTCGAGACGATTGCCGACCGCAGCCGGGTGAACGACTGGAGGATTCAGCCTCACGCGCACCGCGACCTGCACCAGCTGCTGGTCATCTTCACGGGTGGCGGGGAAATGGAGGCTGAAACCCGGCGGCAAGCGTTTCGTGCCCCGGCCCTGTTGATCGTACCGGCAGGCGTGGTTCACGGCTTCTCGTTCACGGCAGACACTGAGGGTTATGTCGTCACCTTGGCGGATACGCTACTTCGCGATCTTGCCCGTGACGAAGGTAGCTTCCGCAGCCTGTTTGCCGATGCCAACTGCACCTCGTTGGACGAGGACCCCGCCCACTCGCGGGAGTCAGCGCAGGAATTCGTCCAGGAATTCGCAGAATCGCTGCCGAAATTGCGACGCGAGCTGATATGGAGCGCACCCGCCAGCGCGGCTGCTGCAACGGCCCGACTAACGACGCTACTCGTCGGTGCTGTACGGGCGCTGCATCGGCCTGCGGAAGTTGTATCGGCGGCGGGTAATGCGCGCGCGGCACTGGTGGCTCGCTGGCGCGAAAAGATCGAGAGTCACTTGAGGCGCGGGTTGTCGGTTGCCCAGTATGCCAAGATGTTGAATGTAACTCCGGCACGCCTGCGCGCGGCTTGTATCGAGGTGACGGGCAAAACTCCGACGCGGGTGTTGGAGGAGCGGCTGTTGCTCGAGGCCAAGCGCAACCTGACGTACACGAACATGACGATCGCGCAGATCGCTTACTACCTCGGGTTCACGGACCCGGCCTACTTCTCGCGGTTTTTCAGCAAGCTCGCCGGGGAGTCGCCGGCTGCTTTCCGGCGGCGCGCCGGGGCGGGGTCCTAGCGTCGTAGGCCGCTGGCTTGCAGGATGGCGGGAATGTGAGCTTCCCAGCCGAGTCCCATCACGTGCACACCGGCGCAGAGTTTCTCGATTTCACGAATGGTTCGGGCGGCAATGTCGATACCCCTGGCGATCTCGCCGTCGGTACCCGCGACACTGTGCATCTCCTGCAGGAGCGCATCAGGCACACGGATTCCCGGAACATTGGCATTGAGCCACGCCCCCATCTTCGCTGATTTCAAGGGAATGATGCCGGCCAGGACCGCTACTCCGTCGGGTTTTACGGCCGCGAGGAATTTCTCCAGCGTGGAGCGCTCGTAGACCGCCTGGGTCTGCAGAAATTGCGCGCCTGCGTCGATCTTGCGGCGCGTGTTGACGGCCTCCGCCTCCAGGTCCACGGCGCCCGGGTTGGCCGTGGCGCCCAGGAAGAGGATGGGCGTGCCGCGCAGCGGGTTGCCGGCCATGTCCCGGCCCTGCGAGAGCTCATGCCCCGCGCGCAACATCTGGTTCGAGTTCAGATCGAATACCGGCTTGGCCTCCGGATGGTCGCCATTCGCCGGCGGATCGCCGGCCATGAACACGAAATTACGGGCCCCGAGCGCGGCCGCACCCAGGATATCCGCCTGGATCGCGATGCGATTCCGGTCGCGCGCGGTGATCTGCACGATGGGCTCTATGTCACGGTCGAGCAGCAGACGGGCCACGGCAGCGGGTGCGATAGCCATGCGGGCGCGCGGCGATTCGGTGAGATTGAAGGCATCCACATAGCCCTTCAGAGACTGCGCCTTGGCAAACACATCGGTCAGATCGATGCCCTTGGGAGGGGTCAATTCCGATGTAACGACGAACTCCCGCGCGATGATCTTGTCTGCAACTGTGTTCATGTATGTACTTGCGGCGGATCCAGCCGGTAGCCTAGAGCACCATTGGCAACTTGTACAAAGGGGTAGGGTTTGACCAGATCGGTTTTTGGCCGCGAGGCGCTGTTCAGCGTGGGAGCCCTGCTTGTCAGCGCGATCGTGGTGCAAACCCTCTATGCCACGATTATCCGCCCACATGCCGAGGCCATTCTCGCCTCCCCGCCACCTCACAATCTGCGGTCCGTATTCGTCATTCTCAAGGACTACGAACAGGAGACGGCACTGGTGCTCGCCTGCTGGGCGCTGGCGCTCATCGGTCACCAGGCCCGGGCCGTCACCTATAACCGGCGGCTGCTTACGAGGCAATACGTTGATGTGGGTGAAGGTCACGTCGTGCTGCCGGACGATGCGCGCGCCTACGCACGGCCGCTCGAGAGTCTCCCGCGGGAGGAGCAGGACATGCTGCTTCCGCGTGCTCTGATGGTCGCATTGAACCGGTTTGGAGCGACGCGCAGCGTTCAGGACTCGGCCGAAGCGGTCCGGGCCGAATGCGAGAACGAGCTCGACCGGCTCGATGCGCAACTCTCGATGGTGCGTTTCACGGCCTGGGCCATTCCCGCGGTCGGCTTTGTTGGAACGGTGCGCGGCATCGGACGCGCGCTGCAGGATGCGCAAGGCGCTCTGCACGGCGATATTTCCGGTGTCACACTCGGGCTGGGCGTGACATTCAACGCAACTCTGACCGCGCTGGTGGCTTGCATCCTCGTGATGTTCTTCCTACATCAGCTACAGCAGGCCCAGGATCGGCTGGTGCTCGACGCCCGGATGTACATCGACCGGCGGTTGATCCGGCACATGCGGGTTCACTAGTCCATTGGAAAAATGGCCTGCGGGCTGGGCGCCCCCGCCATTTTTCGGACACCGCCTTCGTTTCCGCCGGCAAAAAGCGTGGTTTTTGCCGGCTGCGCAGCTCAGCAGCACCGCGAAACCCCGCCCCACTTGCGGCGTTGACTTTCCTCGTAGAACGCAGCCCGAGTCAACAGCGGCTCGCCGGGATGTTTCTTCGCGCGGTGCTCGACATAACGTTCGTAGGCGTCATCGCCCGTAGCCGTGCGCAGCCAGCGCCAGAGATTCCGGAGTGTCATGGGCTGGTCGACCTCGATACCTGGTACGGAGCCTCCGAGCTGCCGGACACGGGCAGCCCGCGCAGGTAGCGGATTGATACCCGCGCCATATCGAGAATGACGAACCACACCACCGCCAGGAAGAACAGGGTCAGCCAGGCATCGAGGCGCTGGTTGAAGATCAATTGCGGTGCCACTGCTGCTTTGTCAGGTAGCAGCACGCCGGAGGACAGCTTCGCTGCCAGGTCGTTCGCGGCGGCGAAGAACCCGAGCCGCGGGTCTGCGCTCGTCAGTTTCTGCCAGGCGGCCGTCGAGGTTATCAGAGCGAGCCACGCCAGTGGCACGAGGGTCACCAGCGCATAGCGTGCCTTGCCTGACTTGATGATGATTCCGGTGGCAACGCACAACGCAATCGCCGCCAGCATCTGGTTGGCGATGCCGAAGAGCGGCCACAGGATGTTGACCCCGCCATTGGGATCAATCACACCGATGTACAGAAAGTATCCCCAGCCCGCCACTACGAGCGCGCTCGTAATCAACACAGACGGGTACCAGGACGTGCGCGCCATCGGTTTCCAGATGTGCCCGAGGAAGTCCTGCAGCATGAACCGCCCCACGCGGGTTCCGGCATCCAGGGTCGTGAGGATGAAGACTGCTTCGAACATTATGGCAAAGTGGTACCAGAGGCTCAGCAGCCCGCGGCCGAACGTCGAGCCGAAGATGCTTGCCATACCAACAGCCAGGGAAGGCGCGCCACCTGTCCGGGCGAACAGGGTGCTCTCGCCCATCTCGCCCGCGAGGTGCTGCATCTGCTCGACGGTCACGGGGAAACCCCATCCGGTGATCGTATGCACCGCGGCTTCGGGGGCTGCGCCGACGATGCCGGCACCTGTGTTGATGGCGAAATAGACGCCGGGATCCAACAATGTAGCGGCGATTATGGCCATGACCGCCACCAGCGATTCAAGTGCCATGCTGCCATATCCCACGAGGCGGACATCACCCTCGGTAGCAATGATCTTGGGAGTGGTACCGCTGGCGACCAGGGCGTGAAAGCCCGACACCGCTCCGCAGGCGATCGTGATGAACACGAAGGGAAATACCTTCCCGCCGAAGAGGGGTCCGGTGCCATCGACGAACGCAGTCAGTGCCGGCATCCTGATCTGCGGATGCATCAACACAATGGCAATGGCGAGCGCTGCGACCGTGCCCAGTTTGAGGAATGTGGACAGATAGTCGCGCGGCGCCAGCAGCAACCAGACGGGAAGGATCGCCGCCAGCCAGCCGTACACGATCACAAAGGCCGCCAACGGCACGGGTGGGAAATCGAAGGCCGCGCGCAGCACCGGATTGCCGTCGATCCACCCCCCGCTGATAACCGCGAACAGCACTAATGCGACACCCAGGAGAGAGGCTTCCAGCACTCGCCCCGGACGCCAGCGCCGCAAGTAGAAGCCGACCAGGATCGCGATGGGCACCGTCGCAAACACGGTCGACGTAGCCCAGGGGCTGTGCTTCATGGCGTTCACGACGACGAGCCCCAACACCGCGATCAGAATGATCATGATCAACAGGGTGCCGATGAGCGCCGCAAAGCCTCCAAGGGGCCCCAACTCGTCGCGCGCCATCTGCCCGAGGCTGCGGCCATCCCGACGTGTAGACAACAACAGAATGGTCATGTCCTGAACACAGCCGCCCAGGACCGCGCCTGCGATGATCCACAGCGTGCCGGGCAGGTATCCAAACTGAGCGGCGAGTGTGGGACCCACGAGGGGACCCGGACCGGCTATGGCCGCAAAGTGATGGCCGAAGACGATCCAGCGATGCGTTGGCACGAAATCGCGGCCGTTGTCGTGCCGTTCGGCGGGAGTGGCTCGCGAAGAATCGACGGACAACACTCGCGCCGCAATCCATGCGGCATAGAACCGGTATCCGAGCAGATAGGCGCAGACCGCGGCGGTGACGATCCACAGCGCGTTGACGGGTTCATTCCTGTGCACAGCAATGATGGTCAGCGCGATGGCACCTACGACGGCAAAAATGCCACCCGTTATGTTTTTCAACACTCCCTATTTCCCCTTCAGCTCAGCAGGTTCTTCAGCGTCCGCCGATAACGCGCGACGATGGCGTCCCGGTGGCGATGCCGGCCGTTCACTACAACCTTCTCACCAGCCCGCCATACGCAATCCACCACCCGCCGGCCACCGGAAAATATCCAGCTATCGAGAATGTCGTCTTCGCGCCGCTGTACGAGCTCAGGCTGCTCTGTGCTCAGGCTCACGACATCCAACAGCGCTCCCGCCATGAGTCCCCGGGCCGAATGCAGTACTTGCGCGCCGCCGGCCAGCGCGCCATCGAACAATGTCCGCCCGGTTGAGCGGCCGGCAGCGGATGCCAGCACATTCCGGCCACGATGAGCAAGTCGCTGCGAATACTCCAGCGTACGTAACTCTTCGGCTGCGTCCAGCAGCACGTTCGAATCGGACCCGATTCCTATACGGCCCGCCTGCGCAAGGAAGGCCCCCGCCGGGAAAATCCCGTCGCCGAGATTTGCCTCGGTGATGGGACACAACCCCACCACCGCCCCACTCGCCGCAACCGCCTGGATCTCCGCGTCATTGATGTGCGTGGCATGCACCAGGCACCAGCGCTCATCGAGCGCCGTGTGCTCCAGCAACCACTGCACCGGCCTGCGCCCGGACCAGGCGATGCAGTCTTCGACTTCTTTGGTCTGCTCGGCGATGTGGATGTGAATGACACTGCCGCCTGAAAGCTCGACCAGCCAGGCCAGCTCTTCAGGAGTAACCGCACGCAAGCTGTGCGGCGCAACGCCAACCATGCCGCCGGGCAAGGCTTTCACCGCTTTCCGGCTCGCAGCCACGATGTCGGCAAACCGATCGCGGCCGTTGATGAAGCGCCGTTGGCGCTTCTGGGGCTCTGCGCCTCCAAAACCGCTGTGAGCGTAAAATGTAGGCAGCAGGGTCAACCCGATTCCCGTGCTGGCGGCGGCGGCGGCGAGTCTTCCAGCCAGCTCTCCAGGGTCTGCGAATGGTATGCCGCCGCGGTCATGGTGCAGATAGTGAAACTCCCCCACCTGCGTGAAACCGCATTCCAGCATTTCCGCATAGGCAAGCGCGGCAATGGCTTCGAGCTCATCGGGATCGATCCGCTCGACGAACTGGTACATGAGCTCGCGCCAGGTCCAGAAGCTGTCGCCTTCCGGACCGCGCCGCTCCGTGAGCCCGGCGAGGCCGCGCTGAAACGCGTGGCTGTGTAGATTGGGAACTCCCGGAATGCCAACCTTGAGCCGTTCGTCTGTGTCGGCGGGATCAACGTCGGTAGTGACGCGCTCGATGCGGCCGTTCGCGGCGATCACACGCACGTGCTTCGCCCAACCGTTCGGCAACAAAGCGGACTCAAACCACAAACTTGTCATGTAGCCCGTCACTCCTGCAGCAGCGTTCGCTATTCTATCTCTATGACAGACGATTCCCGTTTTCCGTGGCTCACCGTCAGTCGCGGCGAGGCACCTCTCATCGTTAGCATGCCCCATACGGGTGTGGACATTCCGCCGGATATCGAATCGGGCCTCATCTCACCCTGGCTGGCTCGCAAGGACGCGGACTGGTGGGTCAATTGCCTGTACGACTTCGCGTATGCGCTGGGCGCTACCGTCATCCGCACGGCTATCTCGCGCACCGTCATCGATTGCAACCGTGATCCATCGGGCGCCTCGTTGTACCCCGGGCAACCCACCACGGAACTGTGCCCGACGACGACTTTCGATGGGGAGCCGCTGTATAGAGCTGGGTTTCTGCCGGATGCCACGGAGATCACCTTGCGGCGCAGCACGTTTTTTGAGCCCTACCATGCGGCGATTGCCGGGGCGATCGCCCGCCTGCGCTCGCGGCATACAAACATCGTGTTGTATGACTGCCATTCCATCAGGTCGAGCATCCCGCGCCTGTTCGAAGGAGTGCTGCCAAACTTCAATATCGGGACGAACCATGATGCGACGTGTGCGCCTGCCCTGACGCGTGCAGTTGAAGCTGCCTGCGACGGGACCAGTTTCACTCGCGTGACCAATGGCCGGTTTCGAGGTGGATACACGACACGGCACTATGGACGCCCCACTGAGGGCGTGCATGCCGTGCAGATGGAGCTCGCCTGTCGTGGGTACATGCGTGAGCCACTCAAGGCGGTCGCGCAGGGCGAGTGGCCAACACCTTACGAGGATCAGGTCGCGGCCCCAATGCGCGCCGTGTTGGCACGCGTACTGCAGGCGTGCGTTCGGTTTGCCCACGGCTAGCTCGCACGCCTGCGCCGCAGCCGCCGTTCGAAGGCTGCAATGATGTCCCGCAGCTCCGGGATCTTCAGAGCGAACGCGGCGAGCAGGAAAGCCAACCCCGCGGTAACTATGGTTGCGCTCAGACCGGCCAGCTTGGGCCAGAAAGGTTGCGTGGCCCAGTCAGCCAGCAGGAAATGATCTCCCAGCCAGCAGACTCCTGCCAGCACAGCGCCCGCAACGGTCAACTTCCCGAGGAGCGCGAGCATCGAGCGTGTCTCGAGGAACGTGAGTTGGCGGCGCATCAACAGGTACAGGATCAGGAAGTTCGAGGTCGCGATGCAGGCCGTGGATAGCGCCAGTCCCCGGTGACCCCATCCAAGGTGCAGCGTGAAAACCCAGTTCAGCAGCAGGTTCAGCGCGACCGCACTGAAGCTCACGAACATGGGCGTCTTGCGCCGATCGAGTGCGTAGAACGCGTTCACGAGCACTTTGAGCGCCGCGTAGCCACTCAATCCGATCGCGTAGAAACGCAACGCACCGGCCGCCTCCCCTGCCTGGAAGGCGTCATACCGGCCATGTTGATAGATCACCGACATGATGGGCTCCGCCAGCATCATCAGCCCGATCGTCGAGGGTATCGTCATCAGGAATGCGAGCCGCATGCCCCGCGACAGCTCGCTGCGGAATGAAACCATGTTACCCACTGCGGCCATTCGCGCCAGCAGCGGAAGGGCAACGGTCCCTAGGGCCACCCCGAAAATGCCCAGGGGCATTTGCATAAGGCGAAACGCCGCGGACAGCCAGAACGTCGGACCATCCCCGAGCTTGGATGCGAACACCGAGTTGACCAGTACGTTGACCTGCGTCGTACTCGCGGCCACGACGGAAGGTCCCATCAGCCTCAGGATCGCTTTCACGCCCTTGTCGCGCCATTGGAAGTCGGGGCGAAACGCGTAGCCGATCCGCCTCAACGCCGGCAATTGCACCGCGAACTGCAGCGACCCGCCGATGAGTGTGCCAATGGCAAAGCCCATCAGAGCCCGGGGGCCGAAATTCGGATCCAGCCAGTAGCCCAGCAGCACGCCGCTGATGATGGAGCCGAGGTTGAAGAAGCTCGAGGCCATTGCCGGCACACCGAACACGTTCTTGGCGTTCAGCATTCCCATCACCAGCGCCGCCAGCGACACCAGCACGATGAAGGGATACATGATCCGCGTGAGGGTGATCGTGAGGGCTGCCTTGTCGCCATCGAATCCGGGCGCGAGCACATGCACGAGCCAGGGCGCCGTAACGATTCCGACGATGGTGATGGCGCTCAGAACGATTATCGTGAGCGTCCCGACCTTGTTGGCGAGCCGCCAGGCGGCGCCATCGCCGTCGCTGGCGATCGTCTTGCTGAACGTCGTGATAAAAGACGTGGACAAGGCGCCTTCGGCAAACAGATCGCGCAGCAGGTTCGGGATGCGGAAGGCGATCGTGAAGGCGTCCAGGAGGCGCCCGCTCCCGAACAGGGCCGCAAAGATCTGCTCGCGCACGAGTCCCAGAATACGGCTGCACAGAACCGCAAGGCCGACGATGCCGGCAGCCTTGGTGTTCAGTTTTTCCGCGCGGGTAGATGGCGGGCTGGCTTGCGGCCCGCTGGTCGAATCGTCGGCTGGTCCCATGGGGACGCGACGGTAGCACGTCGCGGAGCGCGGCGGCGCGCTGGCTCAATGGCTTACCCCCGGCACCCCATGCTATATTATTGCCACGATAATATTACCCGGATCAGCCGGATACCTACGCCTTCACCGCACCGCCCCGAGGCCGCTATGAACCAAGATGTCATCATCACGTGTGCCGTCACCGGAGACGACACGAAGGTCACGAAAAGCCCTCACTGTGCAGTTACACCCGAGCAAATTGCCACCACGGCCATCGAAGCGGCTCAGGCAGGCGCTGCGATCGTCCACATCCACGTCCGCAACCCGGAAACGGGCGCCTTCAGCATGGAGACGAAGTATTACCGCGAGGTCGTAAAGCGAATCCGTGAGAGCAAGGTGGACGTAATCGTCAATCTCACCTGCGGCATGGGAGGCTACATTGTCGTCGGTGACAACGGGCTCACCGACACTCCGGCACCCGGCAGTGACTTTTGCAGCCAGGAGGATCGGATGCGGCATGTCATCGACCTCTGCAACGAAGGTAAATACCGGCCCGACATTGCGACGCTCGACTGCGGAAGCCTCAACTTCGGTGATGGCAACCGCGCGTATGTCTCTACGCCCAACTACCTTCGCAAGGGCGCGGCGATCCTGCGTGACCTCGGTGTGAAGGCCGAGCTCGAAGTGTTTGATACGGGCAATCTGTGGTTCGTGAAACAGCTGGTGAAGGAAGACCTGATCCCCGCGCCTGCTCTCATTCAACTGTGCCTGGGTATTCCGTACGGCGTCCCGGCGGACACGGCCCATTTGCTCGCCATGGTCAACTCACTGCCCCCGGACGCGATCTGGACTTCGTTCGCCATCAGCCGGATGCAGATGCCCTGGGTCGCGCAGTCCATCCTCCTTGGCGGCAACGTTCGCGTTGGGCTCGAGGATAACTTGTATCTGAGCCGGGGTGTCTATGCGAGCAACGCGCAGCTCGTGCAGAAAGCGCGCACGATAATCGAGGCCATGGGGGCTCGGGTCATCTCGCCGGCGCAGGCTCGCGAGAAGCTGAAAATCCCATGAGCGGCGTGAGCATATTTCGGACGGAGGTTGCGCCGGAGTGGATCGACTACAACGGGCACCTTCGGGATGCGTATTACAGTCTCGTCGTCAGTTTGGCCTGTGATGCGCTGATGGATCGTCTGGGGCTGGATGAGGAGTATCGAAAGCGTACGCGCTGCACCTTGTACACGCTGGAAATGCACATGCATTTCCTCCGGGAGGTGAAGAAAACCGATGCGGTTGATGTAGCTGTCCGAATCCTTGGCACGGATCGCAAGCGCATCCATGCGGCGTTCGATATGAGATGCGGCCGTTATCCGGATCCGGTGGCGACAGCGGAGCTCATGCTGTTGCATGTGTATCAGGGTGATGAGGCGAAGGCGCAGGCGTTTCCGCAGGAGGTGGTCGAGGCACTTGCGCACGTGGTGGAGGAAGGGGGGGCAGCCGACCCCGCCTCCCCTATTCCAAGCTCGCGTCGCATGGAGCTGCGCAGTCGCTCGTGAATGCGGCTTCCATCAAGCGCCTGCTGGCGCCGCGTACGGTGGCGTTGTTCGGAAGCGCTTGGGCTGACGCCGTCGATGCCGCGGGCAAAGCGGTCGGCTTCAGCGGCGAAGTGTGGCGCATTCACCCGAATCGCCCTTCCACAGCCAGCGTCAAGTACTTTCGCTCTGTCGATGAGCTACCCGGCGCACCTGACGCTTCATTCGTTGCCGCACCGGCGGCCGAGGTTCCTAACATTGCTTCGGGCCTGGCACAGCGGGGAGCGGGCGGCTTTGTGTGTTTCGCCGCGGGCTTCTCCGAAACCGGTACTGACAAAGGACGACGTCTGACGTCGGAGCTCGTCAGCGGTGCCGGCGGACTCCCTTTCTTCGGCCCAAACTGTTACGGCTTCATCAATTTCTTCGACCAGGTTGCCCTCTGGCCCGATCAGGTGGTCGGCCAGCGCGTCGAGCGTGGGGTCGCAATCATCTGCCAAAGCGGTACCCTCGCACTGAACCTGCTGTTCAACGGCCGCTCGTTACCCATCGGCTACGTGCTCACTGTTGGCAATCAAACATGCCTCGCCGTCGAGGATATGATCGAATTGCTGACCGCGGACGAGCGTGTGACAGCCTTCGGGCTCTACGTCGAAGGCGTGAAGGACACCGTGAGATTCGCGCAGGCTGTGGAGAAGGCTCGCGCGGCTGGGAAGCCTATCGCCCTTGTGAAAGCTGGCCGTACCGAGGCCGCAGCGCGCACTGCCCACACTCATACGGGTTCACTGGCCGGCGCGGATTCGGTGTTCGATTCGTTCTGCAGGCAGGCGGGAATCGCCCGGTGTGACTCGCTGGCGACTTTATGCGAGACGCTCAAGGTATTTCACTCTGGCGGACCTCTTCGCGGCCGACGTGTGTTGGTGATGGGCGCCTCTGGCGGCGACATGGCAATGACTGCTGACGCTTCGCGCGACCTGGGGCTGAGCTTCCCGCCTTTCCCACCTGCAGCAGCTTTGCAGCTACGAGAGCTGTTGACGGACAAAGTAACCATCGCCAATCCCTTCGATTTCCATACGCACATATGGTTCGATGCGCCGGCAATGCATTCGATGTTCTCGACTGTCCACACTTCCGGGTTCGATGCAACAGGATTCATGATTGATTGTCCGCCTTCGGATCAGGCGGACCCGGGCGCGTATGTGGTTGCGATCGAGCAATACATTGCGGCCTTCCCCGGTCCACCAGCGCGGGGCGCGGTGATCTGTTCGCTGCCTGAGTCGATGGCGCCGTCCACGCGGCAGATGTGCCTGGCGGCGGGCATCATGCCGCTGCAAGGGCAACGCGAGGCACTCGAGGCGTTGAACCTGGCGGGTGAGGTTGGGGAGACGTGGGCCAGCGGGATGCGCGTTGAGTTGAGGATACCGGCGCGATCGGGCACTGCCCAGGTGAGCACCCTTGCGGAGTACACCGGCAAGGCCGCCCTCGCCGCCTTTGGCGTCAACATCCCACGATCACGGGTGGTCCCGCCGAACGAGGTCGCAACTGCAGCGCGCGCGCTTGGCTTCCCGGTTGTCATTAAGGCGACGGGTACGCACCTCGAGCACAAGTCGGAAGTCGGTGCTGTCGTAGTCAACGTCCGCAACACAGCGGACGCCGAGGCGGCCGCGCAGCGCTTGTCCGAGCTCTCGGACAGCCTGCTCGTCGAAGAAATGGTTGCCGACGGCGTCGCCGAGATGCTCGTCGGCATGACCGTCGATCCGCAGTTTGGTCAGGTGCTCGTCATCGGCGCCGGTGGCGTCCTTACCGAGCTTCTACGCGACAGCGCTACGCTCCTTCCGCCATTCACGACGGCGTCCATCGAAGCAGCCATCAGACGCCTGAAGGTGGCGAAGTTGTTGACCGGCTTCCGGGGCAAGCCCGCTGGCGATGTTCCTGCCCTCGTTTCGACCGTGCTCGCCTGCACACGCTACGCGGAGACAAATCTGAACACTCTTTGCGAGCTCGACATCAATCCGGTTATCGTTCGGCCGGCCGGCCTGGGCGCGGTAGCAGTCGATGTGCTGATACGCCTAAAGGAGCAGTGATATGTCAGTTCTCCAGTCCACCCGAGACGGCGTCCGCACAACCACCGACGGGGCAATCCTCGAAGTGACGCTCGATCGACCGAAAGCCAACGCCATTGATCTTGCCGCCAGCCGCCGGCTGAATGCGATCTTCACGGCATTCCGTGATGACCCCACGGTGCGCGTCGGGATCATTACGGGCACGGGAGAGAAATTCTTCTCCCCCGGCTGGGACCTGAAGGCTGCCGCGGCTGGCGAAGAGTCTGACTCCGACTGGGGAGTCGGCGGGTTTGGCGGACTTAACTATCCGCGCAATCTCGACAAGCCAATCATCTCAGCCGTCAACGGCATTGCGTGCGGTGGCGGATTTGAGATCGTTCTGGGCACTGACATCATAGTGATGGAGGAACACGCGCGGTTCGCCCTGCCGGAAATCAACGTTGGTGTGTTGGCCGACGCTGCCACCATCAAACTGCGGCGCCGAATTCCCTATCACGTAGCCGTGGAATTCCTCATGACGGGGCGGTGGATGGATGCCGCCGAAGCAAAGCACTGGGGAATGGCCAACCACGTAGTGCCGAAGGGCCAAGGCCTGACGAAGGCGCGAGAGATTGCCCGGCAGCTCGCCGACGGCCCGCCGCTGTTATGTCCAGCCATCAAGCAGCTGTTGCGCCATACGGAGATGGTGGCGGAGCACGAAGCGTTCGAGCTGCACGATAGCCTGCACGCTGTGCAGAAGGTCGTTCGCTCGGAGGATCTGAAGGAAGGTGCTCGGGCGTTCAGCGAAAAGCGCAAGCCCGTTTGGAAGGGACGATAGGCACCGGCCGTTCAGCCTCACCCTCCCAAGGGCCGCAACAGCGCGCGTGAGATGATGTGCCGCTGCACCTCGCTGGTGCCCTCCCAAATGCGCTCGATCCGCGCATCGCGCCAGATGCGCTCCAGCGGCAGGTCTGACATCAACCCCATGCCGCCGTGGATCTGCAATGCCTCGTCGGCCACCATGGCCAACATTTCCGTCGCTTTCAGCTTCGCGATCGCCATATCCATGTCGGTTGCCGTCTTCTGATCCATCTTCCACGCCGCATGCAGCGTGAGCAGCTCGGCTGCACGCAGCTCGACCGCCATGTCGGCAAGCTTGAATCCAACGCCCTGGAACTTGCCGATCTGCTGACCGAACTGAACGCGGTCCACGGCCCATTGCGTAGCCAGCTCGAGCGCGCGTTCGGCACGCCCGAGGCAATTGGCCGCAACCTGCAAGCGGGTCGCACCGAGCCAGGTATTCGCCACCTCGAATCCCTTGTGCACCTCACCCAGCACAGCCGATCTGGGAACCCGGCAGTCGTTGAACTCCAGGATGCTGTTGGTGTAACCGCGATGTGAGACGTTCTTGTATCCCGTGCGTACCTCGAAACCGGGCACATCCATGTCAACGAGGAATGCAGTTATGAGCTTGCGCTTGCCGCGGGGTGAGTCCTCCTCGCCCGTCGCAGCAAACAGGATCACGAAGTCCGAATGATCGGCGTGGCTGATGAAATGCTTCGTGCCGTTGATGACGAAGTCATCGCCCTTCAGTACTGCACTGGTTTTCATCCCGCGTACGTCCGACCCCGCCTGGGGTTCGGTCATCGCGAGACACTCGGTTCGCTCGCCACGCACCGCGGGTAACAGGTAGCGCTCGCGTTGCTCGCCCTCACAAGCCAACAGTATGTTCGACGGCCGGGCCACGCAGGCAAAATGTAGAACGTAGCTGGCCCTGCCAAGCTCCTTCTCGTAGAGGATCCAACTGACCGTATCGAGGCCGGCCCCGCCTACCTCGGCGGGCATGTTGGCAGCGAACAAGCCGGCATCAATTGCCTTGGCGCGCAACTTCTGGCGCAACTCTTCAGCCAGCTCGCCGGTAGCCTCGACCTGCTGCTCGTGGGGATACAACTCGCTCATGACGAACTCGCGAGTCGTTTTTATGATCAGCTGCTGCTCATCGGTCAGCGCGAAGTCCATGAGGATACCTTTTTGGCCGGAGCCGCGATGGTGTCGGCAGCCCACGTGTGCAGCAGTTGCAATTGCAGGCGCAGTTGTTCGGTCTGCTTTGCCCCCGGCCAGTCGCTCTGACTGGCTACGGCGCTCGCAGTGACGCCGTTGATGAAGGTGACCACGGACCTGAGCACCTGTTCGCGGGTGGCCGCTGTCAGTTGCGGCCAGATGGGCCAACCCTCCGCGAGACACCGTTCGAAGAGGCGCATGTACTCCCGGTGGACCCATGCATTGATACGCTTCAAACGCTTGTCAGCTGAGACCTGGCCCCAGAACGCCGTCCAGAAAGCACACTCGATGAAGCGCTGCTCGTCGATCGGCAACGCTTCCGACAGCACGGTGAGCAGATCAGCCTGGGCCTCACCGGCCGGCCGGGTGAGCCGTTCCTCTATCCGGCGCAGGATCAAGCGCAGCGCGGCGATAATGATGTCCTGCTTCGTGTCGAAATAGTGGGCCACCATCCCCGTCGTGTAGCCCGCCTCGCGGGCAATGCGCACGATGGTGGCCTGATCGAAGCCGTTTTCCGCTACGACCCTGCAGGCAACGAGCGCTATCTGATCGCGCCGCTGCTCATGGTCCACGATCTTGGGCATGAGTTTCCGTCCTCTCAAGCTCTCGGCATGCCGACGTACCGGCCCTTCTGCTCGGGCGCTGGCAAGCCGGCATGAGCCGCGCGGATCGAGTCGAGCCTGGCATGAACCTGGGCATCCAGCGGCGCAGCCTTGCCGGCCCCCGCGTCCACATGAAGATAGATCTGCTCTGCGGTCGCAACGATCACGTCGTCGCGGGTCCGGCGAAGGCGGTGAAACAGATGCACACGCTTGTCATCGACACTCAACAACTGTGTCGTCACGTACAAGCTCTCGAGCACTTTGGCTTCGGCTAGATGACTGACATGCGTCTCGACCGTATACATGGCCCGGCCGCTCTTGCGGTAGGCGTCATCGATGCCCACGCGCCGGAATAGCGCATCCGTCGCATCTCCAAACACCTGCAGGTAGCGCGAGTCAGTCATGTGTCCGTTATAGTCGACCCATTCCGGGCGTACCTCCACTGCGGCGAGCCGCAACGGAGCGTCGGAGTTACCGGCGGCCGATTCTGCGGCGGCGTTGTAGAGACGCTCCTCTACCGCTCGCAGCGTCGCTCCAGCGCCGATGTTGTATTTCCGAAGCACCTGCTGAATGTCGACCAGGTAGTCATCACGCAGACGCTCGAGCTCGCGGATCGAGCGGCCGGCCGCCTGTGCCTGGGTCCCCTCGACCATTTTATCGATGAGCCCTTCGGTGAGCTCGGGGGCCTCGAGCTTGGTCCATGGCCACTTCAGACACGGGCCGAACTGCCGCAACATGTGCCGCATGCCCGGCTCACCACCGGCCAGGTGATAGATCAGGTTGGTGCCCATGCCCGCCCAGCGCAGGCCGGGGCCGTAGATGATGGATTCGTCGAGCTCGCCGGTGGTGGCAATTCCGTCGTTCACCAGATGCAGAATCTCGCGCCACAGCGCCTCCTGCAGGCGATCGGTGAGGTGACCCGGAATCTCCTTGCGGACATGCAGCGCGTGCATGCCGATGTAGGTGAAGAACCTGCCGGCGGCCTCGATCGTCGCCTGGGTGGTGCGTGAACCGCCCACCAGCTCGACCAACGGCAATAAATAGACGGGATTGAACGGATGCGCTACCAGGAAGCGCTCCGGAGCCACCATGGACTTCTGCAGGTCCGAAGGTGTCAGCCCTGAAGTGCTCGACGCGATGATGACGTCCGCGGGAGCGGCCCGGCTCACATCACCCAGCACCCGCTGTTTCAGTTCGAGCTGCTCGGGAATGTTTTCCTGGATGAAATCCGCCTGACGCGCCATCGCGGCCGGATCGGTCGTGAAGGACAGCTTTCCCTTGGGCGGCAAGGGCGCGAATGTCAGCCGCGACAGGGCACCTTCCGCGTTCTGGACCGCACCGCGGATCCACGCTTCCATTTCCGGCCTGACATCAGCTGCGATGACATCGATGCCAAAATGCAGCGCGCGGGCGGCCCAGCCCCCACCGATCACGCCGGTACCCAGCAGACCCAGTGTCTTGACCTGTCTCATAACCCTCGGTCCAATTCGCTTTTATAATGTTGTCGTCATAATATAACAAAAAACGCACTGGGGCACGGGTGGTAAATGGCCAACGGCACACTCATCGAAAAGCGGTCGATCGACTATGTGCCGCTCGCCGAGCGGCATGGAAAGGTGTGGCATCTGTGGCCCGTGTGGTTCTCGGGCGATGCGCACTTGGCCACCCTGGCGGTGGGAATCCTGGGGATCAGCCTCGGAGGCAACCTCCTCTGGACAGCCATTGCCGTCATTGCCGGGTGTGCGCTGGGCACGTTCTTCATGGCGTTCCATTCGACGCAGGGCCCACAGCTGGGACTTCCCCAGATGATTCAATCCCGGCCGCAGTTCGGGTACACGGGCGCCCTGCTCGTGTGGGCTGTAGCCCTGGTGGCGTTCATCGGCTTCAATGCCTTCAACCAGGTGTTGGCCGCGCAGACTCTTCACCAACTGTCCGGTTCGATCTCCACGGCCTCACCTGTAGTCATCGTGGTGTTCGCGCTGATTGCGATGAGTCTCGCGATAGTGGGGTACGACAGCATCCACGTCGCGCAGCGGGTGTTTGCGTATCTGATGATCGGCATTTTGACCGTGTTCTCGGCCGGAGCCGTATTTGCGCTGAAATTTCCCGGTCCGCAATGGGATCCGGCTGGTTTCAAGGCAGTACCCTTCCTGGCGGAGTTGTTTGCGGCGGCCTCATACCAGCTCTCCTGGTCGATCTACGTTTCCGACTACTCCCGGTATCTGCCCCGCAACGTGGGTGTGCGCGCGTCGTTCTGGTGGACTTACCTGGGTGCGTTCATCGGCGGCACGTGGATGATGCTGGTTGGCACGGTTGCAGCCGCCGCCGCGCCGAAGTTGGACGTCGCTGCGGCAATGGAACGCGCTGCCGACGCAATCATCCCCGGATTCGGGCCGGTTCTCTTGATTGCGGCCCTGCTCGGTCTCGTAACTATTTCAGCACTCAACTTCTATGGCGCTTCCCTGACGTTGCTGAGCGTGGCTGACACCTGCAGGCCGCTGGAGTGTACGGTAGGCAAGCGGGTCGCAAGCCTGGTAGCGGCCGGCATCGTCTCCACGGCGCTGGCGCTGAATGCGTCCGGTAACTTTGTCACCCAGTTCGGCGATCTGCTGGCTGTACTGTTGTATCTGTTCACGCCCTGGACGGCCATCAACCTGGTCGATTTCTACCTGGTGCGCAAGGGTCACTACTCGATCCGGGAAATCTTCAATCCCCGCGGGATGTACGGAAAGTGGAACTGGCGCGGGCTGCTCGCCTACGCCATCGGCTTTACGGTCATGATGCCGTTTTTCAGCACAGGCCTGTACACAGGACCGGTGGCGCGCGCACTCGGTGGCGCGGATGTGGCGATGTTGGTGGGTTTGCCGGTGGCCGGCCTCGTGTACCTGCTCGCCTGCCGTTCTTTCAATATCGAGCGCGACCGGCATCTGGCGAGAAGCGCCGATGTGGGCCTGGAACCGCCGCAAACGATCGAGGCACCAGGTGCAGGTTGACCGGGCCGCGTAGGGGGCGCCTAGCCCGGGGCGCCTAGCCCGGGGCGCGTAGCCGGTGTCGCCTAGACCGGGGCGCATAGCCGGGGTCGCCTATAACGAGTCGTGGAGACGGGGCCCGCTGGGCGGGGCGAGTCGCCTCGCCCCGTCCAGTAGTCAGGCTTGTGGAACGGCACCTGTGTCGATGTCATCCGTCCACTGCCAGTACGACGGCCGCGTGCGGCGGTACTCGACGACGACGGGATCTGACAACTTCCAACGCCGCGGCAGCGCGTACCTGCGCGCAATTCTTACAAGAGCCTGCAGACTTTCTTCGTCCTGCTGCGACAAGTTTTCATCCGAGCCCGTCCAGCGTTGGATGAAACTCGCGCGCATCGAAAGCTCACGCCGCAGCCGCTCAACATAAGACTGCCCTTTGTTGGTGCCGGCGCGCCGCGCAGCTTTGTCTGCATCCCGCACGAGCTCACTCAGACACCCATCTGTGAGCGGAATATCGACGTGTAGTGCATCGAGCTCCTCGCGGAGCCACCGTAAACCTGTCCCCAGCGCCAGGACAATCCAGCGAATGATGGAATCGAGACCTTTCATGACATCTTCCCCTGACAGTTCCAGAATGAGTGGCACCCCTGCGACCTCGCGATTGCCGTGGCTCTGATACGACAGACCTATGTCGTAGGTTGGCGACAAACGCGACTCGTCCCTGCGGAATTGCACACCCCGTGCCAAGCTTGCAGCGTTAATTCCAAGTGGCTATGGGCACTGCATAGACTGGGGTTGCGCTGCAGTGAACTCAAGGGCGGAGCGGCCCTCCGTCGTTGTATCAGCGCATCAGCCGGCCGGCGGATTGACAGCCCGAAACCTTTGGCATTGGCCGCGCGTTCTAGAATATGGGGACCGAACCTTGGGGGGCTGCCAGATGTTGAACCGCAGATCAGGGATTATGTTACTGGTGGCTCTTGCGCTCACCGCATGCGCGACCTCGCACGTGATGATCGGCAAGGCACGGCC
>Ga0105247_10000614_pt1 | contig 28721 bp, 59 predicted proteins | sample KBSS24metaG_FD_81519 | JGI IMG/M metagenome (GOLD analysis project Ga0105247, IMG submission 81519) | Switchgrass rhizosphere microbial communities from Kellogg Biological Station, Michigan, USA - KBS S2-4 metaG | ecosystem: Host-associated > Plants > Roots > Rhizosphere > Soil | place...
CGATCCCCGCTGGCAATCCTGGCCTGCTCCCGCAGCTTGAAGAAGACTCCGAGATTGAATCCTGAGAACGTAGGCGCCCCCGGTGCGTCCGCCAGATACTCCGGCAGCACGCCTGGAGTAACGCGGACGTTGTAAGGATGGACCACGTTATCCTGATCGTAGTAGTGTGTCAAGTACAATCGCCACTGCTTCTCACCATTTTCGCCGCGGACCACCTGGGTCCCCAGATAATCCCCCACCCAGCTACTCACTGCCCCCGTCTTGGCGTTCCCAGCCATCTGAGGGCCGTAGAAGGGGAAGGTGATCCTCCCATCAGCGTCGACCCTGGTCTCCAAGGCGGTCCAGATCGGGGGGATCTTCAGGTCCAGGGGAATCGCTGAGGTTGCGAGGAGCCATAGCCTGGCCATCGACTGACTGAACATATAGTCGGCGCGGTTATTCCCCCCGAAGACCTCATCGCCCGAGGCAATTCTCCCGATCGAATCCTTCTCCCCGTGCAGCTCCAGGTTCCCCCGCCGCCCTGCAAGGCTGGCCATAACCCAGTCCGACATGGAAGTCAGACCATCCGAGGCCCACCCACCGACCCGCTCGAATCCAGGGGACATGGTCACGGTGGATTCCACTGAGCCATTGGCCAGCGTGACCATCACCGGGGGCTTGCAGGCATTGCAGAGGGTGGGTTGCAACCCTGCCTGGGAGCCGACGCGGAGAACTTCATGGCCTGCCGGGCAGCGCAGGATCAGCGTGGCCGCCACGGGGGGGACCAGTCTGCAACCCGGCTTGGTGATCCCCTTCGCCCGGTCCAGCCACTCCCCGTCTTCGGGCCAATATCCCTGACTGATCTTGCTACAGGTCTCCTCGATTAGGCCCTCGCCGCCCTTCCCGATCCTGGTCCTGGGCCTCCAGACCTCCATGGCTCCCAGTTCGATGAGCGCCGCCACGTCCTCCGGGTAGGCGCCGCCATCGGTGGAGTAGAGGCGGAGGATCCTGCCGTAGTTGAGGCGCAGGTAGGCGGCGGCGGTACCGATGAGGGAAGTCTTCCCGGTCCTGCTCATTCCTGAGATGAGGAGGGGGGCGTTGCCTTCGCTCATTCCTTCTTACCTCGGATCAAGGCCGCCTCGAACAGTTCGGCCTGCGCTACTTCAACGAAAGCGTCACCTATCCTGGAGATGAGAGAGTCTATCGCAACATCCGCTACATCTATGTTATCTGGCCAGTCGTGCTCCCACTCGCGGACTAGCGCCTTCGCCCTATCGAAGTGCTTCACTTCCCCTCCCTCCGCCGCCGCCGCGCCGCGCGCTTCCTCGAAGCGATGGCATGTTGGGTGTGCCTGGATAGCTCATGACCCAATGGCTCCCCAGCTCCATCCATCCGCCGAGCCGGCCCCAGGATCCTGGCCTGCATGACCCCGGTCCCATGGCCCGTGGACTGCCTGGCCCTCTTCTTTCTTTTCACTCATCCTCCTTCGCCGGGGGCCTGTCGCTGATCCCCCGTTTGAAATTGCGGATACCTTCTCCGAGTCCCTTCCCCAGCTCCGCGGCCTTCTTCCCTCCGAAGATCAGGACCACGATACCGAGGATGACCAGCAGCTCTTGCAACCCGAGGCCCATCATCAATCCCTCCTCATAGCGAACTTGGTCAGTAGGAATCCAACTACCAAAGCCAGCCAGAAGTTCCAACCGAACAGGAGTCCTAGCCACCGCATCAGAACTCCTCATCTTCATCGTCAATACGGGGGAACTTCTCGTCCAGGCTGGGGTCGCTAGGATACTCCTCGTCATAGTCTTCGTGCCAGGCAGTGTCAGGATCAGGATCCTCATCCAGCTTCGCCTCCGGGTAGTCCACCTGGGCCCCGTTGCTATCTCGAATCATCATCTACCTCCAAATGAGTTACTGTGTATCCCCACCCCGCACAGTTGTGGCATATCTCCGCCGGCTCCTTGTCGGGCATCCACCCAGTACCACCGCAGACGGTGCAAGGCACCTGTTCTTTCATTCCTCCGGGGCCTCCTCAACCCCCTCCCACTTCACCCCTGCGGCGACCGCAGCCTCCAGCTCTGCCTGGTGATGGGGCCGGCGGGTGATGTACTGCGCCATCCCCCCAGGGTTCTCATGCCCTGGCTCCTTGTAGCAGATCGGCATGAACTCACAGCTCCTACCGAAGTATTGCTTGCAGTTCCAGGACTGGGGGATGATGAGGTCGATATCGGCCGGGAATGGCTCCGCGTCGGTAGGCTCCAGCCATTGCAGCCGCTGTTGCCACTCCCTCTCCTGCTGCGCCAGGGCCGCTGGCAGCTTCTTCAGCAACTCCCGCGGCAATTCGCAGGGGCCCACGATCGACAATTGTTTTTGCACAACCTCCTCTGGGAGGACGTGCATGACCCACCATTCAGCCGTAGAAACTCCTTGATCTCCAGGCTGGCCCACGCTGACGGGCTTGGCCGGGAAGTGCGCCTGCCACACCGGAACCTTCCCGTATCCTTTGCGCGTCGTGTACCCGAAGTTCCATTGGGTCTCGCGGGTGAATGGAGGATTGGCAGGCAGACAGTAGTCGTAGCAGAAGACCGTTTGCTGCAACTTCAGCGGTGATGCCCCTTCAGCCTTGCTGGCCTCTCGCTTCCCTTTCTTCATCCCTGCCAGGTAGTAGTAGGAGACGGGCTCCCCCAATTCCGCTTCCACTCCGAGACTCCCCATCCCTAGTTGGACGCTATGTTCGTGGTCATCCTGGCGGAGGTCGTAGGCGCCGGTCTTCCAGTCCCAGATCCCTACGCTGCCATCGTGGCGTCTCCTGGTAACGAAGTCTGGACGGAGCATTAGGTCGGTGCCTTGGCAGGGGATCTCCTCCGGGACACTAGGAGATCCACTAAGATTTCCACCAACCCTGGCCTCATGGTCCGCCGGCAACCCAATCCCATCCCCCAGCCCACAGGTGCAACCGATAACGTAGTCCCGCTCATGCTCGACCTGGAGGATCTCGAAATTCTCGTGGAGCCAGGGGAGGAAGCACCGATAGACCGCCCAGATGAGACATTCGATCAGGTGCGCCTGCTCCGCGATGACGTAGGCGGTCTGGCCTTCGGTGTCCTCTTCCATGAATCCGGTGGCGGCGCAGTCTCTCTTGTAGGCGGTCAGGGTCTTGGCTATTATCTCCCTGACTTCGGCAAGCGTGGGACGTGGCAAGGGCCCAGATTGCTGCTGCATCAGTCCAAGCATCTCTGCCAGCGGCCCATGCACCCCGTTCCCCGTGGCCAGTGGGATCGACTGAGCCTTCGGGCGGAGGCCCCAGCCGCCGTAGTCGTATTCGTAAAAGGCTGCCCGGTTGCAGTGCCACCGCCGCTTCCACCTGGACCTATCGAGATGTTTCATGGAACCTCTTCAGTGCGGCCTCCAAAAGTCTGAACGCTTCGTGTTCATCGTCTCCCCACCAGGCATGGGGGCCTAGTTGCGCGTAAGGTGCATTGGCGCTAATTTGTCGCTTCATTACCATGTAGGCATTCTGCGCTGCATCCAGGAGCTGGGCTTGCTTCGTCACTTTCCCTCCGTCAACCACTTCTCCTCAATCGCCTTCGCCTGGGATCGCAGCGACTCCACCTTCCTGGCCGCCAGCGCCTTCACGCGCAGCTCAGCGGCCTCTAGCGAAGGGAACGCTTCGGTGTGGATGGAGAAGTATGCCCAGCCGCCACCGATCTTCGCCGCGACGTGGTTTCCTTCCCCCTCATCTACCACTTCCCCCGTGACTTCCACGATCCCCCGAGTAGACCACCAACGGGTGACAAAGTAGGTCACAATTGACCGCCTTCCAGAACTTCGATGGCTTCCACGATGACCTTTCGGATGCGCTCGTTCTCCGCATACTGTCTATCGAGCGCCGAGAAGACGATCTTTACATGGCAGGGGGCCTGGCTCCCGCACCAGGAGCACCTGGGAGCCTCCCCGGTCTTGGCCGCCGATCCGTGCATGTCCCGGATGGCGGCCAGCTCTTTTTGCTCCACCCTCAGATTCCTCCGAAGGCCAGCAGGAAGGCCCGCCCAAACCGATCATCGTGCCGCCAGGCGTCGGAGAACTTCTGGTTGATCCTCGGGAAGTCGACTGCGGTCCCCGTGGTCGGCTGCAAGGCGACAAGGTTGGTCTGGAGACCGTTGAATCGCTGGTTGACCGTGGAAGTGCCGCCGCCGAACAGGGTCTCCATGGCGCTCGACACTGTCCCCGTCACCACCCCCGCGGCCTGGAAGGCGACGTTCATCCCACTGTCCTGGATGAGCCAGAACTGGCTCAGCGCCCCGGTGTAGGCAGTGTAGCTGACCCCCGCCGGCAGAGCCGACCAGGAGGAGGTCAGGACATCGTTGATATCGTAGCCATACTGGCCGAGGAACTCGAAGGCTTCATCCTGGATGCAATTCAGGAAGGGGGTTGTGCAGACTCCTTGCGGCGGCGTGGAGTAGGTCAAGCTCCTATCGAAGAGGTTGAGACGGGAAGTGGCCTGGTCGATGTAGAAGATCGTGGTGGTCAGGGTCGACTGGTAGGTGGTGTCCCCTGTCCTGAGAGCCTGGGCCTCGACCGCCGCTCCCCTGGCCTCTGCCAGCTCGGAGAGCGCGGTATCGAACCTGGCCTTCGCCCGGATCATGTATTCGGTGCGTGGCAATCCCCGCAGGATGTCCCGCTGGGCATCGTCGCGCTCGGCCGCCGCATTCAAAGTGTAGAAGGTCCCATCGACCAGCTTCTCATCGGCCTCGTCCAGTCCCGTCAGGATCTCTCCGAAGAGAGCAGCGGTATCGGAGGCAGTCTTGGTCGCCACGTTCCCGTTGTGGGTTCTGAGCGCCAGCCTGACCGACAGCCCCGCGAGTCTGAGCTTGTCGATCGAAGTCTTCTCGGCGGCGGTGAATCCCTGGGCAGCGACAAATCGGCTACCAGAGAGGCTGAGCAGTGCGATGATGATGATTGCGGCTTTCTTCATTACTTCTCCAATTCCAAAAAAGTCCCCGACTCAGTTTCAGGCGAGGTGTCAGCTTTCCTTTGCTGAGCCGGGGAGTCCAACCTATATCCATCGGGTGTAATCGAAATTGAGGTTCTTGTAACCTTTGAATCAGCGCATAGGCAGCCTCCCTCTGGGGCAAGATCCAACTGTGGTGGTCCAACGATCAGCACAAAGATAGGACCCTGGACCACGGCTGTCAAGGGGAATTATTTCGGTAATGATTACCGAGTTATCTACAGGTAGTGGTTTATCTTGCGGGGACCACAAGCCAACAAACTCTTGCAATCCTCCGCAGGGAGGCGTAGGCTCAGGATCCTATGGATCGAAGAGAGCAATTACTTGAGAAGCTGAGGAGGAAGCGAAAGAGACTGAAGAAGAGAAGGAAGCGCAGGATCAACCGGGCCCATGCGGCGGGGGGAAGGGTTGCCTCGGCCCGGCTCGCCAAGATCCTGGTCAATCCCACGGGCTCCCATCCTATCACCGCACTCCAGGCCAGGGGTTGCCGGGCCTCGAAAGCCAGATGGCTGCGACATCCCCCTACCTTATCCCCCAGGGACCAGGAGATCCTGGCCGCCTACAATTCAGGGATGCCGGCGCATCAGGTTGAAGCAATCTTCACGCTGACGAAAAGAGAGCTGATTAATTTGCGTTTGAAGGCGACGAGAGTTGAAAAGTGGCGGAGGTTAGCAGCCGAAATCGCCGCTGACCCCCGCCTGATGGATGTCCCCACAACCAAAGCGCCAGGGATCGGAGCAGATTTGCCTGGCCACTTTACGAAAGGTCTCAGCAATGCCAGCAGTCAAGCCGCCTCCGGGATGGTCTACGCAGAAGGGTTCCGAACAGTTGCCGCCATCCCAGGTGGCGAGAAGACCGGAAGCGAGATCGAATCTACCACACATGGGCCAGCCGGAGCAACAGATTCCGCCGGAAGAGATACCCGAATTGGAGGAGCAGGAAGTTCCTGTAGTGGTAGAGGAGATCCTCCCGACAATTCCTGAGCCCGAGGTACAAGATAATACACAATCTGCGCCCCGTGGGATCATCCACCCTATTCCCCTGATTCTTCCGGGGAGAGAAGTCCACATCCTCTCCGGCTCCTCGGGAGCCGGGAAGACTTCCCTGGTGGGTTGGCTCGTCGCGCGGCTACTTAGTGACCAGTCTCTCTTCGGTCATCCCTGCTCTGAGTTACCATTTATTGCATACCTCTCCGGGGACCGGGTCCTCGATGACGCCCTGGAGAAGTTCGACGCTGCCGGGTGGAAGGACGCCGCCTGCTATGGCCTGATCAACGACCACGGCTCCGACGTGGATGCCGCGATTGACCACCTGACTGACCGCAGGAGGGGCAAGAATGCTGCTCCAGGCCCCGACAGGTTCAGTCTGCTCTGGCGTGCGCTGGAGAGCCTGCGGGCGCGCTACTACCCCACCGCCAATCGCCTCCCCGAAGATTCCCTGCTGATCGTGGATGGGATGAGCATGTTCACTGGGATCGAACCAGCGGGGAGCTACCTGAAACAGGTCGCCGCCCCGCTCACCCTGCTCTCCAGGTGGGCCTGGGCCAACAAGTTCACCCTGCTCCTGATCCACCACAGCGGCAAGCAGGTAGGCGACGCCAAGGCCCGATACGTCAGGCCGCAGGATCGGATCCTGGGCTCCATGGCGCTCCAGGGCTTCACGTCGACCCAGATGTTCCTGACCGAGCCCGAGCTGACCGAGTGCCCGGAGCGGGGACTCTACGAGCTGACCATTCGCAGCCACCGGGCCCCGGTGGAGACCAGGAATCTTTGCCGAGACGGCAAGACCGGCGTGTTCCGCTGGGCGGATCCGCTGGTGATGGTGCCACCGCGGAAGGTCCACATCGCCACCGTGGAGGTTCACATCCCGAAGCCGGCGCTAGCCATCCTGGAGCACGTCCCTGCGAACCGGGGACCTATCGCAAAGACCGCTCTCCACTATGCCAGCAAACAGACCAAGCCTACTTTCTACAGGAACCTCGCTATACTGTTGGACGCAAATAAGTTGGAGGAAATAATCCTCGACAATGTGCCTTGTGTCCGGCTCCCATTGGCCCCCGGAGCCGCTGAGTAGATGTCAGGAATTCGGCATATCGTGCAAATGGGGGGAGTAGTGAGACTGGCCCCTGAGACTATATAAGATATAATCGAGTGGGACTGCGTACTGAGACTCCCACCAGTCTCACTTTTCACCCCCCATTTTCTGTCAGGGCCTGAATTTTGACCGAGATTGAGACTGGTATCAGCAGGCTGTATCATGAGGTTAACTCGCGTTGGCTCACTGCGTTAAGTGCTGTCTCAGTGATTTTTCACCTATCTCCCCCGCGCACGTAGCACAGACTCTGCCAAGTTACTTTTTCCCTCCAGTCTCACTGCCTTCCTCGGGGTTATCTACAATCACCACATTGACTTCCTGCCTGCTCCGCGTGCGCTCCCCCTCGACCTTCCAGCCCTTCAGGTGGCGCAGCGCAGCCGACTCAAGCAGCGTGGGGACGTGATCATGGGGGGCCAGGGCGAGACCTTGGTCGGGGACCCACGCGATGATCCCCATGACCAGGACCAGGCCACAGCCTGGGCATGTCCATCGACTGATCTTGGGGTCCCATCCACCCCCTCCCCTCGTCTGGAGGCGGGCGACACGCTGGCAGCGCGGGCAGGCGATCTCGGCCCTGATTATCCGGCCGAAGAATCGGGTGTGGGTGAAATCGCTGAGTTTCAGGAGCACCTCAGTGGCTCCAGGCTCAGGAGTAGCACTCCGGTCCCGCGACCGTCTGGCGGATTTGCAGGCTCAAGGTCACAAGGGACTGGCGCAGGGATTTGGAATGGGGTGTCTGGCCCTGGCTGCTCTCCAGGAGCAGGACCAGGACCAGACAGTCGTCCACGATGGCACGTAGCAGCTCCTGGGAGCCTCCAGGAGCCACGATCGGCGGTCGGCGCGGCCTCGGCATCGGCTCCAGGTCAGTTAGCTGCGCCGAACGCTCTACGGAAGGGGCGCGGAGAGCTAGGATCCGATCCTGGGGGCACCCGCTTGCGTCGTTTGCGGGGCCACTTGAACCACTCGCGCGGCATCTCCAGACACCATGCGATATCCACGCCCTCGATTTTGTTGGTGTACTTGAGTGTGGCGCCCATGGCTAAGAGCTTCTCTGCCTGCCGCTTGCGGTGCGTGTAGACAGTCATCGGCTCCTCGGTGTCGTCAGACCAGCGGACGATGGTCTCCTTCTCAGCCTGGGACAAGGCCATCAGCGCCCTCCCAGGAGCAAGCTGAGCACCCAGAAGGCCAACCCCCAGGCCAGCAGGTTGGTAGCGCGGGATCGGATGACCTCGGCAGCGAAGGCAGCCAAGGCCAGGACCATAAAAATCTGTGGCATACCCATAGCTTGAGACCCTCCTATAGCGCAGAGCTAAAAGGTTTTAGCTCACCGAAATGGTGAAACGGTTCGACTCGACCCCGTCGACCGAGCCCCAGCACTCGAAGCTCTTTCCATCCGAGGCAGGCCAGGACTTGAACTGGACCAGGGAACCGAGAGAGCTGAGCCAGGCGGTTTCCCCGTGGCCAATGGCGTCGGTGTCGTTGGTCTCATAGCCAGGCAGCGGAGCGCCCGTACCAGGATCGGCTCCATGACCCTTGATAAAGCAGTCACCCACATGGGTTTCATTCTTGAAGGCCAAGCCGAAGGCCAGCATGTCGGGGCGCAGGAACTCATGGCCCTCGGCGTCCCTGGAGGTCTTGTCGAGCCAGAACTTCGATCCCCAATTCAGCTTGGAGTCCCCCGCCTGGATGGCGCGAAGATCCTCGTTCGAGTAGAGCCCCATGGGGTTGTCGTCGGTGTACTTCTCGGGGAAACGCTCCTTGGAATACTGGGCTCGGGCGAGGTACAGCGTCACGGTCGTGACCTTGCGCGCGTGAGTCACGGGAACGGGGAAGTGGTCGTCGGGAAAGTTGGGGGCAGGCTGGACGGGGGCCGGGGTCGGCTTCGTGATGGCCACCACCGGGGCCGGAGCCGGCTTGGGATCGTGGTGGAACAGTCCCGCGATCAACCGAAACAGCTCACTGATAATGCTTTGCTTCACCTGGGGATCGTTCAGGATCCCTCCGACGATGCCACCGATCGCACCCACGACGGAAGGGGACTGAGTAGCCATATCGTGCATACCTCCTAGTGTATACCGGAGTGTGTACTGGGGTATCCAGTAGTTATCCACTCTGCGCCGATTATAGAAGGTTTACCGGGCTATACAAACGAAAAAGCCCCCAGGGGATAAATCCCCCAGGGGCAATTCCCTACCACGTCTTCAGCGGTCCTACTCCAGTGGTCCCTACTCCGGCGTCGGATCCGCGAACAGGATCTCAACCTGCGTATCGACATTGTTGAAGAAGATGTCGTGGGCGCCGGTACCCCTGGCAGGATATGCGGCTGCGAAGGCAGCTCTGACCGCAGGATCTGATGGGGTAATGGTGATATCCCCCCAGGGGGCAGCTCCAGGATTGCCTGGCGAGAGCGGAGCCAGGAAGAGGATCTTGAAGCGTCCATCGGGGGTTACGCGGGAGTTGATCCTGATGTTGCGGAGGTTGGAACCCATTTGACAGGGCCCCTTGTCCACGAAGACATGGAAGTTGTTGCCTGAGATCGTCTGGGAATGCGCTGCAACGGTCTCAGTGCAACCACTACTACGGTTGATAACCGCTGAGCCATGGAAATCGCCCAAGGTATCTCCAGGAGGAGGCGGGGGCGGCGGATCCTCGACACAGCTCCACTGCGCCCATTCCTCACAGGTGATACAGCTTGCAGCCTCATCATCCGACCTGCACTTCTTGCTGCACGGGGATGAGTTGCTGCACCCATCCGCGCAGAAAGGAGCCAGGTTGCCCTCCGGGTTGGCGCAATAAGGAGGGCCGGCGAGCGCCTCTCCTGCTCCAGATCCAAGGTAGAAACTTCCAAGTAGGCAGGCAGCGGCAATTGTCCTATTCATTTTTCAGGTGATCTCCTTAACTGGGTTATTCACGACGGTTAAACGGTTTACCCTTGCAAATAGCGACCATTGCAAAGCTTTGCGAACTTTACGACTTTACGTCACAGGATGTCAATGGCTCAAGGTTAGGCGGCTACTGGATAGACTTATCGAATGGACTCGCTCTCCACCTTCTCCACCCACTTCTCCAGCTCCTTCAAGATCGCTTTCTGCTGGGTGTCGATATCGTTGAGGAGATTGAGGAACCAGATGCCGGCGATAATGACGGCCATTTCCTTGAGGAATTCCCAGATCATTTCAGTCTCTCCTGTCCGATCGAAGTCAGGGCGCAGATGACCACTATTGCGACCAGCGCCGCTCTGGCGAGCCAGGCCAGCTCCATGGGGAGGGTCATCCCCTCACCACCTTATCCAGGATCTCATCCGCCGCCACTTCAGCCCTCGTCTTGAACCTCGTTTGATTGATCCGCTGCTCCCATTGCGACTCAGCGCGGAGCGCGACAAGGGCTTCGTAGAGGGCGGTGGCATCATCCAACAACTCATCGGTGTCGAAGTCCCCACCCGTAAATAACGGGTGTTGCCACCACGGTCTAGCCGGCGGCGGACACCCAGCATCCCAACGTTCTCCCGGCGCAAGATTCACCATCTCCCCCCCTCTCCAATCTCCCATTCACTACTGCGTGTGAACTCGCGCCTATCCAGGCTCTTGTGCCCCCTGACCAGCGCGACGTAACCATCCCCGACCTGGAACCCCAGGAACTCCCCGATGTCCCCGCCCACTGCTCCACAATCCCGGCAACGGAACCCACCCAGGGGCGCTCTACCTGGGCGACAACTCCCCCGTAGGATGCAGCGCCCCATCCGGCCAGTGACCGACAGCCTGCGTCCTACCAATGCGGCTAGTAGAACGCAGGCCACCACCGCAACGATCCCCAGGATGCCCACTTATCCTCTGAGCCCTGGGACCGCTAGGAATGCGTGATGCGCTGCCACGCGCGCAGACCCGACCGCGCCATCCGTATGGGAATAAGCCAAGTAGTACCTGGCGCGCTTCCCATATTCTCTGGCCAACGTATGGTCTGGTTGTATCCCAGGATGCAGCCAAAGAGTCTCCGCATCCGCCTCCGAGTCCATCCGAGATTGGCTATCCTTCATTTACTCCCTCCCAATTTATTCGCAGCAAAGTCTAACCACATCGCCTCGTCTTGAACTCGATATAAGTGGATCCCAAACGCTTCCTCTGGCGAAGTACATTCCCTGAAATGATCCAGCTTCGCCTGCGCCGCCGCCTCCAGGTCTTCGCCTTCGACCTCCATCTCTGCGATCATGAGCACCTTCACCACTGCTTTCAAGACAATTCCCTCCTCCCCTGGCTCCCACCGAGGCCCTTATTCACGCTGATCGTCCTCCCCGCCGCCCTCCCCGCTTCCAGGCCCGAGCCACTCCTGGCCCCCCCACTCCCCGCGCTCGACCGGGTGAATTGGCCCGCGATATGCTCATAGAACCTGGCCAACGCATCCCGTTCCTTGTCCAAGACCATCAGCGCCGCTCCCGTATATTCGGCCGCAACCTTCGCCTTCATCTCCCGCAGCCGCTCCCCCACGCCAATCACAGCGCCATGCTTGAAGTCATTCGCCCACGACTTGCCGCCCCGATCAAAGCTGACGATTTGCTGGGCCTGGGCCCGCAGACGTAGCTGCTCCTTGCAAAGCCGCTCAATCTCCCTGCTGATGTAGCTGTAGAGATAGCCCACCACCTGGGCGTTGGACCGGGTGCCGATGATCCTCACTTCGATGCGATCGTAGCAGCGCATCGGTCCCCGCGAAGTCCAGTGGATCAGCCGGCAAGCGTTATGGGTGGCCAGCGTGGAGGCCAGCCGATTCTTCCAGCTCACCAGCTTCCGCCCGCTGAAGATTGGCTCATTCTCCAAGTGGCTCCTGACCGCTTCCTCCGCTGCGCCTTCATCCAGGCTCACCGTTTCAAGCTTGTAGCGCAACATCAGCTCGTTGGCCTTCGCGGCTGCCAAGGCGGCCTCATTCGCATTCGAGTTGTTGCCCGCCAACCGCAGTAGCTTGCGGATCCTATCGAGTACGCTTTCCATATCTCCCATTTTAATCAACCCTCCATAACTACCAACCTATCGCTGTAGGTTGGTAGGCTCGAAGGTTGTTTAATCGTCGTCCGCCAGCTCTCGCTTGCAATGCTCACAGCGATAGCCGGAATCCAGGTAATCCGGGTGATCCTCGTCATAGGCGAAGCAATTGCCTCTAGCGTTAGGGCCATCACCGATAGAGCCGTAACGTGCTAGTGCTTGGATCTGTGTAGGCGTGCAGCGTTTGCAGAAGTCCAAGGGATCATTTGCCGATGTGTAGACTCTCACCTCCACCCCTCCATTTCCTCAGTCGTATCCGGGAATCCGCAGAATGCCCTCTCGCACTCTGCGCCGCAAAATCCTCCGGGGAACTCCTCCTCTTGATCCCTGGAGACGAGATCCCCGCACCATGAGCACTCATTCAGTGGCTCCAACAGGCGGTAGGTGGCCATTATCGTATCGTCCCCTCTTGTGCGACCAAGACTCTGGCATCCGCAACCGCCTGCTTGGCGACCTCGACATCTTCAGGCAGGTGCAACGTGGCGAGTTTACTGACAAGCTCGCGGCATGATTGGAGCCAATACCACCGTTCATTGCTGATGATTGTGGCCATCGCCCTAGCTCCTGACCCAATACTCATCCCCACCGAAGTCCACGCGGAAATAGTCATATTGCAGTTCCCGCGCAGCCCGCTCCCAATCGATGCAGTTATTCGGCCATGTGGACTCTCGATTGATTGCGCCGATATCGTCCGCGAGTTGCATCGCGTACCGCTCGAAGTAGGAATCTCGAATCAGCGTCTCCCCATAGGTCCAGTCCGGCGAGCCCTCGGCTTCCTCCGCCAGGGCCTTCAGGTCTGCCAGCTCTATTGCCTCATCTTCGTCCAGGTGGTTGTATTCATTGTGGCAGCGTGCCGATGGGCACGGATGGCAGTTCATGCACCAGGAAAACCCGCAGGTGCCGCAGGTTGCGATGTCTGGCTTCCTCGATTCCTCGCCATTGAAGCAAGCCTCACAATCGCAGTTCTCCACATGCTCCTTGCAAGTACATTCCAGCTCCTCCCCCTCCTGCTGCTCCGTCAGCTCCTCAATCCTCGCAATCACGTCGCGGCTGTCGATGACATCCTGGCCGCGCAGATCCCCGACGCTAGTTCGCATGGCTCCCCTCCAATTCAGCTCCCGCGAAATGGACAGACTTGAAACCTGGCTCATGGTCGAATTCAACTTCGATCATGGCATCTCCATCGTTGAATTCTCTAAGGATTGTACAGGGTAGAAAGAAGCACTCATTTCTACTGTGCGTTGGACAGTCCCCGTTGCATTCCATCCAAATCCCAGGATGGAACACATAGCTAATTCGCATGGCTCCCCCTATTCAGGCGCTTCAATTGCTGCTCTATCGCAGCCACAGCCCCCACCAACCTGCCGACCACCTTGGCCAGTTCGATCAGCTCCTCTCGGTTGACCATCTCCTCCACTTCTCTTATCGATATCTCCATCTCTCATTTCCTTCCACCGACTTTGATTGCCGGAGAAAGGCCACAGAGACCACCATGGCCGCTGCGCCTTTCCTCGACTATCCATTGTGCTTAAGCCCCGTTGTCGATTAGGGCCACTACAGTTGTAGCTTCCTTTCGCTAGTTATCCTCCCTCTCGTATCCATCGCACGAACAGCACTCGCAAGGCCAATCCTCGCGCCATGTGTCGTGCTCGACTTGTGAATGGCCGCAGAGGCAGCGCGGCATTTAGTTATCCTCCCTCCCTCATCTTCTGCGCCGCTACTCGCTTCGCCGCAGCACACGCCCGGCAGCATCCATGTTCCAGGGCATAGGCGCGCTCGCTCTGGAACCCTGCGACCGGGCGCTTGTTCAACTTGCTGCCACAGTCCCTACAACGCGCGGTCAATTGTCCTCCCTCCCACTCCTCAATCCCAGCAGCCGGCCCAGCCCCACATTGGCCTCCCACCCCGGAGCCACGCCGAGACCCTTGATTGCCCGCGTGAATGCGTTGTGGAGGCCCCAGGCGGTTCTAGGCGCGCAATCGGGCCTGTCCTCGATCCCTGGCCCGAAGTAAGCCGCATGAACGTCATGGAACAGCTTGAGCGGGATCACCTTTTCCACCAGCGCGCGGTAGATTACCGAGCGTGCTTGAATGTCGCTGATCTCATGCGCCTGCAACGTCTCCACGCTGCGGATCAGCTTCCCGCTATGTTCGAGCAGCCGGTCAAAGGTTCCCGCCATCACCTCCTCCAGCTCCAGGCCGATGGTGTGCTTTCGCTTCAAGGCCATCACATCCCCTGACAGCGCCAGGTTATCGCAGACGAACACGCGATTTCCGGCGACCATCTGAAGCGTGAATGACTGATCCGAGGCCGACCGGAACCCGATGGCCATTCCAGTTCCCTCCCCAGGAATCGGGGCCTCCGATCCCTCCCGAATCCCGAGATCCATGGTCCCGAAAAGCCTCCCATTGTCCCGAGTGATTGCGTACTGCTCCTTCATCACGAACAGTCCTCGCGCATCCGCCTCCATCTGGATCGCTTCGACCAGGCGATTAAACCGGATCGGCCGATGCCGACTGCCGAGCACCTCAGGATCCGGCAGGTTGGCCAATGCGTCGCGGCTGATCGGTGCCGCTCCTCCTTTCTTCTCGTCTGCATGTAGCATCATCTGCGCTTGCGCCATTTATCTATCCTCCCATTTAGCTTCGTATTCCGCCTTGAGTCTGAATCGTCGGCATGGGCAACGTAGTATCGAGTTGAATGGGCCGCGGTCAGTTGTCGCACACTCCCCTTTACCGCCGGGAGTATGTGAAGCGCGTACGCATCCACACTTGCACTCGTCTAATTCGTTCTTTTCGCGTTTCGGCATTTGGCTTAGCTCCTCCATGCTACCGCCACAGACGCATACGCATTGTGGCGGTAGACTGTAGGGTTAAGCTACGTATCCCAAAGCCTTGAGCATGTAGCGTCTCAAAGCTTTCTCGACTCGCGTCCTATCGTTGAAGCTACGCGCCCCTTTCCGCTGCTCGTCGGTGGCCTCCTGATCCCACCACGACCCGACCCACCACCACATTGACTTGGAAGCGCCACTCGATTCCAGCGCATTGCGAAGGAGCGACGGGACGAAATAGCCTTCGTCCATATGCGCCTGCAAGTGTGTGCGGTCCTCCATCGCATCGCCTAGCGGTAGCCCTGTCTTGGATTCCTTCATGGTGCAAAACCAGCAGTCCGCACCACTCGGCGCAGGAACCTTGCCGGCTTCCAGCGCATCCATGTATCGCTTGGCGAATGCTGCTATCGCTTTGCGCTCCTTGCGCGTCTTCCCAGGGTCTTCACCAGCTCCGGTAATGGTCCCATCGGCCATCACGCGCATACCATCCTCGAATGCAACCGTCGACCCATTGCGTCCGGTCAACCATACCCCGCGATCCGAATAGATCCGCAGGGGCCCGAACTTGTTTAATCGGTCCTTCGTGGTCCACGTCTGCCAGTTGCCTGCGTAGTATTCGGTACTGCCATCGGGCCAGTATTTCAAGATGTCGGTATTGTGGAGACGCAAGGCTACATGGCCTTCGCGCCTCACCAGCCACGTATTGTTATCGACCTTGCGCCGCTCGATACATCGTCCGGTCAACTGCGCTATCGCTCTTTGGTAATCCATAGCTATCTAGTCCTCCACACTCCCGACAATTCTCCATGTCGGGAGACTGTAGGATTAGGCGCTAATCCGGGCGCTCCCAATCTTTCGGCAAGAATCCACCACCGTCCAACCATTCAACCAAAGCTTCTACATGGTTAAAGAAGTCTGTGCGGTCTGTGCCCGACATATCGTTGCCGAGCCGATACTTCACCAGTAACGTTCTAATTCGATTCAATGCAGTGTTAGGATCCATAGCTATCTAGTCCTCCGAGCCCGCAATGACTCTCCACATTGCGGGACCGCAAGATTAGCGCCCTAGTCTGCCCAGCATTCCCGATACATCCGCCGCAGACCCATTAGACCATCGTGCAACTCCTCCGCCAGTTGTGCCTCGATAATCCGCCGATAGTCCCTATCCGCGTCCACGATGCCGCCCAGGGATACCTGCTCGCCATCCAATTCCACTCTGACCCACAAAACTTCGTGCTCGTGGCTGCGGTAGTGGTCGCATCCAAACCAAGAGCGATATTGTGTCGAGCATTCCTTGATATGCTCGCAACGATCGCACCAGCTCAGATCAGCGTCATCCTCGTATTCCCATTGAAACTCCAGGTCATTATCCCGCGCCCATTGCTCGGCCCTGGCGAGCGCGATAGCGTCTATTGCTATTCTCCCGACAACCCCGCCAATGTTGGCGTGGAAGAATCGGAACGCTTGCTGCAAGTCTTTTGTCATGGTTTCTAGTCCTCCAACCTAGCAGCAACTCTCCATGCTGCTAGGGTGCAAAGCTAGAAATCCTCCAACCGAAACACCCGGTTCCTCCCTTCGTATTCCCGGAATATCTCTCCATCCTGGAATATCACCACGTCTTCACCCGAGCACGCTAGTCGGGAGAACGCAGACCTAAGCCTCGGTTTCGCTGTCCTCCCAGAAGTCCTCTTGCTCTGCCGCTTCCACGTCCGCTTCCTGGCATTCTGCCAGTGCCTTGTCGTATTCCGCTTTGGTCTCGAAAAGCCGACAGCTCACGAAACCTTGGTCAGACTCCCAAACCGCCACGCCAGCCGGACGGGACCGGACTGCATCCATGATGCAATCGTCGCAGTATCCATAAAGTTGTGCCGACTCCACATGCAGACTCTCGCCAAACCGTGGTGATTCAATCCAATCGGTCGTGGGCCCGTCTCCTCCTTCTCCTCCCGTGATATCGTCTCCTCCACCATCCATGACCATTTCCCACGCCAGGAACGTCTCCACGCCTTCCCCTTCGAACTTGCCGGGCCCGATATCGCAATTGCACATGACCTAATCCTCCGGTTTAAACGGGGTGAATTGTGGGAACACGCGAAGGGATACAAGGCCAACCAAGGTATTGCGCTAACCTTGCTTGGCCATTGCTCCCTACGTCTATTCCCTGGGCCCTGGGCCCCTACGCTTCTGCGCTGTAATGCTTGTGGCCACCTTGGTTATAGCAATAGTGGTCGTGCTCGTATTGCTCAAACCGACGCATGTAGTCAAGGCCAGTATGTGGACAATCCAATGGCGTGGCCAGGAACGCGGTTAATGCGTCAGCCAATGCTTCGCGCGCATCATCCATCATCCAAGACGCTCCACCGGGCATACGCTCTACCACTGAGGATAGAATCATCCGATCTGCTGCCCTGTATCCCGGCCGCATTGGCTGCACGTCTGCAAGGATGCGCTGTGCTTCCGCAATCGCCAATCGCTCTTGACTACGCGGAAACCGATGATCGATAGCAGCTCGAAACATCGCGTCTACGCGGGCTAACGGCGTGTCTGTGCGGCTCATGTAGGCTTTCATTGTCTAGTCCTCCAACCTATCGACCACACTCGGCGCATTGGTCGATAGGGTGCGGGATTAGACTGCGCTATGCGTCAAAACCAAACGCTGCCAACACGGCATCCGATGCTCCTGCTTCCCACGGGCCTCTAGCGTCTCTCGAAAGCCTCATCACACAGTCCACAAGTTGCCTGGAAATCATCGGATGAGACCCTGACCTTGATCCCACATGGACACTCCCAAAGCCTCAGCCGGGATCCCGGTCGCTTCCCTTCCGGGATCACCATTGCGCCATGCGGATAGGATCCTATCTCCTTCGCCATGGCGCTCAGCTCTGCCGCCAGGGTATCGCTCGCGGTGGTGGCGGTCCATGGCGCAACTAATCCAACCGCCTTCGCCGCAGCCACGAATGCGCCCTTGTGGCCAGCACCCGGAGTCCCCGCATGGATCAGCTCATGTAGCAGCACGTCCAGAATGCGCGGTCCATCGTCTAGGACTGGCGAGATAAAGATATTCGCGTGCTCGTCTGCCGCCGCTTCAACTGACCAGCATTCCCCGATACGCTTAGCTGCACCGCGTCCTCTGCTACCCTTCGGGAATCCGCAACTAACGCGCCATGGTGGCATGGTCAATCTGGCCATTCCCACGACGTACTTACTGATTAAACGGTTTCCCGCGTCAACTAACCAGCCTTCGCGTGTGTCATGGTGTGCCATTGTCTAGTCCTCCACACTACCAGCGCAGCCACATACGCAATGCGCTGGTAGGTCGCAGGATTAGCCCACGATTGAATCCTTCTGCTTTCCGTTCCATCCCCGTGAGATCCAAGAGCAGCCAGCATTTGGTGCGCCAAAATCGTCTAACGGTTCGGTCCAATCATAGACTCCGATGATTCGCCCTACGTAGTAAGGCGTCCCATCATCGTCTCCCATCGTGAAGAACTCCCCGCTCCCACATTGCAGCTCAGTCAGCCATTGCTCGGCCGCGTCGTGCGGTCCCACTACTCCTCTATCGGAGTCATAGCCTCCAGACTCCGCCAGTAAATCCCTATCGATGATCCAAGCGTATCGTGATTGCATCGCTCTATCCTCCAAGTGAAAACACAAGAAACCCAGCTAACGCGCCCACGTAGCACCATCGATACCACGCAGCACACAACGTCCACGATCATGCTGCGCCTTGCTCTTGTGGCCACGCTAACGGGTTTCCTGTGCTGTCCCCTTGTCCCTACCCTGGCCATAGCGTCTCAGCCGCTTACCAGAGCCGCAGAGTATTCCGTCTGCTGTCTGCCGTGGGAGTCTCCTTTCCGCGAGGCCATGGTCTAACTCTGCCCATGGTGCTAAGCCACCATCCAGCGCCTCCGGTCACTCTCTCCTCGACCCTAGCAGTCTGTCCGACCCTGCTGTATCGTTCGAGCGCCCTTGCGCCTTCCGGCCGCGTCTCCCACTGTCTCCCCACCACAACTAGGGCTTGCTTTTACTGCGTGCCTGTTAGGGTTCCCGTTGCCATGCTGTATCGTTATCCAGCCCTCCCGCGCTTTGGTCCTTCGTGTGATTGGAAGATAGGTCGTGGTCCATGCTTCCGCTATAGATAATTTCCCGATTAGAAAGATAGGGCAATCTCCAGAAACCGGCCCTCGGCCGCAACTGTTACCATTCGTAACGTTTGGCCCGCTGTAGCTCCCTGTTACGAAAGGTAACAACTGTCCTCGATCGATGGCAGAGCTAAGGTGGAGCGTTAGGTATGATACGAAAGGTAACAATTCCAATACCTTGGAGTGTTTGCCTGGCGTTTGGGTAGATCGGTAACACATGGCCAGCGGGTTGGGTAGGGAGATAGACCCGATTCCCGCCTCCATCCCCTGCAACCCGTTGCAGCGCATAGCCTTATGGTGATATCAGGCACTATTCCCGATAGTGGTATGACCAGAGGGCTAAATGGTTGCAACGTAAAGCCTTGTAGCGATATCGGGAGAAGTGCCCGATATGCACCCAATAGGGAGAAGTGCCCGAATTGTGCGATGGGGGTGGGATGGTGGGGGCTGTGGGTGTGGGTCAGGACCGATACATTTTTTATCCCAAAAATCTCCCTTCGACCCTCCTATCCCTATCCTGGACCACGGGATAGCAGAATTGATCGGGAATTCCTGGACTTGACGCGGGGCGGATAATGGGCGTAAGGGGAGGGCGCTGAAGATGGGGAAGACCGTCGATGAAATCAGGGCAGAATTAGAAGCGGAGGGGCGGCGCAACTTGCGGCAGCCGGCGGAGAGGATTGCGGATGCCCTCGAATCCCTGGCAAAGTCACCCCTCAACACGATGCCGACCAGCGAGAGGATCGCCAATGCCCTCGAATCCCTCGTCAAGATCGGGGAGGCCCTCGGGCAGATCGCGGAGGAGGCCCTGTGGAGGATCAAATCCCCAGGCGGATTCAGGGCGACCGCTACCGGGGAAGGCGCTGAGGCTGAGCTGGTAGAGCAGGACGATGCTGATCTTGCGAGGATGGAGCAGGAAGATGCGCGGAGGGAGCTGACGGGGAGGGAGCAATCCCTAGTGGACAACTACAATGAGGAGGATAGGTGAACCGAAGAGAGCTGATCACCACTGCCGCCGCCGCGCTGGCTGCCACCATATATAAGGATGGGGCGGTCCAGGCGGCCACTTCGACAGGCAAACCGCCTACAATCTACAAGTTGCGCTGGGTCTCCACGGCTCCCATCGCCTCGGAGGCTGCGCCGCCGAGCACCCGCTACTGGTGGCCCTCGGACCCTACGCTCAATGACATGTGGCTCGAAGCACTGAAGTCGGGAGGTCGGCAATGATCACCCGCTGGTATAGCGTCGAGGCCCGGATGGCAGTCCTCCTGTTCGCCATCATCTACGCGGCCATCGCCCATCTGGTCGACCTCTGGAAGTGGTGGCGCTGGGAGGGATGGTCGGGGTGGCCGCGATGACCGCGGAAATCGTCGCGGATCCGCGGGTGAGGATCCTCATCGGCTGCCTGGCCTGGATCGGAGTGGTCCGATTGGCAGTCTGGGCGGCCGACAAGTGGGATTCCTGGGGATAATTGCGGTAAAACAGGCGAAATTCGCGGATTTCGGAGGAAAAGTGCCAAAAAGGCCGGATCCAGACATTGCCGAGGAGCAAATCGAGGAGCTGCGGCGCCGAAAACACGAAAATTCGGGAGGCTACCTCAAATATCTAGATATTGTCGAGGTTTTTGGGCCAGGATTCCCGATTTCCCTCGTTTTGGCCCGAAAACTCCTCCCGCCCGACCTCCACATGGAACTTCTGCAATGTGTTGCGAACCAGGAGCTGTTTTTCGACCGAATTGAGGATCTACTCGCGGATTTCCTCGATACGGTAGCGGCCAGTTTGCCCAAGAATGGCGGGGGGCCCAAAACCGTATGATGCGCCGGATATTCTTGCAATGGGCCGGTGCCGCCGCGGTTGCAGCGGTGGTGCAACTGAAGCAGTTCTCCCCCATGGAGATCCCCTTCGCAGGCGGGGTCGAATTGGAGCCCCAGCCTACCGAGGTCTACGAGGAGCGGGTCTCCACTGTCCTGATGGCCCTGGACCAGTGGAACCAGAAGAGGGTGGCGGTGCAAGGGGCCTGCGGCATCGACTACGAGAGCCCATACCATTCCAATCTTCCGGGACTCGCGGCTACAGGACTCCAAGTCTGCGGTCGGGGGACCATCGGCTGCTCCGTCGTCCACCCTGCCTACCACGATGATTTCTACTCCACCGAGCAGTGGGATGAGACTCGGCAGAGGTGGGTGCTGGATTTGAAGCTGCGGGATGGAGAGAAGCGGGAAGTAGTGGATTCGGCGGAGGATCTGGCGAAGAGACTGGATAGGAGGTCAGCGTGGAAGACGCCGGCTTCGCGGAGGGGGTTCTTCGGGAGGGCATTCGCCCAAGGCGATCAATTCGACGGTGAGGGGGGGCTTTAGGTTATGGAGCGTAGGGGATTCATCGGCAAGGTCTTGGGCGGGGTGGCAGCCGCGGTGGGGATCGGGAGGGTGGCCGCCGAGGAGAGTTCCCAGGAGAAGGCTGCCACAACTGTTGGGGTGGACCTGGCGAGGGAGCCTGACAGGCCGGTAATGGTCGTGCCGTTGGGGATGCGATGCCACCAGGCTGATGGCCGCGAATATCGCTATGTCCGCCGTAGCCCCCACGACCATGGGACCCTCTGGGCGGGGAACGTGGTCTATTGGGATTGGGAGGAGGACGCTACTGGTGGGAACTACGTAGTCACTGGCTATCGGCAGCGTGCCTTGAACTACGCCGAGAATCAGGTGGCCGGGTTTACTACCGCCAAGAGCGAACCTGGCGACTACATCTGGATCCAGATTCAAGGGCCGATGAGGTTGCAGACTACCATTCTCGTGGATAAGATCACCTTCAAGGGAGCGCCGCTCGAATGCGATAAGTACACGCCGCAGCGGCCAATGTCCTACACAGATGTGCGGAAGGCTTTGTTGGAGAAGGTGATTAATCATGAGCCCATCTCCCAGCCAGAGCTTCCAGCATTGACCAGCGAGATCCTCTGGAACCTCTACTCCAAGTAGGCCCTAATGGCTAAACCCCCCATCGACAAACCGATCTCCCTCGCCCATCGCAACCAGAGAGTCGAGGAGGCGCTGACCTCCTTGGAGCGCGCCCTCGGTGGCCGCCATTCCCTGATCGCCTCCCTCCTCCAGGCCAACCTCGGGGACTCCGAGAACACCTTCATGGAATTGCTCGCAGACCCACGCAATGACACCGCCAACCTGGCCAAGATCGCAGGGCTCGCGGGGCTCTCGGTCGGGAGGGTGCTACAAATCTTCAAGGAGGCGAAAGGAGCCGAGGCATATGTCCGCTCAATCAATAGGATCTATGATCGGCTGCCCGACATTGCTGGAGATATTGCCGACAGGTCAGTACCAACCACTACCCGATGCGCTCTTTGCCGAGGAACTGGAGTCGTGGATTCTACTACGGGAGCAGCCCAGGTACCTGGAGCCGACCCGGCCAATCTGGTGGCTTGTTGGCCATGTGAAGGGTTAGGCAAAGTGGTAGTGCATCCTGATCTGGAGCGTCAGAAGATCGCCCTCCAGATCGGGGGGGTGCTGAAGAAGGATGGCACCGTGATCATGGGGAACGTGGATGCCCGGTCGGTGGTCAACAACGCCTTCATCCGGTCGACCCCCGATTGGCGCACTGCCACCGACAGGCTGCTCTTTCCCGGCAAGAGCCGAGAAGTGGTGAAGGTGGTGGAGGAAGCGGAGATCGTGGAGAAAGGGGCAGATGAACCCTAAAGAGCCGACAATCACCTACGCCGAGCTGGAGGCTGCTTACGAGTCTTGCATCGCAGCAGAGAAGAAGCCTGATATGTGGATCAAGGATGGCTACATCTACGCCCGCGGATCGTACGGTAGAATTGTCAAGGTACCCGCTTGCCCGTGCCCAACATGCCAGGCGATGCGCGACAAATGAACCCTGAGCTGCGGGTCTGCGATGTCTGCACCCTCGTCTTCCAGGACGCCCGGCTCAAACTCTGCAAATACTGCGGTCTCTGCGGAGCCTGGATGTGCGATAGGTGTCGGGGGAACTGGATGGCCAGGACCATGGCGGCCACCAAGAAAGCCTTCGCGCGATAATGTTCCACAAGACCGTGATCGCGGCGAACCTGGCAAAGCTGGAAGCCGCCTTCCACTTTGAAACCCGCCCCTACTCCATCGAAGAAGTGGAGGAATTCACCCGCGGCCTCCAAGGCGCCGTCGACAAGAAGGGCAATCCCCTCCGCCCCCTGCTCCCCGATGAGGAAATCTTCATCAAGAATGAGCTGATCCTCACCAAGATTGACTACGAATATTGGGCAGAACGCTATAGCACTATCAACGTCGCAGGGCGTGGCTCTGGTAGAATAGTCCCCTTCTTGGACTCCCAGAGGTTCCTCCTCAACCGCATAGGGCAAGTGGAGCTAGACATCCATGAAGGGCGCAGGCATGACGGGATCCTCCTCAACGTCCTGAAGGCCGCGCGCCAAGTCGGCGTCTCCACGATCTCCGAATCCATCGCCGCCCATAAGTTCTCCACCCAGGATTCCCTCTTCGGCCTCATCGCTGCCGGCGTCCCTGATGACTCCGCCTATCTCTTCGGGATGCTGGAGCTATCCCTCTCCAGCCTCCCCTGGTTCCTCCGCCCTGGCGAGAAGGGCCACGTCAAGAATGCGGAGATCGAGTTCGACGGTGGCAGCCATGTGTGGGTGGGGGCCGGGAAGTCCATGAAAGGAGTTGCCGGGGCCAGGGGGAATCTCGCGCGGGGTAAGACGCTCGCCTTCGTCCACTTGACTGAGCTATCGACCTGGGAGGTCCCTGATCAGATTGACTCGGGGCTTTTGCCCACTATGCACCGTCAGGCAGGTCTATTCTCGATTTTCGAGTCAACTGCGAAAGGTCGTGACAATTGGTGGCACCGCCACTGGAGGAAGTGCTCCGGTGGAAAAGACCGATTCACCAACGTCTTTATACCATGGTACGCAGAGCCCAGATACTCCCTCCCCGCACCTGTCGATTGGACTCCGGCCCCCTCTACGGTCGCTCATGGCAACCGCTGCGAAGAGACCTCCCCGCGGTGGTTCGGGAGGATCTTCAGATTGACCAGGGACCAGCTCTACTGGTATGAGTCGACCAGGAGCTACTACGAGAGCCCGGAGAAGGATGACCTTCGCAGCTTCCTCGAAGAATTCGGAGCCGCCGATGACGATGAGTGCTTCCAGCTCAGCGGGAAGGGGATCTTCAAGCCGAAGTTGATCCAGGAGATGGTGGATAGGGCCAGGCCACTGGCGGCGATGGTGGAAGTGAAGCCGATGAAGGAGATCCTATGACCGCTCCGAGTCTGAAGATCCCCAAGGGCTTCGGTTTCAGCCTGGTTCCCAAGGAGGACTGGTTTCATGAGTCGAGACTCTCAGGAGAAGATGAATTTGCCCCCCTCATGGATAGATTGCTCATCTGGCAGCCAAGGTTGCCAGGTTACTCATATGTGGTCAGCGTCGATGTTTCAGGAGGGGTTGGAGCCGACCGTTCCATTATCGATGTTACCCGCGTGGCCACCGTCGTGGAGCCTGATGAGCAGGTTGCCCAATTTGCCACCCGTGAAGTAGACGCCGTCACTCTAGCCTCCTACATCGACCCCATCGGCCGCTACTACCATGACGATGATGGCCAGGAGGCCCTCGCCGCGATAGAGATCAATGGCTCCGGGATAGCGACCCAAGGGGAGCTGCAAAGACACTTTGGATATGCGAATTTCTACATCATGCAGTACGAAAACTCCGCGGATCCCCGGCGGAGGTACACGAGGTCACTAGGGTGGATAACCAATCAGCGTACCCGGCCGCAGATGCTCAGCAGGTACTTCAAGGCTGTTACTACTGTGGATCCCCGGACTGGCTTACCAGACTACATCATCAATTCGCCTATAACGATTGCGGAACTACGCAATTTCCAAGCTCCTCCGGGGATGTCTCTGGCGTATGCGGAAGCAGCGAGTGGGAACGACGATGCAGTTATGGCTGGTGCAATTGCCGCTTACGTCTGCTGGACATTCCATGCGGACTCTGCTGAGCCCCTGAATGAGCAGCGCCACCGCATAGCCGAGGAGAAGGCCCGCCAGGCAGAGCTGGCGGAGAGGATGGAGACGCGCCGGGACTACCAAAATACCGATATTTCCGTAGCAGAGATGCAGGATCCCGATTATAACGAGGAGGAGGGATATTTTAGTGGTGATCAAGAAGGATAGGACAGTAGAAGATGATCCATTCTTCATTGCAGATCCAGAGACATTGCACATGTCTGGTTGCTCCGGTGGGCATGATCCTACAGTAATTGCATGTCTCTCCTGGACCACCCACTCCCAGACAGTGCCGGGCGTGGCGCCGGGACTGGTCCCAGTCTCACCGCGGATGCCCCCTGGTGCCCAACCGATGCCAATCCTGGTCGGGGACACGGTCATCTTCAAGATCCATGACGATCCTCCAGTTTACCGCCCTCTCCTCGTTATCCATGTCGTTAGCCCAACCGAGGTCGATGGCGAACTTTTCCTCAGTTACGCCGTGGACTGGGCCTACGATTGGCCGAAGCAGAATCTCTTCGTCCAGCTCAACGAGACTAATCGCATCCGCCAGATTGGCTCCGCAATGTTCGGAGAGGAGGTCGGCCAATGGCGCCCCCGATGATCGAAATCCCGCCCGATCTCCTGCAAATGTGGGATGAGAGCGGCTTCTCGGTCTACGGCCTGATCGACCTCCTGGGCGGGGAGGAAGGTTTCTATGAGGCCCTCTTCTCCGGCCAGATCCCCGAACCCTGGGCCCTCAAGGCCCGCAATTCCCTGACGCCGAACGAGACGATCCTGGCCAGACTTGCCAGGGTGGAGGCCAAGCTGGATATCCTATTGGAGGCCCTTCGATGAAGTTACAGTTGCAGGTTTCCGAGCAGACCTGGGAAGCCTACTGCGACCACGCTGACCGTATCCATGGGCTCACCAATCAAACTGTCTCCCCCGAGTCCCTGATGGCTGACCAGCTCCAGAGGTTCGCCCACGTCATCCCATCCGACCGCATCGTTGTCCTGGAACCCGCCTCTCGCGCCCGTCTGGAGGAGATCCTGCAAGGTGGCGGCCTGGCCGACGCCAAGGATCTGGTGGCGAAGGTCCAGAACCTCGCCTCCCTGGAGATTGGGAAAGTCGTCGTGGATTTCAGTCCCGCGCAATGGGAGGAGCTTCGCAATCTCGCCAGGCGCAACGCCAAGACGGTGCAGGACGTGGCGGAGGCTACCGTCAGGGGGATGGAATCGATCTTCTTCAATCATCTATCGGGAGGGAATGGGAATGGCTAGTCTGGAAGCGCGCTACAGGGAAGTGCTGACCGATGTTTGCTTATCTTACCAACCAGATCCCAAACGAAACTGGTACGGTTTCCAGTTGTGGCAGATGTGGGTAGATATGCATTGGCTCGGACTGAGGACAAAGTGAGCAACCCCTGGGTCTGCGACACCTGTGGTGTCTCCATGCAAATTGGCGACTGGCCCCTCTGCCCCCATGGCAAAGGCGCTCCCCGCGTCGACCTCCTCGACACTCCATTTGAGGTCCAACACGAAGGCGTCACCTACACCGTCTCCACCCTCTCCGACATCCGCAAGATAGAGCGGGATTCGGAGCGCAAGGCTGCCAACGGAGAAGGCCAGCAAATTTCCTGGCGGGACCTCTCCCAGGATCGCTCCAACCGCGACCGCAATAGCCTCGGAGAAAACCCTCGACAGTCATCGCCAAGGGAGCTAATGTATGACAGTCAGGGGCGCAGGCGGATCAATCCCAAGGCCATCCGCGAAGGAGACCGCTAGTTGGACATCCTAGACTGGTGCGATTGGTACTGCTGGTTGTGGGAGCGCCACCTGGCACAGCTCTGTCCCTGTTCCTGGACATCCGCTCAACGCTGCCCCTGGCAGAGGTAATCAATGGCCACCGAAGAGAAGCTCCTCGACGGCACCATCGGGCCCGCCGCCGAGGGGTTCTTCGCTCCCCAGGACCCCAGGATCCTCGGTTGGATCAAGGAAGCCGGCGAGGAGGGCGAGCGCATCAACGCCTCCGATCCCTCCTTCGACGGTGTCGACAAGAATCAGGCTTTCGTCCTGGGCGAGCAGCAGCGCGGGGGACTCCCGTCCTATGTCCCCGATCTCGTCTTCAACCGGGTGAAGAAGGCCATTCGCACCCACAAGTCGGCGCTGACCGACATCCGCCCCCTCTTCTCCTACAAGTCCAAGTCTCCGAAGAATAAGCGCGCTCTGGATCTCCTCAACGACCTGATCGTCGCCTGGTGGACGAATTCCTTCGCGGACATCGCCCTCTCCGACGCCATTGCCTACGCCACCACCGCCGGCTGCGGCGATGTCATTGTCGAGTACGATCCCAATTTCCTCGACGGCGACAACCATCTGGTCCCCAGGGACTCCCGCGACACGCTCCCCATCCGCCCCTCCCGCGATAGATCCATCCAGACCTGGGAGGGAGTCATCATCCGCGAGGCTCATTCGGTCAACGCCCTCCGCGGCATGTATCCCGAGTACCGCGCTCTCCTCATTCCTTCAGCGTCTGGCAAGAAGGTCTACACCAAGTTCCGCACCAACAAGGGCGCCGAGGGCCCCACGTCCACCCTCGACGGCCTCAAGTCCCCATCCCGCTCCACCTTCACTGGCCTCTCCGACATCATCCTGGACCGCTGCTACATCAATGACCGCTCCATAAATGAGAATCCACATCCGGTCCTGGTCGGGAAGCCAGGGACCAACTGGTCCTACGTCGTCCCCCCGATGCAGCCGCTCTATCCGCGCAAACGCCTCATTTTGGCCACCGACAACGTGATCCTCTACGACGGTCCCAACCCCGATTGGCACGGCATGTACCCCGTCTCCAGGTTGAAGCTCGACCCCTGGCCCTGGGTCTTCCTCGGTCTCGGCCTCACCCACGACCTCCGCCCGGTCCAGCGCGCCATCAACGACACCTTCAACAGCTTCCTCCTCAACTTCCAGCAGCACGCGCAGCCGGGGGCCATTTTCGACGCCAACTCCGCTCCCCAGTCGGTCGTCAACCGTTTCGACCAGCGCAAGCCCAATTTCAAGCTCCGCCTCAAGGCTGGAATGGGCGACGCCTACAAGGCCAACATCCCCCCCGAGCTGCCGGCCTGGGCCATGGGATTCCTCCAGACCCTCCTGGGCCAGTTCGATGACCTCGCAGAGACCGCCAATCTAGCGCAAATGATGCAGCTCCGCCAGATGCCGGGGGCCGATACCATCGAAAGGTACTACGAAGCCTTGACCCCTGGGATCCGTGAAGAGACCAGGATGTTGCAGATGTTCCTCCGCGAAGTCGGGGAGATGATCAAGACCAACATCTTCCAGTATTACTCCCGGTCTCGCAGGATCATGCTCCTGGGCGACGCTGGCGTCTCCCTGGATGACTTCGACTACGATCCCGACACCCTGGTCCCCGCCATGCACCCACAGGACCCCGACTACACTCCCGAGCTGGACTTCAACAAGCCTCGGGATCAGAGGGCCCAGTATTTCCAGAAGCAATTCTCCTTCTACGTCTCCCCTGATTCAGTGGTCGCTCTCCACTCTCAGGACAGGAAGATGATGAACCTCCAACTGTCCCGCATGGGGTATATGGATTATTGGACCCTCATGGAGACG
>Ga0105247_10000617_pt1 | contig 28607 bp, 21 predicted proteins | sample KBSS24metaG_FD_81519 | JGI IMG/M metagenome (GOLD analysis project Ga0105247, IMG submission 81519) | Switchgrass rhizosphere microbial communities from Kellogg Biological Station, Michigan, USA - KBS S2-4 metaG | ecosystem: Host-associated > Plants > Roots > Rhizosphere > Soil | place...
AGGCGCTGATCGTACGTGTATTTCGCGACACCCGTTGCTTTGAGTGGACCATCAACACGCGTGATGCGTTGATTAAGCAGCTTGTGTTTGTCGTTTGGTCCCCAGCCTGGACCGGCATCCGCGTCGACTTCGATCTCGACCATCTGCTCGACGCCGTTGACGACGCGCGGCACGCGAATTTTCTTTTTCGGTTTAGGAGAAGGAGATGGTTGTGGTTGCTGTTGTTGCATTGTTAAGCCTGAGATCCTTTCGCGGCCGCGAGTGCAGCTTCAAAAACACGCGGGTAGGTTCCGCAGCGGCAGAAGTTGCCCTTACACGCTTCCCGCACTTCTGCCAGCGACGGGTTCGGGTTCTTCTTCAGATACGCGGAGATCGTAGTGACGAAGCCGGGCGTGCAGAAGCCACACATCAGCGCGTCGTTCTCGACGAATGCTGCCTGCACGGCGTTGGGATTTTCCGGCGTGCCCAAGCCCTCGACGGTCGTGATCTTCTTGTTGGTTGCATCGACAGCAAGAACAAGACATGAGTAAACAGGCTTGTCGTCGAGCAGGACGGTGCACGCGCCACACGTTCCGACGTCGCAAACGAGTTTTGGACCAGTGACGGCGGGATCGAGATGATTGCGGAGCGTGTTGAGCAGGGTCGTGCGCGGCTCAACCTGCGCTTCACGCTTCTGTCCGTTCACGTCGAGAACCACTTTCACTGTTCCCGAAAGCGATTCCGGAGTGGCAGTGGTTTCTGCGGCCTCCGCTTCGACCCACAAATGGTCGGCGATAGCAGCGCCCGCGCCAACAATACCGACGCCTGTCAGAAACTTGCGCCTGCCTGGATCGTGGTCATCACGATTATCACGAGACTTGGTCATTGCTTCTCTCCCGCGGTTGTGTTATTGGTCAAACCATTTCGAGAAACGATTTGGACTGTAATCGGTCCGCATAAATTAGCACAGGATTTACAGGATTTGCAGGATTTACAAGATTCGATCATGTAAATCATGTCATCCTGTCTAACAAACGAGGACAACCAATGAAGCTCATTGCTGTAATCGCGTTGTTGTTACTGATTCCACTTTCGGCTATCGCACAATCAAAAACAGATTGGTCTGTAGCGATGGTCGAATCAACCATGAAGCGTTATCCCACCGCAAAAGATCTCGGCTCGTGGGGCTACGCTAAATCGCTTTATCTCTACGGCCAGTATCTCGTCTACAAACGCACGCGCGATCCTCGTTATCTCAAATACATCAAGGATTGGGTCGATATGCACGTGGACGATCAGGGCGTCGTCCGCAGCGCGAATGCACAGGGCGAAGTGCGCGAGATCACGTTCGACAACCTCGATAGCATGTTGCCAGGCAATCTCCTTTTGCTGCTCTACCAGGAGACCAAAGAACCGAAATATAAACTCGCCGCCGATCGCATTCGCAAGCGCTTCGACACTTACCCGCGCACGAAAGACAACGGGTTCTGGCACGCAACGGGTAAGAGTCGCGAGTATCAGTTATGGGGCGATGGTGTGTTCATGTCGATGCCGTTTCTGGTGCGCTACGGAAGCATGTTTGGCGACAGCAAGTATGCGAATGACGAGGCCGTTCTTCAGTTACTGACCTACTGGCTCCATCTGAACGATCCCGTCACCGGCCTGATGTTTCACGCTTACGACGAGAGCGGGCAATCCGCGTGGGCTGACAAAGAAACGAAGCATTCCGCGGAGAAGTGGTGCCGTGCGATGGGCTGGTTTGGCATGACGCTCATCGAGGTGCTCGAGCTTCTGCCGCGCGATCATCCAATGCGGCCGTTGTTGACTGGCCATCTCATGCTGCTGGTGAAAGCGTGGGCGCGTTATCAGGATGAAAAAACCGGGCTCTGGTATCAGATCGTCGATAAGGGCAACGATCCGAATAACTGGCTCGAGACGTCGAGCTCCAGCATGTACACGTACGTGACTGCGATGGCTGTCGATCGGGGCTATGTTGAGAAGAAGTATGCGAGTGGCGTCAATCGAGGATACGCCGGCGTGCTCACGAAGATCTCGCTCGACAAAGACGGCCAAACAAATCTCACCGACATCTGCGAGGGCACGAATGTCTCAGACCTCGCTTACTACTTCGCGCGCAAGCGCAACACGAACGACTTCCACGGCCTCGGCGCGTTTCTGATCATGAATGAAAAGTTCATGAATACGACGCTCAAAGGCAGCAGCAAATCCCTCTTTCAGCCACAAAAAAGCACAAAGAGCACCTGACATTCGACGAGCGGGGGCAAGCCCCTCTTCCTGACTTGTTCATTCCTTTAAGCGCCTAAAATAGAACAAGTCAGGAAGAGGGGCTTGCCCCCGCTCGTCGAACTTTTCTCTGAAAAATACTTGACCCTGAATTGGATTGGTATTATAAGTTCCGCGCTCGACTCAAAATTGTTATGACCAATTCGACGGCTCCGAAGTTGAAAGTTGTTCAGCCGGTGCGTTCTGCGCCGACGACGGAACAGGTCGTGGCGCGCGTCTATGAGCTGATCAAGCGCCATGATTTGCAGCCTGGAGAGCGCCTGCCGCCCGAGCGTGAGTTGTCAAAACAATTGGGAATCAGCCGTCCGGCGTTGCGCGCGGGCTTGAGCTCTCTGATCTCGATGGGCGTGCTCCAGTCGCGACAGGGCGCAGGTACTTTCATCTGCGATGGTCCTCCAGCTCTCGACAGTGAACCCCTGCGCCTGCTCGCACAGCTTCACGGCTTCAGCTACGAGCACATGTTTGAAACGCGCTCAGTGCTGGAAGTCGGCGCCGCCGGACTCGCCGCGGAACGAGCCACCGGGGAGCAACTGGCGACGATGTCGGAACAGATTGCCGACATGTTCGCAGCGTTGAAGGATCCGCAGCAGTTTCTCGTGCACGACGTCGCCTTCCATCGCGCAGTTGCCGCCGCGTCAAACAATCCAACGCTCGCGACACTCGTCGAAATGGTCTCGGCCATCCTTTACGAGCGGCGCCGCGAGACGATCGAGCGGGCACACGATTTCAACGAAGCACTCGAGCTCCATCGAAAAATCTATCGCGCCATCCGCACATGCAACCCGGAGGAAGCGCGTGAGGCGATGCGCGAGCACATTGTCAGAGCCCAAAAAGCCTTTGCGCTCGAGGAAGCGCAGCAACAGAACAAGCCATAACCGGAAACCAGTTCGCAATTTTTGATTTGGGTAGTCCCCTCGTCTTTTTATCCAAATTGTCCTAACTAGGGACAAAAGATTTACCAATTCGAAGGAGGAGTCCCATGTTCAGTTTTCTGCGTTGTAAAGCAGCTATCCTGGCGGTCGTCATCGTCGCGTTGCTCCCAATAATCGCAATCGCGCAAACGATTACCGGCTCCATCTCAGGCGCAGTCATGGACCAGACGGGCGGAATGATTCCCGGCGCCACCGTCACGCTAACCAGCGAGAAGACCGGACAAGCACGCGGCTCCACTACTGACAGTGAGGGCCGCTTTAATTTTGCTGCACTCCAGCCGGGCGCCTACGCTTTGAAAATTGAACGCACGGGTTTTCAAACACTCGAACAGCGCGGGGTGATCCTCAGCGCTAACGAAAACCTCGCGCTCGGCGATCTCAAACTCCAGCCCGGACAGGTAAGTGAAACTGTCAGCGTGATGAGCGAGGGCACGATCGTCGAACGTGAAAGCAGCGACTTGACCGCGCGTCTCACCGCCGATCAGATCAACCTGATTTCCACCAAAGGCCGCGACGTTACTTCGCTCCTGCGCCTTCTCCCGGGTACTTCAAACAACGACGACATCGAAGGCGCGGGCGATGGCTTCGGCACCGACCTGCCAAATATCTCGGGCCAGCGTGGTCGCTCGACCGTGCCAACGATCGACGGCTTGTTCGCGGGCGAGCCCAGCGGCTCAAACAAGCTGAGCATGACGATCAACCAGGACGCCGTCGCGGAAGTGAAAGTGCTGCGCAACAATTACGGCGCTGAATACGGTAACAACGGCGGCGCGATCATCAACATCGTTTCCAAAGGCGGCGGCAAAGACTTCGCGGGATCGGTTTACTACTTCCTGCGCAACGAGTCGCTCAACGCCACGCCGTTTTTCAACAACAAAGCCGGTTTGAAGAAACCGCTCTATCGTCACCTTTATCCGGGCGGCAACGTCGGTGGTCCAATGTGGCTGCCGAAGTTCGGTGAAGGCGGCAACTTTTGGCTCAAAGACAAAGCATTCTTCTTCTTCGCCTACGAGAAGCCGCACCAGATCACGCCTCAGGACCCGCGCTTCGTGACGATGCCGACGGCGCTCGAGCGCAACGGCGACTTCTCACAGTCGATCAACTCTTCGAACCAGAAAGTGTTTGTTAAGGATCCACTGCTGCCGGGCAATTGCTCTGCGACCGACTCGAGCGGCTGCTTTCGCGATCCAACGCGCGCCACGGCGTCGAACCCGCTCGGCCTGAATATCATTCCGCAGTCGCGCTTCAACGCGAGTGGTTTTGCGTTGCTCAACTATTTTCCGCTACCCAATACCCTCGGTGGCTCGGGTGGCTCGGCTTTCAATTACGTTTCGCAAAGTCCACAGGATGTTCCCAAGCGGAGCCAGGTGCTTCGCTTCGACATCAAGCCGTCAAACAACGACACGATCTACTGGAAGTATCAATGGTGGACGTCTGACAATCTCGGCACCGGCACGTCCGGCTGGCCCGGCAATGACAACAATCGTTGGGGAATCAATTCACACTATCTTTACAAAGACGACGGCTGGTCCGGTAACTGGGTGCGAGTCATCAACGCCAGCTTCGTCAACGAATTCAACTTCGGCATGCGCCACGATTCCGAAGGTTTTGTTCCCGGCGACGGTGAGGTCGAGCGCGTGCAGCGAGGTGCCTTGAACTACACCGCGCCGCAACTCTTCCCACAAAACAATCACCTCGGCACGATTCCCAGAGTCACAAACTGGGGCGGTGTTCGTGGTCCAACTAACGGCGTGGCCAATATCAACTGGCTCGATCGCTGGGGTGAGACCGGAAACGATTACATCAAACCGTCGTTCGCGGATAACCTCTCGATCACACACGGCGATCATGCACTCAAGTTTGGTATGTACTTCGAGCGACTGCTCAACGGCGAAGCGCCCGGTGGACAATGGTCAGGCGTGTTCAACTTTGCCGGCAACGACAGTAACTACACAGCCGCGCTCGGCAACACCAGTTACGCTTACGCGAATGCCCTGATCGGCAACTTCAGAAACTACCAGGAATCAACCGCGCGCCCGTTTACAAACCTTCGTTTGACGCAGGTGCAGTGGTACGCGGCGGATCAGTGGAAGATCCACAGGCGTCTCACGCTCAACTATGGCCTGCGTTTTGGTTATCACTCGCCGTTCGAGCAGATCGACGGGCAGGGTTCCAACTTTGTTCCTGATTTATTCAACCGCGCGCGTGCGGTTGCGTTGTATGAGAGCGCGTGCGCCGTGTCGTTTACTCCGCCGGCGACTTGTCCGGCGGCGCAACGGCGAGCGCGCAACCCGATCACGGGTGAGCTGATCCCTCTGGTTGGCGCGAACGCCGGTCTCGTCGGCGCGATCGTGCCGAACAGCGGCGACGCCAACAACGGTCTCGCTCTCGGCATCGATCCAAACACGACTCCCGGCTACCGGCACACGAAGTCGATCGACTACGAGCCGCGCTTTGGTGTGGCGTGGGATGTTTTTGGCTCGGGTAAATCGGTGATTCGTTTTCAGGGCGGCGTTTATCACGCGCCGCGTGTCGGCGGTGGTACAACCGGCGGCAACCTCGTCAACAATCAACCCGCGAATCGGACGTTCAGCATCGACTTCGGCAACATCAACAATCTCGCTGCGCTGACAGGGACCGCATTGACCAGACCGTCAGCGCTGAACGCGGTGGAACAGGAATCACACACGCCGTCGATCTACAACTTCACGTTTGGGATTCAGCAGGACATCGGCTTCCAGACGGTGATGGAAGTCAGTTACGTCGGATCGTTTGCTCGTCACCTGGGCCAACGCATCAACATCAACGGCGTGCCTGATGGCGCCAGGCTGGGCACGAACAACATCGACCCGGTAACCGGCCAGCGCATCGGCAACGACTTCCTGCGTCCGTATCGCGGTTATGCAGACATCAACATGGTGGTGTGGGGCGGCACTTCAAACTACAACTCGCTACAGGCGCAGATCACGCGCCGCTACACGAAGGGTTTCCAGTACGGTTTGGCTTACACTTACTCGAAGTCGTTTGATTATGCGAACGATGATTCGTCGGACGTGTTCTTCAATCGTCCTTACAAGCAGTTTAACTATGCGCCGTCAGACTTTGATCAAACGCACATCCTGACGGTCAACTACATCTACGACATTCCGAATCTGAGCCGTAAGTTCAACAACGGATTCGTGAAAGCGATCTTCGATCAATGGCAGCTTACCGGCACCACTTCTTATGCGAGCGGCAAGCCGAAGAACGTCACGGTGACTTACAATGGTGGCGTCACGGACATCACCGGCGGCCAGGACAACGCGCGACCGAATACGATCTGCGATCCGATGCGCAACATCAGTGGTTCTGATCCCACGGGCACGCCGTACGTCGTGAACGTCACGTGTTTTGCGAGGCCGACGCGGCTCGGCGACATCGGCAACACGCCGCGAAATTCGTTGCGCATGCCGTCGACGTTCAATAACGATATGGCGTTGTTCAAGAACATTCCGATGGGTGAGAGTCGTGTGCTGCAACTGCGTTGGGAGGTTTACAACGTTTTCAATCACACAAACTTTAAAGACATCGATGCGGGGGTGGTCTTTGACGCGGCCGGCAATCAGACCAACACACGCTTCGGCGCTCCCATCTCAGCCCGCTCGCCCCGTGTGATGCAGGCGGCGATCAAGTTCAGTTTTTAGCCACAAAGAGGCACAAAGAGCACATAATTCAAACCCTTGAACATGACATCATTTCTTTTGTGCTTTTTGTGCCTTTTCGTGGCCCAAACTTCCGGGCCCACAAAGCTCGAACGTGACGCGCAAAAGGCGCTGAGCGCTGGTCCATTTTCAGTCGTCAGCAAACAAGTCACACCGCCAAATGGCGACAAGCATGACTACATGAGCCAGGCGCCTTACTTCTGGCCCGATCCGAAGAGCGCGAACGGTCTTCCTTACATTCGTCGCGACGGCGAGCGCAATCCCGAGATCGAGAAGATCACTGATCATCGCGTAATGGACCAGATGGAGGCGGCGGTGGAAACGCTCGCGCTCGCCTATCAGGCCAAACGAGATGAGGCGTATGCAGCCAAAGCGGCACAACTACTGCGCGTGTTCTTTCTCAATCCGGAAACGCGCATGAATCCGAACTTGCAGTTTGCCCAGGGGATTCCCGGCATCAACACGGGACGTGGCATCGGTCTGATCGAGACACGCGGATTGACGCGGGTTGTTGAGGCGATCGGATTGTTACGAGGGTCGAAATCCTGGACCACTTCAGATCAGAAAGGAATGGAAGAGTGGTTTGCAAAATTTTTGCAATGGATGCTGGAGAGCAAGAATGGTCGTGACGAGGCGGCTGCGAAGAACAATCACGGCACGTTTTACGATGTGCAGGTAGTGTCGTTTGCGTTGTTTCTCGACAAGCGTGATTTGGCGAAGTCAGTTTTGGAAGCGGCGAAAACAAAGCGTATCGCAGCGCAGGTCGAGCCCGATGGCCGTCAGCCGCTCGAGCTGGAGCGGACGAAATCGTGGAGTTACAGCGTCATGAATCTGGATGGATTAATGCTGCTGGCCGAACTGGGTGGTCGCGTAGGCGTCGATCTCTGGAATTACCAGACACGAGACGGCCGCAGTATCCGTCGCGCTCTCAACTTCCTTGCGCCGTTCGCATCAGGCGAAAAGAAGTGGACTTATCAACAACTTGGCGACTGGCCACCCGAGCTGCTCTCCCCACTTATCCGTCGTGCCTCGTCGCACTACAGCCATTGATCACATGAAATTTCTTTTGTGCTTTTTGTGCCTTTTTGTGGCCCAAACAGCTTTGGGCCAAACGTGGCCGGCGCGTGTCCGTGACGGCGCAAACAAAGATCTGATGGTGATGACGCTCGGCTACGTCGCGACACCGATCGCCGACGGCACATTCGATCCCTCACGGGATGAGCTGCGCTTAAAAGACGGCACAGTCCTCAAAAAATATTTTCGCGACACACTCAAAATCAAATACTTCCAACCGATCGATAAAACACGCTTCCCGTTGCCGCCTTCGGGTTGGTGTTCCTGGTACTTCTTCTACCAGGAGATCAACGAAGACGAGATCAAGCTAAATGCAAAATGGATTGCCGAGAACCTCAAAGACTTCGGCGTGCAATACGTCCAGATCGACGACGGCTGGCAGGGTACGGGTCACGGCCTCGGTGAAAATCGCGATTGGACCACCATCAACAAACGTTTCCCGAGCGGCATGGACGGCCTCGCCGCATACATCAAATCTCTTGGCTTGAAGCCCGGCATCTGGCTCGCGCCGCACGGCCAGAGCAACGAAGCCCTCGTCAAAAATCATGTGGGTGTCTTCATGTTGAAGCCCGACGGCGCGACGGCGTCGAACACGTGGGAAGGCACGTTTCTCGTCGATCCTTCGGCGCCTGAGTCGCAGAAGTATTTGCAAGACTTGTTTGCAAAGCTTTCGAGCTGGGGTTACGAGTATTTCAAGATCGACGGCCAGCCGATCGTCGTGCGTGAGTATCGCAACAAGAAGAGTTTCATGAAGAACCCACGCGAAGACACGGACGCGCTTTATCGCGACACGTTGAAAAGCATTCGCGCGGGTATTGGACCACAAAGTTATCTGCTCGGCTGCTGGGTGGTGCCGCTGGAAGGCGTCGGGCTGATGAACGGCTCGCGGATCGGCGCTGATGTGTTGCCAAACTGGGACGGTTTCAAGTTCGCGATGCGCGCGACGATGCAGTATTACTTCCTGCACAACGTCGCATGGTACACCGATCCGGACGTGTTCATCGTGCGTGCGCCGCTACCAATCGAACAGGCGCGTGCCTGGGCCACGTTGCAGGGATTGACGGGCCAGGCGGCGTTGATGAGCGATCGTCTCGTTGATCTCTCGGCGGATCGCGTCGAGCTGATCAAACGCGTGTATCCGGCGGTGGATATTCGTCCGCTCGATCTGTTTTCCTCGGATCGTAACAAGCGCATCTGGGATCTGAAGATCAATCATCTCGGTCGTGCGTACGATGTGGTTGGCGTCTTCAATTTTGACGAGAGTAAGCCGAGCTCTTCTTACCTCTCGTGGAAAGATCTGGGTCTACCTGAGGATCGGCCCGTGCACGTCTTTGATTTTTGGAACAAGGAATATCTCGGCGCCTTTGAGAAGGGCATCTCGGTTGATGTTGGACCAACCAGCACGCGGGTGTTATCGCTTGTTCCCGCGACGGATCAGATCCAACTCGTCTCGACGAGCCGTCACATTACGCAGGGCTGGGTCGATCTCATCTCTCAAAGCGTCAGCGGAAATCACTATAACGGCAGAAGCAGATTAATCCGTAACGATCCTTACAATCTGCGTTTCGCTTTTCCGCGCGGTAAGAACTTCGTTGTGAAAAGCGCGACGGCGAACGGATTGCCGGTACGTTTTGTCAATCACCAGGGCTGGGCCGAGGTGGAGATCACTTCCCCGCGGACGACGGACGTTAATTGGGAGATACGTTTTGAGCCGGCGCCGGCTTATCACTATCCGGTGAAAGAGCCGCAGCGTCTTTGGGCCGAGCGCTACGGCGTTGGCGGTGCGAACCTGCGTTGGGTGATCCCGGCCCAGCCGACGTTCGCTTATCAGGTTTCGCTGAACGGAGCAGTCCAGGGCTACTCGACTTCACAAGCGTTCGCGTTGCGCGGTCTCAATCCAGATACGGCATACACGGCGGAAGTGCGAAGTGTCTGGCAGGATGGGACGTTGAGTGAGAAGAAAGCGCAGCTATCGTTCACGCTCAGCAAGATCCAGCCGCCGGAGATGTTTCTTTCCGAACTCGATCCGGTGCGTCTGACGCCGGGTTGGCGGCAGCCTGAGCTCAATCGCAATTTCAATAGCGGCGGGCTGGCGATCGGTGGCCGAGCGTTTCAGAAAGGCATCGGGATGCCGACGAATTCCGAGATTGAGTTTGAGTTGAATGGGACGTATGAGAACTTCGTCGCGCTGGTTGGGATTGATGATGAGTTCAATAACAACGAGGCGAAGGTGGAGTTTTTTGTGATGGGAGATGGGAAGGAGTTGTGGAAGAGTGAGGGGTTGAAGAAGGGTGATGCCTTGAGATCAGTGAAGATCGATGTGAAGAATGTAAAGAGACTTACGTTGCGTGTTCAAAGGGTTGGTGAGGGTGGGCGCGTTTATGCTGACTGGGTGGACGCAAGGTTGACGAGGTAGTTTTTTGACATGATTTACATGATTTACAGGATCTTCAAGATATCTTGTAAATCATGTAAATCCTGTAATCCTGCACAACAATGATCTCCAGAAGACAGATTCTCCAACTGGCTATCGTCTCTCCAATTTTAGCCGCGTGGCCACAGAAGTCATTTCTCGACGCACCAGCTAGCATCATCCCATCAATCGACGGCACGGACGTTTCGCGAATCAAGATCGATCGTCACTGGAACGGATCGATCTGCCAGACGCACCTCAAAAATCACGGGCGCGACGCGGTGAAGATTAAGGAGATCGTGTTGTTCGATCTCAAATTATCGTTTCCTGCCTCGACGCGTCTTTATGGCGAAGGCTTTCAAATGCTTTCGCAGACCGGCGGCACGTTGGGCCAACCGGCTGATCTCGGCAACTACAGTGACGCCAAACACTACAAACTCCCCGCGCCACCGGATACGAAAGCTTTTTACGGCATGATGATGCTCTCGCCGTCCGCGCGCAGCCATCACCTGTTTGCATTCACTTCGTGTCGCCGCTTCATGGGCCAGTTTTATCTCAAGCATCCATCACTGCAAGTGGTTCTTGATATTGAAGGCCGCGAGCTTCGTCCCGGTGAAGAGTGGCAACTCGAATCGTTCACCTATCAATCCGGCAACGATCGCGAACAGTTACTCAATCAGCTTGCGACACAGCTTGTCTCCAATCATCCGCCGCAGCGTTTCGAGTCTCCACCGACCGGCTGGTGCTCCTGGTATTGCTTCGGCCCGCGCGTCACCGCCCAGCAAGTCCTCGACAATCTCGATTTCATCGCCAAACACATGCCCGGTTTGCGTTACGTGCAGATCGACGACGGTTACCAGCCCGCGATGGGCGACTGGCTCGAAACCGGCACGGCATTCGGCGGAAACGTGCAGGGCGTGTTGAAAGAGATCCGCGCACGCGGCTTCGAGCCCGCGATCTGGGTCGCACCGTTCGTTGCCGAGGAGAAGTCGAACATTTTCCAGGGCCGTCCAGACATTTTCGTGAAAGATGCAGACGGCGCGCCGCTCCGCTCCGATCGCGTGACGTTCGGCGGCTGGCGTCGTGGTCCATGGTACGTGCTCGACGGCACGCATCCGGAAGTGCAGCAGTATTTCCGAACGGTTTTTGGGAAGATGAGACGCGAGTGGGGCGTCTCCTATTTCAAGCTCGATGCAAACTTCTGGGGCGCGATTCACGGCGGCCGCTTCTATAACAAACGCGCCACGCGCATCGAGGCGTATCGACAAGGAATGTACGCGATCCTGGACGGCGTGCGTGATGGTTTCGTGCTCGGTTGCAACCACCCGATCTGGCCGTCGCTCGGACTTATTCACGGCTCGCGCAGCTCCAACGACATCAAGCGCACCTGGGAACGAATCGAGACGACTGCGCGCCAGAACCTCAGCCGTAACTGGCAGAACGGGCGGTTGTGGTGGAACGATTCCGATGCAATCGTGTTGACTGGCGATCTGCCGGATAACGAGTTTCAGTTTCATGCAACGGCGATTTACGCGTCAGGCGGGATGCTTTTGTCTGGCGATGACCTCACGAAGATCAGCGCCGAGAAGCTCGCAATGCTGCGCAAGCTGCAACCGCCGACCGGTGTCGCCGCGCGTTTCGATGACGACTCGTTTCGTGTCGGAATAATTCAGTTAAGAGAACGCGAAGTAGTGGCAGTTTTGAATTGGGCTGACGCGCCGCAAGACGTGTCGATTCCTTTGAAGCGACGCTGCCGCATCACGGATTTTTGGAGCGAGGCTGCTTTAGGGATACACTCCGAGAAGTTTGAAATCAGAAACATGCCCGCACGTTCCGGGCGGTTGCTGGTTTGTGAGTGAAATCCGACATGCATCCAGGCACGCTTCGCAAGAAACTCTCCGGCGTGATCGCGTTTCCGGTCACGCCTTTCAAAGAAGATCTGTCGCTCGATCTACCCGCGCTTCATCAAAATCTCACTCACTTAATGCAGTACCAGATCAGCGCGGTGGTCGCGGCCGGCGGCACCGGCGAGTTGTACTCGTTGACGCCTGCTGAATACACACGTGTGATTGAGTTGACCACGAATGCTGTCGAGGATCGTGTGCCGGTGATCGCGGGCGTCGGATTTGGGCAGCGTCTCGCGGTCGAGATGGCGCAAGCAGCAGAGAAGGCGGGCGCGGACGGCATCCTCGCTTTTCCGCCTTACTACCCGCAGGCGGAAGACGAGGGACTCTTCGAGTATTACCGTGCGATTGGTGAAGCGACGCGCCTGGGAATGCTGATCTACACGCGTGACTGGATCAGCTTTACCCCGTCGATGGTCGAGCGCCTGACTACGATACCCACTCTGATCGGTTGGAAAGACGGCGAGGGCGACATCCGGCGCTTGCAGATGATCATCAATCAGGTTGGCGATCGCCTGCACTGGATCGGCGGCGCAGGCGACGACATGGTTGCGGCTTACTTCAGCATCGGTGTGACAACATTCACTTCCAGCATCGCGACTGTTGCGCCGCGCCTGTCACTGAAACTCTGGGAGCTCGCCGACGCCGGCGATTCCGAAATGCTCAGAGACTTGCTGGATCGCTGCGTCATCCCACTCTACGCCCTGCGCGCTCGTCGCAAGGGTTACGAAGTCTCTGCAATGAAAGCAATGATGGACATGGTTGGTCTGAACGGTGGCCCAGTCCGCCCGCCACTCGTCAACGTCAAGCCCGACGAAGAAGACGAGCTCCGCTCCATCCTCGCCTGTTGGGAAAAGTTCCTTTAAGAGATTTCACGCAAAGACGCAAAGTCACAAAGGCGGGTCAAATGGTTCGGCGCGCCTTTGCGTCTTTGCGTTCTTTGCGTGAAAAAAATAATTTGACACTTTCCCTTCCGGCCACTACTATCCGTTACCGCTAACGAAACCCGACCCAATCCAGGAGACAACGTGATGAACAGGCGAAACTACCTGGCCCTGATGGGCGCAGCCGCCGGTGCTGTAGCCACTGCCAAGCTCACTTCCGCGCAGGACCCTAAGCCCGTGGACCCCGGTGCTCCGACAACCTCCACGATCGAGGATCGCGAGCGTCGCATGAAGTGGTGGCACGAAGCGAAGTTTGGCATGTTCATTCACTGGGGTCTTTACAGCACGCTCGGGCGTCACGAGTGGGTGATGGAAAATGAAGGCATTCCCGCGAAGGAATACGAGCAGTACGCCAACAACTTCAAACCGAAGCCGAATTTCGCGCAAGCGTGGGCCAGGCTCGCGAAACGCGCGGGCATGAAATACATGGTGATGACCACCAAGCATCACGAAGGCTTCTGCAACTTCGACTCGAAGCTCACTAACTACTGCGCGACGAAGAAAGCGCCCGGCCGCGACCTCGTGAAAGAGTACGTCGAGGCCGCACGCGCGGAGGGTTTGCGATTTGGTTTCTATTATTCGTTGATGGACTGGCACCACCCCGACGGCGCGCGTTGCCTGAAGGATGAAGCTGCGCGGCGTCGCTTCGTCGACTACATTCACGGGCAGGTGCGTGAGTTGATGACGAACTACGGCAAGGTCGACATTCTCTGGTACGACGTGCCGTGGCCGCTCGACGCGAAGGGCTGGGAGTCAGTCGAGATGAACACCACAGTGCGCAAACTCCAGCCTGACATCATCATCAACAACCGCTCGAAGATTCCCGAAGACTTCGACACGCCCGAGCAGCGAATCGAAGCATCGGCCAACCGGCCGTGGGAGTCGTGCATGACTCTGAACGATAGCTGGGGCTATCACATTTCCGATCGCAACTGGAAGACTCCGACCACAGTCATTCGCAATCTGATCACGTGCGCGCGCGATGGTGGAAATTATCTTTTGAACATTGGTCCAACCGAGGACGGCTCAATTCCACCGGAATCCGTACAGGTGCTAACGACGGTCGGCGACTGGATGGCCCAACACGGCGACACGATTCGTCTTTCCGACAACTGCCAGCCGCGCCGTGGCAACTATCTCAGCTACACGCGCCGCGGCAACACGCTCTACGCCCACGTTCACTACTGGCCGGGCGAAACCGTCGTGATTGCCAACCTGCTCAATAAAGTCACTGCGGTTACAATGCACGGCGCCAACACCCCAGTGAAATTCGAACAGGACGACTTCCGCGTCCGCCTGGTCGGCCTCCCGAAGCACGCGCCCGAATTAGTCACAACCTTCGCCCTGGAATGCGACAGCGAGCCGCGCCAGAGCCACGAAGGCAAGCGCGCCGAAAAACCGCGCGACGTGACAGCGTAAATCTTAGACAGGATGAACAAGATTTTTCATGATTTACAAGAATCTTGCTCATCCTGAAAATCTTGTAAATCCTGTCTAATATGATTGATTCACACCAACACTTCTGGCAGCTTGGTCGTTTCGACTACCCCTGGATGTCAAAAGATCTCGGTGTGCTCTATCGTGATTACCTCCCCGCTGATCTCGCACCGATCTTGCAGCAGCATCACATCACGAAAACAGTCTTGGTCCAGGCAAGCAACAGCCTCGCCGAATCACGTTGGTTACTTGATCTCGCTGAATCGCATGACTTCATCGCAGGTGTCGTCGGTTGGGCCGATCTAACGCAGGTCGACGAAATACCGGCCCACCCGAAATTCAAAGGCGTCCGCCATCTCGTCGAAAGCGAGCCAAATGACGACTGGCTCATTCAATCTTCAGTTTTATCGGGATTACAAAAACTTTCCGCACGTGGACTCTCTTACGATTTGCTGGTACACACTCGTCACCTTAAACACGTGCCCGTCGTCGCCGAAACTTGTCCCGATCTGAAGCTCGTGATCGATCACCTCGCGAAACCACCAATCGCACGCAACGAGATCAAAGATTGGTCACGCGCATTCAAACCGCTGGCAAACTACCCAAACATTCATTGCAAACTTTCGGGCCTCGTCACGGAAGCAAACTGGCATTCGTGGCAGCCAAACGATCTCCGTCCATATATTGACTGCGCCCTCGAATCCTTCGGCCCGGAGCGCATGATGTTTGGCAGCGACTATCCCGTCTGCCTGCTCGCCTCCTCATACGATCGCGTGCTCGACGGATTTTTAGATAACCTAAAATTTCTTAGCGACGCCGATCGTGAGAAGATATTCGCCAACAACGCAGCAAAGTTTTATCGTCTCGACTGATGCCTGAAACCTATTTCATCACTGGCGCACAGGGCTGCATCGGCTCGTGGATCGTGAAGGCGCTCACCGAGCGCGGCGACAACGCTGTAGTCTTCGATCGCAGCGACGACTCACGCCGGCTCAGCGCGATCATGAACGACGACGATCTCGCGAGAGTGCGTTTCATCACGGGCGATATCACCGATGGCGCGGCGGTTTTATCCGCGTTGAGTGAATCGGAAGCTACACGTGTAATTCATCTGGCAGGCTTACAAGTTCCGACCTGCAAAGCCGATCCGATCACGGGCGCGCTCGTGAACGTCGCCGGCACGCTCAACGTCTTCGAAGCTGCGCGAAAGATCGGCCTCAACGGCATCGTTTACGCGAGCTCAGCCGCGGTTTACGGAATAAACGACGACGATATCGCACTCGATGAAACTGCCGCGTGCGAACCCACGACACATTACGGCGTCTTCAAACGCGCGAACGAAGGCAACGCGCGTGTCTACTTTCTCGATCACGGTATCAACAGCGTCGGTCTGCGCCCGCTGACTGTCTATGGCGTAAATCGCGACACCGGCCTCACCAGCGATCCAACCAAAGCCATGAAATCTACGGTGCTCGGCCGTCCGTTTCACATTCGCTTCGGTGGCGCCACGGATTTTCAATACGTCGCCGACACCGCCGCCACGTTCATTGCGTGCGCCGGCAACATGCCTGAAGGCGCACACGTCTTTAACCTGCACGGCGAGACTGTCACCGTTGAGCGCATCGCAAACTTCATCAACGAAGCTTCAAACAGCGACTTGATCACATTTGGTGGTCCACCGATTCCGATCGCCGCCGCGATGGACGACTCGGCAATCAGGCGTCTCATGAACGATTTACCTTCGACGCCGCTGGAGATCGGTATTCGCGAGACGATGGATCGCTTTGCCGCCCTGCGCGACGCAGGCCGTCTCGACATGGGCGATTTAGCGATATGAGCGCTGCACCGGTAACAGGTCACATGATGAAGGCGAGCGTCTTGTGCGACGTGCATCGTCTCGAAGTGCGCGACATCCCGTGCCCCGTGATCTCGCCTTACGAAGTGCTGATTCGCGTCGCGGCAGTCGGACTATGTGGCACTGACGCACACATCTTCGCCGGTCACGCCAACTACAACACCAACGAGTACGGCCAACCGATCCCGCTCGCGTTGCAGCCGCAGATCCTCGGACACGAGATCACCGGCGTGGTCGAGCAGGTCGGAAGCGCAGTCAGCGATCTGCGTGAAGGTGATCGCGTCGTGATCGATCAGGGCTTGAATTGCGTCAGCCGCCGTCGCGAGGTTATGTGCGAATACTGCCGCACAGACAACAGTCACCAGTGTGAGTTTTACCGCGAGCACGGCATCACCGGTTTGCCGGGCGGTCTCGCCGAGTTCATTGCGGTGCCGGCGGTGAACGCGATAAAGATCACGGCTCCGCTCGAGGTGTCGACGGCGGCGCTCGTCGAGCCGCTCGGTTGCATCATTCACTCGTCTGACATGGTGGCCAGGGCGCGTCAAAGCACGGAGCGTCGCGTGCGGAGCGTGTTAATATGCGGCGCTGGACCGGCGGGACTATTGTTCACTCAGTACCTGCGCAATGTAGTACGTTACGAAGGCCTGCTGTTCGTCAGCGATCCGAATGAGCGCAAGCGACAGCTCGCGAAGACGTTCGGCGCGGATGAAGCGATCGATCCGGCCGGCGCAGATCTGGTCGAGGTGGTGCACGAGCACACGGGTGGAAAGGGTGTGGAATATCTGATCGAGGCATCGGGATCAGGCGAGGTCTTTCGTTCGATGCCGGGACTGATCTGCAAGCAGGCAGTAGTTCTGTTGTACGGGCACGGCCACGCGGGAACGGATCTCAGCGTATTGAGCAGCATACTGTTCAAGGAGCCGGTGCTCGTGAGTTCTGTCGGCGCGTCCGGCGGGTTTGAAAGTGATGGGCGTCCGGCAGTCTACACGCGCGCGTTGAATCTGATCGAGCAGAAAAAAATCGAGATCGCGCCGTTAATCACGCATCGCTACACGTCGTTCGCTGACGTCGAGCAGGCATTATCAAATGACATCCATACGGACGACTACGTGAAAGGCGTCGTCGTTATATGAAGCGCCAACGAAATGAAGGTTGCACTATTTGTAACTTGTCTCGTCGATCAAATGTGGACCAGTATCGGCGTGAGCAGTGTTGAGGTGCTGCGGCGTGTCGGGTGTGAGGTTGAGTTTGATAAGCGGCAGACTTGCTGCGCGCAGCCGGCTTTCAATACCGGCTACCGCGACGAGGCGCGGCTCGTGGCCCGCCGGTTTATCAGCATCTTTGAAGAAAGCGAAGCCGACGTGATCGTCAGTCCTTCCGGATCGTGCACGGCGATGGTCCATCATTATCCGGAACTGTTCGCCGGCGACTCCAAATGGCTGCCGCGGGCACAATCGATCGCCGCGAAGACGCACGAGCTGAGCTCATTCCTGGTTCGTGTGCTCAAGAAAGAAGACGTCGGCGCCTCGTGGAATGGACGACTGACGTGGCACGACGCGTGTCACGGTTTGCGCGATCTCAATATCAAATCAGAACCGCGAACGCTGATTCGCAACGTGCGTGGCGCTGAGTTTGTCGAGCTCGAGAACGCGGATGCGTGTTGTGGTTTCGGTGGGACGTTCTCGGTGAAGTATCCGGAGATCTCTGTGGCGATCCTGGACCAGAAGATCGATGCGATTGAACGCGCGGGTGTGCAGGCGGTCGTTTCAGGTGATGCGAGTTGTTTGATGCAGATCGGCGGACGCCTCTCGCGAAAAGGATCGAAAGTGCGAGTGATGCATCTCGCGGAATTGTTAAATGAATCATCTCAGTAGTGAGACATTCAAGGAGAACGCGAAGGCGGCGCTTGCGGATGTGCAGCTTCGTGGCGCGTTGAAGAATGCCACATCGCTGTTTGGCGAGAGACGTAAACAGGCGGCGTCGAGCCTGCCGAATTGGGAAGATTTACGCAGCCAGGCGCGCGCGATCAAAGATGAGGTGTTGTTACATCTCGATCGATATCTCGAAGAGTTTGTGGGAAACGCGGAGAGTCGCGGCGCGAAGGTGCATTGGGCGCGCGACGCTGCCGAAGCAAACTCAATCATCTGCGGACTGGCAACCGAGCGCGCCGCGCGCATCGTCGTCAAAAGCAAGAGCATGACGACCGAAGAGACGCATCTCAACGAGGCTCTCGAAGCCGCCGGGATGCAGGTGGTCGAAACAGATCTCGGCGAGTACATCATTCAACTCGCCCACGAACCGCCGTCACACATTATCGCGCCAGCTATTCACAAAACACGCCAGCAGATCGGCGAGCTCTTCACCGCCGAGCTGGGCATGCCGCCTACCGATGACGTGGACCAAATGACGAGCACCGCACGCATGAAGCTGCGTGATCGTTTTGCCGCTGCTGACGTCGGCATCAGCGGCGTCAACTTCGCGATTGCTGAAACCGGGACGATCGTGATCGTCGAGAACGAGGGCAACATTCGTTTGACGACGAGCTTGCCACGCATGCACATCGCCATGATGGGCATCGAAAAGGTGATACCGCGATTTTCAGATCTCGATGTGTTTCTCAAGCTGCTGCCTCGCTCGGGCACGGGGCAACGACTGACAACTTACCAATCGTTCATCACGGGGATAAAGCGAACGCCGGAGGATGAAGGACCAGACGAGCTGCACATCGTGTTGCTCGATAACGGCCGCTCGCGTATGTTGGCCCATCCGGTAACGCGGCAGTCGCTGGCCTGTATTCGATGTGGCGCGTGTTTGAATGCGTGTCCGGTGTACCAGCAGGTTGGTGGTCACGCGTACGGATCGGTTTATCCAGGTCCGATCGGTGCAGTGATCACGCCGCAGTTGATGGGAATTGCGAAGGCGGCGCAACTGCCTTATGCGTCGAGTTTGTGTGGCGCGTGTCGTGAAGTTTGTCCGGTGAAGATCGATATCCCGCAGTTGTTGTTACATCTTCGCGGCGAGATCAGCCCGCGCAAAGGCAGCGCCGCTGAGCGACTCGCGTTCAAGATCTGGGCTCGCGTCATGACCAGCCCATCGTTATACAAGCTGAGCTCAGTTGCGGGTCGGATACTTCAGCGCGTGATGCCAATCTCACGCGCATGGACGAATGGCCGCGACCTGCGTCCAATCGAGTCGAAGAGTTTTCACGAGCTGTGGTCCAATGAATAACTCCGCACGCGAATCAATCCTCGGCTCCATCCGCACGCATTTGGCTGCGAGTCCGCCCGTTGATGAGCATCCTGTCAATCCTGAAAATCCTGTCATCCTGTCTAACTCAGATCCGATAAATCAATTCAAAGAATCCGTCGAATCCGTGTCAGGCCGCTGCATCATAACCACGGACGCGACGGATGCTTTAAATCAGATCATCACGGATCTGAAGGCGCAACGTATCGCCTATTCGGATAACCCTCCGAATGCCCACGACATATTTAGCTTTGACGTCGGGATCTCAACGGCGCAGGCGGCGATCGCCGAAACGGGTACGCTCGTTCTCGACAGCAGTTGCGAAAGACATCGACTAGTTTCACTCGTTCCACCAGTACATATCGCCATCGTCAACGCTTCAGCAATCGTCGAAACACTTAGCGACGCTTTAACGCTGCTACAGCAAAAAGAAATCAGCCCGGCAATCACGTTCATCACCGGGCCATCGCGCACGGCCGACATTGAGCTGACGCTGGCGATCGGCGTGCACGGCCCGCAGGAGTTGTTCGTCATCGTTGACGGATCAAAGTAGATGCACATCATTTCTTTCGCCACTAAGGAGACGAGCTGGAGCGTGCCGCGCCTCGGCATGATCCTGCACGTTGCTGGTCACGACACCGGCTATCGACTCGATTGCGAGAAGCTGTTTCCCGAAGCGGAGCGCCCGTCGAATCCGCTTGCGTGGTTTGACATGGATGGTCCATGGTTTCAGAAAGCACGCGCGACGCACGATACCCTTATTAAAGACAAGCAAGCCCTCGACGATGCACGTAACAAAGGCTGGCTCGTCCCGAGTAGCGATGCTTACTGGTTCGCGCCCGTGCCGCGTCCTGGCAAAGTCATTTGTATCGGATTGAACTATCGCGATCACGCCGCCGAGAGCAAGATGCCGATTCCCGAGAAGCCGGTCGTGTTTTCTAAGTTTTCAACCGCGGTGATCGCACCCGGCGAGCCGGTGGTCCTGCCGTCAACCAGCCAACAGGTAGACTACGAAGCGGAGCTGGCAGTCGTGATTGGCCGTCGCGCGAAACACGTCAAAGCGGAACGCGCCTACGATTACGTGCTTGGCTACACGGCTTTCAACGACGTGACCGCGCGCGATTTCCAGTTTGCCGACGGGCAGTGGCAGCGTGGAAAATCGTGCGACACGTTTGCGCCGATGGGCCAGACGATCGTCACCACCGACACGATCCCGGATCCACACACGCTCTCGATCAAGCTCGTGCTCAACGGTCAGACGATGCAGGACTCAAATACAGATCAACTGATCTTTGGTGTACCTGCGTTGATCGAATTCCTGACGGAGTCGATTACGCTTGAACCGGGAGACGTGATCGCGACAGGCACGCCACCGGGCGTCGGCTTCGCGCGCAACCCGCCGGTGTTTCTGAAGCCGGGCGATCAGATGGAAGTACTGATCGAAGGCATGGGCGGTCTCGAGAATCCGGTGGTTAGTGAGTCGGATCAGTAAGTCTCGCGCGGCGGCGCAACGGCGCAAAGAAGAAATATATACGTTGCGCCGTTGCGTCGCTGCGTGAGAAAACCTCTTTAAGGGAAACAAGACATGCGTAAATTTCTATTATTGCTGCTCGTACTTTGTGCGGTGGCCGGTTGTACGAATGGTCCACCGTCCAACAACAACACCAAAAAGAAACTCACGATTGCCGTCATTCCGAAAGGCACGACGCACGAGTTCTGGAAGAGCATTCACGCGGGCAGCAACAAAGCCGCCAGCGAGCTCAGCGCGCAGGGCACTGAAGTCGAAGTGATATGGAAAGGGCCGTTGCGTGAAGACGATCGCGAACAGCAGATACAGGTTGTGGAAGGTTTTACGGCGCAGGGCGTGAGCGGCATCGTACTCGCGCCACTCGACAATCGCGCGCTCGTCAGGCCCGTTGCTGATGCGGACCGCGCGGGCGTGCCCACGGTGATCATCGATTCCGGTTTGGAGTCGGACGATTTTGTAAGCTTCGTCGCGACTGACAACCGCAAAGGCGGAACGCTCGCGGCAGATCGGATGGGCCAACTGCTGAACGGCAAAGGCAAGGTGCTCGTGTTGCGCTACGCGGAAGGGTCTGCGAGCACGACGGAGCGTGAAGAAGGTTTCATTACACAAATCAAAGCGAAGTTTCCGGAGATTGAGCTCGTCTCGACCGACCAGTACGCGGGCGCAACACGCGACACAGCGAAGCGCGCGTCAGAGAATCTGTTGAATCGTTTTGGCGACGTGGTGCAGGGGATCTTCACGCCGAATGAATCATCGACCGCGGGAATGTTGCTGGCGCTTCAGGATATCGGCAAGGCAGGTAAGGTTTCGTTCGTCGGCTTTGACTCGAGCCAGACTTTCATCGACGCCATCAACGCGAACCAGTTACACGGCATCGTCGTGCAGAATCCGTTCAACATGGGTTACCTCGGCGTGCGCACGATGGTTGACAGCCTGCTCGGCAAACCGGTCGAGAAGAAGATCGACACGGGCGTGATGCTCGTCACGAAAGAGAACCTGCAATCACCGGAAGTGAGCGCGTTGCTTCATCCGCCACTGGACCAATATTTAAAATAATCCGTGCAATCCGTGGTTACTCTTCATTGAATGGTTGATCTCAAACAGAATCTGAACCGCCTTGGGCCGGTGCTTGGATTGCTGCTCGTGATCGGCATCTTCTCGCTTCTCGTCGACACGCCGGGCAGACTTCTCTCACCAAACAATCTTCGCATCGTTCTCTCACAAACAGTCATCGTCGCGATTGGCGGGATTGGCATGACGCTGATCATTATCAGTGGCGGTATCGATCTCGCTGTCGGATCGACGATCGCGTTGACCGGCGTTGTCACTGCGCTCGCCATCAACGCAGGCTTGCCGCCAGCGGTCGCTTTGTTAAGTGGGATTTTGGTTGGCGGGTTTGTTGGTGTGGTCAATGGACTCGTGATCACGCGCTTGAAAGTGGTGCCGTTCATCGCGACGCTCGGCATGCTCGGCGTGGCGCGCGGTGTCGCGAAGTGGCTCGCGAATCAACAGACGGTCAACATGCCGGGCACGTGGTTGAATGAGCTGCTGGTGATGTTTCCGAAGCCTTCGTGGCTGCTCGTCGCGCCGGGCGTGTGGATAACGATTATTCTCGCTGTTTGTGCGGCGATTGTTTTGCGCAATACGGTGTTTGGGCGACGCGTGTTTGCGCTGGGCTCGAACGAGGCCGCGGCGCGCGCGTGTGGTATCGCGACTGACAGGTTGAAGATTTGGATTTATGGGATCGCAGGGTTGTTGTTTGGTCTTGCTGGCGTGATGCAGATGTCGCGTTTGCGACAAGGCGATCCGACAGTCGCTGCGGGATCGGAGTTGGACATTATTGCTGCTGTCGTGATTGGCGGTGGGAGTTTGAGTGGTGGTGAGGGAAGCATTCTCGGATCGATGATTGGAGCGCTGATCATGGCGTTCCTGCGCAATGGCTGCCAGCAGGTCGGTTGGCCCAACTACATTCAGGAGATCATTATCGGCGCGATCATTGTTGTGGCGGTCGCGATCGATCGCTGGAGATCAAGAGCTTAATCCTGAAAATCTTGTAAATCCTGTCAAAAGGAGACGTAATGGCAAAGGCGTTAATTTTGATTTGTGCAGTACTGATTTGGTCTGGTCTCGCAGTTGGCCAGGCGCCGAGCCCCGATTGTGGCGAGATGAAGACACGGCTCGATCGCGCTGAGACGAGACTGAACGACTGGCCCGCGCTCGCTCGCTATCGTGAAGACAACAAAAAGACCGTCGCGCCCGTGAAGAATGAGCAGCGCGTTGTTTTTATGGGCGACTCCATCACCGACTCCTGGGACGATCCCAAGTACGGCGGCTTCTTCCCGGGCAAGCCTTACATCAATCGCGGTATCAGTGGACAGACGACACCGCAAATGCTCATCCGTTTTCGTCCCGACGTGATTGATCTAAAACCAAAAGTCGTCGTGATACTCGCGGGCACAAACGATCTCGCCGGCAATACCGGACCAACAACTATCCAGGCAATCGAAGGCAATCTCATGTCGATGGCCGAGCTCGCGACCGCGCACGGCATCCGCGTCGTCTTCGCTTCGGTGCTTCCAGTCAGCGATTACGAGATGCGTGACGGTAAGCCGATCGTGCAGACCGTGCGCCGTCCTCCTGACCAGATCCTCGCGCTGAACGGGTGGTTGAAAGAATACGCCGCAGCGAATCACCATGGTTATCTCGATTACTTCTCAGCAATGGTCGACGACAAAGGCTTTCTGAAAAACGAGCTGAGTGACGACGGCCTTCATCCCAACGCACAGGGCTACGTTGTGATGGCTCCTCTCGCCGAGGCTGCGATCGCGACGAGTTTGAAACGTCGCAAGTAAACTCACGATGCCGGTAACTCTCGAAGACATCGCGCGCGCCCTCAACGTCTCGAAGATGACGGTGTCGCGCGCAATCAACAACCATCCCGAGATCAGCAGTGAGACGCGCGCGCGCATTCTTGCCACTGCGCAGAAGATGAAGTATCGCCCGAACCAGTTTGCGCGGGCGTTGATGACGAAGCAGTCGTACCTGATCGGCATCGTTGTTCCCGATCTGATGCACTCTTACTTCGCAGAGATTTGTCGTGGTGTGGAATCGTACGCGCGGCCGGTCGGGTATCAGAATTTGATCTGCAGCACCGATGAAGAGCCGCGCAAGGAGATGGATGAGATCGAGGCGCTCCTGTCTCGCACCGATGGACTGATCGTCGCGTCGACGTTGTCAGCAAGCGAGGCGAAGTTTTACAAGCGACTGATTTCAGACGGCGCGAAGATAGTTTTGATCGATCGCCTGCTTGATGGACTGCGTTGTTCCGCCGTGACGACTGACGACGTGCAGGTCGGGACACTCGCGACTGAACACTTGATCAAGTTGGGCCACCGCAAGATCGGTCACCTGCGTGGGCCGGATGTTTCCACGGCGCTGAAGCGGTTGCAGGGTTATCGTGAAGCGATCTCGAAAGCGAAGCTCAAAGCGTTGATCCGTGACTGCGGATTTACTGAAACTGACGGTTACGCGGCGATGCAGAAGTGGATCGCTACGGGTGATCTGCCGTCGGCAATCTTCGCAGCAAACGATCCGGCAGCGATCGGCGCGATGGCAGCGGCCAATGAAGCAGGCTTGAACGTGCCGGACGACATCGCCTTCGTCGGCGCCGGCAGCATTCACTACGGCGACATGCTGCGTGTCCCGTTGACAACCGTTTCGTGGTCAAAAGCCGAGATGGGCCAGGCGGCGGCGACGCTCCTGCTCGAGTTGATTGACGGCAAGAAGAAGCACCGCACGATCACCGTTCCTCCTGAGCTTCTTATTCGAAAATCCGCGGCATAAAACAAAGAAAAATCTTGACAGGCCGGATTCAGAAGAGTATATGTTCCGCGTTTAGACAAATTCGTTCGTCCCAGTCACCCAAATAAACCCGAATAAAACAGGCCTGTCTCTTAGCCTGTAAATCGTTTGTCTAATTAGTCTTAATAAAGAACAATATCGGCTATGCGCAAGATCAACCCACACGATTTCAAGGTCGCACGGCGCGGTACCAGCCGCGAAATCAACCGGCAGATCGCCCTGAACCTCATTCGCCAGCACCAGCCTGTCTCGCGCGCTGACCTCGCGCGGCTGATGAGCGTCCGGCGCGGCGTTGCCAGTCTGCTGGTAAGCGAGCTGTTAACCGAGAACCTGATCTTCGAGGGCGCTCTCGGTGAGTCAGTCGGCCGTGGCCGCCGTCCCACCTTTCTTTACATCGACTCCCGCGAGCGCTGCGTGGTCGGCGTCGATATTCGCGCGTCACGGACTTACATTCTCGTCACTGATCTCGTAGGCCGGCAACTTGGCGCGGTCAGCAGTTTTCAAACCAATCGCGACGTTGACGTTCTGATTCAGGAGCTCGCCCGTCGCATCAAGCAGATTCTTTCCGACTACAAAGAGGTCGGCGCGTGTGAGGGCGTCGGCGTCGCCGTTCCGGGTATGGTCGATCCGACGAAAGGTCGCGTGGTCCATGCGCCGACACTTTCCTGGCGCGACGTCAACCTTCGCGATCCGCTCGCGCTCGCTCTCGGTATTCCGGTTCAGATCGAGAATTCTGGTAAGGCGTGTGCGCTCGCTCAACTGTGGGCCACACGCAGCGACGTTGTTGCTTCAGGAAACTCAGTCTTCGTGAGCGTCTCGGACGGCGTCGGTGTCGGCATCGTCGTGAATGGTGAAGTACTGCGCGGACGTCACAACACTGCGGGTGAGTTTGGTCACGTGCCATTGAGCATCGATGGTCCAAAGTGCTCGTGCGGTGCGACGGGTTGCTGGGAAGCTTATGTTTCCAACCTCGCGACTCTCTCGCGTTACTTCGGCCGCGACTTGTCCGATCCACGACCGCGTGATTCCGAGACTGCGAGCTTCAGTGTTGAAGACTTGATCGCGCAGGCTCGTGCGGGCGATGCGAAAGCGCTCGCCGCACTCAACTCGACCGCACGCTACCTCGGCCTCGGTCTCGCTTCGATCGTCAACGCACTCGATCCGGCGCGCGTTTACATCGGCGGTGAAATCACGACTGGCTGGAGCCTAATCGAGCCGATCGTGCGCAACGCGCTGCGCGAGCGCACGTTGACCGAGTTTGGCAGCGCGACCGAGATCCACGTCGTGCCGGCAGAAGATCACCCGCGCCTGCGCGGCGCAGTTGCCCTCGTGGCCGCACCAGCCTTCGCGGCCCCAATGGTCGCCTGATGGGCAGTTCTTCTCAGTTGCACAGAGAAATCAATGACTAACTCTTCCCTTTGGAGGTCTAGATCGATGCGAGGCTCTAACCAAACCCGACTGCCACTTTTGTGGTTACTGTTATTCATCCTCGTCGCTAGTCAAACCACGTTCGCTCAAACCGTTGTCGGTCGCATATCCGGCACGGTGCAGGACGCGAATGGCGCCGGCGTTCCCAACGCATCGGTCAAAGTCATCAACACCGCTAACAACTCGGAACGCACGGTGACGAGCGATGAGAACGGCTTCTACACAATCACGAACCTGCCGGTCGCGACGTACACGCTCGAAGCGGAGGCGAAAGGCTACAAGAAAGCCCTCGTCTCGGGTCAAACCGTCACGGCTGATGCGCGACTCACCGTCGACATGAAACTCGAAGTTGGTGAGGTTTCGGAGACGGTCGAGATAGTCGGCGCTGCTGGTGAAACCGTCAACACGACCTCCGGCGAAGTCTCGCGCGTGATCGATCAGCAGCAGGTGCAAAACCTCGCGTTGAATGGCCGCAACTATATTCAGTTGCTTTCGTTCGTGCCCGGCGTCGCGCTGCTCAATGACGATCAGCTCGAGTTGACTACGAGTCTCGCGACTAACAACCAGTCGATCAACGGCAATCGCGGCCAGACGAACAACGTCACCATCGACGGCGGCTTCAACTTGCAGTCGGGCAGCAATGCGAGCCAGATCAACAACCTCGGCATCGATTACATTCAGGAAGTCAAAATCCAGACTTCAAACTTCTCAGCCGAATACGGACGCAACTCCGGCGCGCAGGTGAGTCTCGTCACGCGCAGCGGCGGCAACACCTTTCACGGCAGCGCGTTCGAGTTTTTAAGAAACGACAAACTCGACGCGCGCTCGTTCTTCGCGCCCGTCAGGCCGACGTTGCGCTTCAACAACTTCGGTTACAGCTTCGGTGGACCAATCGTCAAAGACAAGCTGTTTTTCTTCGGCGGTCAGGAGTGGAAATACATTCGCCGTCTCTCAGCCGCACAACGCCGCACGGTTCCGACGCTCGCTGAGTTGAACGGCGACTTCTCGTTCCGACTGCGTGGACCAGACGGCGTCGTCGGCACTGCTGACGACGGCGTGCTGCGCGATCCAAACAATGCGGCGAACACGTGCGTTGCTCCGGTGATCACTGGTGGCGTTGTTACTACGCCGGCAAATCGAACTGGCTGCTTCGGTGGCAACAACGTCGCGCTGCGAAACATCATTCCGACCGCCCGCATCACGACTGACGGCCGTGCGATCGCGAATGTGTACCAGACCGGGATCGGTCTTGCCGCTGCATATACAAACGCCCCTGTAGGCAACAACATCACGTTCCAACAACCAAACCCGCTCGACTATCGCGAAGACCTGGTCCGCCTCGACTATCGCCTCAACTCGAAGCACACGCTCTACGGTCGTTACATTCACGACAAGAACGTTTTGATCGATCCGTTCGGCACGTTCATCACCACGCAGGTGCCGACGATTCCGAGCCTGCGCATGCGTCCGGGAACTTCGATCCAGATCTCGCACTCTTGGATGATCAGTCCGACTTTCATCAACGAAGCAAAAGCAACGGGCGCGTGGGTGGCCCAACGAATTCCACCCGATGGCGAGCTCTGGAAGCGTGAGACTTATGGCTTCCAGTTCCAGCAACTGTTTCTTAACGGGGGCCGCTTCGAGAACTCGATTCCTGACACGACGATCAACGGCTTCGCCAGTTTCTTCGGTGCGGCACGCTCGCTGCTTTCGCCGACGACGGACATCAACTTCAGCGACACGATCACGTGGGTGCGCGGCAATCACACGCTCAAGACCGGCATTTCAGTCACGCGCAATCGCATCGATCAAAACGCGCGCACGACTTACGCCGGCCAGGTCGACTTCAACACCGGCGGCAACACGCGCACGTCAAACAACGCTTTCGCGGACGCGCTGCTCGGCAACTTCCGCACCTACAGCGAGCAGGCGCTCGATCCGATGGGTTTCTTCCGCTTTACGCAAACGGAGGCGTTCGTTGCTGATAGCTGGAAAGTCGGA
>Ga0105247_10000619_pt1 | contig 28588 bp, 17 predicted proteins | sample KBSS24metaG_FD_81519 | JGI IMG/M metagenome (GOLD analysis project Ga0105247, IMG submission 81519) | Switchgrass rhizosphere microbial communities from Kellogg Biological Station, Michigan, USA - KBS S2-4 metaG | ecosystem: Host-associated > Plants > Roots > Rhizosphere > Soil | place...
AATGGATGCTGTGACATATCCTTTTGATTGAAGATAGCGTGGAAGTTTATTGATGTATTCAACACAGGCAAATCTTGAAGGGAAAACAGATTGTAAATGAAGTGTGCTGCTGATAAAGGCTGAATCTTTATCTACGCTGCGAATATGCAGATCGTATGTACTTTGTGCCGGTGATTTGATACAGGGCAACAAAAAAACAAGAACCGATATTTGCAATCTCAATTTAATCATTCAGCTTTTCGGCGGATATTTTAAATAAAAATATTCATTAAATCTGAAATCACTTGGCAGGAATTTATATCCATATCCCTTTTTGCAGGCAGGCTTGTCATTATTGCAATTTTCATTTCAGCACTTCGCTAAGAAATAAAAACGAATTGGTAGCTGCTTTATTGAAGGAAATAGAGCTTGTCTCAGCATTTAATGAAGAAATTGAAACTATTTATTTTGGCGGCGGCACGCCCAGCTTATGCCTGATTGATGAATTAAAAGATATAACTGATAAAATTCGTTCCAATTTTAAAGTAAGCGTAGATGCAGAAATAACTCTTGAAGCAAATCCTGACGATATAAATGAAGAACTATTGAGAGGCTGGAAAGCAATAGGCATTAACCGCCTGAGTATTGGAGTACAAAGTTTTTTTGAAGAAGACCTCCTATGGATGAACCGGGCACATAATGCTGAACAGGCAATAAACAATTTGCAGTTAGCAAAACAATTTTTTGATAATATCTCTATTGATCTGATTTACGGCCAACCCCTGCTTACAAATGAAAAGTGGAAACAAAATGCAGATAAGGCAATAAAACTAAATATTCCGCATCTATCCTGCTATGCCTTAACAGTAGAGCCAAAGACTCCATTATATAAAATGATTAGCCAACATAAAGTCGAAAATATAAACCCGGATAAACAAGCCGAACAATTTTTACTACTTATGCAATGGCTTACGGAAGCAGGTTATGAACATTATGAAATTTCAAACTTTGCGAAACCCGGGTGGCGAAGTCGTCATAATTCATCTTACTGGCAGGTGAAAAAATATATGGGAATTGGCCCTTCTGCACATTCATTTGACGGAATAAGCAGGCAATGGAATGTTGCTAATAATAAAATTTATATAGAATCACTCCATCAAAATATTATTCCATTTGAAAAAGAAGAATTAACTACGACACAAAAGCTAAATGAATATATCATGATTTCGATACGAACAATGGAAGGATTAGATCTTAATAAAATGGATAAACAAATAGCAGAGAAAATTTGTAGCAAAGCACAAAAATTTATCAATTCTGGTAAAATGATCTTAAGTGAAAATTTACTCCGGCTTACAAATGAGGGAAAACTTTTGGCTGATGGAATTGCAGCTGATCTTTTCTTTTAACCTTTATTGATCCAGCGAATGATGATATTCAAAGCACATCCTAATGCAACAAGACTTGTAAGAATAAGATTGAACCAATTTATAGGATGTGGTTTCATTTCAGGATGTCTTTTGGCCTCCGCATATTTATTATAGTCAAGAACATTGAGTACGAGAAGAACGATAGAAGAAACAAGAAATAATACCTGGAAAAAGTTGATCATGGCAGAGCTTGTTTTGGTTACCGTGAAATTACATTTTTGATCTTATCTGCCGGAGTAAGTCTTTATCTTTTCTGATGTTGTTGCTTCCAGTATCGATAAAGTTGCTGGGTAACCAATGTTAAAACCATTATTAAGATGGCAGCGGGTCCGAATCCCTGATACGAAAAAGGCATACATCTAAATTTTAATTTGTCCTTTCTTTCACGATTCATCTTTCACTTTTCAGACCAATACCTGTTCTATGCGTTTAAACCCTTCCAACGCTTTAACATTCTCCCAAAGTATTTTATAAATGGTTTCTGCTATAGGTATAGGTGCATCCACTAATTTATTGATGCTATCTATACATTTTGCAGCATTATATCCCTCGGCGACCATATTCATTTCAGATTGGGCTTCTTTTACTGAATAACCTTTGCCGATCCTGCTTCCGAAATTTCTATTACGGCTATATAAAGAATAACAGGTAACCAGCAGATCGCCAAGATATACAGAAGCTGCATAGTTGGGCGTTTTACGATGCGTAACCGGATCTTCACCTTCATGTTCGCCAACTGTAATATGTTCAGCTCCGAATTTTTTTAAAAAGCTAGCCATCTCGTCTGCTGCGTTAGCGATATAAACACTTAAAAAGTTATCCCCGTATCCGAGCCCCTGCGCTATACCTGCTCCTATTGCATATACATTTTTCAATACGGCAGCATACTGTACTCCCAGTATATCATGATTAACAATAGTATTTATATAGCTTGTTGAAAATTCTTTTGCAATGGATGAGGCTGTTAAAATATCTACACCTGAAAAAGTGAGATAAGATAATTTTTCCTCTGCTACTTCTTCTGCATGACATGGACCAAGTATAGCAAAATAGTTTTCCAGGGAAACACTGAATTGTTTTTGCAAATGAAAATTCAATAAAATATTCGTTTCGGGTAAAAGTCCTTTAATTGCTGACACAACTTTTTTTCCCTGCCAGTCTTTTGCTGTCGAACTTTCAAGACTTTGCTTTGCATAGGCAGATGGAACAGCAATAACAAGTATATCTGATCGCCTGATAACTTCGACAACATCATCATACATTGATAATAACGAAATATCAAAATTTACCAAGCTTAAATAATCAGGGTTGTTATGTTTTTGCCGGATATGTTCAATAGACCTGGGATTACGTATCCACCAGTTGATAGAATGTTTATTGTCTGTAAGAATTTTTGTCAACGCCGTTGCCCAACTGCCGCTTCCAATAATACCGAATGTCTGAACCATAATTTAAGCCGTTGAAAGATTATGAAAAAATAAAATTAAGAAACATGTCTGTTCATTATTATTTTCTATAAATAAAAAGAGTTCTGCATTTGCAAAACTCTTTAATATCTTTTTTATTCATTTAATTCATTTAATCCTGGCTCTATTTCTCAAACAATTTATCCTTCGGCACTACTTTCACTTTTGTTCCATCCTTCAATGTCTTACTGATCGCATTATATGGCCCTGTTATAATTTCATCTCCTGCTTTTAAGCCACTTAAAACTTCGATATAGTTTATATCCTGGATACCTGATTTCACCACTACTTTTTTCACTTTTCCATCCGACTGTAATACAAATACTACTTCCTCCAGTTCATCATCGTAACCTGTGTTCGTTTGGTCAGATTCGTCTTCGTCCTTTTTAATTTTCTCATCTTCTTTCTTTTTATCAGCCATACTTTTATCGCTTCCCTTTACTCTTGCATTTACAGCAGTAATGGGAACAGCCAGTACATTATCATGCCGTTTTGTTTTAATATCAGCACTGGCATTCATTCCCGGGCGAAATGGAAATCTTTTTTTCCCTGCAGAATCAAGCAAATCTTTGTAAGATTCCCGGTCAAGCCGGATACGAACTTCATAATTAGTAACATCATTTGTGCTTGCAGAAGTCAAAGAAGTTTTTGTACTGCTTGCAATTTCCGTGACCGCACCTTTGAACTTACGATTATTATAAGCGTCTACTTCTATGTCAGCAGAGTCGCCAATATTTACTTTTACTATGTCATTTTCTCCTACATCCACTCTTACTTCTAAAACAGACATATCCGATACTGTCATCATTTCTGTTCCAACATTAAAACTATTACCGGCAACACGTTCTCCTTTTTTTACTTTTAAGGATGTAATAATTCCATTCATGGGAGCTGTCAGTGTTGTCCGGCTTAGATCCTTATTCGCCCTTGTGAGGCCTGTTTGAGAAGATTGAACGGTTGCTTGTAAACTTTTTACATTTTGCTGGCCTGCATTATAGTTAGCCAATGCGGAACGATAAGTGGCTTCATATTGCTCCAGTTCTGCTTTTGAAATTACCTTTTGGTCATACAAAGTTTGATTCCTATCGAGTGACTGCTTTGCCTGTTCGAGATTTGATTTTAATGCTTCAAGAGAGGCCTGGCTATTGCTAACAGTTGCTGCAGATTGATTGACTCTTGATGCTGCCTCATCTCTTTGCAATGCATAGATATCTGCATAAATGCGTGCGAGAATTTTTCCTTTCCATACACTATCCCCTTCCTCAACATTTAATTCAGTGATCTCACCTGAAATATCAGGACTTATCTTTACTTCTATCTCGGGATAAATTTTACCGCTGGCATTTACCGTTTCAATAATTGTTCGATTGGCAGCTTTTTCAGTTGCTACTTTGATCGTGCCGCTATCACCGCCTGCCAGCATCTTGCCGGCAACCAGAATAACAATTATTATTCCGAGGCTGATCAGTATCCATTTTACTTTTTTATTCATGTCTAATCCCTCAGGATTTTAAATTTTTATTTTTTATGTTTTCCCTGACAAGTTTTTTGACAACTCATAACTTCAGACCCTGTCCTTTATAGAATTCCAATAGCTTTATTTTAAATAAATAATCATACTGGGAATAAATAAGATTGCTTTTTGCCTGCAATAAGGTCGTTTGAGTAGTAATCAGGTCATAGGAGGAAAGTAAACCGACATCGTAACGTTTTCTTGCAAAGTCATAAGCTCTCTCAGAAGTCTCTACTGTTTTCTTATTGGCATTAAATTTCTGAATAGCAGCCGTCGCATCATAGTATGCTTTGTAAATATCCTGTTTTAACGTTGTGCTGTTTAATTCTTTTTGCAATTCAACTTGCCTTACATTAAGCTTTGACCTTTCCCAACCGGCTCTTAAACTTCCTCCATTAAGAATAGGCACACTTACGCTAAGTCCAACAGATTGCCTGAAGTTTTGATTCAATTGATCGAAATAAGAAAACTTTCCATACACTGGTTGATCATAAGGCAATACAGGGAATACAGTATAATTTGTCCCACTCACATTTACTATTCCAAGAGGTGGATTGATCTGTGTTTTTGAAATTACTTTCCTGGATTTATTGTTATAAGAAGCACCGAGACTTCCAAACAAAGAAAAAGTAGGATACATAGAACCTCTTGCAACTTCTACGTTTTTCAGTGCGGCCTTCAGGCTAAGATTATCTGCTTTCTGCTGCGGCCGGTTGACTAATGCTAATTGATAAACTGCTTCAGGTTGCAGATCAGCGAGACTTTCTACCCGAATCATATTGACAGCAGGAGTTTCTACTTCAAATGGAACAGCCGGATCAAGATTTAAAATTGCTTTTAATTGAAGCGTAAGCTGGTGAACATTTGTTTCAGCAGCTACAAGATTGGCGCTATCAGTCGCCAATACTGATTCGAGGTTGGCAGCATTTAATTCAGGAAGCTTACCTGCATCCACTTGCTTTTTTGTACTTTCTAATTGCGTTCTTGTTTGATCAACCTGTATCCGTGCCAGCGTAGTTTGTTCATTAGCCAGTAATATCTGTAAATAAGCAACTGCAACATTCAATGCCACATCATCTTTAGCTTTATCAATGCCAGCTTCTGTAACTTTTAAATTAAGGTCTTTAGCGATGACACTATTTTTTTTGGTAAACCAGTTAAAGAGATCAACACTGCTTTGCAAAGTATAATTGCTAAAAACGTAGCCGGTAGTTATAAGGCTAAATGTTGTCGGGTCCTGGTTGCGACCAGCGCTATATCCTGTATTGTTACTTAAATTCACAAACGGATATTGATTCCATTTGCTTTGCTGAAGGTCAAGTTTGGCAAATCGTATTTGAAGATCCGCCTGCTTTACCGAAATATTGTTTTGCAATGCATATTCAACACATTTCCGCAGATCCCATTTATCTTGTCCAAAGGAAAGAATACTTAAACATAAGAAGCAGAAGGAAAAAGTTAGTCGGCGCATAGTTGCCGCAAAAATAAATGAAATGGGTTGCCGAAAGACTGATAATTGATAAACTGAGGTTATTTTTTTAAATCCGTTTTCTTTATCGCCGTTTAGTCAATGTCAGCATCGCTTGTTGAGGAAGATTTAAATCTTTTTACCAAAAAATAAAGAACGATAAATCCGGCTAAAACGCCGAGACCGATCAGGGAGATCTTTGTCTGGTTAATCAAAAGACTGATAGCTACAAAGGAATAAGCTGTCATAAAGATCAGCGGTAGCAATGGATATAGCTTCATACTATAAATGCCTGTACCATTTAAATGAGCCGTTCGTTTTCTTATGATAAAAATACTTCCTGCTGAAAGCACCATCCCGAAGCAATCGAGAAAAATAGAAAAGCTTAACAACGTATCAAATTCTTTTGCCCAAAACACAATGATAGCAGCAAGTCCTGCAAAAAGCGATAGCGCCAATACCAATGCTTCTTTCTTATTTCTTTTTTGAAAAACGGCGGGCAAAATTTTGTCTTCACTCATAGCATACATCACTCTTGGATTGCTTAAAAGCAATGCATTGATGTAGGCAAGTACACTCAAAAACAACAATACTGATAAAATTCGTTCAGCGTTTATTCCAAAAATTTTAGAAGCCATTATCGCCGCAATGTTCCTGCTGTGCTGCAGGTTTTCAAATCCTATTACTTTTACATAAGCATAATTAATAGTAAGATATAAAGCGATGATGATAAAGATGCCCATAAAAATTCCTTTGGGAATATTTCTGGCTGGCTTATCTACCTCCGCACCAAAATTGATAGTTTGCTGGTAGCCGCCATAGGTAAAGCTTACAGCAACCAATCCTATCCCAAATGCTTTGAGATATTCCCTGAATGTTGGATTGATAGAACCCGCTATTAAATCCGACGAAATATTTGATGAGGCAAAAAACACAGGCGTAATAAGAAGAAGTATCAAACATATCTTGATGATCATTAATACATTTTGTGTTTTTGCACTGGGGCGGAGACCCAGCATATTTACTCCATAAAAAATAGTAATTGCCGCTAACGCAATAACCAATTGAACGGTTGCTGCATCCTTTGATCCCGGCATAATGATACCTGTTATATATTCACCTCCCACAATTGCAACAGCAGCGCCTGAGGCTGCATTGGAAACAAGAATAACACAATTGATGGCAAAGGCAATAGACGGATGATAAGCGTAAGAAAATACTTTGTAATATCCACCGGTTACAGGAAGTCTCGATCCTATCTCAGCATAAGTCAATGCCCCGCATAATGCTACTACCCCACCGGCTAACCATGCAATAAAAAAAATAAGCGGCGTTGGTGATGCAGCTGCTACATTGGCTGGTGTTCTGAAAATTCCCATACCAATGACGAGACTAACAACAATCATCGTAAAATCAAATAAGCCAAGCTTATTCTTTACTGTCATGTGATGAAGATAATGAATAAAACATTTTACCTTTACGCCTCTAATCAAGCCAATGTTTATGAAAAAAATTCTTTTAGGTGGTTCCCTGTTTTTTCTATTACCTCATTATTGCTTATCTCAAACAGAACCCGAAGACACATCAAAAACATTAGGTGAAGTAGTGATCAATGCATTTGGCCAAAACAGGCAATTGAAAAAAAGCGCCGTCGCTATTAACTATGTAAGTAAAACACAACTCGAACGTTTCAATAACACATCTATTCTTCCCGCATTAAACAATACTCCCGGTGTAAGAATGGAAGAACGTTCTCCCGGAAGCTACCGGATGAATGTAAGAGGCAGCACATTGCGGTCGCCATTTGGCACACGTAATGTAAAAGTTTATTGGAATGGAATTCCTTTTACTGATCCGGGTGGCAATACTTATTTAAACCAACTGAGTTATTACGATTTTAATTCTATCGAGATCATTAAAGGCCCGGGCGGAAGTTTATATGGCGCAGGTACGGGAGGGGTCATTTTAATAAATGGTCAATCTCAAAACTGGATACCCGGAGTTGATATTGGTTATTTGCGTGGCAGTTTTGATCTCAGCAATTTGAATGTAGAGGTAAAATTGGGAAAGGATGATAGCCGGAATATTATCGGCTATACTCATCAATCGAGTGATGGATATAGGGATCATACAAATATGCGGCGTGATATTGCTACATGGCAAGCGCAGATCAAAGCGAATGAAAAAGAACAGTTGAGTGCTTCTGTTTTATATGGTGACCTTTATTATCAAACCCCGGGAGCCTTAACAAAAACAGAGTATAATAACAACCCAAAAGCGGCAAGACCTGCAGCAGGGTCAAATCCCAGCGCTGACCAGGCAAAAGCTGCTATTTATCAAAAAACTTTTTTAGCCGGTATAACCAACAGCTATCATTTTAATGAAAGTTTTCAAAATACTTCTATTATATATGGAGCATTCTCACAAATAAAAAATCCCACATTCCGGAATTATGAACGAAGAATAGAGCCACATTTTGGCGGACGCACTGTTTTTGAGTGGGACCATCACTTCAGCAATACCGCATTGCAGATCATTTTTGGTGCTGAAGCACAAAAAGGTTTTTTTAATACAAAAACATTTGCCAATGTAAATGGAAACCCTGGTTCTATTTTAACTGATGATGATATCAATAACTGGATCTATTCTGCATTTGCCCAGGCAGATCTTCAATTACCACACGACTGGAACATAACTGTGGGATCAAGCATTAACCGATCTTCAATAACGATAACGAGATTATCAGTACCTGCATTTACTCCGGTTAAAACAACTTATAACAGTGAGTGGGCGCCAAGATTAGCTGTATCAAAAAAATTATTTGCTAATCTTTGGATGTATGCAAGCATAGCAAAAGGTTTTTCTCCGCCGACTGTTGCCGAAATACTTCCTTCAACAAGTGTTATCAGTACTGATCTTCAGGCAGAGCATGGTATAAGCTACGAAGCCGGCTTTAAAAGCAGTTGGCTGCAACAAAGATTATATGTAGAAATAAATGCATTTTCATATCAATTGAAAAATGCAATTGTTCAGCGTAAAGATGCAAACAATGCAGACTATTTTGCAAATGCAGGTTCAACAAGGCAAAAGGGACTTGAATCACAAGCCTGGTATCAATTGTTCCAGCATCCTCAACATTTTATCAGCAATGCATCTATTCGTCTCAGCCATACCTGGAATGATTTCAGCTACAAAAATTTCAAACAGGGGGCCAATGATTATTCGGGCAAACAATTACCAAGCGTAGCAAAGAATACTGTGGCTATGACATTTGATCTTATTACAAAATCGGGGCTATATACTAATCTCACCTATTTCTATAGCGATCCTATTGCATTGAATGATGCTAACTCCGAATTTGCTTCTTCTTATAATTTGTTTGGCGGAAGAATTGGATGGCACTTCGACAAGCTCAGTGTTTGGAGACTGAATATATTTTTTGGAGCCGATAATCTTTTTGATGTAAAATATAGTTTAGGTAATGATATCAATGCTGCTGGCGGTCGTTACTACAATGCAGCGGCGGGAAGAAATTATTTTGTGGGAGTGGCTCTAAATTTTATTTGCAAAAATGCGAAATAAAAGATTCCTTTTCTGATGGATTGTGTGAAATAGACAAAATAATTTTCAAAGAATAAGAACTTCTTTTGCGCAAGATTTTACTTATGATGAAGCCAACGGTATCTCTATAATTAAAGTGAATCCTTTTCCTGGTTTACTATTAATAGTGGCATTTCCATTAAAAATACTCAGTCGTCCTTTAATATTTCTTAGTCCTATTCCTTTTGTTTTCTTGCCGGTTTCCATACCATGCCCATTGTCTGATATGACCATTTTGAAAACATTATCTTTTATATTTAAAAATATATTTACCTCCGTTGCCTTTGCATACTTAATAATGTTAGTGCATTGCTCCTGTGCAATCCGATAAATGGCGAGTTTTTGCCTGTCATTCAACAACTTTTCCTGCATATCGATATCAATCCGAACATTTACTGAGGCCGTCTTTAGCATGCTGTCCGTTAGATTAGTTATTTGATCAACGAGGCTTGTAGATTCGAAATCAGGAGCCACCAGTTCATGAGCTATTTTCCTGTTTTCAATAATTGCATTTTGCAAGTTGTTTATCGATGCTTCTACCAGTGCAGCAGCCTCTTTGGGTTTATTCTTTACCATTGAAAGAATAAGTTTAGTACCTACCAATATCTGGTTCACATTATCGTGCAACTCACGACCTATTTCGTTTCTTTCTTTCTCCTGCGCTTCCAGAGCGGTAGCAGTGATTTTTAGTTGTTCCTTTTTTTGTTGCCCTAATAGCTCTGCTTCCAGTTTTTTACTCTCGGTAATATCAGCCAGCGTCCCGATATAACCAGTTAACAAGCGGTTATTATTAAATATGGGAGTTGCTTTGCCAATTACCCATTTTATGTTTCCTTTCCTGTTAACAAGTCGGAACTCCGAGGAAGATTCAAGACCTTTTGCGGATTTTTCCTGCCATTGGTTTTGCTGATCGTCTTTATCATCAGGATGAACTACGGTCTGCCATCCGTCTCCCATCGCTTCATTTAATGTCAATTCTGTTATTCGCAGCCATGTGTCATTAACATAAATAGTTTTACCTGCAGCATCAGTTTGAAATATTCCAACCGGGGCATTGCTTGTTAATGTACGAAACCGAAGTTCATTGCTGATTAAAGCTTCTTCCGACTTTTTCTTTCCGGTAATATCCCTGATAAAAACAGATAGTCCATCTTTTGAAGGATAGATATGATTTTCCTGCCAGAGATCGAATGGTGGATAATAATCAATATTGGTTATATAACGTTGTTCTTTCATTGCCTTTGTAAACGCTTCGTAAGTAGCAGAACCCACTATATCAGGAAATTCTTCCCATACATTTTTACCTATCATCTCAGCCGGGTTTCGGTGAATCAATTCTCCTGCCTGTGCATTTAAATAAGTGTAGTTCCAATTTTTATCCAATGATATGAAAGCATCTGTGATACGTTCAATAAAACTCCGGTATTTTTCTTCGGTTTTTTTTGCTTCCATCTCTGCCTTTCTTTGTTCAGTTATATCCCTGAAATAAATAGAAAGTCCGGACGGAGAAGGATAAATGCTGGCATATATCCATAGATTAACAGCTTCTGAATAATCTTCCAGGTAAATATTTTTCTGGTTTAGCATCGCTTCATGGTACGCTTTATAAAAAGGCTTATCAATTGAAGATGGATATTCTTTCCAGATATTTCTTCCTGTAAGATAATGGGCAGGTTTTCCAAACAAGGATGCCGCTATCTTATTTACGTAAATAAAATTCCATTCTTTATCCAGTGCAATGAAACCATCAGACACTCTTTCTACTAATGTGCGGTACTTTTCTTCGCTGCGCATCAGTTTTTGCAATACAGAAATATTATCCTTTTCTGATTCCCGCTGCCGCAATGCCATATTAATAGCAGATGGCAATCTTGTCATCCTGTCCTTTAAAATATAATCATCAGCGCCTTCTTTAATAATATTTACTGCAAACTCTTCCGAGATTGTTCCCGTTATCAATATAAAGGGAGTAAGAGGAAGCTGCTCCCTGACTATTCTTAATGCTTCTGTTGCGTTGAATTGGGGCATTGAATTATCAGAAAGTACAACATCAGGAGAAAATTCTTCAAGAGATTGCAACAAACCTTTTTTGTCCATCGTAAGATGAAATTCACAATTCATTTTTTCTTTAAGCAGCGTCCGTTTAATGATCTCAGCATCGAAGCTGCTATCTTCTAATAATAATATCTTCAATGGCTGCTCGATATTTTTCATGTCAAAGGATGATTTAATAACAACCAATAAAAACCCAGGTTCTGAATAGCCTGAGCAAACCCTTCGAAGTTTACCGGTTTCACTATATAACTGTTGACACCAAGATCATAACACTTTTGTACATCCGGATGTTCTTTTGATGAGGTAAGAATGACAACCGGCAATGTTCTTGTTCTTGGATCAGCTTTTATTTTTTCCAATACTTCTATTCCATTTACTTTGGGCATTTGTATATCAAGCAATACAAGTTTTGGTGAATGCTGGATATCCCTTTCCCCCGCATACTTACCGGTAGCAAAAATGAAATCAAGTGCATCTCTTCCATTTCTTACGTGAACAAGATTATTCGCCATATTATTTTTCTTCAATTCACGGATAGCCAGTTCCGCATCCACCATATTATCTTCCACCAACAATACTTCTACTGAATTTGGGTTCATATAGGTTATAGTTTATTTTTATTTTTTGGCAATGAAAAACTAAAACATGCCCCTTCGTTTTCCTTCCCCTCTGCCCACGCCTTGCCGCCATGACGTGATACGATTTTTTCAACGATTGCCAGTCCTACACCTGTTCCTTCAAACTCTTCTGCATCATGCAGGCGCTGAAATACTTTAAAAAGTTTATGCTTGTACTCTTCATCGAATCCAACACCGTTGTCTTTTACGTAGAAAACAATATGTCCATCCTGCGGGTACGAGCCGATTTCTATACGAGATTCTTCTTTCGTACTGCTGTATTTGATAGCATTTGAAATCAGGTTGATCCAAACCTGCCTGATCGTATTTGCATCTGCTTGTACAAATGGAAGAGTAAGAATATTCCAGCCAATTTTATTACCCTCTTGTGTTAGCTCATTTACTATTTCATTAACCATTTCTTTTGTATCGATATCAGTTTTCATAAGCTCTTGTTTACCCATTCTTGAAAAAGCAAGGAGGTCGTCAACAAGATGACCCATTTTTAATGTATTGTTTTTGATAACAGAAGTAATACGACGGGCTTCATCATCCAGCTTACTTGCATATTCTTCTTCCAGTATAGCTGTAAATCCGATGATGCCTCTTAAAGGAGCTCTGAGGTCATGAGAAACTGAATAGGTAAAAGCTTCTAACTCTGCATTCGTTTTTCTTAGTTCAATTTCCAATCCTTTTCTAAGAGAAATATCCCGCACTGATGCAGATACTAATAAACCTTCTTCCGTTTGTATGGGCGAAAGGCTGATCTCAACAGGAAACTTTATCCCACTTTTCTTTACCGCATTAAGTTCAATACCTGCACCCATAGTTCTTACTTTGGGTGCTCTGAAAAAACTTTCCCTGTGATGCTCGTGTTTATTTCGTAAGTCGGTCGGTATCAATAGTTCGACTGATTGACCTATCATTTCATTACGTATATAACCAAAAAGATTCTCTGTCTGCCGGTTGATCATCTGTATTATTCCTTTTTCATTTACGATCACCGTAGCATCCGGAGCAGCATCAAGTAATGAACGAAATTTTTCTTCCGCTTTTTTCCTGTCAGTAATATCCCGCACCGATGCTGATACTAATAATCCTTCTTCTGTTTGCAAGGGCGAAAGACTTATCTCAACCGGGAATTGCATACCATCCCTGCGAACAGCAAATAACTCTAATCCTGCACCCATTGATCTCACCCTGGGATCCATAAAATATTTATCTCTGTGTCCCCTATGCCTGCTATGAAAATCATGTGGTATTAATAATTCCACAGGTTTACCGATTAATTCATATCGTGCATATCCAAAAAGAATCTCGGTCTGTTTGTTTATTAAAACTATCTTACCTTTCTCATTAACAATGACCATTGCATCAGGAGCAGCCTCAAGTAATCCTTCGAATTTTTTTTCTGCTCTTTTCTGTCCCGTAATGTCACGAACAAACCCAACAAATAAATACCTGCCTTTTATTTTTGGCGTAGCAGCAATATTCAGTGCAACATCAAGTTCGGTATTGTCTTTAGTGATAGCGCAGGTTTCAATTATCCGTCCCAGCAAAGGTCCTTCCCCGGTTCTCAAAAAATTTTCCAACCCCTTTGAGTGTATCGCCCGAAACCGGTCTGGAATAATAGTTTCACTCAATAACTTCTCTTTTACTTCATTTTCTTTCCAGCCGAAAAGTATTTCTGCTTTAGGATTCCATTTAACGATCTTTCCCGAATCATTAATTACTATAACTGCATCCGGGGCTGCATCAAATATGGTTTGCACTTGTTCTTCACTCTCTCTTAATTCTTCTTCCGCTTTTTTACGTACAGTAATGTTATTGCGAACAGAAAAAAGTATGATTACGAGTAAAACAAAGACCGCTGTAAGAAAAACAAAGAAGGCACGATTAAAGGATACAATGCTCTTATTATTTTCTTCTTGACGCCGAACAAGTAAACTATTTTCTTCCTGTTCTATCTCAGCAGTTATAGCTCTTATTTTATCTGTATAGATCTTACCCAGCCGGGTCATCATTAATTTTTGGGCAGCATCGAAACCTTTTTCATTTCTCAATTGAATTCCTTGTTGTGAAAAGTCGATCCGCTTATTGATAAGAATTGATAAAGCTTCAATTCTTTCCTGCTGAGATGAATTATCTTTAGTGAGATCTTTAAGGGCTTTAATATGATTGAATACGCCTTCTTTTGAGATTGGGAAATACCCGAGGTAGGCTGAATCGCCGGTAATAATATAGCCACGTCCCTCGCTTTCAATATCTTTTGTTATCGATAAAATTTGTTGTGCTTCACTTAATACATCGTTGGTATGTTCTACCCATTGAGCTGTACTGATTCGCTTATTACTATAATAAGAAGAAAATATGCTGAGCACTGCTATAAGCATAATAACAGCAACAAAACCTGTAAATAACTTGCGTTCAAAACTGATCTTTTTTTGTAGCCCCGGCTGTGCAAACCAAATAGCTACAGCAAGAGTAATAAAACCAACAGCTACACTAATAGTAAGACGGATAAATATTGGAATATCGGCAATAAAATTAAATCCGATCAGCATGATCAATGCAATAAAAGCAATGCCTGATAAATAATAGAACTGGTAAATTGCTGTCCTTTCTTTATTTAATAAAAGCAGTCCGCTACCAATGAGTATAAAATTTATTGCCGACAAAGGAGACATCCGGCCGCTATAATAAGTAGTTGAGGTACGAAGCTCATCTTTTACAAAAAGCTCATCGATACCAAGGTTTAAACCGAAAATATATTCTATTAATGTGAGCGATGCTATGAGGATAATAATAACAGATAATATAACAGTAATTTGACGCTGTGTTTTTTTCTCAATATGATAATAATTGATAAGAAGTACTATTGAAGAAAATGTAAAACAAAGAGCCGTATTGAATTTCATTTTGGCCTGCCCGGGTCCAAGCATCCTCAGAAAATCATTATGCATGAACCAAGCAATAATTACTAATATGCCTATTAGCATTGTAACTATGGCAGCAATAAAGGACACCGTATGTAATTTCGTTTTCATTACTTCGGGTCTTGGGCGATTTCTTCAGCACATCAAAAGGCTGAGCTTTTTTTTAAGCTATTAATATTCGGGGATTATCTTCCCGATTCTAATTCGTAAGAATTGCTATTAAATCAGAGCATTATCCAAATCCGGGTTTCTTTAAGGACTTAGATCAAGCGGAGACGTTAAGGATATACAAATGTTGACTTTTAAATCAACATGTAGAAATTTTTTCAGAAAATTCTACAAACAACCGATAACAAATTGCCTGCCATAGATGGTTTTATTTGATCTTAATCAGGCAGGAACCTGAGGATTGTCATTTAAAACAACCCCTAATCAGGACAACTTGCAGACATTTGGTTTACCAACAAACGATGTCAGACTCTAAATTTTTATCCGTCTTAGGTGCAAGAATCAGAAAATTGCGTCTTAAAAAAGACATGACACAAAATGAGCTGGCTATGTTATGCAATTTTGAAAAGGCCAGTATGTCCCGAATAGAATCAGGCCAAACAAATATGACCATTCTCACAATGATTAAAATAAGTAAAGCATTGGACGTTGATATTAAGGATCTTTTCAATGACTAAGTCAGATATGTCTATTACTTTCTGTTGAAAACTCTTCTTGTTTCCAAAATTTCTCTCACTACATTTGTTGCCGATTTGGTTCTTTATTCAATTGTAAAATTGAAACGATTAAAAGGGAAGTCCGGTGTAAGTCCGGCGCTATCCCCGTAGCTGTAAAAGGGCCTCCCTAAATCCCTCCCAAGGAGGGACTTTCGAGAAGCTTCAATCTTCGCCACTATTTTTATTAAATGGGAAGGCGTTGAAGTAAACCCTAAGCCAGAAGACCTGCCAGATCAAGCAAACATTATTCAATGCTTTCGGGTGAAAAGCTGAAGTGTAAAAGTCGAGGGACGTTTATATTTCTATCTTTTTTATTTACCGGAAGCAGTCACACAAAAACTTTTTTAAAATGAAAAAGATTTTTTTTGTTGTGGCTGCGATCATGATCGGCAGCCAGCTAATTGCGCAGGACACTACTGCAAAAACAATGGACGAAGTAATATTAACTGCTAACAAATTTGAACAAAAGCAAAGCACAACTGGTAAAGTGGTTACTGTTATTACAAAAGCTCAGTTAGAAAAAAGCACTGGTAAAACATTAGCGCAGGTATTAAATGAACAGGCAGGAATTACTATTGCCGGAGTGTATAATACGGCGGGGAGTATCCAGACGGTTTTAATGAGAGGCGCTTCATCTGGCAGAACGCTGATATTATTGGATGGTATTCCGGTTAATGATCCTTCAATGATCTATAATGAATTTGACCTGAATCTTTTTTCCATTAATGATGTGGAAAGAGTTGAGATATGTAAAGGAGCACAATCTACTTTATACGGCAGTGATGCTATAGCAGGAGTAATTAATATTATAACGATGAAAAAGGATGTGAACAAGGCTTTTGATGTAAAAGCCACATCTGTCTTTGGTAATAAAAACACTGTAAGAAATAATATTCAGCTATATGGCAAGGCAGGCAAGCTTAGTTATACAACACGGTTTGCAAAGCTGAGCACTGATGGGTTCTCATCAGCTAATGACAAAACAGGTAATAAGAATTTTGACAAAGATGGTTATGATGGTAATGTGATCAATGCTTCGTTGCAATACCAGGTAATGCCTGAACTTTCTTTAAGGACATTTATACAACATAGCAGGTATCGAGCAGATGTAGATGCAGCGGTGTTTACAGATGATAAAGATTATACTATTCATAATAGCAACCTTAGCTCAGGGTTTGGAGCTCACTATAAAAAAGGAATTGTAAGTATTACAGGTAACTATCAGTACGGCGAGCTGTCAAGAAAATACAGGAATGATAGTTTAGATGCACCGGGCTTCAATAAGTTTGAAAGCAATATATATGGAGGCCGAACACAATATGCAGAGCTGTATGGAAATATTTTTGCAACTAAATGGCTGACCGCTCTTTTAGGATTTGATTACAGATGGTCTAACATGACACAGGATTATTTCTCTATTAGTATATACGGACCATATAGCAGTGGTTTTCCTGACACATCTATTCATCAAACTTCCTTTTACGGGTCTTTATTTTTTAGTGCTTTAGATAAAAAATTGAATGTTGAAATTGGCGGAAGGATCAATAAACATTCCCAATATGGAAACAACAGTACTTACACTTTTAATCCTTCCTTTGCTATTAATAAAAACTGGAGAATATTCGGTAGCATTGCGTCTGGTTTTAAAGCTCCTTCTATTTACCAGCTCTATGATGCATTCAGTGGCAATAAAGACCTGCAACCCGAAAAATCAGTGAGCTATGAGGTGGGAATTCAGCAACAATATGAAAAGGTCAGTAGTCGTATTGTATATTTTCACAGGAATATCAAAAATGCACTGGACTTTGATTATGTAAACTTCAAGTACTTCAATTTCGTAAAACAAACCGTGAACGGTATCGAATTGGAAACAATCATACAACCAGTGAAGGAATTAACTATTACAGCAAACTATACTTTTATTTCAGGTAAGGAACAAACACAAAGTCGGAAAGATTTTAATGATACTACATACAGTTATTTACTGCGAAGACCAAGGCATAATGTTAACATTACTATTGGCTATCAATTTTGTCCGGAATTTTATGCAAGTATAAGCGGCAAATCAGTAAGCCAGCGTTATGATGTCGGTGGTTATGCAGCACAAGATATTTTATTGGATAGCTATTTTCTGGTGAGTGCTTATGCAGAATATAAATGGAAAAAGAACGTTAAGTTCTTTGCCGATCTGCAAAATATCACCGATAAAAAATTCTTTGATATTAGTGGATACAACGCTATCCCTTTTTTGATCAATGGTGGCATAACGTTTAATTGGTAAAGGCAAATACTGTTTTATGTGTCTTCATGAAAGAAAAACCTGCCAGCGATGTAATACAGCTTTTGAATGCAAAGCTGGCAATATCAGTCAGTGCCAATGCGCAAACTTTGTGATAACAGTTGAGTTAAAAGCATATCTGGAACAACGATACAATGATTGTCTTTGTAAAAACTGTTTACAGTATTTACAGGTGGAACTAAACTTCTTTAAAGAAAGGTATTTGTTTAGATAGCATGAGCTGATATTATCTTTGCCAAAACCTAAGGAATGAATATTGAGCTCAGTGAATTGCTGACTGTGGCTTTTACACTTTTCGCCGTGATCGATGTCGTTGGCTCGGTTCCCATATTGATTTCATTGAAAGAAAAAATGGGGGGCATAAATGAGTGGAAAGCTACTTTGATATCGGGAGCCCTGATGGTATTGTTTCTTTTTGCAGGTAAAGCTTTTTTAAATTTACTGGGTCTTGATGTCAAATCATTTGCAGTCGGTGGTTCTATTGTCATCTTTATTCTTGGCCTTGAAATGGTATTGGGATTAGAATTTTTTAAAAGTGAAAAAGATATTAAGGCAGTAACCGTTGTACCTATTGCGTTTCCACTGATTGCTGGATCAGGGACATTGACTACGATCATGTCATTAAAAGCAAATTATGGAGAAGTAACATTGCTCATTGCTATCCTTATTAATTTAATAATTGTTTTTATTGTATTAAAATCATTAAGTCTTATAGCAAGGATATTAGGACCGGCGGGATTAATAGCAGTACGAAAATTTTTTGGTGTAATTTTACTCGCTATAGCTGTAAAGATCTTTGCCACCAATGCACATGGATTAATAAAATAAGCCTCACCCCTACCCTCTCCATAAATGGAAGGGAGAAATGGCCTCGTAGTACAATGGATAGTATAAGAGTTTCCGAAGCTCCAGATACAGGTTCGATTCCTGTCGAGGCTACTAAGTTTTTTTCAAATACTTATTTCTCATACCAAAGGCTCTATAGAAAATACATCAAGCTTCGATTGACGAAAGTTTCTTACTCTTTTTAATACAGCATTTCCATTACTTGATCCGCCGTTATTCGTATTGCCTTCAATCGTTTCAAATGTATCGGCGCCAATAGAAATAATGATGCCGGTATGTATCCAATCGTTGGCAGCTTTTTGAAGTAAAAAAATATCGCCGGGTTTTACTAACGATGGATCATTTCTTACTTGTGCATTCCGGGATAAAAGTCCTTTCTGTAAACCTGTTGTTCCAACAACATCACAACTATAAGTAAGCGGCATTAATGATTTAAAATTTTTACCCAACATAGATGCTGCCTGGTCAATAATTGTTTGTACAAAACCCATGCACCAGAACCAGGGAGTTCCTTCATTACCGTCCATATAGGCTCTTACCCATGGACCAGTGTTGGATTGATTATTAATGACAAGTTCAAACGGGTGATTCTTTAAGTGATTATTTGCTGCATTTACTATTAATTGTCTCAAACCATTTCCGCTAACATTTCCTTCAAATGCTTTTTGCATGGATTCGCACAAGAGATCAAATGTTTGCTGATCAACAACGCCATTCTGTGTAAGGCCTTTTATCTTTTGAAAATTTTTTATTGCCTGGTCGGTAGCCGATCCAAAGTCGCCGTCAATTCCAGTTGCTGTAGCTGCATTGACATTCCACATAGAAAACAAAGTGAGCCAGGATTGAATTTTCATCGTATCCTTTCTGTTATTATTGGCACCATTCAATTTTTGAGTAGCTGAGATAAGCAATTCTTTTTGGTAAGTTGTTTTTTGCATGGTGGAGGGTTTATTGGTAATTGTGAGCAAAATTTTTAGACTATCATAAGTCATCATTGTCATTTGCCGCCGTAAATACATCGTTTTCTGCTTTGCCCTGACTATGCAGGTATTCTAAAGCACCTTGTAATTCTTGTTGTGAATAAACCGGTTCTAATCCTCTTTTAGCTCTTTCCTTATTCCATATGAAAACAGTAGCACCACCTGCAGGCACACCGGGTGTAGGCGTTGCTCCGGTAGCAGCTCTGCTTTTTACTGATTCAAAGTTTCCAAGGTTAATGAGTGATGTGTAACATTTCCGCTGGGGTCAATTTCAGTCCAGGTAGCTTCACGCATATAAGGCCTTTCACCTTTTGCTCTTGCAACTTCTCTTACCTTGACAGATACTTTAGTTCCATTTACTAATTTTTCCGCCCACATTATTTCTAGCTGGCGCCATGTTCCAAATTCATTTGCTATCCAGTTTTGCTTTCCAAGGTTCCTGCCCCCGCCTTCAGCGCCAAAAACATTTGCAATTAAATGTCCGGCATCATCACCTGTACCCGCACTTACTTTTCCCTGCTCTGTTTGGCTACGATGTTTCATTACTTCGCCCGGTACACCTAACTCTCCTTCGGCAACTTTTACATGATTACCCTGCTTGTTTGTTGTTTCGTAATAATTGTAGCGTTTACTGATATCAGGTTTGGTTAAGTTATCTGCATGTTTTTGCATATCTCTCAATAATTCTTTTGCTAACTCTGCTTCGTGTTTCAATTCATCCAATGCTTCACCTTTTATCGTTGGGTCGGGGTCATTAAGTTTAGCAGCAATTTCTTTTTTTCTTTCATTCCTGTTTTTTATTCTTCTTTCAAATTCGCCTTTGTATTCAGGATACTTATCAAGAAATGCAGTTATATCGTCCATGCTTTTTGAAATACGGCTGTCAATTTCATTTACCATTGCCTTTTCAAGCACTGCCAGATCGAGTTCCAATTGTTTGGCTTTGCTTAATATTTCATCTTCTTTCATTTTCCTTTCTGCCTTATCTTTTATTTTACTTGCGTCTTTGGCTTCTTTCTCCAATTGTTTTGCTTTTTCTTTCAGCTCTTTTGCTTTTTTTGTATTACCATGTTCTTTGCCAAATAATTTTTGAATTTCCTTTGCTCTGTCAGTAGTATTGTCAAGAAGTTTGGCGCACCTGTCACTGCAGCGGGTTATTGTCCCATCTTCATGTATCAAATGTTCATGAACTTCATTAGTAGCAGTTACCGGCGTTTTAGATTCAGCATCTATGGGTGAGTTTGAAACAGCCTTAGCATCTTTTTCAACCTGTTTCCTTTCAGTAGTTGAAGCATCGGCCTCACCGGAAGCTGGTTTTGCTGTGCCAGGTTCAGCAGTGGTTTTTGCGTTGGGGTTTTTATCAAGTAATGCATCTATCTCAGCATGTGTTGCATTATCGGCTATTTCAAGTACCCAGCCGTCGCCTTCTTTTTTCCATCCCGTTTCCTTGCTGGGTTTTATTGGAATATCATTATCATAAATTTTATCAGCAAGCGCAAGCCTTTCTCCCTCATTTAATTTTTCAACTCCTGTCAGGCTATCCGCAATTTTACCTCTTGCTTCAAGTTTTGATTTTGCAGAATAATGTTCATGAATACCATGCAGTAGTTTGCCGCCAACTGTAAAGGCTACCTGTTGCGCAGCCATTTCCCCCAATACCTTTACCGTAGCATCTCTTCCATCGTTTACCAGTTTTTCTCTTTGCTTTTCCAGGACATCTATTTCAGGATCGGATGGATTAGTATCTTTCAACATTGCAATTTCATCATCAAGTTCAGCAATCTTTACAAAATAATCCGTTCTTAACTTCTCTACCTGTTCCATTCCAGTTTCATACACAAGCAAGGCCTGGCCTGCCAACTGTATTCCTTCCACTACATAATATGCTTTTGTTCCTACCCTTACTATTTTAGCTGCTTTGCCAGCTGTGCCCAATACAGGTAATATATCAAGCAACATAGAACCACAACCTATCATTACTTTTTTGCCAGTTAATGTTCCTTTATCGGCTTGTTCCTGCAACTCACTTATCGTTTGTGCTCCATTATATAGTATTCCGATTGCTATTCCAACACCCGTTGTTGGTGGAAATACAGACAATACAGCAGCGACCACATTTACAGCAATGTTTACCGGTGTACTAAACGCAATTTTTTTAATCTTTTTTCCAATAGTATCTGTAATTCTTGTGTACTTAATGTATTCATCAGTCTTTTTATTTGCAGCATCATCCCATTTTTGAAAAGCCAGGGAAATATGTCCTTCGGGGTAAGCTTCACTTAATTGTGAGAATGTGTGCTTCATTGCAGCTTCACTGGTTGTTGCAAAAACACTTATTGTATAATTTTCGTTTTCGTACAGTTGAGTATAATCATATAACGTAATTCTATATCCTTCTTCCTCGCTGCCTTCATCAAATTCACCTGCCGGGGGAATAATGTTGATATCTTTCTTTATAAAGCAACTGAGTTTTAAGTCTGCTGTTTTTACTCCTTCTGTTCTGCTTACATAAGTTCCCCTGCATGCAATTATGTTTTGGCTTTTATCCTCATTTGTCTTAGCTATATTATTCCGGTTGTTTTGTAATTTTTCAAGATACTTTTCACCCCATTCTACCATAGCGTCGCCTTCGCTATTTTTTTTCTTTCTATATTCTTCAATGATTCCTTTGATACGGTCAATTTCTGCATCGATAACTTTAAGTTGTTCCTCAACAGTTGCCCCTTTGAATTTTTCATCGATTTTTCCTCTTGTTACCGTTCCTACACCATAACTCAATTCTCCAAAATCCTCTTTGGTTGTTGTTCCTTCTTTTAAAAAACCTTTATATGCCTTGTCTTCTTTTTCTTTTAATACCTTTTGTTCATCCAATACTTTTATCGAGGTGCGGAAAAGGTTTGGCAAAAAGAAATTGTGATCTACAATTGCCTCTATTGTATAAATACCTTCAGCCGGAAATTCAAACTTGCCATGCTTCCTGTTCATTACTCCCTCATCGTTGATAGGAATATAATCCACCCAATCATCTTCCTTCCAATCTTTTGGCGCCGGTGAATTGTCATTCTTTTTCGGATCAGTGTACGCATACCAGCGAATTACGATATGTGGTACTCTTAATGCATCTACATCATTACGAACCTCGAATTGGAATGATACTGGTTTGTGTGCTACGATCAGCGGATCATGTTGAACAATAACACCCTGAACCGGCCGGTTTACAATCGGCTCTTGTCTTTCTTTTGATGAATCGGTTTTTATTTCAAATCGTTCATAAGCATCTTTAAGCTTAGCAATAGCAATTAATTCTTCTATCGTTTTTGTGCTGCTTACCCCGTCTCCTGTTTTTGATTTCAGATATGCAATTATCTTTTCCTTGTTGGGATCATTTGCCAATTGCAGGAGTGCTTTAATATCGTTAGAAGTAAGCGGCACTTTTGGTGGCGCCGCTTTATCATCAGTTTTTGTATCGCCGGTTAACTCTTTTATTAATGATTTAAGTTTTTCCAGTTCTTCTTTTTTCAATCCGCTAAAAGGATTGGCCTTTGCTTTGTCTCCCTCATCCTTAAATTTATTTTGCATTTCTCCGCTGCCATCAATTTCATAAATCTCTTTATCATTTTCAGGCGGTCTTGTCAATATCAATTGTACTTTTTCATATAAAATACCAACTGTCTTTTCTGTAAAGACTTCTTTGTCATCAGCCTCATCCCAGTCCTTTTTCAAAACAGTATAATAGGCTTCCCCATTCCCTTTTTCTACTTCGATAGTCCAGGCATCTTTTCCTTTTTTGAGTTGTACTTTATCACTACCATAGAAATACATTTTATCCGGGAAATAAGGATTGTCCTTATTAGTTTCTTTATCTTTTGCGATTTTCTCTTCTATTTTTTTCTTTAGTTCAGTAAACCAGCCAGGAAGGCTAAAATTCAATACAGGCTTTTCTTTAACAGACTTCAAGGGAAAACCCTTTTGCTCTTTACCAGATTTATCTACTTCTGATACATCAATAATATCTGCATCGAGATTAAATGTTTCTTTTGCCAAATCAACATTTAATATTTTCATGTCATTAATGGAAGTTTGAGCAACCGGATCGGAAGAACTTGCCTTATCCAGATCATAACTATAAAATTTCTTTCCGAACGAATCAGTAACATGTAAAGTCAGCGAATATTTTCTTGGATCCTGTTTTGAGCTTATTTCATAATAAAGACCCGTAGACCTGATTTGATATTGTTTTCCTATATCTAATTCTTCTCCTTCCTGTAAATCCCATTCCATTTCAAATGCTGAAGTGGAACCATCTGTAAATAAAACATTAAACCGTACATGATAGATCTTTTCTTCTTTTATCTGCATCAGAAGAAGTGATTTCACTTTTCTATCCGGGCTTCTGTCACCATCCTTCTTCTGCAAAAATTCCGGGACTGCCTGTTGTTGTATTGTATGTGTGAGCTCATGCGCCAGTAATTGTTTGCCGCTATCGGAATGCGGCTGGTATTGTCCTTCATTAAAGTAAATATCATTGCCGGTTGTAAATGCTTTTGCATTTAGTTGCTGATTCATCTGCGCTGCGTTGCTGCCGGTATGAATTTTTACATCGGTAAAATCAGCGCCAAATCTTTCTGACATGAAAGCCTGGGTTGAATCATCTATAGAGTATCCACGTCCTTTTGATGATTCAATAGATTGAGAAAGCGATTCAGAAACTGACGGAGCAGCTGTTTCACTTTTTGTTTGAATAAATGATTTACGCTGTACCTGTTCTTTTTCTTCCTCTTCGCAATGAGCACATTTGCGTTGAATAAAATTATCGGTAGTTGGAGTAGCTGAATTGGCAGCAGCATTATTAGCCTGTAACTGTTCCGGCGGAAATATTTTTACTTCCACATTTCTATCCAATGCATTTGATCTTGGTTCAGCAATTGTATCACCGCAATTATGAACACCATCTTGTATTGTCTCGCAATCACTATCAAAAGTTTTCATTCGTTCATTAGTAACTCCCCTGCTTAATAATTCATCCCTTATGGCAATCACTCTTCTTTTTGCGAGCCGGGTATTATAATCCGGGTCATTGGCAGGCCTGTCTGTAGATGCATTGCCTGCTAATTGAGTTTGCCAATCCGGGTGCGCTGTCAATAAATTTTCTACCGTACCAAGATTAGTTCGTCCTTCTTCAGTCAGACTTTGATTTAGTGTAAGCCATGATTGCGGAGTATCTACATTAAAATAAACTTCTATTCTCCATTGCGCAGGAACTCTTTCACCGGGAACTATTGGAATGGCATCTTCCACCGCGAAGCTTGTTCCATTTAACCTGTTATACTCATCTCTCCAATGTTTACATTCATAAGCGTAACGACGATGTTTGGTTAATCCTTCTTCAAATTTTTTTCCGCATGGATGGGTAGTCCCTTCCATGCCCTCGGGGGAATTATCACCTAATCCACAACAAGGGTCCCGAAATGTTCCTCTTTGATCGATGCCATGTTCACTTCTTATTTCATTTTCCCGATTAATCGTTGGATCATGACCACCACGTTTATCGTTTAACATATTTTCATCATCATTGCCATGCCTGTTCAGCAAATGATGGCCACATAATTCATGTGCTAATATGATAAAAGGGGGACTATCTACCATCGTTCCCGATGCTCCCATCACCTTTGATTCTTTAGCGTTGGGAGAAGGCACATTTATAATGGTACCTCCGGCATTATCGTTTGTAGAACCTGTTCCTTCTTCGTAATCATTGATCCGTATAATGATGTTATCCAGTGGATCCATGGAAGTCTCACATAGACATTCACAGGAAACAGGGTGGGCACTTAATTGAGATGGACTTTTAAATGAACCATCTTCCTGTGCTTCTGAAGGAAAACAAAAATTGGTATCAAGTAATTCAATCCTTCCATCCTGTATCATCCAATCTGTATCGGGACATAACTCATTTATATAATCAAACAAAGTTTGACCGTTTGTTTGACTAACTCCTGAACCGGTTGGATTAGGAATCATTCCATCGGGGTTTTCTACGGAAAGCTTTCTTGAAATTTTACTATCGCTGATCGTTTCAACAATTGGTTTTCTTTGCAGTTGATCTTCTTTTTCACATTCAGCACATTTGCGCTGTGCAAAATTTTGCTGCGGCATTCGCATTATTGAATCTGCTACGGAGTCTGCTTCTTTTTCATAAGGATCATCAGACGCACCAACAGTAAGCTTGGTTTGAATGCAATGATTCGGCTCATTATCTTTTTTCTTTTCGGGCAAAAGAATTTTTTCAACCGGGTTTTTTACTGGTTCTGTTTTAGGCGCAGGTATGGTTGCAATAGAAGAGATAAAAAAATTTATTTGAGATTCAGATTCACAATAAAAAGCTTCAGCTATTCGATATCGAGATCTTTTAGATTTTTTGTCCTTGTATCTTTCACAGCAGTTGGCTTTGGTTTATATGGCTTTTCTTTATACTTACTCTCTAATTCTTTAACAGCCATTTGCCACATTGTTACAAAGTCCTTTTCATATTCATTTTTTGATGCATCATCATGTCCTGATGCTCGTGAGCTAGGTAAACTTGTTCCTTTTTTCAAATAAACACAGCGATATTGATAAAACCAAAGATGTAATAATTCATGGAACATCGTAGAGGCAGTTGCGACAAGAGTATTTTCCAAATCCTTAACCTTAAATCCTTTCGGGAAAACACTCATATCTTTTGAAGTATGTAAAAGTGAGCGGATATTAAATTCGTTTACCACAGTCAATCCCAGACTCTTATTACAATTTTCGTCACAATCAGGACAACATCCGCTGCTTTCATTTTTGCCACAGGCAATTTCTGCAGTATTATCTGTTTGCTTAACGTTTACGGTTATACTTTTTACATACTTACCATATACAGCTTTAAAAGCTTCCTTAATATCCTTTTTTATTTTTTTATAACTATCAATCTTAAGTAGCAGATCATTTACAGAATAATCGCCTGCGGAAAAATCCGGTTTACCCCCGAGTGGATCATGAGGCGCCGCTGTTTCAAATTTGATAAAATCATCTGTGATTGTACTTCGCATTATTCGTTCCTGATTATTCTGCTGTATCGTATGGGTTAATTCATGTGCCAATAAATGCTTCCCGCTGTCCGAATCCGGTTGATATTCCCCTTCATTAAAATAAACGTCATTGCCAACAGTAAATGCCTTTGCATTTAATTCACGGTTCATTTGAATAGCTTCACCATCTGTATGAATTTTTACATTACTGAAATCATTTCCAAAACGACTGCTCATGAATGATTGAGTATTTCGATCCATGCTGCTACCGCTACCTTGTGAAGAGTTTATTTTGTTGCTTACTGAATTACTTACCGAAATACCTGCTTCCCCTTTTGCCTGGATATTTGTTGTTATATTTTGGGAAATAGGTTTTCGCTGCACTTGTTTTTTCTCTTCTTCTTCGCAATGAGCACATTTACGTTGTATAAAGTTTTGTTCCGGCATGCGCATTACTTTATCTGCAACAGCATCTGCTTCTTTTTCATATTTATCATCTGGCTCGCCTACTGAAAGTTTGGGCTGTAAAAAGGTTGCGTTCGTCTTCGCTGTATTCTCATTGCTGATCTCACTTGCGTTTTTTATTGCCCGTGTTTTCATTTAATCATTTTTTATTGATGTATTAAATGAATTGACATACTTACCCGGGGATTAATGCGCTTATAATTTATTATCTGATCGTTTGCAATTTTGATATTATTCGTAACCTCCGGGTTTTTTATATCAAGTTTTGTTGCTTCAAGCTGGGTAGCATTCAGAGCCTTGATTTTATTTGAATCGGTAGGATTTGCTTTTACGTCCATGATCTGGTGCTGTAATTGATTTGATATTACTATACTTTTTTTAATATCTAATATAGATGGATCAGCAGCTTCTTTTGGCGGTAATGTCTTAATGGTTTCTTCTGCCGCTTTGATATTTCCCAGGATAAAATGCGCCTTGGCTACATCCTTCTTTACTTCGGGATCCTTTACATCTCTATTCTCTACATCATTTACAAGATCTTTCAGTTTCTCCTTGTTTTCCTCTGTGGGGTTGGTTTCTACTGCTGCTATCTGTTTTTCTATTTCAGCCCCTTTTCCATCAATCTTTATTTTTTGTACCGAAGGCCACACAAGCAATAAAACCGGTACAGCAAAAAACATAAATAAAGGTTTTAAGTTTCGGCGTTGTGATGCATAAATGATCATCATAATGACCAAAGCAATGAACATTAACGACCCGAGAACTAAAATGATGACCTCATATAAATGAAGGCCATCTGTAAGTTTTTCAAAAAAGCTCATATAAGTGGATTTAAATGGTTTTGCCTTCCTTGATATACTCTTTGCGAATACCTTCCCACAAGTCCATTTTACGAATAACATTTTCACCTCTGTCCAATGCCATCAACGATGCATACTGCACTACATTAATAATAGAGCCGCCGGCTAACTCAAATTTCTCAGATAATAACTCAAGATTTACATCTTCAGCTAATTCCGTTTTTGTGCTGAAAGAACTTTGCCACAACTTTAATCTCTCATTTGACTTTGGTACAGGAAAATGAATGATGCTTTGCAATCTTCTTCCGAAAGCTTCATCTACATTGCTTCGCATATTGGATGAAAGAATAACAA
>Ga0105247_10000620_pt1 | contig 28578 bp, 28 predicted proteins | sample KBSS24metaG_FD_81519 | JGI IMG/M metagenome (GOLD analysis project Ga0105247, IMG submission 81519) | Switchgrass rhizosphere microbial communities from Kellogg Biological Station, Michigan, USA - KBS S2-4 metaG | ecosystem: Host-associated > Plants > Roots > Rhizosphere > Soil | place...
AACTACAGGGCGTGCATGGAAACCATAAAAGCCATGCATGACGCGGAACAGAACCCGCGCCGCAAGGCCATCGCCGCGAACTACCAGCGTCACGTGGCACTCGAACTGGCCGGCCAGGGCGACAAGGTCCTGCAGCCCGACATGACGGTGGATGACCCGATCTACCGCGTGAAAATGGGGCCGGAGGCGACGACGTTCGACGGCATGGACATGGTCAAGGTCTTCTACGAAGGTGTGAACGCAGGCGTGTGCACCTTCCAAGACCAGACGTGCTGGGTGAACGACTGGGGGATCGCCTCGTACTACACGGCCGTCCTCTTCAAGTCGGGCAAGCAGCTGGCATCCGAGGGGATCGACACCGGCGCGGCGGACGACACCATGTATGCACAGCATCTGCCGATGGCGATGTTCTGGCCCTTCGACGAGGGTCCGCGCCTGCTCGGTGAGCACGTCTACCTCGTGGGTGACCCCGAGCTTCACGAGCTCAAGGAAGGCGAGATGTTCGAGGTCGAAGAGCTTCACGAGGTCGCGCGGTCGTTCCTCTGAAACCAAGCGTATGCCCGACGCGTCACGGCTTCACGCCATCTCCTGCTGAGTCCAGGCCCAGCTCGATGTCTCCCGGCCGGCCGCGCCGGGCTGCTTGAGCTCCTTGTCGGCGCCTTCATGCATGCGCAGATCCGCTCGACACGGCGACGCGTCTTGTCGGCGATGTCATGCGTGTCGGCATTCAAGCGGACGGACCTTCGCCAGAAGCACCGACGCTTGTGTAGCCGACAGGCATTTCTTCGCGCTGCCTGGAATCAGTTCTGACAGCAGACGATGCAGCCGCGACACCATGCGCATGTGGTTCCTTTCAAAGTGTGAAGAACACGACGTCATGTTATGTTGACTGAAGCGGCGGCCGCCGACTCAGGCCCTGAGGAAGAAAGGCGACATCGTGGATGTCAACCTCGCGGCGGCATTGGTAACCCTCGATGCCGTGTACGACCATGTTGCGCACGCCGTGCCGTCGATTGCTGCGAGGCTGCCGCTATATCGCGATCTTCTGGGTGGGCGGCCCGTGTCAGGTGGCGTCAGCGAGCATGGCGGTCACTTCGCTGTCCAATTCGAGTTCGGAGTCGGCGCCCGAATCGAACTTCTGGAACCCATTCGGCCGGACTCTCAGTCCATCGGCGCCTTTCTCCGTCGATTCCCTCGGGGCGGGCTACACCACGTCACGTTCATGGTTTCGGACATCGAGCACGTCATACGCGCGGTCAAGCGGCTCGGGTACGAGTTGGTAGGTACGAATATTGACCTTCCGGAATGGCGGGAGACGTTCCTGCATCCTCGCTCGACAGGCGGTGTGCTTATCCAACTAGCCCAAGCCGCTGCCGGCTTCCCAGGTCCACTGTCACGCCCTCTCGAAGAACTTTTGGAGGACGCGCGCATGACCCGTGTCAAGAACGGGATGCCTGCAGATCTGCATTAGGAAGACTGGCGGGGGCGCGACTTGCGCCCCCGCCAGTTGTCCGGTGCTACTGGTGGTCGCGGGCCGGCAATTACGGACTGCTCAAGCTTCGGACGCTCAGGATCGGGAGGGGCGAGCGCCGACCATGCCGAGCGCGAGCATGCCGTAGTGAGTTCCGATGCGCTCGGGCGTCCAACGCCCATCCTCGCGGTACCAACGAGCGACGTCGACTCCGAGCGAGAGGATGGCCAGCGTGGCGAGACCGAGGTGGTCGACGGTGAAGTCTCCGGACCGGATGCCGCGGCGGATGATGCGGCGTACGGCGAGGACGATCTCGCGTCGAATTGCGGCTATCTGCGCGTAGTGCTCTGGCTCGAGGGCGGCCATTTCGTATTGGACGACCCGCGCAGTGACGTGTTCGCGGGCGTGCCAGGCGGTGTAGGCGGACACGACGGCAGATAGCTCGTCAGCCGCCGGGCGGTTCGGAGCCAACGCGCGGGTCACCACGGTCCGGGCTTCGTTGTGGCCTCGCAGTGACAGCGCGAAGAGCAGCGCTTCCTTGGTGTCGTAGTGCGTGTACAGGGCGGCCGGGCTCATACCGGCCGCGTCGGCGATCTCGCGGGTTCCGGTGCCATGGAAACCCCGCGTCGAGAAGGCTTCAAGGGCCCCGTTTAGCAGGCGGCGGCGTGCGCGTTGGCCCCGGATGTTGCCTCGCGTGTCGATTTCGGCGGCATCGTGTCCCCCTACTATGGCGGCCTTCATACTGTCACCCCTCCGCAATCGCTTGACGAGTCCAACCTCTGGCATGTTATCTAGGCCCGTAAGAACCGAGCGATCGCTTAGATTCTGGTGAGGATGTGGACATGGACAGCAGCGCGATCGTGATCGCCAACGGGGCGCGGGCCCTGATCGGCGGTTTCAGGGGGGCGCTGGCTGAGACTCCGGCGAGCCGAAGCGCCGCTGCCCGCTCCGTGTCGGAGCGGTTGGGCATCCCAGCCGGCGTCCTGGCCGCGTTCTTGCGTCAGGCGGTCTGAGTGCTCGACTCGATCTATTCGCCCGACCACGACGCGTACCGGCAATCGGTGCGGGAATTTCTTGCCCGCGAGGTGTGGCCCCACGTCGAGGAATTCGCGGCCAACAAGGGACATCCCGGTGAGCTGTGGTTGGCCGCCGGGCGCCAGGGACATCTCGGTCTCGGCATCCCCGAGCAGTACGGCGGAGTGGCGGCGGGGGACTATCGGTTCAACGCTGTCTTGATCGAGGAGTTGGCCAGGGTAAACCTGGCACTAGCCTCATCGCTGTCCATCCACTTCGACGTCGTAACACCGTATCTGACGGAGCTGACCACGGAGACACAGCGCGAGCGGTGGTTGCCTCGAGTGGCCAGCGGAGAATTGGTGACAGCAATCGGTATGACCGAGCCGTCCGCGGGATCCGACCTCGCCGCCCTCCGCACGAGGGCCGAGCCGACGGACGACGGTTGGGTCATCAATGGTGGCAAGACGTTCATCACCAACGGCTACTCGGCTGATCTGGTCCTGCTCGCCGCCAGAACGGCACCGGGGCGCAGGGCCAAGGGCATAAGCTTGTTTGCCGTCGAAGCCGACCGCCCCGGATTCGCTCGTGGCCGTAAGCTCGACAAGATCGGCCAGCCGGAGGCCGACACCGCTGAGCTGTTCTTCGATAATGTGCGCATCCCTGCCGACAACCTCATCGGCACGCTCGATCAGGGATTCACCCACATGATGGAGCGGCTGCCTCAGGAGCGGATCGGCGCGGCGGTGGCGAACGTAGCCCACGCGCGCCAGATCCTCGAGGAGACGATCGGCTATGCTCGCGATCGCGAGGCATTTGGGCGCTCCATCGGAACTTTTCAGCACAACAAGTTCCTGTTGGCTGAGCTCGTGACAAAGATCGAAGTCACGAAGGCGTACGTCGACCGCTGCGTGCTTGCACATAGCCGAGGTGTTCTGTCAGCAATTGAAGCTGCAAAGGCAAAGTGGTGGAGCGCCGAGGTGCAGAACGAGACCCTGGACCATTGCGTGCAGCTATATGGCGGCTATGGCTTCATGACCGAACAGCGGGTCGCCCGCGCGTGGCGCGACGCCCGGGTGACCAAGATTTGGGCCGGCTCGAACGAGATCATGAAAGAGCTCATCGGGCGCGATCTCGGGTTCTAATTCATTAGCCGTCTTTAGGAGCTCTGTGAGTACATTAACGTTCGACTTCACCGGCCGCACCGCGATCGTGACCGGCGCGGCCCGAGGGATCGGTCTCGCGTTGGCCCGCCGCCTGCACGAGTCCGGCGCCGCAACGTTCCTGCTTGATTACGATGGCGACGAGGTGCGAGCCGCTGCCGCCGACCTCGGTGCGGCTGGGGCGCTGATGGCCGATGTCGCCGAGACGGCAGACGTGCAGGCCGCGGTCGAGGCGTGCGTGGCACAGACCGGGCGGTTGGACATCGTCGTCAACAACGCGGGCATCCTGCGTGACGCGCTCTTGTGGAAGCTGACCGATAAGGACTGGGACGCAGTGCTCGGTGTCCACCTCGGTGGCGCCTTCCGGATGACTCGCGCGGCCGTGCCGCACTTCCGGGCCCAGCAGTACGGGCGGGTCGTCAACGTTACGTCCTACACCGGCTTGCACGGCAACACCGGGCAGGCCAATTACGCCGCGGCCAAAGCCGGAATCATTGGCTTCACCAAAACGGCGGCCAAGGAGCTGGCCCGGTTTGGGGTGACGGTCAACGCTGTATCGCCCAATGCCGAGACTCGGATGATCGCGTCCGTTCCGGACGATAAGAAGGCCGAACTCATCGCTCTGATCCCGATGGGCTATTTCGCCGACGCCGATCAGATGTCTGCTGCGGTTGCATTCCTCGCGGCCGAGGAAGCCGGCTACATCACCGGCGCGGTGTTGCCGGTCGACGGCGGGTTGTCGATGTGAGCGCGCGATTCGCCGGTCGGGTGGCGATTGTCACCGGCGCTAGCCGCGGTATCGGCCTGGCCATCGCACAGCGCATCGTTGCCGAGGGCGGCCGTGTGTGTTTGACCGCGCGCAAAGTTGATGCGTTGGAACGCGCCGTCGACTCGTTGGGCTCCGACGTCGCGATCGCTGTCGCGGGCTCCTCGGACGATGCGGATCACCAGGACGAGGCCATCAGTATGACTTTGGAGCGATTCGGTGCGATCGATGTTCTGGTGAACAACACCGGTGTCAACCCGGTGTACGGCCCGGTCTTGGAGGCCGAAGAGCCAGCGCTGCAGCGAATCCTGTCGGTGAACGTCCTGGGCACGCTCGCATGGATTCGGCGCGTTCACGCGGCATGGTTCGCAGTGCACGGCGGTTCAGTGGTGAATGTTGGCTCTGTCGCGGGGATGCGGCCGGCGGCCGGTATCGGCTTCTACGGAGTGAGTAAGGCAGCCGTCGCGCACCTCACCACCCAGCTGGCCCTCGAACTTGCGCCGAGCGTGCGGGTCAACGCGGTGGCTCCAGCGGTGGTACGCACTCGCTTTGCCGGCGCGCTCTATGAAGGGCGAGAGGACGAGGTCTCCAGCAACTATCCGCTCGGTAGGCTCGGGGCTCCCGATGACGTTGCCAACGCGGTGGCCTTTCTTGCCTCGGACGAAGCGAGTTGGATCACGGGCCAGGTACTAGTCCTCGATGGTGGCCTCACGCTGAACGGGAGATTGTGATGGGGCGATTGCGCCTGGATGACCGCCCCACCGCCGCCGGCGACGACTCGGATGCGCGGATTTAATCGGCGACCACAAGCCCCGGATGGACCGCGGTGAATCCACCGGCGAGTCCGGAGACTTTCTGGTCTGAAGCTCCGGCGGTCGCTGGGGTCTCGTGATGAACGTAGTGCGCTTGCTCGGCCTCGACGGGTGTGAGGAGCCACCGGACTCGCCGGGGGGATTCACGGTGTCCAGACCTCCCCGGTAATCACGGTCGAAGCCGCCGGAGGAAACAAGCCTGCGGATGGCGCTGAGATGGCTGACGAGGTTCTCAGAATCACGAGCCAGGGTGTTCCCCCGGCCCCGCCAGGGCCCGATAGTTCCGGCTCGCGATTCGGAGAATCAACTGGACGGCGGTCAACCGAGCGAGCGGGTGTCGAGGGCGTCGAGGCCCGAGTCGAGAAGCGGTTCTACCACGTCGCCGATGGTGTCGAAGCCATCTCCCACGGTCTGACCGATGGCGTAGCGGTGATGGATGCTCTCGCAGATGGTTGCCATCTTGAAGAACGCCAAGGCGAGATAGAATCCCGGTTGCGGGAACGGGCGACCCATCTCGGAGGTGTAGGTGTCGATCAATTCCGCGGCGGAGAGAAAGCCTGGAGCGGAATGGGCGTCGAAGACCGCTGCACCGCCCGGAAGCTCCGCCATACGCTGGTAAGCCAGCAGGAGGGCGACATCGGTCGCTGGATCCCCCAGAGTAGCCATTTCCCAGTCGAGCACAGCTGTGGGTTGGCCGTTGTGAAAGAGCACGTTGTCCACCCGGTAGTCGCCGTGGACGATGGCGCTCTCCCCTTGTTCCGGCACCTCGCGGGTCAGTCGATCGCTGAGCTCCTCGGCGCCACGAAGGGGACGGGTCGCTGAGGCTTGCAGCTGCTTGGTCCACCGGCGCACTTGTCGGGGCAGGAAGCCTACAGGGCGGCCGAAGTCGGTGAGCCCGATGCTGCTGGGAGCGATCGAGTGCAATCGGGCCAGGGTGGTCACGAGTGCGCGCGAGATTGTGGCTACCTGTTGTGTTCCCTGATCAGCAAGCTGTGCCGCGGTGCGGAAGGCGTCACCATCGACCTTCTCCATAACGTAGAAGGGTGCGCCCAACAGCGAGGGATCCTGGCACAGACCGAAAACGCGTGGAACCGGTACCTCGGTCTGACCGAGCGCGGCTATTACGCGATACTCTCGCCCGACGTCGTGGGCCGTGGCCAGTACGTGACCCAATGGCGGCCTGCGCAGGATGTAATTGCGGATGCCGTCGGTGACCTCATAGGTGAGATTGGACCGGCCCCCGGCGATCAGGCTGGCGCTGCGGGGCGGAGCAGCGTCGGGAACAGTTGTCGTGAACCAGCCTGCGATGACATCCAGATCGAGCCCCGGCAGGCGTCTCCCCGCATCGGGTGGCTCGCTGTTCACCGCGTCCACCACGAGTGCGCAGACAGATGATCTGTGGACACCTCAGACTTCGGCTCGCTCCGCGGTAGCGCCGGAGAATATCGGCCATCGCATCGGCTCCTCGAGACTAAGCGCACGTCTAGCAAGCTACACCGTTCAGCTTGTGGCACGTCAACTTCATCCGCTCGCGGAGTGCCGCGGCGGTGGGCAAGTGCGCCCGGCAAAGTTGTCCGTGAACAGCCACTTCAAGCCGTTGGCCCGTAATTGCAGTCGCTCCGGGGTCGGCGTGAATCGGCACAACGGCGATCACTGACAGTGTGAAAGCGGCCTCGCTATGGCCTCCACAGTCTCACCTGCGATAACATGATGCCGAGTAATGCCCCGGAAGAGCCGTGGAGTGTACCCGTCGTCGTAAGGCGGCAACTGCTCGGCCATACCGCAGGTCAGACGAGGAGTATCAATGCCCGAAGCCGTGATCGTCGCCGCTGCCCGTTCGCCGATCGGTCGGGCGAACAAGGGGTCGCTCAAGGACATGCGACCCGACGATCTGACAGTGCAGATGGTCCAGGCTGCGCTCGCGCAGATTCCTGAGCTGGACCCTCGGACAATTGATGACCTCGTCCTCGGCTGCGGACAGCCCGCCGGGGAAGCCGGCTACAACATGGCACGCGTCGTGGCGGTCCTAGCCGGTCTGGACGGCGTGCCGGGCACCACGGTCAACCGCTACTGCTCGTCCAGCCTCCAGAGCACGCGGATGGCGTTCCACGCAATCAAGGCGGGAGAGGGCGACGTGTTCGTCTCCGCAGGAGTGGAGACCGTCAGCCGCTTCTTCAAGGGAAGCGCCGATGGCGCGCCGGACACCGAGAACCCACGGTTCGGTCAGTCTCAGGCGCGAACCGAGACGCTAGCCGCCGGCCAGCACACCTGGCGAGACCCACGCGCCGACGACGCGCTGCCCGACGTCTACATCGCCATGGGGCAGACCGCGGAAAACGTCGCCCAGCTCATGGGCGTCACCCGCGACGAACAGGATGCGTTCGGCGTGCGGTCGCACAACTTGGCGGAGAAGGCGATTGCTGAAGGTTTCTGGGCGCAGGACATCACGCCGGTCACCCTCCCCAGCGGCACAGTCGTCGCCGCCGACGACGGTCCACGCGCGGGGGTGACCTTGGAAGCCGTGGCGGCGCTGAAGCCGGTCTTCCGCCCAGACGGCACTGTTACGGCGGGTAACTGCTGCGCGCTGAACGACGGCGCCGCGGCGCTAGTGATCATGTCGGACGCCAAGGCGAGGGATCTCGGCCTCACCCCGCTGGCCCGCATCATGAGCACCGCGGTGAGCGGCTTATCGCCTGAGATCATGGGCCTCGGGCCTGTCGAGGCATCCAAGCGTGCCCTCAAGTTGGCTGGTCTGACTATCGGCGACATCGATCTTGTTGAGATCAACGAGGCGTTCGCCGCGCAGGTCATCCCGTCTGCCCGGGAGCTCGGCATCGAGGAGGACAGGCTCAATGTGAACGGAGGGGCGATCGCCGTCGGTCACCCCTTCGGGATGACTGGCGCGCGTATCACATCTACGCTGCTCAACTCGCTGCGCTGGCACGACCGCCAATTCGGGCTCGAGACAATGTGCGTCGGCGGCGGTCAGGGCATGGCCATGGTGGTGGAGCGCCTGTCGTGATGTCACTCGTTGTCCGTGGACGCCGGTCCGGGGCGGTGGTCAACGGCCATACGCGGGGCGGCGCGGGCAGCGACAGCCGCCTGGAGGTGCCCGTTCCCACTCGGCGTCGGGGTCCGCGAACCCCAGCAGCATGCCGGCAGTCCATCAGAATTCCCAACTAGAAACCGAGGAGTCGAACAGTTGTCTTCCGAGACACGCGTCGCTGTCGTGACCGGTGCTGCTCGTGGCATCGGTGCCTGCGTCGCCGAACGATTGGCCAGCGACGGCTTCGCCGTCGCCGTCCTCGATCTCGACGAAGCTGCGGCCAAGCCGCAGGTCGAGAAAATCCAGGCCGCCGGAGGGCGAGCCCTTGCCGTGGGTGCTGACGTCAGCGACGCAGACGCCGTGCAGAACGCCGTGGTCCGGATCGCCAGCGAACTGGGACCACCTACGGTGCTGGTGAACAACGCCGGGATCACGCGCGATAATCTGCTGTTCAAGATGACCGAATTCGACTGGGACCAGGTGATGGGCGTCCATCTGCGCGGATCCTTTCTCATGTCACGCGCCACGCAGGGCTTCATGGTCGAGTCAGGTTGGGGTCGAATCATCAACCTATCCAGCACGTCGGCGCTGGGAGCCCGGGGGCAGGCGAACTACTCCACGGCCAAGGCCGGCCTTCAAGGCTTCACCAAGGCGTTAGCGAAGGAACTGGGTAGGTTCGGGGTCACGGTCAACTCGGTCGCGCCCGGGTTCATCGAGAGCGAAATGACGGCGGCCACGGCACAGCGGCTTGGCCTGTCATTCGAGGAGTTCAAAAAGGCCGCGGCCGCGGATATCCCCGTGGCCCGTACCGGCGTCCCGGAGGACGTTGCCCATGCCATCTCGTTCTTCGCGAGCGACCGCGCCGGATTCGTCTCTGGCCAAGTGCTTTATGTTGACGGAGGGTGGCGGTAATGGCCGGTCCCACGATCTTCCAGGGCATCGACGGGCTTCGACAGGCAGTCGGCACCCACCTTGGCTACTCCAACTGGCACACCGTGACTCAGCGGCAGATCGACCTGTTCGCCGAGGCCACGGGCGACCACCAATGGATTCACGTCGATCCGAGCAAGGCGGCAGCTGGACCATTCGGCAGCACCATTGCGCACGGGTACCTGACTTTGTCGCTGGTGCCGATGCTCGTGTCGGACGTCTATGAGATCGACGGCGTGCGCATGGGCGTGAACTACGGTGTGGACAAAGTCCGGTTTCCCGCACCGGTGCCGGTCGGGAGCGAACTGCGCGCAGGAATCGAGCTTCTGTCGGTGGAGCCGGGCAGCGGCGGCTATCGGGTCAGCGACCTCATCACCATCGAGCGCAAGGGATCAGAAAAGCCGGTCTGCGTCGTTGAGGCGCTGTTCGTCATGGTGCCGTGATCATCGAGCCAGCTGGGATGAGGGGGCCGAATCGGTGGCTCCGGAGCTGTAGACCGGCTCATGAGTATTCTCGTGGGACGGCCGCACGCTGGCTCGCGGGAAATAGCTAACGCAGGTACGGCAATACGGCAGCGCAGTTCGCGTTGCTGTGCGCCGTCTGACCGCCTTAGTCAAGCGGGGACCGTCGCTGCTGATCGGTCAGGGCCGAGTGGTGGATGGGGATGTGCCCCGCCGCTCGTCCCGTTCGATCTTGAGCCCCAGGGTTTCCAGGTCCAGCGTCTCGGCCGTCACCCCTCGTTCACGCAAGGCCATTTTGGTGACTCGTCCGACGGCGTTTACTGGCAATTCGGGGAAAAATTCGACGTAGCGGGGCACGGCGAAATAGGGGAGCGTGCGCTTGAAGTAGGCAAATAGCTCAGTGGGCTCAAGGCTCGTATCCGGCTGTAGCACGAGGCATGCCTTGATCTCGTCGTCGCCGATGTCGCTGGGGACGGCATGGATTGCGACCTCCTTGACGGAGGGATGCAGACGTATCGCATTCTCGAGCTCGACCGAGGACACGTTCTCCCCCCGCCGCCGGACGGCGTCCTTCTTGCGGTCCACGATCCAGAGCGTGCCGTCCTCATCCTGTCGGCCCAGGTCACCGGTGTGGTGCCAGAGGTTGCGCCACGTGGCTAGCGTCGCACCAGGATCCTCCCAGTAACCCGAGAAGAACGTGCCACTGACTCGGGGACGTACGACGATCTCCCCAACCTGTCCGGTGGGCAGGATCGTGTCGTCGTCATCAACCACGGCGAGTTCGAGGTGAGGTACGGGTCGGCCAGCAGAGCCGGGTTTGCGTGGTCCGTGAACGCCTGACATGGCGATGACGAGAACCTCGGTCTGGCCATAACTGTCAGCCACGACCGGAACGTTGTACCGCTTCTCGAATGCTCGCTGACTGTCAGAAGGCATCGGCGGCAGCAGGGCCACCCGAAGCCTGCCTGGGTCTGCGTCGTCGGGCCCGGGGGGCTGGGCGAGCAGGAGCATCCCGATCGTCCCGACGGCGTAGATCACCGTGGCTCCTATATCGCGGGCAGTCGCCATGAACGTGCTGGCTCGAAACTGACGCATAGCGTGGACCGAGGCGCCGGCCCACAGGGCGGGAGTCAGCATGGCGCCGAGGAATCCCTGGTGAAACATCGGCGACGGCGTAATGACCACGTCGCCAGGGACGATGTATCCCGCGTCCTGGTGTACCGGGTGCCAGCGGGTGAAGACGCCGTGCGGGATGACACAGCCCTTCGGCATACCGGTGGTTCCCGACGTGAAGATGATTGCCGCCGGTTCGGAAGATCCGGGAGCGACGAGATGCTTCGCCGGGGCCGCGTCAAGGAGAGCGTCGAATGCCAGTTCGCCGGTGACCGAGGCAGTGCCGATCACGATGAGGTGGCGCAGGGAGGGCGGACGTTCGATCGCCTGGACGGCATCAAGGCCCGGGGCGTCCACGACGGCTGCGGCAGCGCCGGACTTCGCAAGCTGATAGTGCAGGAACTCACCGCGCAAGTACATGTTCAGAGGGACCAGGACCAGTCCCAGCCGAGCGCAAGCGAAGAACGTGACGACGAGCTCGATCGAATTTTCGGTGAGGACGGCCACCCGGTCGCCCCGACGAAGGCCGAGGTCGTGCAGCCCCCCCGCGACTCGCTCACAGCGGTCACGCAGACCCGCGTACGAGACCGCGTTCTGGTCCACGTTCAGGAACGTTCGGTCACCCAGTGCGTCGGCCTGGGCGTCGAGCACCTGGAAAAGCGTCGTCGGACGTTTGTCGTTCATCGCGCGACCGGTCCCCGGCCAGTCACGCGCACGCCGCACCCGATGGCACCGCCCCAAGCAGGCAACTGCAGAAAATCTCGCGGCTCGGCACGGATCGTCACTACGCGCGGTACATCGGCGCGAGCCACCGCGCCGACCTTCTGACGTGAGGACGCCTTGCGCTGCTCGAGCTGGTAGAACAATTTCTGCTCCCTACTGCGCTCCCAGCACCTCGGCTCGACGGCGGTTTCCTTCGGAATCCGTCTCACCGAACGCTGTGGACCGCTACGCCGAACCGCCGCTGCGGCGACGGCTCCCAACACCCGCCTGGGCGACTGGAACTGAGCCGCAAAACACTAGGAGGATATCCTGGCGCCACGTTAGTGCAATACCTCCGGGGCGGGCAGCGCAGACGCCGGCCGCGTAGGGGGTCTCAGACTCCTACGGGCCCCTAGGGCCGGATTGGCGCTGACAACGCGCCTGGCAGCACGACGGCGCGCCGGGATTTCAACCTCGTGACTACCCCGCTCAGGGGCTGTGTCAACGGAGCAAACCCGGCGCCTACTTATATTGCTACACTTTGCGCGCCGGACACTTGCTCAGCCAGACGGGACGACGTGCACATCAGCCCCACCACCTCGGACACGCCGAGCGGCGACGGAACGCGGTCGACGCGACAGGCGCTACTGGCTGCGGGCCTCGTCACTTTCGCGCGGGCCGGCTACGACGGCGCTCGAGTCGCCGACATCTCAGCCGAGGCCGGCATGACGACCGGCGCGCTGTATGGGCACTTCGACGGCAAAGAAGCATTGTTCACGGAGTTGTTCCGGCTTTACGGCGACGAGATCACGCGGGCCCTGCACGACGCTCATTCCCTGGAAGGGCAACTTGTCCAGGTAATCGAGGTGTCGCGGAAGTACCGGGGAGCTCTCCGCGCCTCCGCGGGGATCCTCCAACGCAGACCTGACCATGCGGCGGTCCGCCGCGGACTGCGGGAGACGTGCGCCGGTCTGCTGGCGTGGCACCTTCGAGAACCGCTGACTCAGCGAGATGCCCGGCTTGTCGGCCGGACCCTCATCGACATCCTCGATCAGTACACGCTCGTCGAGTCGATGGGTTGGATCAAGCACCGCGATCCGACTGATGTGGCCTCCGCACTGCACAGCATGGTCATGGAAGGTGTGTATGTGCAATGACCGAGGCTGAAAGTGATAGCGACTACAGCTGGACCCCGGGTGACGGTCGGGCTCCGTCATCGAGGCGTGGCCACCGGACGCGTGAGCGGATCCTCGAGGCCGCGGTGGCCGTCTTCGAGGAGCGTGGGCTGGTCGAGGTGACCGTCCAGGAGATCGGGCAGCGGGCCGGTGTTTCCTCCGGAACCGTGTACAAATACTTCCGCGACAAGGCAGACATATTTCGGTTCTTGTTGATGGAGCTTCGGCGTACCATCGCAGAAGAAACGACGATCGCGCTGGACGACGATGGCAAGTTGATCGTCTGGCCCGCTATGTCGCGCTTCTTGGAACTCTACCGAGCCAATGTCGCGTTGTATCGGGTGTGGTGGGAGTCGCTAGACCCCCCGACCGAATTCTCTGACATGTGGGTCGAGGTTCACGAGGGCTACCGCAAGGGGTTCGCGGCCGCGCTCAGGCGCGGGAAGCGCACTGGCGTTACTCGTCCTGATCTCGACGTCGAGCTAGCCGCCGAATTGGCGGTCTTGCTGTTCGAGCGCCCCATATATTCAAGGATCGTTCTTCGTTGGGACCCGGACGGCGAGGACGACCAGGTGACGGACGTCACCGCTGCGCTGCTCGGAACCGGCTTGGGGTCCGTCACGCGCTGACTCCTAGCGCCATGCCTGACACCGGAACACGCGACTTGGGGCTCGTCCGGTTCGGCTTCTCATTCCTAGCTGTCCCTTCTGGTCGGCTTTCCAGCCTCCACGCCGGGTAGACCCGTTCCGCATAACGCGCCTTCGGGTCCGCGCCGGCGCGATCGTCCGCGCTTCTTGTTGGCGTCGTCGCCGCATGAGCGCCCACCGTCAGAACACCTAGGGCTCGGGTCGTGGAGTCGAATTGTCCGACGACGCTTGCGGTCGCTTGTGCTCCGACCTCCACAAGAATAATGTGACGCCGTGATTTGACCATGGGGTATTCGTCCCAGATAGCATGAGGTCACGCGGGCGGCGCGTCCGAGGGGTCTGACCGGCGTCGCGAGGAGGAGGGTCGAGAGATGCCAGGGTCCGGTGCAGCATGGATGGGTCGCGACATCTTCGATGCCGAGCACGACGCGTTCCGCAAGTCGGTGCGCAAGTTCTTCGAAGAGGAGGCGCTGCCTCATCAGGCCGAGTGGGAGGCGGCGGGGGAGACCGATCGCGCCTACTGGGTAAAGGCCGCCGAACGTGGCTTCGTCGGCTTCGAAGCCCCTGAACGTTTCGGAGGGCTCGGACTCGATGACTTCCGGTTCAACGCCATCCTGAACGAAGAGGCCATGGAGGTGGGCGTATCGGGAGATTCGTTCCAACTTCAGAACGACTGCATCATGCCGTACCTGTTGCACCTCGCGAATGAGGAACAACAAGCGCGGCTGCTCCCAGGCTTCACCGCCGGAAAGCTGATCGGTGCGCTAGGCATGACGGAGCCGGGCACCGGGTCCGACCTTCGGGGCGTCGCAACCAAGGCTCGTGAAACGGACGGCGGCTGGATTCTCAACGGCGCCAAGACCTTCATCACTAGCGGCATTCAAGCCGACTTCGTGATCACGGTTGCCAGGACAAGGGATGACGGCCCTGAATCAATCAGCCTCCTGCTTGTCGAGGCGGGCATGTCGGGCTTCACCCGGGGCCGCAAGCTCGACAAGATCGGACACCGTGGGCAGGACACCGCTGAGCTCTTCTTCGACGATGTTTTCGTCCCGCGAGCGAACCTTCTGGGCCGACTCGGCGGCGCGATGGACCACCTCAAGGCTTCGCTCGCACGCGAGCGCCTTGCAGTAGCAGTCGGCTCGATCGCAGCCACAGAGGCGGCTCTGCGCCTCACGCTTGATTACGTCCGCGAGCGTCGCGCGTTTGGTAGGCCGATCGGCGAATTCCAAGCGAGCCGATTCGCACTTGCTCAGTTGTGGACCGAGACCGCATCCGCCCGTACATACGTGGATAAAGCGATCATGGCAGAGAACAACAAGAGCCTTACCGCCGTCGAGGCGGCCGCTGTGAAGGCGCTAACCACGGAACTGCACTGGCGCACCGTGGATCGCTGCCTGCAACTGCACGGAGGTTACGGCTATATGGAGGAATACCCCATCGCCCGCCGTTGGCGCGATGCGCGCGTGCTTCGGATCTACGGTGGGACGACGGAAATCATGTGGGACATCGTCGGTCGGTCGTTGCAGCGCTGATGGTCAGCCCGCAGTACGACAAGGTCCGGAGGATCCTTCGCGAGCGTCGAGCGGCGCCGTCGACGGACGTAATCGAGCTCCGACGGCGCATGACAGAGGCGGCGCTCCCCCCCGGCGATGACGTCAGTGTGGAGGCGATCACGCTGGGCGGCGTTGCCGCGGAACGAGTCGCCGCACGGACTGCCCGCACGGACCGGGCGATCCTCTACGCGCACGGTGGGGGCTTCTGTCAGGGTTCGCCGGTCACGCACCGCAAACTTGCCGGAGACGTATCCCGTGCGTCCGGCGCAGTCTGCTACGTCGTGGACTACGGCCTGGCGCCGGAGCACCCGATGCCGGCACCCATTGACGACCTGGTGGACGCCTACCGCGGGCTGCTGGAGACACGCCCGGCGCAGGCAATCGTGTTCGTCGGGGATAGCGCTGGGGGCGCCCTGGTTGTCCTTGCGGCGACTCGGCTAAAGGAAGCTCACCTTCCCATGCCCGCCGGACTCATTGCCATGACGCCGTGGGTTGACTACCCATGTGGCGACCCCTCGGTCACCGAACGCGCCAAGGACGACCCGATCGTTGATGTTGCTGAGCTACGCAATTACCAGAATTGGTTCCTCGGTCGCTACGCCGCGACCGACCCTGCGGTCAGTCCCATCCACGCTGACCTCAGTGGACTGCCTCCGATGCTCATTCACGGTGGTGGAGGGGACAGTTTATGTACCGACGCGGCCGCGCTGGCGGCCCATGCCCGTGCAGCCGGCGTGGACGTCACCCATCGTCAGGTGCCCGAGATGATGCACGTATGGCATGTCTTCGCCGGTCGGGTCCCTGAGTCGACGGAGGCAGTGGAGGACATCGGGGCGTTCGCTCACCGGCGTTTCGCCCCTGGCGCACCGCATTCGTTGCGTGAAGTAGCCGGCTCCATCGACGCCCTTGCCGAACGATCATGAGTCTTGAACCGATCGACGCTGCCGCCAGGACGCCGGGAAAGACGTGTCTGATCGCCGGTTCGCGTCCGGCACCGGGCGTGGCACCGCCGAGGTCTTCGCAGCGCGAGGCGGCAGCGTCATCCGCGCAACGGATCCAGGTGGTCCACGGTGGGTCGCCCAGCACTGACTGCAGCTCTGAGAAGCAGATTGCCAATGAGGAACGGACGTGAGCACTATGAGTAAGCCAAACGGCGGCCGCGGATGAGGTCAAACAAGGTCATCCCACTCGACCAGCTGTCGGAGTTGGTTCCCGATGGCAGCCTGGTGGGCCTCGGCGGCGCATGGCTGTCGAATCATCCGATGGCGGCCGTTCGCCAACTCGTCCGTGACGGCAGGCAGGGTCTGCATTTTGCCGAGACGATGGGTTCGATGGACATCGACCTGCTGGTCGGCGCCGGGGTAGCTTCCGCGGTGACGTTCTCGATGGTCTCGCTGGAGGCGTTCGGGTTGCCCCCGCACTTCAGGCGGGCTGTGGAGAGCGGCGAGATCACGATCACCGAACTCACCGGCCTCGCGCTCAACACGGCTTTTGAGGCGGCGTCCCGCAATATCCCCTTCCTGCCAATGGCATCCCTCGGCCTCTCGGAGGTGCCTAAGCGTCAGCCCAACTGGTATGCCTCGATGAAGGACCCGTTTGGCGGAGGGCACCTGCTCGCCATCAAGGCGCTGACCCCGGACGTCGCATTGCTGCATGTCCGTCGGGCGAGCGCGAACGGGGACTGTCAGTACGACGGCCCGATGGCAATTGACCCCGAGATGTCGCGGGCGGCTCGCCGCCTGGTGGTGACGGCCGAGGAGATCGTGTCTCAGGATGTCATTGAGGCGAATCCGCACATGACGAAGATTCCCGGTTTCCTTGTCGACGCCGTCATCGAGGCGCCCTTTGGTGCGCACCCACTGACCCACGTTCCGTGCTATGGGCTCGACGCGTGGGAGTTGCGTGATTACGCCGCCGCTGCCAACGACCGCGCCGCCTGGCCGGCATACCTCGAGCGACTCCGGACGGAGACCGAGGAGGAGTACCGCGCCAGAGTGCTGCCCCCGGAACGGGCGCGTGTGGTGCGAAATCTTGCGCGAGCGGGCCGAGCCCTGGAGGTCAGTGCATCGTGAGCTACCGAATCGACGAATTGATGATCTGCCGCATTGCGCGGGAGGTGGATGACAGCGGCGTGACCGTTCTCGGTTCGTTCACCCCGCTGGCCTACGCGTCTTACATGCTGGCAAAGATGACGCACGCACCTGACGCTCCGTTGATCGGGTACAACGCCATCGGGATGAAGCCCGTGGAGTTGAGCCTGACTGGCGCGGAAGCGGCATCGTACAAGGGCGCGGCCGCGCATTGGACCTTCATCGAGAACACCCAGACCGTTCACCTCGGAGGCCGAGGACTGGTGGAATGCGTGTCACCCGCGCAGATGGACGGGACCGGCGCCTTCAATACCTCGGTCATCGGGGACTACGACCGCCCCAAAGTCCGGCTCCCCGGGGGTACCGGTTCGCCGGAGGTTGTGCAGAACTACGAGAAGATCATCGCCTACTTTGGGACGCACTCAAAGCGGACGCTGGTCGAGAAGGTCGACTTCGCGACCGGCGGGCGCTATCCGGTGTCCCCGGAGGCGCGACGCGAGCGAGGGCTTCTGGTCGGTCCTGTGCGGATCATCACCCCTCTGGCCGTTCTCATTAAGGAGCACGACGACGAGGATTTTCGGATCGAGACGCTCCACCCTGGTATCGCTGTGTCCGAGGTAGTCGAGAACACTGGGTTCGCGCTTACTGTGCCGGAGGATATCCCCACCACGGAGGTCCCCTCCGAGGAGCAGCTCGATCTGCTGCGCAACCGAATCGATCCTTTCGGCACAAGCCAATTCGACTTCCTGGACAGCCGGGCCCGTGCGTCGTATATCGATGACATCCTGCGCCGGGAATGGGAACGTGCGGAGGCGTTGCCAGATGAGTGATCTCGCTGAGGCGACGAAGGAGGTCCTTGTCGATAACGAGGACGGAGTTCTGCGAGTAACCCTCAACCGTCCGGACGTGCTCAACGCGATCAATTCTCGAACGTATGTGCTGCTTCGTGAGGCATTGGATTGGGCCGCAGAGGATCCCGGTATTGCCTGTGTGCTGTTGACCGGGAGGGGCCGGGCGTTCACGGCGGGTGTTGATCTGGGCGACGACGAGGGTTCGGTCGAGGAGCGCTGGGCGATCTACGACGCTTTCATGCAACGGTTCGAAGGCCTGGAGAAGCCGCTTGTTGTGGCAGTGAACGGGATTGCCGTGGGCATCGGAACCACAATGCTGGGCCACGCCGACATTGTTCTCGCTGCGGAGTCTGCCCGGTTCCGGATGCCCTTCGTTGCCCTCGGGCTTTCGGTCGAGGCGGGGTCGTCCTACACGATGCCTGCTCTCATGGGCAGGCAGAATGCGGCGTACGCCTTCTTCACGGGAGAATGGCTGTCGGCCAGTGAGGCTGCAGCCAGCGGTCTAGTCCGCACTGTCGTGGCGGACGACGCTCTGGCGGCTGAAGCCTCCGCGCTTTGTGCGCGGATTGCTGCGATGCCGGTCGCCTCCCTGGCAGCCACCAAGCAGATGCTGCTGGCAAACCGACTGGAAGCCGCTCGGCTTGCGAGAGCCCGCGAGGAGCGGGTATTCGTGCAACTCCAGAGCGGTCCGGACCACGCCGAGGCCCTGGCTGCATTTGCCGAGAAGCGCAAGCCTGTGTTCCGACGATCGGTGGAGTCCGGTCGTGCGCGTGAGCGCGGCGCGGATACTGTCAACTAGCGCCCAGCCACGCGCGTGCCGGGCGGGCACCGACCGGGGTTGCGGCGCCGGCTCGCTCGTCTCGACGCCAGCAGAGTCACAGGTACGCGATGCCGTCCAAAGCCTTCCTGATCTCGCCCAAGCGCAGTTCGACTGTGTCTCGAGAGGAAGCCGGAATCCGGAAGAAGGCCCTTTCGGCGCCGGCGTCGGCGAGCGCAGAAAGCTCACTTGGCTCGAGGTACGGGTCTGACAGAGTGACCCCGAACCTCCCGTCCGACCGCTCACGGAATTCCCGCACACGGGCCACCAGTCGCGCGTGGTCCTTGTGTCGCCCTGGGAGCCAGTCAGCTCCGATTTCGAGCGCCGACTGGATCGCCCGGGGACCGTTCGCGCCGAGCAGGACCGTGGGCCACGGACGCTGGGTCGGCTTCGGCCACGACATGATCTCATCGAACGACGTGTACCGGCCGCCATAGCTGGCGACATCTTCGGCCCAAATAACCTTCATGGCCTCGACTCGGTCACGGAGCATTCCGAACCGTTGAGTCGGATCAACCCCATGGTTCTGCATCTCCTGAAGATTCCAGCCAGCACCCACGCCGAACAGGAGCCGACCGCCCGAGAGGTAGTCGATCGAGGCCACCATCTTCGCGGTTACGATCGGGTCGCGCTGCGGGAGGAGGCAGATGGCCGTACCGACCTTGAGCCGTCGAGTGGCAAGGACGGCGGCGGTGACAGCCACGAAAACGTCGAGATTGCGCGCGTACTCTCGAGTAATTTCGTCGGAGCCGGCCGGATGCCTCGACGAGGTGTGGCTCGGCAGGTGCGTGTGGTCAGGAAACCACAGTGATTCGAACCCGTAGTCTTCGACCAAAACAGCGATCTCGTCCGGGGGCAGCGTTTCGTCGGTGACGAAAGCCTGTATCCCGATCTTCACGGTTCGGACCCGCAGTCGGCGAGTTCGTCTCTCGGGACCTGACTCGACTCGATGTAGCTTGTGCACCGGATCTCTCGGACTGCACTGTCGGCCCTCAGGTCAGCCATCAGGCCGGAAATACGCTCGATGAACGCTCTCCCCAGGGCCTCGGTGGGTGCATAAATCTCCACGAACGCCGTCGCATCTGGCTCGTCACTGAACACCCCAGGCGTGAAGCCCTGCCCCGGAAAGTCCAGTTCCTGAGCCACCTCCTGCCGGCGCACCCGATTCACCAGGAGCAACGCGATCTCGTCGGACTGCTCTCCTGCGCGCGAGACCGCATCGAGGAACTCCGCCGTCGGCTGACGGCTAGCTGCGAAGCAGCCCCGCCGATTCGCCACTTCGAGGATGAGCTTGGCCTGCGCCTCGCTGGCCCTTCCTCGCACCACGGACTCCGAACACATGTAGCTGCGAAGGTTGCACAAGAAGCGCCGATGATCGTCCTCTATCGAGCGGCGGGTTCCTTCGTCGAGTGCCCAACCTTCCGCCGGGATCGAGACCCTGATGGACGCCGAGCGCCACTCCTGCACATCGGGTGACCAGGAGCCGTCGGCCTGGCGGCGCGCCACTGCCTTCGCCGTGTAGTAGCTGGTGCCGATGCCGGTCTCGCGCATCATATTGACTACCAACGGCACGTGGTGCTGGAGATAGTGACGGTCGCACGCCTCCTCTGACTTGTCCGGAAGATGGTCGAGGAAGGCGATCGATTTCACTATGGCTGACACGGGCTTCCCCCAGTGCGCGGGTAGGACGCGGCCCTACCGCGCCAGGCTCTGGTCCTTCTTGAAATGCGGCCCAACGGACCGGGATCTGTTGTCACAGTTCCTGTGGCTACGTCTATTCTTTCCCCAGAATGACGCGACGTGCGTTGTCGCTCGCAAACTTGCGTCGCCGCTCCTCGTCGCGGAACTCCATGTTCTCGATCTCTTGGGCGCACCGGTCCAGTCCGAGTAGCGGGTAGTCACTCGCGAACATCACCTTGTCGGCTCCGCGGGTGTTCATGTAGTGCAGGATCGGCTTCGGAAGGCGCTTCGGCGAGAAGGCAGATGACATGTAGTAGAGGTTCTTCCACTTGAGCATGAGCTTCACGCAAAGCTCCGCCCACGGTTCACCACCGTGCGCCATAATGACCTTGAGCTCGGGAAAGAAGGCGCAGATCTCGTCCAGGTAGATCGGATCCTGCAGTCGGGCGGCCGGCACGAGCGGTCCAGGTACGCCGACATTGATCGAGATTGGGATGTCCAACTCGACACACTTGGCGTACAGCGGATAGCAGCGCGGATCCGTGTACGGGATGAGAGTGTGAAATGCCATTATGCGGGCCATCTTGAAGCCGTCGTTGCGTACGCGGCTCTCGAGTTCTCGAACGTCTGCCATGCCACGGTGGGGATCCACGACCCAAGATCCATAGAAGCGGTCGGGATAGCGCTCGATCGACTGCAGCGTCCACGTGGTGTCGTCAAAATGCTTGTCGTAACCAGCCGCCAGCACGCCTTGGTCGATGCCGGCTTCGTCCATCTCGGCGACGATCTGCTCTGTCGTTCTTCCGTTCTCGTAGCGCTCCGCGAGGTCAGGGAAGAGGTAGGTGACGTCCATGTTCCCGTAATTTGGGTTCTTGGGAACCATGTTGATCCAGCCGTCGAACAGCTTGTAGTCCAGGGTCATGTCATCTCCTTTGACGGGCGATCGCCCGGACACCTGGGCGGGTCGCGCTACGTAGGACAGAGCCGTCGAGCCCGGACCCTGGCCGCGAGTCCGCCAACAAACACGGGCATCTGGGGCGGCTCTTCCGACTTTAAGGCATTCAAGAATCAAACGCCAGGTTAGAAAGTGAGCGGTCTCGTGGGTGGCCACCGTGGCGCCGACTGAGGCGGCTCGGCCTAGGCTGATGCGACCCGACGTGACATCAATCGTTCAGAGGTTATCCGTGGCCATCGTCACGTAGAGGCAGAAGACCAGACCCGGTCCGGCCACGTTTCCTGGAGACATATGGCGGGCGGCACCGCCCCCAGGAACGCCTGCAGAGACACAGGCTCGGCCATTACTCAGAGCACCGCGCATCGGCCGCCGTCGACAGTCAGCATCGCCCCGTTGGTGTAGCTCGACGCGGGGCTCGCGAAGTAGAGGACAGCGCCTGTGATTTCCGAGGCCTCTCCCTTGCGTCCCGCCGGGAGTCGATCCAACACCCGATCGTCGATCTCGGCGGACCACCCGGCGGTCATATCGGTCTCGAATGCGCCCGGGAGCACGCAGTTGACCCGGACACTCGGGGCCCACGCTTGCGCGAAACCCTGAGTCAGCGCATTGAGTCCGCTTTTGGCCGCGCAATAGGGCAGCTCTCCGGTACCCGGCCGAAGCGCCCCGATACTGGAGATGTTGATGATCGAACCGCCTCCGGTGGCCACCATGCGTGGCCCCGCCGCGGCGATAATCCGAAAGGGACCTTTGAGGTTCACGTCGATGACCTTGTCGAAGAGCTTCTCGCTGACTTCGCTCAGATCCGAATACAACGGTGAGAGTCCTGCGCAATTCACCAGCACATCGAGCTGGCCGGAGGTCTCGTAGACCCAGTCCACCGTGGCCCCGGCCTCGGACCATCGCCCGATGTCGAGCTGGCGAGCAAGCACGGTGCCCCCCGTCTCCTTGGAGATGGCCGCTGACGCCGCCTCGCAGACGTCCAGCTTCCGGCTCGCCACGATGACTGTCGCGCCGGCAGCGGACAGGCCCCGCGAGATCTCGAACCCGAGGCCTCGACTGCCGCCAACCACCAGAGCCACCCGCCCGTGGAGATCGCCGTGTGTCATTACAACCACTCCTCACGTCCAATAGGCAAGTCCGTACCCGCAGCGTCGGGAGCAGGATGTGTCGCCAACACGCCGCGGCGGTCCGTCGTCATCTTCGATCGGGTGCCGTCAATTCTGGCCTGGCGTGGGGCGACGAAGGTTGGGTTCTCCCAGTCGAGTTCCTCTTCGACGGTGGCGAACACCCAGGGCAGCCGAAGGTTCAGCAGTCACGAATCGACACGTGAACCGACTGAGCGTTCCAATATGGTCGAGGCCGCGTCCACGTCTGCTAGCCCCGGACCTGGTCGTGCTGTGCCAGCTCTTTCTCGATCGTGACGGATCTCGGCGCGCGCGATAGACCGGAGATGCACTTCGTCAGGACCGTCCGCGATACGAAGCACCCGCTGGTAGGCGTAATAGGCCGCGAGAGGGAAATCCTCGGTGAGGCCGGCCGCGCCGTGAACCTGGATGGCGCGGTCGATCACCTTGAGTGCTATTCGCGGAGCAGCGACCTTGATAGCGGCTATCTCGGTTCGCGCTTGTTTATTGCCAACCGTGTCCATGAGCCACGCGGTCTTGAGGGTCAGGAGGCGAATCATCTCGATGTCGATACGCGACTCGGCGATCCAGTCCTGAATGTTCGCTCGTGCCGATATTGGCTCCCCGAAGGTCACACGGCTATCAGCACGTCGGATCATCAGCTCGAGTGCGCGCTCCGCCATGCCGATGGATCGCATGCAGTGGTGGATTCGGCCAGGACCCAGGCGCGCCTGGCTGATCGCGAATCCGTCCCCTTCGCCGCCCAGGAGCGCCGATTGGGGCACTTCGACGTCCTGAAAGACGATCTCGGCGTGCCCCTCGCGATCGCTGTACCCGAAAATGGGGAGGTTGCGCACGATGGTCACGCCTGGCGTGTCGATCGGTACAACCATCATTGACTGCTGGCGATGAACTGGAGCATCGGGATCTGTCTTGCCCATAACGATGAGTACTCGACAGTTCGGATGCAGGGCGCTGGAGGCGAACCATTTGCGCCCGTTGAGGACGTAGTGACCGTTTCTGGGCTTCATGCGGAGTTCGATGTTGGTGGCATCGGAGCTCGCCACTGCAGGCTCGGTCATGGCGAAGGCTGACCGGATCTCGCCGGCAAGAAGCGGCTTCAGCCACATCTCCTTGTGCTCTTCGGTCCCGAAGACCTCGAGTATCTCCATATTCCCGGTGTCCGGCGCACTGCAGTTGAGCGCCTCCGGCGCCAGATAGGGACTGCGGCCCATGATCTCTGCCAGCGGGGCGTAGTCGAGATTCGACAGCCCTGGCGAGCCCCACTCGGCGTTTGCGTGCGGATGAAACAAGTTCCAGAGGCCGATCGAACGTGCAGTGCTTTTGAGGTCCTCGAGAACCTTGGGGTGGTGGTGAGGGTTGCCCGACTGCGCCATCTGCTCGGCGTAAACGGACTCGGCTGGGTAGACGTGCTCTTCCATAAAGGAAAGCAGTGCGGTGCGGAACTCGATGCAACGGTCCGAGAAAGCGAATTCCACTAAACCCTCCCAATGCGGCCCCGCCGGGCCTTGTCAACGCGACGGTTCGTCACTCATCGCTGGAGCGGCACAGAAACCTGACATCATGTTACGCCACGCTCACTAGTTTGGCCAGACGTTGGATCGAGCGGTTCAGGGCGGCGTTCGGACGCCCTGTCGCCGCTGTCCGTCCCGACGGTGCCCCGAGTGGCGGGCGCGACTCCGGGGTTCTCGCCGCCGGCTCGATTGGTCGATCTGCCGCCGGTGTGAGTGACGGAGTTCCCGTGGTCGTCGCCTGCCGAACGTCCCCTCCAAAGCTTGCTGATCTCCAATCTGGCGTCCGATTATCTTCGGGGCTAAGGTGAGGGTCTTTGAGATGCGTGGGGGATCTTCCTGGAAGCGCTGAGCGCGAACCCGGGCAACCTCTCCGCGTCAGGCTATAGACAACGCGCAGGCGTCAGGCCTGAAGCCGTCAGGCAGCGCGACACCCCGGGGACAGCACGCTGAATATTTGAGGAGTTGGTATGGCTCTGGATTACAAGGTCTTCGACGGATGGATCAACATGGTCCCCAAGCAGTTCGATTATGGGAACTTTGATACTTCCTACATCTTTTCCGAGGTCGCCGAACGCGTCGCCCAAGGCCGGACCACCGAGCAAATTGTGGGGGAGATGGACGAGGCCGGGATCGACCAAGCGGTTATCGCAGCGGGTTACGACTTTCAACCCGATGATATGCCGTGGGCGCTCGACGCACTTGAGCGTTTCCCCGACCGCTTCCACGGCTCTTACATCGTCGACCCGCGACAAGGCATGAGTGGCGTGCGCGAGCTGGAGAGCCGGGTGCGCAATGATGGGTTCGTCATGGCCCGGATCTCGGCATATCACACGCTCGTCCCGTACACCGATCCGAGGAGCTACCCGCTGTATGCGAAGTGCGTGGAGCTGGACATCCCGATCTCCGTCAACGTCGGTGTGCCTGGTCCGCTCGTACCGGCAGCACGGTTGCAGGATCCGATTCACATAGACGAGATCTGCGCCGCCTTCCCAGAGCTGAAAATAATTATGGCGCACTGCGGTGACCCATGGGCGGAGCTGTGCGTGAAGCTCATGCTCAAGTGGAAGAACCTCTACATGATGACTTCCGCATTTTCGCCCAAGCACTACCCTCCGCCGCTCGTGCACTACATGAACACCCGGGGACCCGACAAGGTCATGTTCGCGAGCGACTATCCGCTGTTGGGGCTGTCGCGGTGTGTGCGGGAGGTCGAAGAGATGAACTTCCGTGACGAGGATCGCCGCCGCAAGTTCCTGAGCGACAACGCCCGTCGAGTCATCCTGGGTCAGGAGTGAGCGAGTCCGGTGCTCATCGCTGGCCTGAGCCGCCCTGCACGCTGTCGGTGCGGGATCGCGTTGGGCAGCCAGGTGGAGGTCACAGGCCGGAACGGGGCCTGGCCTGAGGGGCTGCTTGTGAAGGTGCGAACCGCTGCGATCAGCCTCCCGCTGGGGAGGTGAGCGGTGAGCCGCCTTACCCGTTTCCCGTGGCCGCCGTTCGCGCCTTGCTGGAGCTCAAAGTCGTCGGACGTTCTACTTGCGCGCCCGGTGACCCTGTCCATCGCGGGCGATCTGGGCGCCGGGGTCAGCTGGCGCTGGGGCGTGGCGAGCGTGGCATCTCCAGCACCTTCTCGGCAATGATGTTGCGTTGGATTTCGGAAGTCCCGGCATAGATCGTTCCCGCGCGCGCATTGAGGAAGGTCTGCACCCAGGAGCGGCTCGACGAAGGCGATCTCGGTGAATCGGTGCTGGTGAACGTCGCCGACCTGCGGCCGGCAGGAGTAAGCGCCTCGTCCCCATACACGTCTAGCGACAGCTCGGTGACCCGCTGGTGGTATTCCGACCAGAGCAATTTGTGCAGCGAGGCCTCGGGGCCCGGAGGCTGGCCCGCCAGCGCGGCAACGGTCCCGCGGACAGCGCCGAGGATGAGCGCCTGCAGGTCGACGTACGCGTCTACCAATCCTGTGCGAACTCTAGGGTCGGTCAGCCGGCCGGTGTCTCGAGCCAGGACGACTAAACGCCGGAATTCGTCACGCATATTTACGGCGTCGCGGATTGCTCCTTCATTGCGCTCGTAGCCGAGCAGGGCGTTCGCGACGGCCCAACCGCCGTTCACCGCGCCGAGGACATTGCTCTCGTCCGTCACGGCGTCGGTGAGAAAGACTTCGTTGAGATGGTGCTGACCGGCCAAGTCAATGATTGGACGGACCTCGACTCCTGGCTGGTCCATAGGCAATAGCAGGAATGTCAGCCCAGCGTATTTGGACGAGGTCCGGTCCGTTCGGACCAAGGCGAACATCCAGTTCGCCTCGTGCGCCGACGTTGTCCAGACCTTCTGGCCGTTGATAACCCACTTCCCGTCCCTCAGGACGGCTGTTGTCTGCACGCCGGCAAGGTCGGAACCAGCGTTCGGCTCCGAGTAACCCTGGCACCACCGTTGCTCCCCGGAGACGATCCGGGGGAGTCGTTCCAGCTTTTGCTCCTCGCTGCCGATCGCCATGATCGTCAGGCCGAGCAGATTCACTGCAAGTGTGTCCAGCGATGACGGATGGTGAGGCACCCCGGCATTGGTGAACTCTTCGAGAAGGGCGATCTGTTCGGCGAGGGAGCGTCCGCGACCTCCATATTCGGTGGGCCAGGAAACGCACATCATGCCTTCGTTGACGAGGGTCTCCCGCCACGCACGGAGCCATTGGCGTCGCTCGGCCTCGTCAAGCGCGCCGACACCCTGCCAGTCCGCGGGCAAGTGTGCGGACAGGAAGGCGCGGACCTGTGCCCGGAAATCGGCAGCCTCTGCCTGCATACCCTCGGGCAGCAGGCTCTGCTGGAAGGTCGGGCTGTCCACCACCGTGGCCAACTGCAGGGCGATCCGTTCGCGGTGCCCGCTGAGGCTCCCGTTCAGCAATTCCGAACTCTTCGCTCGCCTCAGGTACAGGTGGGCATCGTGCTCCCAAGTGATGCCGATACCGCCGTGGATCTGGACGTTTGCTCCGGCGGCCATGATCGCTGCCCTCGAAGCAGCCACCTTCGCGACGCTTGCCGCCAACGCCAGAGTCGTGTCGTCGGCCGACTCACTCGCGAGCGTAGCGGCGTGGCGCACGGTCGAACGGGCGGTCTCGACGGCGAGAAAGACGTCGGCGCAGCGGTGCTTGATGGCCTGGAACGAAGCGATCGCCTGGCCGTACTGCGTCCTGGTCCGCGCGTAGGCAATCGCCTGTTCGAGGCTCCGCTCCGCGCATCCCAACTGCTCGGCCGCCAGGCCCACGGTGAACAAGTCGAAAAGGCGCGCGAGAAGTGCCGCATGATCTACGGGGCCGTCGGTGCCGATCGGGCCGAGTGGGACCGCTGTAGCGGCGCGGAACTCGACGCGCGCCATAGGCCGTGTCAGATCGAGCGTCTCCAGCGACGTGCTGACGACAGTCGGCTGCGCGCTGTCGACAACGAAAAGCCGGGGCCCGGCTGAGGTACGTCCGGCAACGAGGATGAGGCCGGCGGAAGCTCCGTCGATCACCCGCTCGATCGTGCCCGAGGCGCGCCAAGTGTCACCGTCCCGCTGCACTTCGAGGCTCGTTGCGGGGTCATCCCACCGACCGTCCCGTGCCGGCAGCGCCACCGTAGCGGTAACTTCACCACGCCCGATCGCACCGATCCACTCCCGCCGCTGGTCCACCGAACCCACCGCGGCGATGGCTTGAGCACCGAGCACGGTTGTGGCGAAGAAAGCACTGCGTAGGAGGACGCGACCCATCTCCTCGAGCACGACCACCAGGTCCAGCCATGTTCCGCCGCTCCCCCCGACCTCCTCCTCCAGGCCAAGGGCGTGCCAGCCCATCTCGGTCAGCGACCGGTAGTGCGCCTCGTCGCCACCGTCATCCGAGGCGTCGGTCCGTCGATGGCGTGCTGCGGGCATGGTCGCCTCGAGAAAGGAGCGAGCGACCTTGCGCAACTCGTCGCGCTCGTTGTCGACAGTGAAGCTCACGTGGGTTCCTCGATCCGAGCAAAGCGCTGGGCGGATGTCCAGTCGGTGTCACTCCGTTGTCAGCGACGTAGACAGGCCACTGCGAAACTACGATGACCGGCGGCTCGGTTCGGAGCCGTACGCATGCCGACAAGGATATTGTGCCGTCATCTCTAGCACATTGGTCCCCTGATGCCGAGGGAGCAGAGACAGATTTGACAAGTATCTTCTTTAGAACCTGACGTCGCTCTATCGTATGGTGACAGCGTGGGCTTGCCCCGAGCAGGTAGGCGGGTCACCCCGGGCCGGCGGCTCGGCCCGACAAGAGAGCGCAAGGAGATGAGTGGTGGACCACTCCCGCACGGATATCAGCGCCGAGGCACTCGACCGGAAGCTGGTCAACGCCAGCATCCCGGTTCTCGTGATGTGCCTCGCACACATGACCGGAGACCCTCGGTGGTTGGGCGCGCGGTATCGGCCTGAGCGGACTCGGGGCCTGGTCGATGACCCGACCGGCGGCCTCCCGGAGGACGTCCAGACGGAGGTGCGTCGGGCTCTGAGGGATGCTGTGTTGGACTGGGTGGCAGCGGGCCGCCCGAGCCTGCCAGCGCCAACCCCCGAGCAGATGCCCGCCTTCATGGAGCAGGCGCTGGGCGAGGTGGTACCTGCCCGCTATTCAAAAATGATGCTCGCTCATCTCGGTTTCGCGACCCGCG
>Ga0105247_10000621_pt1 | contig 28576 bp, 27 predicted proteins | sample KBSS24metaG_FD_81519 | JGI IMG/M metagenome (GOLD analysis project Ga0105247, IMG submission 81519) | Switchgrass rhizosphere microbial communities from Kellogg Biological Station, Michigan, USA - KBS S2-4 metaG | ecosystem: Host-associated > Plants > Roots > Rhizosphere > Soil | place...
AAGGAACAATAAGCATCGGCCGGCCAGCTCTTAAAGCTTGCCCGGTCGTGCCAATGCCACCTTGATGAACTATGACGCTCGCGCGCGGCATGACTAGACTATGTGGCGCATAATCAAACGCGGCAACGCCCTCAGGCAATTTTGTTTGTGGGAGATTGCGCTTGTCGCCAATCAGCAATAAGGCACGCTTGCCAAGTTTCTGCGCTGCTTCGATGCTGACACGGTAAAAGTCCTTAGCGATCCATACCAGCGCTGAACCAAGCGTGAACAAGATTGGCGGCTCACCCTCGTCCAGAAAACGCAACAGCTCACGCGGCGGCTCCTGATCATCTTTGCGATCATAAAAGGGAAAACCGGTGACAAATGTGTTTGGTGGAAAATCCGGCTGCAACTGGGCCAGAACCTGCGAAAACAGCGCCAGCACGAGCGTAGGCGAATGCTGCCCTTCAAAGATTGGGTTTTTACTGCGCGCTAAGTCTAATTCTTTACGCAGTCGTTGAATTGGTTCGACCCATGATCTCGTGGTCCACTTGCCGAAGCCAAAAAGCATTCGCGCCACAAGTGGATGAGTAGCAGCGACCATCCGAAGCGCAGGCAATTGCGGCGGGGTCGGAGGATCGTACGCGGAGGCAAATGCGATTGGAAACAGCACTGCGGAAATCCATTTGACGCCGGTCTTCTCTGCAACAAGCGGCGCCGTTAAGGGAACTTGATGCGACACAAGCAAATCAGCTCCGCCCTCTGCCGTCACGGCGGCAAGTGTGTCGGCATAGGTTTCGCGCAGGTGAGGAACGAGTAGTTTTCGAAAAAGGTAACTCGGACCCCAACGTGTATTCGACACTCGACGAATCACGTCAGCAGATGCATCAGAGTCTGGCGGTGGAAGATCGGGACGCACCGGATGAAAACCGATTCCCTCAGCTTTAATTTTCTCCTCGTAAAGGGGCGAGGTTGCAATTACTGAAATGTGACCGCGCTTCTGCAACTCAAGCGCCAGCGCCATAAATGGATGGAGGTCGCCAAAAGAGCCCCAAGTGGTAAAGACCACTCGTTTCGTTGTGCCGGCGTGAGACATCGGACAGTCTCTATATCACAATTTATATGTGACACGTTGTCCTTAGTCATCATGAAGGCCAACGCACAGAACCTGAAGCCGGCCATTTTGCTGGACCAGGAACAACTTCACTAGCGGAAGATTTAGTATTATCGTTTTCGTTCGCAGAGGCAGGCCCGCGCAATCCTGTTCGCTATCGCAAGTCTCCACGGCGATTTCATTCAGAAAAGGTTCAAGATATGTGAGGTTCTGCTTATAAATTGCGGTGCCTTCCGGTGGATGCCTTCTAAAATATGTTCGCATCAGAGTAGCTGCCTCATTGTAGGTACTCAACAGCGAATAGAATTGGGCCACAGTAGTAACGCGTATTTCTGAATCTGACGAGTCAACGTTTTTCCACCATTTCCTGATCGTTGGATTTCGTTTCATGAACCTGAAGACGTGGGCCGGATACTGCTGTTGAGGCGACAGATCTGTCACAGACGTTTTCTGTAGCAGGAACCTGCTGTAAATATACGACTCGCTCAGGAAGGCGATGTTCCATAACGCGATATAGAACTGCCGCAATTGATAGCTACCCACTTTGGAGACTACATCCTTATCAACCATTCCAACAGAATCGTCTGGATCCGCGATGACTTTGTCGAGAAAGTTGCTTGCAGGTGGGTTGTTCAGGTAAGGCGTGAGGTCGCGCGTTTTTTCGAGACGAGCCGCAAATCGTTTTGCGAATTCCCGGACTTCCTGCTTTTCCGTCGCGGTTAGCTCCTGATCATTTGCCTGGTGCGATCCATTCAGAGGAGTGGGAGCTAACGTGGAAAGAATTAAAAGAAGCGCGGACAGCGTAAGATGGAGTTGATTCATAAGCGTCTCGATGAGCACCAAAGAAACAACACGCCACCTCCACAAATGACGCTTAACGGTATCCCGATCAGAGGCGCCACATCTAAATACCAGGTCGGATCATCGAAAACCCCTCTGCCGCAGGCTATGACGCCGTGCCCTAGAATTAACCAAATGAGAATAAGTGAAAGAAGTACCACAGCGCCGAAAACGACCGTAACGCTGAGCACTTGAAGGATTCGATATGTTCCAGCATTCACGATGGTGTGAATGCGCAAAATGCATTCCTCAGGCAAGACTAACAAATCAACAGTGTTCCTCTCCGGGGAGGAAGCTTGCCCGCAATAAAATCACGACAGAAGGCGCTCCGATTTTCTGTCAATGAGAAAGTCTTTCCGGTACTGCCTCAGTTTTCAAAATTAGATGAATACGCCGAAGGCGTTCGCTAATTTGAGCCCAGGGTTCGAGCTTGCGAGAACCCTGGGGATCAATAACCAAAGGCGAAACAACCCTGAAAGGGTTCGGCGGTTGGCGAACCCTTTCAGGGTTAGAACGCTTTTTGGATGATGATTCCCAGGGTTCTCGCAAGCTCGAACCCTGGGCTCGAATTAGCGAACGCCTTCGGCGTAATTTGGTTAGATTTCAAACTGATGCCCTACTGTCTACGCGCCGTACTGGACCAAATAGAATCCGATATTGAAAAGCAGAGACAAGACAAGAAGATTGCCGGTCTTGTCTGTTGCTATCGTCTAGACCAGGGTTCAATGGTCTATATGAAGGAGGTTCCTCTCGAACCTTTGGAGATGGCGTCTTCAATGTAGCTGGAGGAAAACGCTGACGCACCTACCCGTTACCGCAGGAGGTACTGACTGTGTCCAAGTGCGAATTTCTACTTTTGAGGCGAAGCCGGTGCGATGCGGAAGTTGTAGTTGCCGACGAGCTCGCTGGTGCCGTCAGGTGAGATGCCGCTGAGTTGCAGACTGTAGGCGCCGGCGGGCAAGACGTTGCTGGGAATAGTGATGGTGACGAGTTTGCCGGAACGTGGAGACGGGACCTTTGACTGGAAGATCACTTTGTCTTGCGAGTTCTTAACCTGGACCACGAAACCACGGTAGTCGATCGAGTCAACTGCTAACTGCAGTCTGATTTTTGAAGTTCCCGGCGGCGGTGTTAATTTCTTCTCGTTTTCAGAGGCGCGCAAGGCTGGAAGCAGGAAGAGGGTCGCTATCGTAGCAGTTGGTTTTTGATTCTGCGACTCCCGGAGCTCGGCGATTAATTGCTGATCGGCTTCACGTCTTTGCTGTTCTTCTCTTAACTGGGCCATGAGTTGAGCAGTGGCTGATTGCTGCTCGACGGCTGACTTTTCGAGCTCTAACCTTTTTCGTTCGACTGCCGCCTGCTGTTGGGCCAGTTGCTGTGATTCGCGACGTAACTTGATCCAGCCGGCCAGCACCCCACCGCCACCAATGACAAGTATGAGCGCGCACGCGGCAAACGAGAGGGTAACAGCCGGTTGGAGTTTCCACGGCAGCGCTAACTGCCACCATTTCCTGGGCGAGGGCGGAAGCTCTTCCTGATCTGAAAAAACTTCCCCTTCAGCAGCACAATCGGCGGCGCCGGCCAGCAGACGCGCAAAATGGAGACGATCAATCAATTGCGGCGAAGTCCGTAAACCCTTCTCGATCAGCTTACGCTCGTCGACCGAAAGCTGGTTCCGAACGTAAGCATCGATTAGTTCTTCCTCAGCGATGTCTATGTCTTCAAACTCGCTGGGGGGATCGCCATTCTCGACTGTGTTCACAGATACGGGCAATATGAACTCACCTCTAATTACATGTGACTCTTAGCGCGTTATATTTCGTATAGACTCAGATTGCTGCAAACAACTCGTGATACATTCCTCGAGGCCCTTGCGAATTCGATGGGCTCGAATTCTGAGTGCATCGAGTGAAATCTTGAGTTGCTCGGCCAGCTTCTTTCGCCGCTCAATTTTCGTACGCCGCTCGCCCTCGTAATAAACCAAAATGATATTCCGATTGCTGACTGGCAGCTCTTCCAGACAGCTATCGAAGCAGCGCTGGCGCTCCTCTTGTTCGGTGTCCTCGAATTGCGGCTCGACCGCGGGCGGAGGAACCCCCTCCTGATCGATATCGATAATCTCAGGTTCCGTGAGCGACTCCAAAAACACGAAATACGCGACCCGGTACGCATAAGCAACCACGTTATCGATCTGCTTGCCCTCTTCGATCCTTCTCGCCACCCTGTTAAGAGCTTCGTCAGTGCAGGCGTCACCTAAGGGAACCCCGCGAAATTCGAAGTATCTAATAAGCTTGATTCTCAAAGCCTCATATTGTCTGGCAGCGTCGTCCGAGTCCTGAGAAAAAGCTGCAAGTAGTTTGTCGAAAGCCTCTCGGGTTAACGACCATTCACCACGAGCTTTGCTGGTGGACGAATCCGTTGCTGGCTTTGGGATCTTCGCAGGTGTCATCGTGAACCGTTATGGGTTCTTGCGGAGGTGTGACAACCCGCGGATTATAATGCAGCTAAGCGACCTTGCAGCGAGTTTTATTTCCACTCCCCCTGCAAGACAAAGCCTGCCCAGTCGGCCGGTGAGCGTTTCTTTGCAAGCTTCAATTGAGCAGCGCGCAGGGCGCCGGCCGGGCGCTGGCCATTGGCAAAAATCTGCTTGTAGAACTCAGCCATCAAGTCTGCCGTCGCCACATCGTCAACTTTCCACAAGCTCGCGACGACGCGTTCAGCGCCGGCGTACATAAAACCGCGGGTTAGCGCGATCAGACCCTCTCCTTTGATCTCCTTGCCTACGCCTGTCTGGCAGGCGCTGAGCACGACCAGATCTGCCGGCAGGTTGAGATTGTAAATGTCGTGCAATCGGACGTAGCCGTCGCGCGGCTGTCCGCGGCGATCCACAAGGGAAAACACCATGCCTGACAGTTCCGGATGTTCAAAGTTCACCACTGCGTGCGTAGCAAAGTGGACGATCCGGTACTCCGACAGCTCCCTGCTCAACGCAGTTTCGCGGCTCGCGTCAAACTCGAGCGCCGTTTTGCTTTCACCTTTGGGCGCTACGTCAACGATCTTTTGTGCTTCGACTGCCGATGAACGCAACCGGGGAAAGCGTTCGAGGCCAACGTCCTCCAGCGCGCGGCTGACGTCTCCCGCGCGCGTCGCTATCTCCGGCGACTTGGGCTGAGTGTTTGATGACGGTGTTTGGGCCGCGACCCGCGGATCATCGATCCCAAAAACCGGATCTGCCAGGATGGCGACGGCGTGAGGCGCCCGCTTGCGGTCTGCAAGTTCGCTTCGTTGCAGCGCCAGTACCGAGGCGGACGGCTCATAAACGATCTCATGATCGTCTATCAGCCGGCGCGGCGTTTCCGCGATGGCGCCTGGAACAGGCAGCGCGGCGAAGGACACAAGCTGCAACGCGCCATCAGCTACGACAAGCAAACGTTTGGTTCCGAGCAACGGCGCCAGCGGCCGGATTATCTTGTCACTCAGTTGAGCAGATGCGGTGTTGAATTCCTTCTCAGCCTGTTCGCGCCGGCGCTCCCACTGGGCGGGAGTTTCACCGTCGACTGTTCGTCTCCGATCTGCCAGCGCTTTCGTAATCCTTGTTGCTGCCGACTCAATGACCGCGCGCGGCGGCAACTGGAACCCATCGATCGAATTCGCCGTCACCACCCAGACGTAACTACGCTCGTCGCCGAGGGAGTATTCGAGGAGGACCGTGTCATTACCAAGTTGACTCTGAATGTCCGGAACGCCGGGCGTTTTTGCCTGGACCAGATCGGCGTACCGTGGATTGCTCGCAATGATCTTGGCCTGTAGTTCGTTATATTGATTTATCAAACCATTGAGCTCAGCGCCGAGGGCTGACGCCTGCTGCTCGGTATGTTTTCGGTTGAGCAAGTTAGTTTGGGCCTGAGCCTTCGCGTTCAGCCGCTGCTGCAGCTCGCGTTCAAGAGCGGCGTCGGCAGTGTCATGTATAGAGGTGACGCGCGCTTCGCGGAGAGTGTCAATTAACGTGCGAGCCCGCGCTTTTTCGCTTGCCTGAAACGCCGCCACCTTGTATTGAGGCGACCCGGTTTCGGCAAAGGCCTGCATGTTGAGCCCGATGTTTAGCTCATAGCTCGTTTGTTGGGTTGCAAAATATGAAGCGCGCAGACGACTACCGAGAATGTTAGTGCGGAGCGATTCAACAATTCCGATTGCTTTGGCGCTGTCCTCCAGTGCTTTGCTGAGTTGGCCGAGCCGGGCTTCGACGCGTGCGGCTGCCTGCAGGGCGATCGCTTCACCTCGAGCGTCTGCGATCTTTCCCCATAACGACCGCGCGTGATTGAGATCTACGAGAGCCTGCGAGTGATCGCCGAGCATCTCCTCAGCTTCGCCTGTCTTATATAGCACCAACGCTTCTCCGCGTTGGTCTCCAGCCTTTCTAATCAACTGCAGTGCATCCCGGTAGGCTGGCAACGCTTGCTGAGGAGTTTTTTTCAACGCATACACAGCGCCGATATTGAGCATAGCGTAGGCCTTGCCGCGATCGTTCTGTCGCAATTCAAGGGCTCTCTGGAAATGTTGCAGGGCTGCGTCCAGATCGTTCTGGGACATACTTACAGTTCCAATATGACTTAAAACATTTGCTTCCAACTCCGCGTTCTTGAATTTACCCTGCAGTAGCGTGAGCGCTTTTCGGTAGTGGTCCAGCGCTAGTTCGGTATCACCAAGATCCTGGTAAAGTTGTCCGAGGTTATCGAGAACGGCAGCCTGGCCGCGTCCGTTTCCGGATTTGTCAAAAATCTTAAAGGCTTCCTGGTAGTGGTCGCGAGCCTCCTGCCAACGCCCTAATTTATTTAGAGCCTCACCGACGTTGTTAAAGTTAGTACCCAACTGGTCCCGATCGCGTAACCCTCCACGGCTATCGATCTCCTGCCATACTTTCAGCGTTGCCTGATACTGCTCGAGAGCTTTTACAGGTTCGCCGGAAACGTCGTAAATGCCGCCGATATTGTTACGAACATTGAACTCGCCCTGCTGATCATTTTCCGTGCGTCTGAGAGGAATGGCTTTCTCGTAATTCTCCATCGCGTTCGCCAACGCTCCCATGCGATGGTACGTCAGGCCGATATTGTTGAGTGCGCTGGCTCGCCCACGATTGTCGTTGTGACTGTCGTAACGAGCGAATGCAAGAGGCAGCGTTTGCAGGGCCGCGTCATAGTTGCTCTGATCGGAATAATTCAATCCACGGTCATTAAAGTACGACGCTTCCAGCCGCCAATCATGATCCGCGAAACTAAAACGAGTCATTTGTTGGTAGATTTCTTCGGCCTTGTCGTACAGGCTTAGGCCACTATAGACACGCGCGAGTGAATACATCGTCATCGCCTGCCAGTGAGGTTCAGACACGGCATCCCAGTAAGTAAGCGCTTCCTTGTATTTTATGATCGCGGCTTCGCGAGATTCCTTCGTTCCCTTAATGGCAAGCTGCCGTCCGTCGGCGAAAGCTTTTTCTGCTGCGACACGATCTTTATCCGCTGGTATGGCCGGGTGCAGATCTTCGATTAAGATAACAAACTGTCCCGGCTTCACCCACGTTTCAGTTGACCGCACTATCACGCGGTAGTCTCCAGGCGCGGGTGCGATTGCTGACAAGTAGATTGGTCCATAGCCGCCGGCAGGATTATCCATTTCAACAATGAGACGACCTTCGAGATCGAGGAGTTGAACGGAAAGAGTGATGCCGTGCTGTTCAACGAGTACGCGGGCATATTGGTTGGTGTCTAGTGACAGCAGAAATGATTTGGTCTTGCCTCCTGTTATGTCTTCCTTGAGAGGCCTACCTGATTCGAGGCGCGTCGCATCTTGCGCATTAGAGCTATGCGCAAGGTGCAACGGCAGTGAAAGACCAAACATGAGCAGGCCAAGCCAAAACAATCTGCGAGCTAAGGTTGCGCGCAAAGAATCAGGGACCAACCGAAGTCGGTGTTTCTGAACCGAAGAGCGAAGCCGTACCATATTTCTCGTTTAACTGAAGACGCGACCCGCAGGCAGCCATCCTACCATCTTCGGATTGTTAGGGGGCTAACTAAAAATTGCTCTCCACGTATGAGATCGGCGGCTTTGCTTGACAGCCTTACGGCTGTGTGGCCGTCCAGGTGCCTTCCTGCTGTGCGAACAGAACGGTTACTGCATCTAGCACGTTTAACAGGTCTAAGCGGCCTGGCGAGAACGTTATATCCTTCGATATCCTCACTCCAATAATTCTGTCGAAACGGTTCTGACCTGGATTGAAAATCGCGACCCCGCGGTACTGGTACAGCGATTGGCCTACGATTTCATTGATTTTCACGAGGTAAAAGTGAGGATTTGGCCCCCCAAAAGGGTTTATTCTGTCAACGGATCCACCAAGCTGAGTGTTGATATGGCTGCACTCTTGAAGATTCCTTCCGTTGTCTTGCAGACGCGTCAGGTTAAAAGTTCCATCGTCAGTTCCGTTAAATTGCGATGTCCATGAGTTTGCTAGTTCGTGGTTTGCCATGTTTGGTCCTCCAACAAGTTTCAGTTACAAATCATCACTTCACAGGATTCCTGGGGAGCTTGTCACTTGTACTCACTAAGAGTGAGCGAAGTTCAGGAATCATTTCAGTTCACAGGTAAGCCAGCGATAAAAGATTACGCTCGGCTTCAACTGCTGTGGCGAGTATGCTTACCCGTTCGCGCCCGGCACTGCGGACTAAGACTACGAACTCAGCCTTAATAAATAAAACTGACGTGTAATCGGCGTCGGCGAACGAGACATCGCCGATAGTTGGAGTTTTCAAAAGTCCAATCTCGAGATGAAGAGACTCTCCCAATTTCCTCAAGGCGAAGTCTTGAGCCTCCTGCCAACTCTCCAACTCATAAACATCGACTCGCAAAAGGATCTCTGAATCGGTTGCATGAGTCCACAGCGAATAAAGCGCGTTGAGCGTACGCACCAGGTTTGGCCTTTGGACTGGCTGTACCAAGCTCCATTGTGACAAGATCGGCTCTGTCAATGTCCGATGGTCTAACAACAACTCGCCTGAGTCCGACAGTGCTTTAACCCTCTCGGAGTAACGCCAAGAGTCGAAATCAAGTCTCTGTTTTAGGTGTGACTTGCAATCGTCATAGCCGCAGTCATTTGGCAGGCTAATCCCGATTTTGCGGCAGGTCAGCGTGTTCGCTCGTGGAAAAGTCGCAGGGCTAAATCGGAACCGGTAGTCGCGAGCGCTCGCTGAGCCAAAAGGAATATTAGTCGGAAGTAGGGGACTGAACGGAGGTTGGTCAGGCGCCGGATCCCCGTCGAGTTGCAGGCAAGCATCGAACACTCTGCCGTCGTCAGTGACGCTCCCCTTCCACGCGACCTCGTGGCCGCCGAACGGCTCGGGGGCTTCCTGTTTATGCGAGATTAATTTGATGGGATTCGTTGTAAAACTACATGGTCCTAATTGTACTTGTCTCAGATCACAACCTAACAAATTGGCAAAACTCGATACGACCGTAGCGCAATCCGAGCAATTGAGTAGACGGGCTACTCCCAACCCGCCTTTTAAAACATCAAGAAACTGCGTGCAATTAAAATTGGGACAAGAGTAGAACGACAAAGATCCGTCATAGCGAAAGTGACTCAAGCCGAGATCATAAACATTGCGAGTCACTAACATCGCGACTTCGTCAACGTCAAGTGCTCCCGCAGCCCAATCGCAGGCGTACTCCAGGGCTTCTGCCCAGGGAAGCTGCGTAATCTCTTCCTCAGATGGGTTTTGTTGCCACGGACAATTCGGGATTTGTAAGACGGTATAGATCCGGTGCCGCGTGATTGCGAAGTCAGTCCAACGATCTGTGCCCGTGGCTCGGAATTGCCAGCGCCATTCCGTGGTGCTAACGCTGACTCCAACCGTCCAGATCAGTACATTCTGCAATTCGAAGTCTTCTAAATCTGTTTCGCCGTTGGCGTCAAACCTGATCTCACGTTCCCGGACCTCGCCGAGAACGTTTATCCGTTGCAAAGCTGAAGAAGTGGGCAAGAGCAGTCCGATCGGATTACATCCGCGCGTTTGCCGCGCGTCTGGCCGGGCTTGTACGGCGCGCACCAGGACAGTGCTGTTAGCCGTGCCGTAGAATTGCGCTTTGATTATTAGAGTGTTTCCACACGTCTCTTTGATGGCGTAGGCCGCGGGCGATTGCTGTGCCGTAAAGGTTGTTTTGCGCCGCCACTCGGGAGGTGTCACCGCCACTGTTTCGTTGAAGCGGATATTAAAGGCATCATGCGTGGCTCCATCCCGATGATTGAATTGAATGGCTAGGAGGATTACGTCGGGGTCCATTGATGACAGCCTCGGTTGCTGCGCGCTAAATAGACACAAATAACAATGTCCGCGAAGGCGCAATCGCGCTAATGCGACTTCACTCTGAAGAGCTCAATTTCTGTACGAATTCGCGAGAGGGTTGCCGAAAACAGATTTTGCAGGCGGATTATAATCGCGCCAAAGTGACTGTCAATATTTATATCAACCATGCCTGCCCCCTCCTGAGATTAATGGCGGTTAGTTGAAAAATATTTCATCGCGCCACCACACCTTGGCCGCCGTTTCGAGTGCTTGATGTGCTGAAGTGTGATAGTTTGCTGCCGCTAAACCGGCTGATTGAGGTTACTCACAATGCCCACCGTGTATCGATATTCACTCTGTGTAGTGCTGATGAGTTGCCTGCTTGCCTCTGGCTGTCGCACCGCCAAAGAGCTTGGTAAGTCACTGGGCGACCTGGAAAAGGTGCGTGCTGAACTCATCAAGAAGTTTGGTGAGGAAGGTGTCAATTTACACATCAATACCGGCCCGAGGAGTTCGACTATTTCTGTTTTGTACGCCAACTCGCCTTTGAACCAAAAGTCGACGGAAGAACGTGCCAAGCGGGCCCAGGAGACCGCAGAAATCGTCAAGCAGCATTATTCTTCTATTAAGAGCGTCAGCGAGATCTGGGTGGTGTTTCTACGCGTTACCACTCGTCTGGTGGTATTTCACTGGTCTGAGATGATCGATGCTCATGGCTTTGACAATGAAGCGCGAGCGCTAAGTGATCCCAGTAACGCTTCTTTTGACCCAGGGCAACCTGTAGTTCGCTACTCGCCAAGAGAAAATAAAACAGAAATCGCAAGCAGTGGCATCCAGCTCGAAGGAACAGGGGAAAAGGGTGTGATGGTTGTTCCACATTTCTCAGTCGCTGGAGACGCCAACAAGGTAAGGCCAAAGCCCCCTGACGAAGTAGGGCTGGATTTTGCCGCGTTTTCCGAAAAACCGAAGTTCCCGAATGTCACCAAACTCGTTTTCTTCTCAGATAACAAAGTGGTCTATCTAACGGAAGGTCAGTTCTCGACGTCGAAAATAGCGGAAGACATGTACAGTGAGTTTTTGTATCTCAAGATCCCGACTGCTGCGTTTCTTGATATTACCTCCGGCAGCACAATCAAGATCAAGCTCAACAAGCGCGAGTACACGCTAACGGAGAGCCAGGTCCAGCAACTCCAACGCATGTCTGATTACCTGAAGGTGAAGTGACACTAACTGGCCCACCACGTTGCGGCCTGGGCTGGCTCGGTCACAAGCTGATGCAAGGCTTTCGTGACCATGCCTGCGTCTATTTTTTCCATCGACCCTTTAGCCTGAATCATGATATGTGGTCCAATGTAGAAGCCGAACTCCTTCATATTAGTTGGACCAAACAAACCCACCCCAGGAACCCGCGCCAGGTCGGCCACATGCAGCATGCACGAGTCGATGCCAATGAAGAAATCCGATTCGGCCACTAAGCAGCAAGACGAAGGTAGTGACAGACCGTAGCACGGTATCACTCGCTCAGCATTGCGCCATTGTTCCGTATCGACCGTGCGATCCGGGCGCCCAACCAGCAACACTACAAAATTCGTGTGCTTATCCAGGAACGCATCGAGCGATTCGACCCAGCGAGTTTCATCCCAGAGCTTGTGCGCGTGGGTATCCATGTGAACAGACAGAGTTCTCGTGCCTGGTTCCAGCATTGAAAAGATCTCATGTACGTCCTGACGTCGCGCAGTTGGATAGCGTAGCGGCTCAAGGAAATCATGTAGCTGGTAATCGGGCCTGAGGCTGCGAACTATATCGAAAGCGAGATCTGCAGATGGTTTGTCGTAATCACGGCGAAGGCGGCGTGTATAGTTCTCAAAGAAGCCTATCGACACCATGCCATTCCACGCTTCAAGCAGATTACTCAATGACGAGGAACTCCACGGAACCAGTGAAAGGAAGAGGTCGCACTTGCCGATTTCTGCTGCGGCAGCGACAGCGTCGAACTCATAAACTTCTCCAGTGAAGCGCGCGTCGAGCGTGATCTTTCGGTTAACTGCAAGATCGTCAAAGCAGAAAAGATCAGGCCCTTGCCGGCAGACGAGTGTGAGCCGCCCCTCAAACAACCGGCAGAGTGCGCGCAGGGCGGGAAGATTAAGGAAATTATCCCCGTAGCCGTTGCAGAAAAAGGCCAACGGATACTCGGCGCTAAGTGCCCGCTCTTGTATCGATGTAGTTTCGGACATGCTCGAACAGCGTTAGCAGGTCTTGACACCAAATCGAAGGGTTGTCGAAGCCGTTGCTGCGCGAGTAGCGGTGCGGCAGATACCCACCGCTACAAGTCCCGCGCTCCCGGCAAGCATCGCACGTTGCACACATCGGAATTCCTTCATGCACGACGCGGTGAAGCAGTGGCAGTCCTCTGTGTAGATCGTCGAATCCATGCTCGAACAGGTTAAGACCAGATTCCGCGGTTCCTTCCCAACAGACCTTGAGAGCATCATTAGCTTGAATGGACCCATCAGTATCTATGACCAGATAGTTTGCTCGACTATTACCGATCAGGTCGCTCCGAACCTGACCTCCAAGAACTGCTCTTATCAAGTCTTCGAAGCAAGATATCTTCACGTTCGGATCGTCTTCATTAACCCATTCGTCGAAGATCGGAATGAGATAGTCAGCAACTGGAGTCTGGCCGTATTGACCGTAGAGCTTCTGCTTCACGTCATGAGTGGCGTCAGGAAAGAGGAAGTTCATACGCGTAATTCCAAGTGAGCGGAAGTAGCGATATGTTTCGGATCCTGAGTACGCGGGATTAACAACACAAAGGACCCCAGACAACAAACCGTGCTCCTGTAGTCGCCGTAATCCCTCCAGGACGGCGGCGTGTGAGCCTCGCCCGGCATGATCAACTCGGAACATGTCATGTATTTCGGGTGGGCCATCAATGCTTACCCCGACATTGATGCCTAACTCGCGCAGAGTTGTGATCCAATCATCATCCACGAGTGTAGCGTTAGATTGAAGTTTTAAGCTGTCGAGCTGCTCGCCGAGTTTCTCGCGCGCCAGCCTGGTGAATCGTCTGAACCGTTCGGCGCCGATCAGCATCGGTTCACCACCATGAAATACAAGCGACATGCGATGTTTCGGCCGGCGGTCACAATACTCGTGAATACGAACCAGCAGTTGATCGAACACCTCGTCGGACATGAAGACGGGCCGGCGCAGATAACTCTGGTCAGCGTGGTTATACATGTAGCAGTACGAACAGTTGAGGTTGCATCGCTCTGCAACCTTCACTACCAGCGACGCTATCCGTCCTTCTTCGCTGACCTTCGTGGCGGCTGGTGCGGTCACTGGCATAACCTCCGCTCGATCAATGGTCCCACTAAGGCTCTGCCGATGGGCAGAATCGCATCGTTGTCGAGAAGGGGTTGCTCCAATTGGCGCAGCTCGTCGTTAAGAACGATTTGAAATTTTGCGGAACTCGAATCAGCTAAGCCACACTCGGCCACGCCGCGGTAGAAAAGCATTACGTTGGCGAAAGCGTGGTACGCGAGCAGGATTTTGTGGAGCGGGCGGTCACATTGTTTGACGGGTGAGTAGTAAAGCTCAGTATGAGCAGGATCCACTGTCGGCCCCAGTTTGTTTAGTAGTTCGAAGTATTGGTGAGAGGCCTCATGAATCAACATCTCGGCCAGCGAGAGCACACGAGAGTTATCCGAGATATGTATCGTTCCATACTGGTGCTCATGATTGCCGCTGTGTAAAACATTTCGCTCAAAATGAAGCACGGCGACCCGCCGAATGATACGAACGACCCAATCGAAATAGTGAGGCAGATGCTCTTCGAGCAAATCAAGCGTGCGCGTCAAAGTCTCGATGAGAGCCGGCGAAAACGTTTCCAAAGCCGCGTCTGCAAAATCGACGTCGTTGAAAAGTCCGCTTTCAAGAGCTGCTGATCGAGGAAGTAAAACTAGCCGGCGCTCGCCACTGCCAAACGACGGTACGGGCACGGCCGCGGGGCCTTTCGCACCTGCTCTAAGTGCGAAGGCGTTGGCGGCTTTCAACGCATGATCGTCGTCATCCAGCCGCGTCGCCTGGTATAGGTTGCCCAAATCTGATGACCAGGCGAGCTCGAGCGATAAGTCGGCATTTAGCAGACTTGAGAATAGATCGTTTAGGCCGTTCTTCGAGAGCAGTGGAGCAAAACGTTCGACGAAGACAGTGAGCACTGACCTTGCGTATTCGCCTGCGATCATCTGCGCAAGCGATTCATCAAAGGGTTCAAGCGGGCACGAAAAACCGGTGTATCCATGGTCCAGGCCCAGGTCGTCCCAGATCCCGTCCCAAGCTTGTGTTTGACTCACCCGGTTAGACACACTGAGCTTCTTCTCTGTGCAACCTCTGCGTTCTCTGTGTCTCTGTGGTGAGTGTATACCTGGACTTTCTTAACCACAGAGACACAGAGAACGCAGAGGTGCACAGAGAAGTCCGAATTAAATCACCGGCTACTTTTGAGACTCAGGCAATTATGGCCAGTCATCCGGCGCCTTCAGATAGATAGGAGGAATTGGCCATCCAACAGGATCCGCGGAATCCTGGTCCATTTGGGCCTTGATTCGCTCCAGGATCCGGCTCTTCACAGAGTCTTCAACCTGCATCGACGATACATTCATAGCGATCGGTTGCTGCTCGAAATTCGCTTCCATTTTTTATTCTCCTTGTGAGTTTGTCAGGGAGTTGAAATCTAAGCGCGCACAATAAAATCCGCTGACCACTCAAGACAAGAGAATAATATTGGCTTGTTTGGTTATTTATTGGCTGCAATAGCTGACCTTAGTCTTATTTAGCTATTTGTTGGCGGAATTTGCTGCAGCGAGCCGGGGCGCCGGGAGGCGTTGTTTATAAATTCCTGGCGGCAGGCCGTAAATCTTCTTGAACTCGCGCACAAAGTGACTGTCGTCTTTCATTCCCACCTTCTTCATAATTTCTTTAGTGCTAAGGAAGGTGCTGTCGATCAACTGCTTTGCCTTTTGCATTCGCAGTGATTTCAGGTATTGGGCTGCAGTCATGTTTGTGTCCGCCTTGAATAGATGCTGGAGTCGTGAGGCTGAGAGATTTACTGAATGAGCTACTTCCGCTAATCGTAAAGGACGAGACAGATCTTCCGACATGTAATCGATAACTGCCTGTACTCTTCTATCCACGATGAAAAACCAATTCGCGACTTTGTAATTTGGGCACGGGAGGTAGCGGACGGTGACACGAACATACCACAAGGCGCGGTGAAGGCGTATCAGAAATGAACTCCAGGAGAATCGTCGTCACTATCTCTGATTTCAGTCACCCAAAACCGTCCCGTCCCGGTTGGGGCAACGCGATAAAGCACATTGACGGAGTCCGTCACATAGGCGCTGCCATCCGGTGCGAAGGCGGTGTCGTTCAGGAAGGTCTGGCCTGTGCGGAGACCGTTATCCAGTTTCGAAATGAGACGACCGTTTTTAGTGTTGTAGACAAAGATCAAGCCGGTTTGCCGCCCTACTACCACGAGCGGTCAAGAAACGTGTGCAGGATGGCAGCGGATACGGTTGGAGTGTCTCTTGCGCGTTGCTGTCAGCAGTTAAAGTAAATAACGTGACGATGGCCCAAAACGACAGAAGCAGTTTGTGGGGCATGTGTGTCTCTTTACTGCAAACTCAACAGCACAAGAATCTCACCCGTGCCGCCCGGCAACGGCTCTAAAGCTTTACCAATTAACGTCCCCGGGGCATGTAGCTGTCTTCCTCCAATCATCATCGGCTGCGACTTCATCGCAAACCCTGCTTTGTCGCTTGTCACAAGCAGATCGCCAATTTGAATTGGACCGCTCGTCGCATCAACTTTAACTTTGACGCGTCCTGTCGTCGCTACCAACACTTTTCCAGCTCCCGCCTCGCCGAGCGTGATGCCAGGCTGCGACGAGACAACGCCGGCAACACGCGTGTCATACGCCTGAGCAGAAGCCATTACCTGATTCGACTTTTCAGGATCGAGCGCGACGACGGTGCCGGCGACGAGCTTCTCGCGCGCAGAAACCCACTCGGCGACGTCCTGGTATTTGGCGGCGAGGTTGCCGCTGACTCTCACATCACCGTTGACGTCGAGCTTGTAAGCAGGACTGGTCGTGCCAATCCCGACGTTCCCATTGCTATTGAGGACGGTTAGTCTTACAGCGCTGCCGTTGTAGTTGTATAGGTTAAGATCATCACCAACAACGCCTACGTCAGTTCCGAGGGCCCACTTGATAGTGCCACTTTTCGAGAACTGGACTTCACCGCCAGCCGTTCCATCGAGGATAAGATAGCCATCCACACCGCCAGTAGTCCTCAATATGCCGCCGTTACTCACCAGGACATTGCCCGCAACTTCCAGTTTTTGGGAAGGACTGGAGGTACCGACCCCCACGTTGCCACCGAGCGGATTCAACGAGAGATTGTAGAAGGCTGCAGACGTTCGATTGCGCGACTGGAACCAGGAGAAAATACTGCCCGAAGTACTTACTCCTCCAGACAACACTAAGTTGGTGGCAGGAAGTGCCCCCAGAAGGAATGTCCCATTGGTGGAAGAACCCGAAGTGGGTGCGGCGTCAGGCCCATTGACGTCGAGATTGCCGGCAGGGCTCGTCGTCCCGACGCCAACATTGCCACTGTTCGTGTTGTTGATATTGTTCCCGTTAGTGGTCCACTGAGCCGACGTGTCACTAGCCGTCGCGAATACACCCAGCACCACGAATAAGATTGCCAAAGGGATCGGCGATCGCTTATCAGCTTTGATTTTAGAGTTCATGCTCTCTCCTTTTGCTTATGCCGCAAATAGTGTGTACCCATGGCAGTCACTTAACACGATCGCGTAGTTCGCTTATATGGACTGCTTTGATGAGAGTGGTTCCGGGTGTCAACGTGTCTGTGTAGCCGCCTATAGAAAGACCAAGCAGGTTACGCGCCGTATCGAGATTCGTTCGCAGCTCACTGACGTGGACAGCTTTCACGTCGATACCGCTGAGCGAGCTGTCGGTCCAGGTAGCGGCCCCCAGGTCGGCCGCAGCCCGGACGGCGTTAACAGCTTGCCGCAATTCGGTCGCGTGCACCGCCTTAACGAGCGTCGAATTCGCCGCGAGCGGGTCGTCTGTGAAAATAATCGTCGTGGCAATATCCGTATTACTGAAATCGGAATAGTTGCCCGCTGCGTCAACCGAACGAACGCGATAGATGTAAGTCGTAGTACTGCTCAAACTACTGTCAGTGAAACTGGTCGAGGCCGTTGAGAGGGTGGTGAATGGTCCACTCTTACTTGTAGCTCGCTGAATCTCATAGTGATCAATTGAGCCGGAGCCCGCACTCCAGCTCAGAGATACACTCGAAGTGGACGTCGCCGTCGCGACCAGGTTGCTCGGCGATCCTGGTGGCAACGCATTGCTCGAATTAACGTTGATGAACTGGGCCACCGAAGGCACGCCGTTGCTGTTCAGAATAAACAGCATGTAGGTTCCGGGTGGGCACGTGTTCGAACTCGACGGCATTGTGACGTTCAAACCACCCAGGCCCTGCGTAAACGACAAGTGGTTAAGACGCTGATTCATGTTGCGTGAGTGAGTCACAGACGAAAGTGCTACGAGCGTGACGTCTGAGATACTCGCGGCGTCAGGTGTCGTAACGAAGATCGTCTGGCCGGTCCGAACACTCTTTGAGAGATGCGAGTCGATCGTGGGACGCGTAGCCGCGCCGCCGCCGGCAGCAAAGAGATAAGGCGGCGAAAAGATTTCAAGGTTCTTTGGCTCGGTGCCGGGCCGGCCGCTGCCCGCCGACACCACACGACCATCCGGTAAAAGTATCGCCGTTGAATGGTAGAGCCGCGCATTTTGCTGACTCGCCATCGTGCTGAAATTCCCAGTCGCAGGATTCCATAACTCCGCCGATAACACTGCTCCCACGGGGTTACTAAAACCTGAGCCGCTCGTGCCGCCGGTTACCAGCACTTTGCCGTTCGGCAGGATCGTGGCGTTCATTTGCCGGCGCGCATTAGCCATGCTGCCCACACTACTCCACGCCGGAGAACCCGCATTGAGATCGATGACTTCAGCAGTGCTGACTGGGGGATCACCGCCACCGATGATTACCACTTTGCCGGGCTCATACATTACCGATGAACCGTAGTCGCGATCACCACCGACACGCGTCGCAACCGTGGACCATGCGCCGGTTCCCGAGGTATCGAGATAGCGAGTAGTCGACTCAGTTCCGGAAGCAAAAACTTTCCCATTCGGCGCCAGGTGCAGGTACGGATAGGGGTTCAAAAAGAGCGTGGCATTCGTTAACGAGCGCCAGCCGCCCCCCGAATTTGTTTGCCAGACTTCAGGAGTGTTCGTGCCGCCGGCGGGATCAGCTCCATTGAGCACCGCGATCTCTCCGTTTGCGAGAGTCACGGCACTCGGATACCAACGACCGGCAGACATCGGCAGGTTCGTCTGCGTCCAACTGTTGTTGCTCGAGTTGAAGATGAAAGCGTCGTTGATGCCGTCGCCATCGGTGCCCGCGTGACCACCGGCAATCAGGAGGCGTCCGTCGGGCAGAAACGCATGGCTGCTGCAAAACTCGTTTACGGTCGTGTTATCGACCTGAGTGAAAGTGCCTGCGCCCGGGTCCCAAACATAGGCCACCGTGTATCCGGCCAGACGCGTTCCATTACTGTTGTAGTTTGCATTGTTGTCGTCTTGCCAAAGAAGCACTTTGCCGTTAGGAAGCATGTGCATATGAATAGCGACAATCGGAACGCTGATCACACTCGACCACTGCCCGATAACTTCTGGTCCGGATTGCGGAACAGGTGCGACATTCTTGTTTGACACGCCTGCTGAGCCGCTGGGCGTCAGTAAACTGCCGCAGATAAGAAACAAGAGACACGATGCAAGGACGATAATTCTTACAGAGGGGGAATAAGCAGTGCGCATATTCGTGGTCTCCTTACAGCGGGCGTTTATACCTGGACCTGGACCTGGACCTGGACCAGGAACTGGTGTCCTAATCAAGAGAGACTTTGCGATTGGTTAATCCTTGATCTGTTGGGAGCGGGTGAACGGGAATTTACGCTCATCATCGAGCGAAGTCAACGAAAATTCGAAACAGAATATTCTGATTTACTGAACACGCGGTTCGTGCTATCTTCGCGGCCGTCGAGCTAACATTCGGTTTTCGAAATAATTTTTCCTCGCCACTCAGGTACGTTTCCCGTCCCCGTCTCCAGGAGGACTGCATGTGTTACGAACGGATCCTACGCTTTAACTTGGTAGCGATTGCTGTTGTTTGTCTCGCTCTCGTTTTCACTTCAACAACAGTCGCTCAGACTTACACCGTAACGAACATCGGCACGCTGGGCGGAAATGACAGCGTCGCTCTCAGCATCAATGATCTCGGAGAGGTGGTCGGTTACTCGAAGACTGCGGACGGAGAAGTTCATGCCTTTCGCTACTTTCGCGAAGCGATTTTCGATCTGAGCACGCTGGGCGGTAAAGAAAGCTATGCTTACCTGATCACAAACTCCGGCATTCTGATCGGTGATTCCCGAACGCCAGACGGAATGCTTCGTCCGTTCATGGGTGCGCCAAACAGTCCGCTGTTAAATCTCGGCGGCGACCCGCATCTGTTCAGCTCAGCGCGTGGCGCCAATAACGTGGGCCAGGTGGTCGGCTTTAGATTAATCATTGACGAGCATGGCCAGTTTCACAAACGCGCATATCTCTACACTACAAACCGCACGATCGATCTCGGTACGTTCGGCGGTAAACAGAGTGATGCGATAGCGATTAACGACGCTGGAAAGGTTGTCGGACATCTCTATACCGAGTATCACGATGGTCAGAAACGTGCGGTGCTTTACCAGGCTGGTAAGGTGCTTGAGATCGGGACGTTTGGTGGAAACGTTTCGATCGGAGAGGCTATCAATAAAGCGGGACAGGTCGTCGGTTATGCAGAACTGCAGGGCGGAGACAAGCGCGCGTTTCTCTTCACTCACGGGAGACTGAAGAATCTTGGGACGCTGCCAGGCGGCACCCAAAGCTTCGCGTATGGAGTGGACGATCACGAACGCGTAGTGGGCGCTTCCGATGCGAAGGACAGTCCCTTGCACGCTTTCATCTACAGCGACGGTGTCATGCAGGACTTGAATAAGTTGATTCCTGCCGACTCCGGTTGGTTGTTAACCGAAGCAAAAGGCATCAACGAGTCCGGGCAGATTGTGGGCTACGGGTTTCTTAACGGCGAGCGACGCGCGTTTGTGTTGACACCCATCAAGGCAATCGCCAAACGGGACCATCTGGAAGACCGACGCTGAAGTTCTTGTTGTCGCGACTGAGTGAGTCCCAGCTATGGGATGAAGTTATACTCCAGTTGGATCCACATTGAAACGGCCTTTCCATTCTTCATCGCAGGAACGAATTCGATTCCCCGAGCGGCCTTGATAGCTTGTTCCGTCAATCCATAAGGAAGCCCCTGACGTACCTGGATATTTTCGACGCGTCCAGTTTTTGACAATATTGCCAGGAGAATAACGGTCCCTTCAATTCCATTATGGTGAGCATCTTCGGTGTAAGTCGGTTCTGGCTTCTTCAGAAGACGCGCTTTTACGTCAGCATCTCTTCCTACGTATATCTTTTCGCCCGTGTCCGCCAATTTAATTGAGGCAAGGAAGTCCTTTATCACAGGTGTTGCTGCGGCCGGTCCGGTTGCGGCAAATCGAAACAGACGATCTTCAGTAGCCAAAAACTGGACCACCGTAGTTGTGGCCTCGGTCTGCGATGAATACTCCTTTCCCGGAAAACCATTTACAGTTAAATTCCGTTCCGTAGCGGGATCATATTGGAAGCCCTCTTTGCTTTCGGTTATAAACTCTTCCAGCGGCTGCGCAGGACTAAGGTTATCTAAGATTTCGATACTGTAAACCACGCTATTCATGGTTACTGTGAGCAAGCGTTTCGTTCGCTCTTTGCCATCTTTTCTAGAAACCTTGCTGGTGGTAATCACAGGAGGCGAGGGAAGAAGCACAGAAAACCCAGCGTCTCTATCCGTATACCGGCTGGAAAAAGTTGGTAAACGGGGTGGTCCTATCCCCGCTTCGGGTTCCTGGCACACGGCGCTGCTCACAAACACAATCGGGACCGACAGCAATAAGAGAATTCGTCTCATTCCCAACACTCCAGCTTATTCCATTCGAGATGCCTATCTCGTTTTGAGAAGGCCTGCGGCGAGTGTGCGAGGATGCAGAGGCTCGTGATCAGCCTTCGGGTGAAAATGCTAGAGAAAGATTAGTGGCGTTTAGATAGAAAGGCAAGGTCAAGAGTTACTTCGTAAGGTGTACGCGCGGAACGAAGCTCTATTTCTTTAAGCTGCTGCTCCTCGCCTTCATTCGCTTTTCCATTTCATCTAGTATCAGTCCCTTAGAGCGCGATAAAACGGCCGTCTTATTGGTGATCATAACTGGGGCCACGCTTGTCCACAGAACCTTTAGTCCTTTGGCGTCTCTAAGGACAATGTACAAGGTAGCTTGAGAAAATTCGGTCTTTACAACACTATCCTCGACGTAGTTCTCCTCTTGAATCCTGACCATCGTGTCGGACCCGTAAGCAATCACCATCAAGACGTCGGCTCGGTTTACATCAGAAACGAGCTCCAGCTTGTCATTTGAGTCTCTGTGTTTGGAATTCCACTTTGTAATCCAATCGATCAAAGAGGGCCGAGTGTTGTCGTAGCCAACGGCCACGAATACTTTAAGCGGAGACAGGGAAGGCAGGTGATCATCTTTAGAATGCACGACGACCGTGGATGGATCAACATTTAGCTGGCTTCGTAGTCTTGAGAATTCATCTGTGCCCAGGAAGTCGACCTGAAAGATGCTGTTTATTTCCCTTTCTTGACCGCCTACTTTCTCATGTTTGGTTTTGTAGATCACTTTCACACGAACACCCGGCGTGATTTCATTAACATTCAACTTGTAAGTGTCAGCCACAATCCCGACAAACGTCTCTGGCCCGTCCTTGCCAGGATATTTGATAGTTATCTCGCGCGTGTCCGGAGCTGTTCCCACTACTTCGCCGATCAACATCGTGCCCAGAAACATCTTCTTCTTCTGAGCCACAACCGAACCGGCCAACCCACATAGAATGATGGCAGTTATCAGCGTTTTCATAACAAAGGAGGTTGGTGAATGCTGATCACGGACCAGGTCGCTTTGACTTAAAGCGTGTCAATGCCCTGCTTTGATGTCGTAGGCCCATAAGGTTCCGGAATCGCGAATGTAGAGGACTCCATTAGATATCACCGGATGCGCATACGCCGTGTCCGAGTAAGGCGTACCCGCCGCAGGCTTCGGCTGATCCGATGGAGTGAACCGGCCCTTTTCCCGATACCCTTCCGGAGTGGCCTCCACCAACCCGACATCTCCTTTCCACGCGTGAACATATAAAAGCCCGTCGGCATAGGCTACCGAAGACCGGCCCAGACTGTCGGCCTTCCACATCACCTTCCCTGTCGTGAACTCAACCGCGAGTACTTTCTGCTCCGCCGGATCACTGCCATAAAGATAGTTACCGATCAGCACTGCCCCACCGAAACCGTTCGGCAGACCACGCTCGAAGTAGACCTGTTCCGTCACGACTCCATTGCCTTCCGGTTTCAAACGAACGAGTCCGCCTCCGATGGAAAGTGCTCCAGCATATACATACCCGTCACGCGCAACCGGCGTGAAAACCTGCGCCGGACCCTTGACCACTTCCTTGTAACGCCAGAGAAACTCACCGGTCTTCGCATCAACTCCGACAAGGCCTTTACTCAAAAACTGCACATATTGCTTGCGTCCACCACCTTCCACGACAATCGCTGATGCATATCCTGCCGGGTCGCCACCCGGAACTGCCGATTTCCAGATGACCGCGCCTGTCTTCTTGTTCAGAGCCACGATCGTGGCCTGTGGGCCACCCGGAGTAACCACCACAACGTCACCATCAACTAACGGAGACTCTGCATAAGCCCAATCGTGCGGCTGTCCGCCGAACTCTTTGCGGAGACTCTTCTGCCAGCGAATCTTCCCATTTTTGGCTTCGAGGCAGACCAGATCACCATCCGAGCCCAGGGCGTAAATGAAGTCTCCATCAACGGTCGGAGTGGACCGGGCCTTCGGATAATTCGGGTTCTGATCCGGATTTCCGACATTGCCGACGCGCGTGGTCCAGATAACTTTTCCATCTTGAGCTGAGAGGGCCTGGACAAACTCGTTATCCATGCCGCGATTGCTCATCAGGTAGAGCCGTGGTCCAACCACCGCCGGCCCTGAATACCCGTCACCAATGTCCTTCAATTGCCAGAGCAGTTTGGGACCACCCGCCGGCCATTGTTTCAGCAGTCCGGTCTCTTTTGAGATTCCGGTACGTTCCGGGCCTCGCCACTGGGGCCAATCGGAAATACGCGTTTGGGCGGACACGGCTGAGAAGCACAACGAAAGCGCTGCAAGGGTAGTTAGTAATCTCGAAGCCATCTCTTCTCCTTCAGTTTCTGCGGATGAGCATTGGTACGCTGAGGTTTTAAAGAATGTTCACGCTCGAGTATCTAACATTCTCACCCAAAACTACATAGAGAGTAAGGTCATTGTTGCCGCTGCAATGCCCCCACAAATTAACTGCGGCGGAAGGAAAGTCAAATGAAAATGAACCGTGTTCGCTATGCGCTCCTGGCTGCTGTGCTCCTGATGTCTGTCGCGCCGCTCGCGTCAGTGTCGGCCCAGGCGCCAACAACTCACGCCCTGCTTCACATCGCCAACAGAAGCAATGCGGTTGCAACCGTTTACTACAAGTGGGGCACCGGCAAGTGGAAAAGGGCCGTCATCGGAATTGGACAGAGCTACTACTTCAACTACCGGTATGACGGGCAATCCAAGCATTCTCCCGACTTTTTCGTTCGTCTCGACGTTGACACCAACGGGGTGCGGTTCGTGGAGCATGTGCTGTCGCGTAGTCAGTCGCCGGATGACAGCTCGATGAAATACGGCCACCACTTCGTCATCAGGCAGTTGGCAGGGACGGATACCCGTTACATCCAGGCCGAAACGCCTGGCGCCCGGGTCAGAGTTACCGATACGAACTCGTCAAGGCCTGAGGTGTCGCAGTAAAGATGATGTCAGAAAGTTCTCCGCGGCTCTCTGCGTATCTCTGCGGCCTCTGCGTTGAAATACCTTAACGCAGAGAGCGCAGAGATACGCAGAGAGCCGCAGAGTTTGTCGCTTACTCCTCGTATCTGAGCGTCTCCAGCGGATCGGATCGTTAAGCACACAAGGCGGGTGTGGGAACATTACGGATTCGGCTGAGAACGCTTTGAGAGCCTGGTTGTCTCGCTGAGTGCTTCCTCGTATTGTTGATGCAGTTCACGTTTACGCTCAACCTCTCCTGACATTTCAGCCAGTTTCTCCAGCTCCAAAAGAATGTTTGTTTTATAAGACCAGGCCGGTTCGTTTTCGGGCATTAGAAGTATCGCCATATTTGCCAATTCCAAAGCGCGATTGGCACATTCTTTGGCCCGTTCAAATTCAACCTGGTCTTTGGGCCTTTTATACGTAATGGATGCCTTGTTCCCTTTAACAGTCGTAAGTTTGTTAACGGGTAGTTCGGTGATTCTGTACGAACAATCCCAGTCTTTCGAAGCAAGAATGATATACGCCTCGGCTCGTTTGTCATTAGGCAATGAGACGGTGTTGGCACGTTGAAGTACCCATTCACGTAACATTTCCTCTTCTTTTAAAGCGCTATAGAGATAAGCGACTGCTTTGTAGGATTCATCATCACCGGGAAAACGATCCTGGATAGCTTGATAGGCGATTATGGCCTGACGTGCTTTTGCAACGTTCTCGGGTGTTGAGTCGCCAGGTTTGTACTGCGCATGAATAGTGCGAGCCACAAAATTTAGGGCCGTCTTGTTTTGAGGATCGAGCAGCAGCGCCTTTTCCGAATGAGCCTGCGCTGCCGCGAAGTTCCCTTCCCGGTAAGCCTGAGCCGCTTCATTCAACTCTAGCCTGGCTTGCGCTTCAGCTCCGCTCGGAGTGGATGTGGGAGTTTGTGCCAGCAGTGGCGCCGCTAGCGCGATCGTGATGATCAGGCAAGTTAATAATTTCATGATATGTCCTCGCCAGTATCTCTTCCCCAGGGTTTGTTACAACTACGGCATGACGTGAAAGGAGCCGATGAATCCGGCCGCGATCTTCTCGTAATCGTCCTTGCCCTCGAGTTCCTGCGGAATTCCTTTTCTGCTTGTGGTGCTAATTGAGTAAAGGCGCGAACCGGCGGCAATCCATTGCAAACGAATTACCTCTTTGGCTCCGACTTCCACATGAATAAACACTCCGGAGTAACCGTCGATAACCACTTCGCGGTCCGCAATGATCTGCACTCCCCTTGCCCGAATATTGTTGAGCGCTACTGTCTTCATCGCTTGCAGCATTTCTTTTACTTTTTGAGGATCGTCGATGGGAACGCCGTAGTCAATATAGGTTACCTGATAGTCGAGCAAGCCTTTGTACTGTACAGAATTGACCTTGAGCTTTCCGTCGATGGTCGTGCTCTCGACAGGTTTTTGGGGGAATCGAATGCGGAACTTACCAGCCGGAAACGAATACTCATCCCACGTATCTGGAAAATAGTCTTTTGCAGGAGGCGGCGGTGGGCCTTGAGCATAAGCGGCAACAAAAGTAGCCGCCACCAACAACACCATCATGATCGTTAGAATTTTGTTTTTCACTTGCACCTTTAGCTCTCACTCTGCGTAATCTTTGCGTCCTCTGCGTCTCTGCGGTAAAAGAAAACGACAAATACTACCTCAAGGAGAAAACATGAGTATACAGAGTCAGCTTGCCGGCACGTGGAAATTGATCTCCGCTGAAGACAAAGACCCCAACACCGGCCAGTGGATACCTTACACCTTCGGAAATCCTCCGAGCGGCTACTTCATTTACGACGACACTGGACATGCGTCGGTACAAATCATGACCACACCGCCACAGCAGATCGCTACCCCGGATAGTCCAACGCCAGACGAGGCCCTGGCAATCTTCAATGCATACATCGCATATTACGGAACCTATACCGTCGATTCAGCAAATATCACGGTGCAGGTCGAGGGCGCATTAGACCCCAGCCAGGTGGGCACCGCCCAGGTAAGACCTTACGAGTTATCAGGCGACACTCTGATCATCGGCGATCAGGTAACTTACAAGAGGACATTAAAGCGAGAGAAGAAGTGATTTATTGAATTTCTCTGCGATCTCTGCGTATCTCTGCGGTCTCTGCGTTGAAACGCCCTTTAACGCAGAGAACGCTGAGAGCCGCAGAGGATAACTTCCCAAAAGAACATCTTCCGGCCATGTTTCCAAACGCACAGGACGCACTTCCACTGCCGCGACGTCCAAACCTCGAGGCTTATAAAAAACTCGTCAAAGATCTCGTCAAGGCGTGTAAGTCAGACGACGCAATCGACGATTGGGCCGAGAAGTGGGTAACGATGCTCGCCAAACAATGCGGCGTCGAGTTCATACGCCCACTTCCCGTCATCATTTCGCGGTGGACAGATCATGTCGTGGGATTCGTTCAACGAGAGGTAAGCGAGCACCGGTGTCGTACCGCTGAGGCGCAGTCGATTATCGCGCGCTCACATGGCTTTGATACCTGGGCCAGGTTCTCAAAGCACCTGAACGGCCTGAACGAAAAGGGTTCAGCCATCGCGCGCTTTGAAGCAGCCGCCGAGGCAATCATCAAAGGCGACCTCAAGACGCTGAAACGACTCTTGCGCGATGATCCGCGTTTGGTCCAGGCAAGATCGACGCGTAAACACGGCGCGACACTGCTTCATTACGTGTCGGCAAACGGTGTCGAGGGATATCGACAAAAGACTCCCGCGAACATCGTCGAGATCACAGAAGTATTGTTGAAAGCTGGTGCGGAGATCGACGCCGAAGCAGACGTGTATGGCGGAGGCTCGACGACGCTCGGACTGGTAGCGACGAGCGTTCATCCGTTTCGCGCGGGTGTGCAAATCCGTTGCTGCAACTGCTGCTCGATTACGGCGCAGAGATCGATCACAAGACCGGCGCTGGTAATCGACAGAGCTCCGTTCTCGGAGCACTCGCGAATGGTCGTCCCGAGGCGGCCGCGTACCTTGCCGAACGCGGTGCTCGTTTGAACCTGGACGCTGCTGCCGGCGTGGGTCGACTGGACGTCGTGAAGAGTTTTTTCAAGCACAAAACTACACCGTCGAAAAAGCGGCTTCAGTCGGCGTTTCTGTATGCGAGTGGCGGCGGACACAAAGATGTAGTCGAGTTTCTGCTGAACAAAGGCGCCGATCTTGCAGACGGTGGCAGCGATGGTCAAACTCCGTTGCACTGGGCCGTCATCTTCGGGCGGTTGGAAATGGTCAAGCTGCTGCTGAAGTACAAGCCGCCACTGGAATCGCGAAACATGTACGGCGGCACAGTTCTCGGACAGACAATGTGGTCCGCCGCTCATGGTGGCGATCCGAAAGTCTACGCAGAAATCATCGAGACCTTGATCGCGGCCGGCGCGAAAGTCCCACCGCGTCATGTTCCAGTGAACCAGCCGATTGATGATTTACTGCGACGTTATGGCAGCGAGCCGGAGCCAACCTGGTATTGGTACGGCGAGAAGCCGAAAGCATAAGAACCATGGACTCAATAATCAAAGATATCCGCTATGGCATTCGCAGTTTACTGAAGCAACCCGGCTTCACCGCGATCGCAGTGATCACGCTCGCGCTCGGTATCGGCGCGAACACGGCAATTTTCAGCGTGGTCAATGCCGTGTTACTGCGCTCGCTGACTTACCCGCACGCTGAGCAGATGGTCTACGTGCTCGAAGGGAGACAGTCAGACCCGAAGTTCGAAGGCTCGATCTCGCCGCTAAACTTCATCGACATGCGGAGCCGGAATCACAGCTTCGATTATTACTCCGCGCTCAATTTCGTGAGCTTCACGTTGACCGGCGACCAGCAACCGGAAGCAGTGAATGGAGTGCTGGCCTCTGCTGATTTTAGTCGTGTGATGGGACTCGCGCCCGCTACCGGCCGCTGGTTCACTGCCGACGAAGACGTCCCTGACAAAGAACGCGTCGCGCTGATCAGCGATGGATTATGGAAGCGACGCTTCGGCATGGACCAGCATGTGGTGGGGAAAAGTATTCAACTCAATGGCGAGCCGTACACAATCATCGGAGTCATGCCGCCGGACTTTAACTTTCCGAATC
>Ga0105247_10000626_pt1 | contig 28419 bp, 21 predicted proteins | sample KBSS24metaG_FD_81519 | JGI IMG/M metagenome (GOLD analysis project Ga0105247, IMG submission 81519) | Switchgrass rhizosphere microbial communities from Kellogg Biological Station, Michigan, USA - KBS S2-4 metaG | ecosystem: Host-associated > Plants > Roots > Rhizosphere > Soil | place...
GCATCGCGCTCATTCAGACTTTCGCGGGTGAGCTTGGTCAGATAGATCTTTACGGCCTCATCGAGACGATCCACCGCATCGTCCATGCGGCAGATTTCGGCAACCAGTTTGCGGTCGTCAGACAAGAGTGCTGTCCGGGCCTGGCGCAGCATGGTTTCCACGACGTCGCCGATATGGAGGGTCTCGCGCGCGGCACAGACCAGCGCCACGGACGGTGTTACAAGCGCAGTCTCGTCCAGATACAGGGGCGCCGCGGGATCGTTGGTTTTCGGGCGGTCTGGCAACAGGCGGGTCAGCAGTGCGGCCACAGCGTTCAGCGGCAGAATAAAGACCAGCGCCAACCCTACATTAAAGGCGGTATGAAAGACGGCCGCCATGCGTGAGGGATTGGGCTCGAGTTGCAAGAGCGCCGCTGCAATCGGGTGCAGGAACGGGAGTACCAACACGCAGCCAACCGCGCGGTTCAGGAGGTTTCCCAGCGGCAGGCGGCGGCTGGCAGGGTTGTCGCTGCGGCTGCCTTCCACCAGCGGATTGATCGCGCTGCCCAGGTTGGCTCCCAATATCAAAGCGAGGGCGGCGACCGGCGTAATAAAGTTCGAATACGCCAGAGACATGACCAGCAAAACCACAGTGACACTCGAGTGGGCAGCCCAGGTCAGCGCGGCCGCCATCAGCACGCATAACAGCGGCTCGTTGGTAATGGCGCCGAGCAGAGTGCGAACCGCAGGCGCGTTCTCTGCGGGCGCAAGCGTATCGAGTAGAATGTGCAGCGAGAGCACCATCAGCCCTATACCGATGGCCACTCGCCCCAGATCGCGCGTCCGCGTCTGCCCGCCGCGCTTGAAGGCCGTCACGCCGACCAGAAACAGGATCGGCGCCACCGCGGATACGTTGAACGACAGTACCTGGACGATGAGCGTGGTACCAACATTCGCGCCCAGCATGATGGCAAGCGCTGGCACCAGGTCCACTGTGCCGCCCGTCACGAACGAAGCGGTCATCAATCCTGTCGCGGTGCTGCTTTGAAGCAGCGCAGTCACAAGGATTCCCGCCAGAAACGCTAAAAAGCGATTCCGCAGGGCCGCGCCGAGGAACCTGCGCAGATCGGAGCCAAAGGCGCGCACGATCCCACTGTGGACCATATGCAGGCCCCACAACAGCAACGACACCCCGCCAACGAGGTCCAGCAGGATCATGGCTCCCACGCCTTTCGCTCCTTTCTAGCCCATGAGAAAACGTCCCCGAGCGCTATTCCGGCTCGACCTGGTCCTCACGTCAACCACTTTCGTCCGATTCCGCCAAATCCGCCCCCATGGCGTGCTGCCTGCGTAGCCCCGCAACGGTAATTGTCTGAGTTATGATCGTTGCTCACGCACGGTCCGCGAGCCACATGGCATGCAACTCAGAACATGTTTCACGCACGGTCTCATCAGCGTCGCTGCTTTATTTGCGCCCGCAGTCGGGTTCACGCAAGGTGACACGAAGTCTCACCCCCACGGGCAGCAACCGCCCGAGGTCTCCAGGGCCTGGAGCGCTGACCTCGGCGACGGCCGCTTCCGCAACCCGGTGCTGTACGCCGACTACTCCGATCCGGACGTCGTTCGAGTGGGCGACGATTTCTACCTGACCGCCTCCAGCTTCAACACTGTTCCCGGGCTGCCCATACTGCATTCGACCGACCTCGTTAACTGGTCGATCATTGGACATGCCTTGCCCCGGCAGCCACCCTTCGAGCTCTTCAGCCACCCCCAGCACGGCAAAGGTGTATGGGCGCCCGCCATCCGTCATCGCAAGGGTGAATTCATCATCTATTACAGCGATCCGGATTTCGGGATCTACAGGGTGAAGGCGCCAGGCCCGACGGGCCCCTGGTCACCTCCCCTGCTCGTGAAACAGGCCCAGGGTTGGATCGACCCCTGCCCTTTCTGGGACGACGACGGCAACGCGTATCTCGTGCATGCGCTCGCGGCCAGCCGATCCGGCATCAACGGTGTGCTGATCATGCATCGCATGAGTCAGGACGGCACGCGGCTGCTCGATGAGGGCGTCCTGGTTTTCGATGGGAAGGATCGCAACCACACCATCGAAGGCCCCAAACTCTACAAGCGAAACGGCTACTACTATATTTTCGCACCCGCCGGCGGCGTCGAGACGGGCTGGCAGTTGGTGTTACGTTCGCGCAACATCTTCGGGCCCTACACTGACAGGGTTGTGCTCCAGCAGGGCAGCACTGACATCAACGGTCCACATCAGGGAGGATGGGTTCACACGACAGCCGGCGAGGACTGGTTCATGCACTTTCAGGACCGAGGAGCTTACGGCCGCGTCGTACATTTGGAACCAATGAACTGGCATGACGATTGGCCCGTGGTCGGTGCGGACCCTGACGGCGACGGGGTCGGCGAGCCGGTCTCTAAGTATCGGAAGCCTAAAGTGAGAGTCGCCAGCAAGCCGCAAACGCCCGCGGACTCAGATGAATTTTCGGGTGAACGCCTCGGCTTGCAATGGCAATGGCAAGCCAACCCGGCGGACAACTGGGCCCTGCCCGCTCCCGCCTTCGGCGTGCTGCGTCTCTATTCCGTGAAGACGCCCGAGCACGCACTGAATTTCTGGGACGTTCCAAACCTCCTGCTGCAGAAACTTCCCGGTCCAGCCTTCGTGGCCACCGCAAAAGTCAGCTTCTCACCGCTTGCCCCAGGCAATGAAACCGGACTCATCCTCATGGGGATGGACTACGCATATCTTTCCCTACTGCAAAAGGAAGACGGACTCTACGCGGGCGAAACAGTTGCCAAAGACGCCGACCAGGGCAGCCCTGGGACGCGCGTCGCAGAACAACGCATCAGCGGCACCGACTTCTACCTCCGTATGAGCGTGACCGAAGGTGCTACGGCGAGCTTTAGTCTGAGCACAGACGGCAAGGATTTTACGACGCTCGGGGAGCCCTTCAAGGCGCGCCCCGGACGCTGGATCGGCGCGAAGTTCGGGCTGTTTGCCGTTCGCCCATGGGACAGTGCCAAAGCAGGCTATGCCGACTACGATTGGGTGCGTGTTGAATAGACCGGGCCGCGCCGCGCCGCCCGTACCCCAGGGCCGCGTCGCCAACACCCGGGGCCGCGCCGCCAACACCCGGGCAGTCGCAGCGCTGACCCTCGGCCTACGGCGCGCCGAAGCCCCATTGCTGCCACGCATTGCCAAGGTACGCAGCTTGATCGAGCTTCGCCCCCACCGTCGTCACCCCTCCAACGATATCAAGCGCCAGCCCACTGTTGACACTGGTCAATTCAAAGCTTCCACCGCCCAGGGAGATGACATTCCACTGCTGGTTTGTCTGTCCATTGGCGGGCCATTGGTCAACGAGCGCCCCATTCGCCTTGGAGGCTCCCGTGACGTCGAGTAATTGACCGCTCGCTCCGTTGGTCAGCGTGATGACATTGTTACCCAGGTTGTTGACGGTCCAGTGCTGATTGGCACCGTTGTTCCGGGTGTACTGCTGCATCACCTTGCCATTCGTCTTTGAGCTGCCCGGATCGTCGATGACCAGGCCGCTATAAACGCTCGTGATCACATACGTGCCGTTTGGGATCAGGCTGGTTGGGCTGACGTTGTCGAAGTTGCTCGTTTCAGCCGTATTGCCCGTGGTATCTCCCGAACACGCCGCCAGGCCAACATAGTATGTGGTGGGCATGGCTATAGTGCTGGTTCCCACTGTGAACCAAGCGACTCCGTCGGACGATTGATAGGCGGTGAAGACGTTGCCCGCGCGCTGCAGCCTGAACCATCCGGGCGCCGTCGTATATTCATTTCCGGTCGTCCAGGTCATGGAGCCGCCGGTGGCGGCGCGGCTTCCCATTTCCCCTATGCGCCCCCCGGTGGAACCCAGCAGGATAGCCACAGCTTGGTCGCCGCTATCTAACGTCGCGCGCATCATGAGACCTGTATTGCTCAACTTCGAGCCGCTTATGGATGCCAGCCGCGCGGTCAAGGTGAAATCGCCCGTGACTTGGCGGTACGTGAAATTGAAGGAGTCGGTGGTCGAGGGATTGGTCGAAAGGTAGCTGCCGCCGATGCCGCCGATGCCGCTTCCCTGACCTGTGGCGAGGAAGGTACTGCCGCTCACCGCCGCGTATTGGGCGCTGCCAGCCGTCTGCACTGTTCCAACATCCGCGTTGAGCCAGCCACCCGGCAGCGCGCCAGAGGCCGTGGGCGTGGCAGCTGCGGCGGCCGACGCGGCGCTCGTCCCGGATTGATTGATCGCCTGGATCTGGTACGAGTACACCGTGCCGTTGGTAACGGTCGTATCGTTATATTGGGGTTGAGTGGTCGCTGTCAGGCTGGCTAAGGCCGTGTAGGCCCCGCCGCCGGCGGAGCGCAGCACCTTGAAGCCGTTAGCGGTCGCCACTGGCGCCCAACTTACATACACCCGACCAACCCCCGCCGTCGCGGTCACGCCCGTCGGAACAGCCGGAGTCGGGGAAGGGGGATAGGATGACGCTGAAGCACTCAGTGTAAAGGTCAGCGTGCCATACCCGAAGTGGTCGGCGCTGCCGTGCTCAGGCCTCATCAGTTCGGCCATGGCCTTGCTGTTCGGGCTGCTCAACCCCTGCAGAACAGCGTAGTGGTTATAGATCAATTCCCAGACCGGGCGATCGTCCAGGCGGCCCCGGCCGTTGGTGGAAACCCAGTACTGCTGCACATTATCGCAATTGTTATACGTCTTGTAAGGGACTGACCTGGCGGTGTTGTATTGCGCCGTGTACTCGGCACCGGCCAGTAGCCGATTGCCAGCGTAGCTGAACAGATCGACGCCCTGATTCCAGGCCGTCTGCGCCGCGTAACCGAGCAATCCGACCCCGAGCTGATCATGTTCCTGGTCGCGCCCCGCTTCGTTCCACTGACCCAGGTTTCCAGGCCACACAAAGTAAACCGCATTCATGATCGCACCGTTGCCGGCGCCGCTTTCGTAGTAGTCCACTCCCTGGTTGAACCAGGCGGTGTTGTCGTTGAATACACCCATGGCGATGAGCGCCCCGATATTGGCCGCATCCCAGTTGGCCCAGTAGTAGCTGATGCAGTAGCCGTTGTGGTTGGTCAAAAATTCATTCACGGCCGGATAAAAGTAGTTCGTGAACATGCCCTTGAAGGTGCTGATGTCCGCCGACGTCCACCCGGGGTAGATTCGGAGCACCTCGGCCGCAAGCGCAAAATCCTGGATGGGGATAGCCTCGAGGCCATAGACATCCGGCCCGGCGCCGGTCGGAACCTGGTTCACCGCTGCGGCCCAACCGTTCAGGATTCTGACCGCCGTATCCGCATAGCTCGTGTCGCCGGAGACATACCACCGGATGGCGTTCAGATAGGCGGCATGAGCATCCTGATCGGCTCGCTGGCGGTTGGCGCCCATGTTTGCACGCGGGGCTGCCGTATACGTGTTTTGGGCCAATGGATCGGAAATGAGCAGATTCCAGTCATCGATCCAGGGATGCGCGCCTGCCGCCACCTGGGTTTTCATACGGTTGAGGTCAGCGGCTGTGTGCAGGCCGCCCGGATGAACAAATTGCGCGCTCGCCGTCTGACTTGCGACGCAAATCAGCAGCAATAAAGCACCCATCCTGACTGCAGCGGTGATCGTCATTTGCCTTCCCCCTGTCCCTTGTCAGCAATAACGCCTGTGCTCGAATATAGGATATCGATAACATGTCTTTCTATGCAACATCCATGTTTATCTATATTTCAGCAGCTGCATATACGTTATCGATATCAGTTCATCTCAAGTATTTGAATCTACAGGAGGATTACGGTGCAAACGTCACCCCCGAAACATGCTCCCCAATGTCGATATTGGCAGCGCGCGCGCTACCGATCATGCGGCCATTGATGCTGAGGTGCTCAAACCGGACGTCCCGCACGGTGCGCGCGGCATCGTACCCGGCAATGACTGAAACGTACTGGTTCGCCCCGGTATAGGTCACGTTACGAAACAAGATGTTCTCGATGCCACGGCCGGGCGCAGTGTTGTATTTCTGGTTGAACATCACCCGCAGATTGACGAGCTGGCCCTCCTGGAAGTCATCGACCCGGATCGAGTCGAACACGACATTGCGCACCAGGTTGTCATCACCGTCACTGATGGCCATGGCGCCCTGGTAGTTGGGATCGTGCTCGGCATGCTCCAGGATATCGATGTCCTGGAAACGGATGTTCTCGAGCGTTTCGCCGTGCTCGCCCGGGTCGCCATGCAGGCCCATATTGATCGGATGGGCGACATCGGCCCACAGGATGGAGTGGGTGATCAGGTAATCGCGCGCATCGCCCCGGAAATCCCAGCGATGGCCATAGATTGCGATGGAGTCATCGGACGTTCGCAGAAACACGTCATCGACCCTGACCTGCGAGCAGCTCATGAAATCCAGCCCGTCCGACCAGGGGCTCGCACTGAAGGTTTTCAGATTGCGGATGGTGATGTCCGACGACTGCCCACACGAGAGCGTGTAATGCCTTGGATTGACGATAATCGGGCCATCTATGGTGATCGCCTTGGAGTGGCGAATCTCGATGCCCTCCTCCGGTTCGTCGATGATGCCCCTGCCCAGAATCTTCACGTTTTCCACGTGGTCGAGCACCATTCGGCCACGAACTAAAGCGCCACCCGCGATGTACACCGTCTTGTTGGAAGCGATGTGATAGGCGTCGCTCGCGTCCTCGGGCTGGTGCACACCCGGCCCGAACCAGACCACGTTTGGATCCGAAGGATCGGGCCGGCTGGTTTCCACCGGACTCGCCAGTATGTGGAGATTGTGAAGCCGGTCGCCGTCGAACTCGACCGACACCTTGCGCGGTTGCGTGAGCGTGAATGTCGCAATATTGCCTGCGAGCTTCACCTTGATTCCAAAGGAGCTGGGCCGTACCCGCACTTCCCGGACCGTGCCGTTGTTCTTGCGCACCGACACCTCAACCGGTCCGGTCATATCGAAGTAGACCATTGAGGCGTTCTGGGGTGCATTGAGATCGACTTTGACATTGTATTCGTAGAGATTCCGCCACGACCCCTGCGGCGTCCGCACGCTCACCGTGAAGTCATTGTTGTGCTTCTTATAAGTGACGGCGGCCGGCTCGGGATAAATGGCCAACGCAGGCTCGGCAGCCGCTAGAGCCCGGCCACTTCCCGCGAAGCTCAGCACAGCAATACTCGCATACCGAAGCGCACACACTACGGCTGCCCCCGGTCTGGAGTGCCGATCGCGCGCCGCGAGTCTCCCTAAACTGCGCCCCCGCATGCTCGCCGTCTCACGAGCCAGTCGGCCCGCACCACCGGCATTTCGTGGTAACGATAACCGAATTAATGACGCTGCCGCTCTCACGGTGGATTTATCTAAATCGGTCATGCTATGTTAACGATAACTTATTTGTTATCTTTTGCAAACGCGCCCATGGGCGCACCGCACGCCTGACAAAGACTATCAGTGAGGGGGACTCATGATCGTTGGCAAACAGCAGATCCTGGTGAGTTTGCTTGGAACAATCACCGTGGCCGCATTGGACGCGCCCACGCTCGCGCAAACGGCCGATCCATCAACAACTCCTGCAGCAGCGGCCACTACCAAAGTTGAGGAGGTAGTGGTCAGCGGCGTTCGTGGAAGCCTGCAGTCATCTGTATCCATCAAGCAGAACACCCAGGAAATCGTCGACTCGGTCAGCGCGGAAGATATCGGCAAGCTGCCCGACACCAACGTGGCCGAGACGCTTACTCGCATTCCCGGTGTGCAGGGGTATCGATATGGCGGCGAAGGCGCCTCCCCTGTCGGCTCTGGCAGCGGACTCACGATCCGCGGTCTTTCGGGTCAGACCGCCTCCCAGGTCGATGGCCGGTCATACGCGACCGCGGGCCGGCGTGAATTCAATATCGAAGACGCCATTCCCGCCATGGTCGCCGGTATCGATGTCTACAAGAATCCGACCGCCGAGCACATCGAAGGCGGTATCGGCGGCCTCGTCAACATTCGTACGCGCCATCCGAGTGATTTCTCCGGTCCCACGGCGACGGTGGGCGTAACTGGTCGATATAACGAGCTCGACAGGCACGTGAAGCCGGAGGTCTTCGGGCTCGTTGCGGACAAATGGGACTTGTCGGACGGTGGACGTGTCGGTTTGGTTATTGGCGCCGTGTACCAAAGGAGCGAAGGTCGATCTGATAACAATCCAGCGAATGGCGGTGCGACCTATGAGCGGTCCATCCGTGCCGATGATCCGGAATACGCGCAGCGCGCAGCGACCAACACGGCCAACAATCCGAACGCGCCGCTAGCCGCTTACGTCGGGCGTTCCGACGTGTGGGGCCTGGTGAATGTTCCGACGCTCCCCTGCGACAACATCACCACGCCGTGCAATGTCCCCGACTTTGCGCATGCCGGTCTCGGAGGGACGGCTTTGAACGCCAGTCAGATCGGCAATGTGATGTCGGCCACCGCCCAATCTCAGATACCGGTCGGTGAAGAAATCATCAAGCGCACTCGCAAAGGCTTCCAGGTTGCGGCGGATTGGGTCGTCAACGACGGCCTGCGCCTCTATGCAGAAAGCAACTACACCTATTATCTGTATAACCAGAACTACATGTTTCTGAACAGTGTCGATGGACGCAACGTGCAGAATCTTCAGACGACACCGTTCGCTCTTACCGAAGGCGTGGCCAATCGCAATCTCAATGGCGGATCAAACGACGTGCTGGTCAGTCAACGGCTGGCAGGCGGCACCTTCCTTAATTCCGACCTCAATGTAACCGGCGGTGACGAGCACCACCCCTATTGGACAGCGATCGCCGCCACAGGCTTCGAGTGGCAGGTGACGCCGAAGTTTGGCGTGAAGGGCGATGTGGCTTTTACGAGATCGGAGGTCAGCGATGATAACCGGTCGGTGAATATCGCCTCGGCACCAGGTTCGTGGCAGTCCTCGGGCATCGGCGGATGGGCGATTACGCGCGATCTTGCCGGTGCGCCGCACACCATGACCCTCACGGGGCCTGACGTAGGCTCGCCCTCGACCTGGGTGGGTAGTTACTACAATGACGGGACGAACTATGACACCAAGGACAAAGGAATGGCCGTACGTCTGGACGGCAAATATGAATTCGACAACGGATTCTTCCGTGATGTGAAGGTGGGCACGCGCTATGCCCCTACCGAGGATCGGTACTGGAACTACGGATTCACCCAGAACTACAGCCTGACGTCCAACGGCGCTGGACTCGCCGGGTGGCCAGGTGCCGCGGGAGGCGCCGCCTATCACGGCAATGGCATACCGGCCACCGATTTCACGAGCCTCCTGCAATCTTCGCTCACCAATTTCATGCACGGCGATGCAGGCTATTCCGGAGGCTATCTGGTCTATTCGCCGGCCCAGCTTTTGGGTGATTCGGTTCGCAACAGTTTCCCGCTCGCCAATATTCCGGCCGGAGCCACGCGTGCCGAGCAGCTGCTGGCGCGATTCGTCGAAAAGGAAGAGACGACGGCGCTCTATGCCATGGGTGATTTCGCCGGCTTCAATGACAAGATCAAAGGCAACCTGGGTGTCCGGGTGGTTCGCACCTACCAGTATAGCCAGGGCTACGCCAATGATCTGACTCAGACGCCCGTGGCCATCGTCCCTTTCTCCGCGTCAAAGGATTACATCAATACTCTGCCGTCCTTGAACGTGACCTACTACGTGCAACCCGACCTTCTCGTGCGGCTCGGCTACTCCAAAGGCATAACCCGCCCAACGTTCTCTGATCTGAACCCGGCCATCGGCGCCAACGCCTCAGGGGGCACCGGCACTGCCGGCAATCCGAATCTGGCGCCACTCAAGGCAGACAACTATGACATCGCGTTCGAAAAATACTTCAGCGCGACCAACTACGCGTCGCTGGATTTCTTTGACAAACAGCTGAATGGGTTTGCCTACGGCATCAATCGCTGCGAGACGGTCCCGAACGCGCCGCCGACGAGCGCGGCCTTCGCTGCCGCGTACGGCTGCCAGCCGGGAGAATACCTGGTCACCCGCCAGACAAATGCCGGCAGTGGTTATGCGCGTGGTATCGAGGCCGCATTCCAGACCTTCTTCGATTTCCTGCCAGGCACCTGGCAACACTTCGGTTCGTCCGGCTCGTTCACTTATGTGGACACCGCCAATCCGGTGAATTTCGGCACAGCGAGCAACACAAGGATCGTGAACGTGCCGCAGCCGTTCGTGTCCAAGTACAACTACACGCTGCAGGCCTTCTACGACAACGGCAAGCTTTCCGGCCGGCTCGTCTACACCTGGCGGTCAGACGAAATTCTGTTCGGTGTTTCCACGAATCCCATCGACGGACGTTATATCGGCCCCTACGGCATCCTGGATGCCTCTTTGAACTACCGGCTGAAGGAGTCCCTCTCCATCACCTTCAATGCCAACAACCTGACCGATAAGGGGCTCGACCGTTTCGTTGGTGAGCCTGCCTACGCTACCGGCATCGAGCGTCAGCACTTTATCAACGGCCGTACATACAGCCTCGGCGTGCGCTACAAGGTCGGTGGGTAAGCCCACCGACCAGCGCTCACTCGAGGGGCCGGCCGCTGGCATCGGTCGGCGGCGTCGGCGAGAGTGAGAACCAGGAGCCCAACCAGAATACGAACGCGAAGGCGGCGATCAGAAAATAGGTATGTTGAAAGCCGATCCGGTCGTAGCCGGCGCCGGCAAGGGGCGAGAAGAACGCGAGTCCCAGCGAATGGCCGAAACTGACACCGACGAGATAGATCATGGAGGAAAATCGCGCCTCGAAGTGATACGCGATGTATCGGAATATCGACACCGAAAGTATCGGCAGCTCCAGAGAATGCAGCATTTTGCACGCACAGATCGAGATCGGTCCCACGGCGAGCCCGGAGCCGGCAATCCGCACGATCATGATGCCTGCAGCCAGCAACAGACCATAACGCGCCCCCGTACGCATCACGATCCAAGGAGCCACGAACATCATCCCGGCTTCCACGAAGATCTGCGCGGAACTGAGGTATCCGAACAACTCGTTACCTCTGGCCGGCGTCGGGAACAGCGACGCGAAGTAGAAGGGAAATTGCTGGTCGTAGACCAGGTACAGGTTCGTTACGCCCAGAATGAGCACCATGAAGCCCCAGAACTTCGGGAGATGCAGAATCGACACCGCGTCGCGCAACGTCAGCGCAGTCGTGTTTGCGCGCTCTGTTGTGCTCGTCTCAATGCGCGCGCTCATGATGATAGGAACCAGCAGGACTCCCGCGGCCGAGGCGAGGTAGAAGTTCAACTTTGGATCGAGGTTGTATAGCCGCCCGGTAAAGGCTGCGGCGCTCGCGTATCCCAGCGAACCCCATAGCCGCGCGCGGCTGTATTCAAATCCGTATTTCCGCCCCACCCTATCAACGAACGACTCAATAGCGAAAGCTCCGGCGACGAAGGTCACCCCCAGATAGAGCCCACCGGCCAATGCGCCGAGCGACAGATTCACACGCAGCAGCGGCGCGTAGATCAGGCTGAAAAAGATGCACGCCACGACGACCAGGCAGCCGATCGCCGCGGGCACTCCTTTGCGCAAGCCCAGCTTGTCGGAGACGTAACCGAGAATTGGCTGCGCCAGCATGGCTGCCAGGAAGTTTGCCGAAAAAACCGTCCCTACGGCTGCCCCACTCAGGCCCATAGTGCCTTTCAGCCAGATTGCCAGCATGGACATCGAGGCGGCTTGGGCAAAGAAGAAAAAGAACAGGAAGGCGCTCAGCAGGCTGTAGTTTCGGCGGGCTGGCGTCATATCAACTGCGGCTCTCCACATGCGCAGGAAGCATCAGCGACGACCGACTGCGCCAAGCAGTCAAAGCCGAGGTGCTTGCGCCTCACGGGTTCTGTCTGTTATTGATATCAGATCATACACAGCCGCTGTTGCCGGGCAAGCGAATTGACCCGGTAATGATGTCGGCGGAACCATGGACGCCATGAAGTCACCAACTGGACGAGCTCGAAAGCGCCCCGCGGCGCGCAAACAGAACAAAAAGGCGATTCCGACCATCCACGATGTCGCGCGGCGCGGCGGTGTGTCGGCGATGACGGTCTCCCGTGTCATCAACGGACACAAGTACGTAAGCGACAAGACTCGAGAGAAGGTCTATCGGGCCATCAAGGATCTGGACTTCTCACCCAATGCTGCAGCGAGAAACATCCATGGCGGCGCGAGGATCGCGCTGATCTATACCAATCCGTCCTCCTCGAACCTCGCCAACTACCTGATGGGCGCGTTTCGGCAGGGCGCCATTGGAGGCTGCCAGTTGCACGCCGAGCAGGCCGCGCTGCCGGATCCCCTCGAGTGGCTCCAGAAGCTCGTCTCCGCAGGCTTCGATGCCGTGATCCTGCCGCCTCCCCTGTGCGATTCCGATGCCGTGTTCGGATTCCTGGAGCGCAAGGGCGTGCAGGCGTTGAGTTTTGCCACGGCCGAATTGAGGCCGGATCGCTCGGCCGTCATCATCAATGACTTCGAGGGCGCCCGGATGATGACCGAGCATCTGCTCGAGCTAGGTCATCGCGACATCGCGTTTGTGCAGGGCGATCCCACGCATTCGCCAGCGAAACGGCGCGAGGCAGGATTCCGACAATCGATGGCGGATGCCGGTTTGGAGGTCAAGCCCCAAAGAATCGTGCGGGGATATTTCACGTACCGCTCGGGGCTACAGGCTGCCCGGCAGCTCCTGGAGCCTCAGGATCGCCCGACGGCCGTTTTCTCGGCGAACGATGACATGGCAGCAGCGGTCGCCGCCGTCGCTCACGGACTTGGCCTGTCGATCCCTGGGGACCTGAGCATAGCGGGCTTCGACGATACTCCTGTTGCATCCACCATATGGCCCGAGCTCACGACTATCCGACAGCCTATCGCCGACATGGCTTCCGCGGCGGTGGAGATCATGATGGACGCTGTGCGCCGCATACGGGTCGGTGAAGCCTCCAAGCCCCAACATCGCTTCATGCCGCTGTCGCTCGTGAAACGCGACTCTACCGCCGCGCCGCACCGCCGCTAACCACCATGGGGCGGCTTCAGACCAACGTGCGCATCAACGCCGCCATCACAACGGCGTTGGCGCGCATGAAGACCATGCTTCCGCGCTTCACTGCACAGTTCCCGGCGCCGGCTTCGAGCAACGGAGTCTACGAGGCCATCGACAATATCGAGTGGACCAACGGCTTCTGGACTGGAATGTTGTGGCTCGGCTACCAATTCCGCGGCGACGAAGACTTGCGCGCCGCGGCCCAGACACAGGTGCGTAGTTTCGGACACCGGATCGAGAACCAGGTCCGCACCGACCATCATGATCTCGGCTTCCTGTATTCTCTGTCATGCATCGCTGCCTGGAAGATCGTAGGTGACGCGGCTGCGCGGGCGGCTGCAATCAAGGCCGCCGACCTGCTTCGCAGCCGCTACCTCTCAGTGGCCGGCATCATCCAGGCCTGGGGCGATCTCAGCGACCCGACGCAAGCCGGGCGCATGATCATCGACTGCAATCTCAACCTCCCGCTGCTCTACTGGGCCAGTGACGAGACCGGCGACCCTGCCTATCGAGCGGTAGCCAACATTCATGTTGGCCGGGCTGCAAGGTACCTGGTACGGCCGGATGCCTCGACGTTCCACACTTTCTACATGGACCCTAAGTCTGGCGCGCCGCTGCGGGGCACGACACATCAAGGTTATAGCGATGACTCCTGCTGGGCACGCGGACAGGCCTGGGGCATTTACGGCTTTCCGCTCGTCTACCGTTACAACGGCGACATCTCTCTGATCGCGTTGAGTGCGCGCTTGGGCAACTATTTTCTGGCGCACTTGCCGGCCGATCATGTCTGCTGCTGGGACCTCGTCTTTACCGACGATAAGATCGAGCGCGACACTTCCGCCGCGGCCATCGCTGTCTGCGGACTGTTGGAAATGGCGCGGCAGATGCCCATTGCCGACCCGGACCGTGCGCGCTTCGAAGCATGGGCGGAGGCCATTCTCCTCAGCCTGATCGAGAATTACGCACTCAGTGAGCACGATGCGGGTGACGGCCTGTTACGCGAGGCCGTCTATCACATGCCCAAAAGAATAGGCGTTCGAGAGCGCGTTATTTGGGGTGACTACTTCTATCTCGAAGCACTGATGCGCTTCACGAGAGTTTGGGACCCCTACTGGTGAACGACGCTGCCACCCTCACACGGCGCAGCGTCGCCAAAGGCTTGATCGCCGTAGCGGCCGCTGTGGCGGCCAACGCTGGCCCTGCAAATAAACAGTCCACGCAGCGGCTCACCGTGGCCTCCCCCGACGGAAAGCTGGTGCTAACGCTTGATCTGACCTCTGCCTCGCAACGCTGGAGCGTTGCTCGCGGCGCGAAAGTGGTAATCGCCCCTTCCAGACTCTCACTCCAACTGGCCTCGGGCTATTCCCTCGGTGTCAGCGCGCAATTTCTCGGCATTTCACGTCGAAGGCATTCCGGCAGCTGGACACCGAAATTCGGAACAAGTGCAACCTATGACGAGAGCTCGAACGAGCTGAAGGCGCATTTGAGGGACACCAAGACCGGCATTGACTACGACATCATCGCCCGCGTCTTCAACACCGCGGCCGCCGTTCGACAGGTCATCGTGAGGGCGGACCATCACACCAGTGTACGGTTGAGCGGCGAACAGACTCACTTCCGCTTTCCCGAGTCCGCCATCTTTTATGCCAGCCGCGATGAGGGGGAGATCATCATCGGCAAGCTCCGGCAGGAGGGGGCTACGTCCAGGCTCAACCAACCCCTGCCAGCGTGGCCGCCGATAACATCGCATGAAGATTCCGGAGCACTGTCCGATTATCCAATCACAGTCGATATCGGCAACGGCCTTTATGCCCTGCTGGCCGAGTCCGACAGGCCGCACTATCCGCGCGCCCTGCTTCGCGTGTTGGGAGACAATTTCATCGGAACACATCTGATGCGTTATCCCGGCCGGACAGTCGGGCCAGATGGAACGGATACGCCAACGCCAGCTGAGCCCGAGTTTGATGTCGACGTCGGGCAAGAGACGCCGTGGCGGATCCTCGTCGTGTCGGACACGGCTGCCGGCCTGATCGAACAGGGCGGCATTATCCCAACACTGGCAACACCCTGCGCGCTCGAAGACACCAGTTGGATCAAGGCGGGCCGCGCCTACCGCGTAAGAGGTGCATATACGACGCAGAACGGTCTAGCGGCCGTGGATTGGGCGGCAAAACACAAGTTCGAATACATCGAGTACGACGCGCATTGGTACGGCGACGGCACCGACGACTCCGACGCGACCGTGCCGATAGCGGGTCTGGATATCCGCAAGATCATCGCCTACGCCGCATCAAAAGGCGTGCACACCATGCTCTATGTCGATCGAAACCCTGCCATGAAGCAGTTGGATACCCTCTGCAGCACCTATTCCGCGTGGGGTGCCTCAGGGATCAAGTTCGGCTTCATGTGGGAAGGCCGCAAGTCGGATGCCGACACCCTCTACCGCATGATCAGGACCTGTGCCGACCACCAATTGATCTGCGACATCCATGACAATATCCGGCCCGCAGGGTTGGAACGGACCCTGCCCAACTATGTAGCCCTCGAAGGCGTACGCGGCAACGAGCAATTCCCCCCTGCCCGCCACAACGTCAACCTCGCCTTTCAACGTGCGATCGCGGGGCCGATGGATTACACCATCTGCTATTCCCAGGACCGAAACCAAACTACCAACGCTCACCAACTGGCGCTGACCGTCCTGTACTACGCCCCGCAAGCGTATCTCTATTGGTACGATCCATGGGAAAAGTACGCCGACAAGCCGTGGCCGGACCTGACGTGGTTCGATGAGGTGCCAGTAACTTGGGACGAGACACGCGCCGTCAGCGGCGCGTTGGGTGAGTTCGTCATTGTAGCTCGCCGCAAGGAGGCGCGCTGGTACCTCGGTGCCATCACGAACGAGCAATCACGTCGCGCCACTGTTCCCCTCGAGTTTCTGGGTGTGCATCCGGATACCAGAAATTCCACCTGGCGCGCACATCGCTACAGCGACGGGGAATGGAACAAATGGGTCTGGAAGACCGATGTCAAAATGGACGTACTCGACGTCACCGCCGCCACCGTGCTGGAAATCGCAATGAACCCAGCAGGCGGCCAAGCCATAATGTTTGAGCGCACGTGACTAGTGCGGCCTTCCTGCCAGCCGATAGGTAAAGTCAAAGCTCGGCTGCCAACTCTGTCCGTTGTCCTGCGATGCTTCGCCGAGCTGGCGTACGGATCCATCGGCAGCCTTTGAGTAGGTCATTCTTACCAGCGAGCCTTTCCCTGGTGCAACAAAGTCCTGCCAGAATCCTTCGAGAACCATCGCCTTGCCATTCCAGCCGCCCTTGAAATCCACACGAGCGCCGCTCGAATCAATCCAGGTCTGCCGCCATAGCTTCTCGGCCGGCATATAGATATTGAGGCTGCCGCCGCTATTCTCCGTCTTCAGCGGCATCCAGTTTTCGCGCACTCCGCAACCGTTGTAGACGCTTTCTATGAGGCTGTGCGCGACGAGCTGATCACGGCCAGTCGGGTAAACGTCCCAACTCCCCACCCAAAAGTCGAACTGCCTGTATTCGGCACCCGCGCAATGTTTTACCGGCGGTGCGCTCGCTTCAGTGGAACCGAGCGCGGGGGTTGCCGCAGACATCGCCAGAAGCAGGATGGCCGGAAAAACCATATGCAGATAGTATAACGGGAATATGCAGCAAATCTCATGGCAGGACTTTGAAAAGGTCGAATTGCGTGTAGGACGGATCATCAGTGCCGAGCCGTTCCCGCAAGCGCGCAAGCCCGCCTACATTCTGCTGGTCGACTTCGGTCCGCAGATCGGCGTGAAGAAGTCGAGCGCACAGATCACCCATCTCTATCAGCCGGCCGACCTCGTAGGAAAACTGGTGGTCGGCGTCGTCAATTTTCCCGCGAAGCAGATCGGCCCGATTCAATCCGAGTGTTTGATCACCGGGTTTCATAACAGCAGCGGCGAGGTCGTCCTGTGCACTCCAGAGCAGGAAGTGCCTCTCGGCGCAAAACTCGCGTAGCTCTACACAGACGACACTTGGTACAACTCAGGACGCCCGCCCGCCCGTCATGACCGGAACATGGCGTGCCACTTGCTTGATGGCCTGCTGCAAAACCACAGCGTGATTGATGTCGACGTCCTTCGCGGCATAGAGAAGCGTCACTGGCTGACGTTGGGCGCGTTGACGCAAGGTTTTCAGCGCGTCGGCGTGTTCTTTCAGTTCCCGTAGGTAACGTCGCCGAAACTCGGTCCACCGAAGCGGATCGTGGCTAAACCATTTGCGCAACTCCGTGCTCGGTGCCAACTCGCGCATCCACGCATCAATAGCGGCCGTTTCCTTCTTGATTCCACGCGGCCACAGGCGGTCGACCAGCACGCGGAATCCATCAGCCTGCCCCGGCTCCTCATATATGCGTTTGATGCGAACACCCGGCACGCCCAAAGAACCTTGCCCGGCGTCGATTTCGTGCATGAGACAGGCCGGCGAGCTGTACTCCCCAACGCCCGTCACCACGGCGGCAGTTGATTTGTGCGTGCGCCTCTTAGGCACGGGCACAGGTTGTTTGTGCTTGCGCCTCTTAGGCACGGGCGCAGTTTGTTTGCGCTTGCGCCGCCCGATCACAGCATTCGTCCTGCAGTGACTTCTCCTGCCGCCCGCAGCACTTCGGGAACGATCTGCGCGACATCATCCGGCAGCGTTCGGTGATTGACGAAGCAGGCTCGTAACGCGAAGTGGCCACGAATGGAGGCGTTGGAGAGGTAGATGCGGCCGTTCTCGATCACCCTGCGTAAAATTGCCGCGTTGAACTCATCGAGATCGGCACCTGCGGGACTCGCACCGTAACGAAAACACACCGCGCTCAGCTCAACCGGCGCCAGGATCTCCAGTTGCGCGGTAGCGCGGATAGTCTCCGCCAATTGCCGCGCGTGCTCGAGATCGGCGCGGATAGCTGTGCGAAACGCATTGAGTCCGTGATAACGCAACGACAACCAACTCTTCAGTGCCCGAAAGCGACGTGACAGCTCCAGGGACTCGTCGAAGAATGCAAATTCTTCGGACGAGTCTGTATCGAGAACCCGGGCATAGTCCCCTGTATGCGAGAAGGCTGCGCGGGCACGGCCCGGATCCCTGAACAGTAGCATCCCGCAGTCCACCGGCTGATACAGCCATTTGTGAAGATCCACTGACAGTGAATCGGCCGCATTCAAACCCTGAAATTTCTCAGGCGCCACAAATGCCGCGGGCAATCCGTATGCACCATCCACGTGGAGCCATAGCCCGTGGGCGCGGCAGATCGCCCCAACCTCCTGCAGAGGATCTATTGCGCCGGTGTTGACCGTACCGGCGCAGGCTACGACCGCTATCAACGTGTGACCGGCGGCCTGATCCGCGGCAATGGCCGCTTCGAGCGCTGCGGGGTCCATCCGAAATTGCTCGTCCACGGGTACCAAGCGCAGACTCCGACGGCCCAAGCCCAGCAGCGCTACCGCCTTAGGTATGGACATATGTACTTCGGTCGATGCGTAAACTATGCCCGGTTGCGCACCGCACTCGTTCGCGGCCAATCGTGCCTCGCGTGCCATCGCGAGTGCCATCAAGTTTGCCGCGGATCCACCACCGCACATGCTACCGGTCATCGCCTCACAGCCCAGTGCGTGCGCGATCCAACGCACGACCTGGTGTTCGATCGTGACCGCGGCCGGGGCGGAACGCCAGGCTGTGACATTTTGATTGAGCACGCTCGCCAGCAGATCCGCCAGGGCTGCCACCGGCTCACCTGAGCCCAGTACGTAACCGAAAAAGCGCGGACTCGGTGGCCGAGACATCGCTATCACTTGCTCCAGAGCGTCAAGCGCCGCGCCGTGCAGACCGGCCTCCGGAAGAGGCTCGGCGACAAGCTCCCGCGTCCGCGCGGCCGAGACCCACGGATAGGTGCGCAGATCTGGGAGCTGGGCGTAATAGTCCGCGGCCAGGCAACTGATTCGGGCCGCCAACGCCCGGAACTGTGTGTCTGAAATATCCAAGGGACTCATGGCATCGGACTCCCGCAGTGGGGACAGCGCCATCAATGAGACTCAGCCGCTCGCTTGGGATATTGCGCAGCCAGCAACGCCAGTCGTGCCTTCACCTCCTCGGCGTTGAGCGGTTGGGCCGTTTCGCCGGCAGCTCCCGGGTCGGGCGCGTCCATTGTGTACACGAAGGCGCGCTGCCGCAGGGCGTTGGCAAATTCCTTGTCGAGTTGTTCATAGGTCATGTTGAAACTCGCGGCGAACGCCTCGGGTTCCTGACCGCCTTGTCGCATCAGCTCCAGATACTTTGCAAACTCGGCGCGATGCCAGCCCTCTACGAAAATCTCGTGCGCGAGACCCCAGGCCTCCGCATCGTATACCCTTTGGGCAGCGGCGTTGTTGCCGACGGTCGCGCGCTTCAGAGACAGAAAGGTACGCATGGGAATCAGCGTACCCCCCTGGCCGAGCGTGGCGGCGTATCCGAACTGGACCGTACCGAGCTGCGCGCGATCCCGATGGTATTTCGTGCTCGCAAACACCAAGGGCAGTCCCGCCATATACCAGGCGGGTCCGCGGAACCGACCGTCACTCGCCAGGAGCGCTGCGGTGTAGCCGTAGTAGGCACCCCAATAGTCGCTATCAAACTCCGGGGCGTTGCTCGTTAGAATGAAGTCACCAGCGGGTGAAATGCGAAATGAAACCCGATCTGCGTCGCCAAGGAATTGGCGTACCTGCGCTGGCGGGAGGGCGTACAGGTGGACCGGAGGACGCTCGGAGGATCTGATGCCGAGGATTCGGGTCAACATGCCGTCCAGGCGTACGCAGTAGCGCGCAAGATTGACCGCGTAGGCGCTTTTGCCGGCAGCGGTTACCTCAACATTGCGAAAGGTGTAGCTCCAGTACTCATTCTCGCCACCGACGGCCGCGAGGGGAGCCAGCAGCAGCAGCGCCGCATTAAAGAAACGTCGTCGCACCGAAGGCCTCCTGGTTTCGCGGCATCTGTTGACGTGTCTTCAAGACGGCCTCGCGCCTTATTTGTGAGCCTCAGGTAAACATGTCATTGACAACGAATTGTTCAAGGGCTGCAGTACATCCACTGGGAACCACCTCAGCTGGTCTAGGAACCTGATAAGACGCGGCCAGGCTTGATTCGCGTCTACGGTCCTGTGCCACTGCTTATCCTTTTCGAGCGTGTCCACGTATCGGAACTCGATCCGATCCTCGGTGGTCGGTGATATACGAAGAAATGGACCGTCGAACGGATAGCTCACCGGTATCTGTACGATGCACAGATCGAACATGGAGGTCCAAGCATGCAGACCCTTTGCCAACGGGCTCTGGGTGATCCGCTGTGCCAATGCACCCAACGCACGGATCGATTTGTGCTCGCCTTTGTAGTCATCATAGCGGGCCGCGATTTGGGGCCACGGCTGTGTCATCGTCGGCATCGCGTCTCCATTAGTTTGCTGCCCGGGGACCCTGGGGTGCTGGGACCGGGGCATGTCAAGATACATGTTCCGTCTTCTAGCGTGGCGCATCTTATCTTGGCTCCCGCAATAGGCGTACTGAAGTACTAGAATAACGGGTACCCTGGGGACATCGCAGTGAGTAGTTAGGACCCATGAGTTTCCGGTCGCTAGTTGCCTTGACTCTGCTTCTGTCGCTTGCCGCAGCGGTTGGGTGGATGTCGGTTCCACCTTTTCCTGCCCCGGAGAAGGTCATCGACATGCAACCGTCGTCGCTTGCCGCGAGTTTCGGACCTCCGGTAAGCGATGCTTTCGAGGCACCGATTCTGTTGCGGCCTGCCAAGATGTTCACATGGACTAAATCGCGGGCCTTCGTACGCTGGATCTTGGAGGTGACTTGGCGTAAGCCGCCAACTACCGCTAACCAACTACCGGATAGCGTCTCTCGCGCTGTTCGCATACCCTGGATCAACATCACAGTACCGTGTGGCTTTGTTGCACGCGCGCAGATCATGGCCCCTTCGACTTGATAAGGTTGACCCCATTTCGCTCGCCGTATGCTGATTCGACATCATAATCAGGCCCGCCAGTGCGACCGGTGCACCGAAGTAAACTTCGTCCGGGGTGCAGTAGTTCAGCGACTGGTGAATGCGGCGGCTGTTGTAAGTTTCAAAGTAGGCTCTCAGCTGTTGTTGCGTAGTGCTTCCTGAAGCGCGGCCACGCAGAAGTCGGCGGTCAGCGTGTTGGAAAGTCGGAAGGACAGCACCTTGCGACTGGCGACGTCCAGGATCGCGACGAGGTACAAAAACCCGTGAGCCATTGGAAGATAAGTGATATCGCTTGCCCAGACCTGCCCGGGCCGCCTCGATCGCCACGTTCTCTAAGAGGTACGGGTAGATGAATCTAGCGGTGGCGGCGGATCTCGTTCTTGCCTTCCACCTGGGATTTGTTCTGTTCGTCGTGTTTGGCGGTTTGATTGCCTTGCGCTGGAGGCGGCTCATCCCTTTGCACCTCGCCGCCGTGTTCTGGGGAGCTACCGTCGAACTCGCAGGATTGATCTGTCCGCTGACGCCCCTGGAGAATCACCTGCGCGAGCTGGGCGGAGAAAACGCCTACAGCGGTGATTTCATCGACCACTACGTGACCGCGCTTCTGTACCCCGCGGGACTCACGCGGTCAGTTCAGATAGTGCTCGGGTGCGCGGTCGTGCTTCTCAATGCGTCGATCTACGGATACTTACTGATCCGTAGATACCGCGCCGCGCGCTGAGTCCGCAGGCTACAGCTGCACTGAATCGCCGTCTGCCGGATCGTGGCTACGCAGGGGTGGTCCACGATTCGGCATTCTTCCTAACGACTCAGCCCCCTCTCATACACCGTCAGGACCCCCTGACGCACCTCCGCTCAAGGTGAATGAAACACCTGCATCTGCGCCTGAGCCAGCGTCCTGGTCGGGTGTTATTGCGACCACCCTACCCGGCTGGCGACGACCGCCCCGTGGACACAAGGTCATCGAGCCATACTGAGAGACTGTTCAGTTCCCGCTTCCGATCTGTTCAATTACAATCAGAAAGGACTTCGCAAGATTTCTTGAAGAAACCTCTCGATGAAACGTAAAAGGCTCCAGGGTGGTAGCCACCGGATGCTCGCAAGGACGCATGCGGCCTTGCCTCATCTCTCTCTTGTATATCCGTCCAGCTGGCCGTCCAGCTGGCCGTCCAGCGGGCCACCCAGCCGGCAGCGCTGTTGATGCTGCGGAGGGGGGTCGATCCGCCCACACGCTGGTGGGCAGCGTTCACGTTTGCCATACCTCTTGTGTACGGAGTCATTCTGACTCTGTTCTCTCGCCGCGTCGGTGTGGCCGACTACGATCAGTTTCTCGTCTTTCACGAATTGCAGTATTGGAACGCCACTCTCTTCGGACTGGCCAAGCAGTGGAGTCCGGTGATGTGTGCCGGAATGTCACTGGCAGGCGAGCCACAGGTACCGTTCGGCTCCCTGACCATGTTGTTCAGTTACCTGCTGGGCCCCCTGACCGGGATCGTTGCCGGAACACTCGCATATCTGGTGATCGGATGGCTGGGTGGTTATCTCTATTCGGGCCTCTGGCTCAAAGAGCGGCGCCCGCGCCTGCTCGCGGCATCGCTATTCATCGGCAACGGCTTCTTCATTTGCCGGATTGCTCATGGGCACCTCGATTTCATACCGTTCCTCGCTTTGCCCCTGGCGCTCTGGACAGTCCATAAGGCTTCCGACCCAGCCGATCCGACGCTCACGATTCCGAACCGCATCCTCGCAACGTTGCTGCTGGGTTCTTTGTTCGCTACGGCAATCGATGGTTCCCCCGTAGCAATCCTGCACTGGCTGTTTTGGATTGGTCTGTATTCCACTGCGCTTGCATGGGTGCGCCGATCCGCGCTGCCGTTGCTCGTCTTCGCAGGCGCCTGCGGGCTGGCCAGTGTGCTCGATGCCGGATATCTGTGGCCCATGGTGACAGCCCAAGGCGACTTTCCGCGCCGGACGGCCGACACCTTTACGGGACCTTGGTCGCTACCTTGGTTCGTGCTCATTCCCATGCGCGGCAAAGTGTTGCCGGCCAACGGCACCGGCATCGAGCTCAGCGTGTTCATCGGGCCGTTTCTCGCGTTTCTGATCTGGCGTTATCGGCACACATTGCGCGAACAGCTGCCGCGGGAAATGCTGCTGCCGCTGCTGGTGGTCAGTGTGATTTCGATATGGCTCGGCATGGGCAGCCTGCATGCGGCTCATTTTCCAGTCTGGCTGAGCCCCTTCGACTGGCTACGGCCGTTACCCGGCTTCCGCTCGATGGGCATCACCGGCCGCTTCTGGGGCTTTCTCGCATTGCCGCTGAGTCTGCTTGCCGCGGCAGCGCTTTGGCGCTACCTGCACGCTGAGCCGCACTCCAGGCACAGGACTCTCCTGTTGAGCGGCGCCCTCCTGACACAACTCGTATTCCAGGGCGAGTCGTTGGTTTCCGCGTGGTGGCCGTCTCGAGCCTATGAGGCAGTGCCGGTGCAGGGTCTCTACAGCGGCAAACTACAGCAAGTTGAAATGGTGGCCAAGCCGCCCGGCACGGCCGAGAATCCGCATCACCAGGGAGAGTTAGTCTCGCCTGTCCGGGGTGTCATCAACTGCTACGACATGGATGACTTTGCGCACGCGCCCATACAGCCTGGTACGAACCTGATCACGAACGTTGGGATAGCAGGCAACCGGGCGCCAGCCCCCCCAACGCTCGAGGCCGGATTCGTGACCTGGAACCGCATGCGAATCCAGGCGCCGGCTGCAGCAGCTGCGTCCGATCAGGCAGACTCCCTGCTCCAGATAACACTGAACCAGCCGTATCACAAAAGATGGAGCTCGCCGGACTGCGAGCTTACGCGCGGCGAGCAGGGGAACCTGGTGGCCACCTGCCCCATAGACACCCTGCAGGCCAAATCCGTCGACCTGGTGTTCTTCGATCCGGTCAGCGACTTGGGCGTGCGTGTGTCACTGTGGGCCGTCCGCGCAACCGCTGCTGCACTCCTGATGTTGGCTCTGTTGAGCGCGATTCCGCGGCGGCGCACTGTCGCGAGTCCCGCGGCGGATTTGCAGTAACCATGCCCGCCTTCGGCGGCCGCGGCTCGCGTTCCAACCGCGTCCCGCGCTCCACCCCGGGTCCGGTACGCCAGGCGCAGCAGCCACAGCTATCGGCTGGAGTACCGATCGCCATTACAGCAGAGCTCGCCATCCTCGACGAGCTTATCCAAGTGCGCCCGCAGCGATAGCGCCGCCATCTCGTGAAGCACCTTCGGTACATCGTCGTAGGCGCGTGGCAGCAGCACGTTGATTGAGGCCGGTTCGTCCGCTTGTAACACGGCCTGCCGCACCTTCTCTTCCCGCCGCAGCCGGTGTTGGATCAGACGCTCGATCTCGGCGTGCGGGCTCTCTATCAAGTACCCATGTCCCGGCGCCAGCACCCGGATATCCAGCTCGAGCAGGCGGCGGAGCGATTCCAGATACGACCGCATGTTGCCGTCCGGCGGCCAGATGACCACCGTGGACCCCTGCATGATGTGATCTCCGGTGAATAGCATGCCGTTGCTACCCAACAGAAAACATACATGGTTCGACGCATGGCCCGGTGTATGTATGGCTTGCAGAGACACGCCTTCGCACTGGATCAAATCCTCCGATGCGAGATGCCTATCCGGATCCAACCTGCAGTCATGATCCGTGAGCGGAGCACCCATGGCTGCAACCGCCGCGCCGGTCAGAGTCTTGAGCCTGGCAGCTGCCGGCGCGTGATCGAAGTGGGTATGGGTGCAGGCAATCCAGCGAATCCTGCCCGCGCCGGCACTGAGAATGGCCTGGACGTGCGAGTCATCGTCCGGACCGGGGTCGACGACGACGATCTCCCGAGTTCCGACCAGGTAGGTATTCGTTCCAGCGCCGGTCATCACGCCGGCGTTGGGGGCGACGAGACGGGTAACGTCGCCGTCGAGGCGATGTGGAATACCGGGCAGCAGATCGGGAGAAGCACTCACCAGGGTAGATTTTCACGAACGAGCAGCTGAGCGCCACAAATATCACCAGCCCCGCACGCGCCCGAGCGCTCGCATCCGCGATACGCATCACAGATACGCATCACCGGCCCCGCACAGACGCCTGGATTGCGACCGGCGCGGCGCAGACAATCCCTCGTGCCTGCCCGCGCGCAGCCAGCCACGCATCACCGGCCGTGCACCGGGGCACGCGCCTGAACACGCGCGCTCAGATACGCCTCCACGGTCGCCGTCGTGCGTTCCTCGTCTCCTGTCGCCAGAAGGTCAAGCAGCGCACCGCGTAGAACGGCCAAAGCGAGGGCCCGTTCGGTAGCACCCGCCCGCGAACGCCGAAGTTGGGCCGGTTGACGGCCCCCGAGCAGCGCCAGCCAATCCTCCACCGTCTTACGCGCAAACTCCGCACAGGGGCCGCTTGGCTCAACGAGCGAGCGCGCATAAGTCTCGAGCCACAATGCCAACATCCGGCGGTGTTGCTTATCACGCAACCACTGCCACACTCCCCTGACCACGCTCGCGAAGTCCTCCGCAGAGCCAGTTGATGGTGTTTGCCCGAGGAATTCCAGCTCCGCCGCGCGAGCTCGCGCGAGGAGTGCCTGGACGAGTCCTTCCTTCGAGCCAAACAGAAACAGCAACACCCGCGGGCTCGTGCCGATCGCCTGTGCCAGCGGACGCAGCGACAAGCTCGTCAGGCCGTGTTGCAGAACGTAGTCATAGGCGCGCTCAAGCAACTCGACTTGCCGCGCCGAGTGGGCTCGACTTTGGCTATCCATTGCACTACATTGACTGAAACGATCGTTTCAGTCAACAGGAGAGCTCCATGGATGACCAGGTAAAAATCCGCGCCCTCGGCGCTGCCGGCGACCTGGGATGGGTCGTCATGGCCCACGGCGAGATGTATGCAACCGAGTTCGGATGGGATACGAGTTTCGAGGCGCTCGTCGCGCGGATAGTGGCGGACTACGCCGCTCAGCACGACCCTGCTCGCGAAGCCGCCTGGATCGCGGAACTGGATGGCCGCAGGATCGGCTGTGTATTCTGCGTGGCGGCCGATGCAACCACCGCTCAGTTACGGATCCTGCTGGTAGACCCGTCCGCCCGCGGTCACCATGTGGGCGGCCGGCTGGTAGACGAGTGCATTTCCTTCGCGCGCAGCGCTGGTTATGAAAGAATGAAGTTGTGGACGAACCATCCGCTCGCCGCAGCCCGTAAGGTTTATCTGGCGCGCGGATTCAAGCTCGTCGCGGAAGAGCCCCATAGGAGTTTTGGTGCCGAGTTGATCGGCCAGGTGTACGAGCTCGACCTGAGGCCACCGCTGACCCAGGGCAGTTCGCAGGCCGAGCACCGGCCACTAACCCAGGAGCCGGCCTGACCGGCTATGACCGGCCCATGCCGCCACCGAGTAGAAACGCGCCGTGTCCCTGTGCGAGCGGCAAGAAATACAAGAACTGTTGTGGGCAATTGCTTCCCGCTGACATGCTGCCAAGCGGCGGCCGACTTCGACCCGACAGTGGCTCTGGCGAGGAACTGAAGCCGCTGGTTGCGCTGCTGCACGCAGCCCGTTTTGCAGAGTTGGAGTTGCAGGCGCGGACGTTGCTCGAGACATTGCCGCACTTCGGATTTGTGTGGCAGTTGCTCGGCATTGCGTTGAGCAAACAGGGCAAGGACGCTTTGCACGCTTTAGCGCAAGCAGTGAAATACCTGCCCGACGATGCCACGGCTCATCTGAATCTCGGGAATGCGTTGGGGCGCTCCGGCCGCTTGGAGGAAGCCGCCGCCAGCTATCGGCGAGCGTTGTCCATACAGCCCAACTTTGCGGAGGCGTACAACAATCTGGGTGAGGTGCAGTCCGAGCTCGGCCAGCTCGACGAAGCGGCCGGTAGTTTTCGGCATGCCATCCAGATCAGGCCCGAGCTCGCAGAGGCGCATCAGAACCTGGGCAAGACCCTGTTACGGTTGGGACACTACGATGAGGCACTGGACGGCTGCCACCGCGCTGTTCGGCTCGCGCCCGAATCCGCAAGCGCGCACAACAGCCTCGGGAATGCCTACTCGAGACTCGGACGCTTTGACGATGCAATAAACAGCTTTCGCCGTGCCCTGGCGCTCAACCCGCAGTTTGCCGAGGCGCACGCGAATCTGGCCAATTCACTGCGCAGCACGGGCCGCCTCGAGGAGGCGGTGAATGGCTATCGGCTTGCGATCCAAATCAATCCCCACTTCGTCCCGGCCTACACCGAGCTTGCCACCGCGCTCAGGTTGCAACGACTGACGGCCGAATCCGAAGCAGCATGCCAGGAAGCGCTGCGAATCGCGCCCGAATCGGCAGCTGCCTTGACGGTGCTGGCAGAGCTGCGAGCAGATACAGGCCGCTTTCCCGAAGCGGAGCAATATTTCAAACGCGCAGTCTCGACGGATCCAGAGTCGGCGGAAGCTTGGGCCGGCCTGGCGCGTGTTCGCCGCATGACGGCAGCCGACCACGCCTGGTTGGACGCGGCGCAAAGGCTCGTGCAGCGCGGACTGCCACCCCAGCGCGAAATGACTCTCCGCTATGCAATAGGAAAATACTTTGACGATGTCAAAGACTTCCCCGCGGCGTTTGCCAATTACCAACGTGCCAACGAGTTAGCGAAACGCAGCGGCCCTGCTCACGACAAGGCCCGAGTGCGGCGCTCGATTGATTTGATCATCCGCTCGCACGATTCAGCCTGGGTTGCCCGGCAAAGGCATGCGGTGACTGCGCCAGGGCGGCCGGTGTTCATTGTGGGGATGCTACGCTCGGGGACTTCGTTGGCAGAGCAGATACTGGCCTCGCATCCGGCAGTGTACGGCGCTGGAGAGTTGACTTACTGGAGCACGGAGCTGACAGCGCTGCTGCCGGGCCCTGGATCCACGGCCAACGCGCGTCCGTTCCAGGTGGATGATGCCAGTCTCGCCAGCCTGCGCGGGCGCTACCTCGAGTTACTACAGCAGCTGTCAGCCGGGAGCTCTCGGGTCATTGACAAGCTGCCCACCAATTTTCTGGCCCTGGGGCTGATCAGCGCTGCGTTGCCTGATGCGCGGATCATCCATATGCGGCGCAATCCGATCGACACCTGCCTGTCGATTTATTGCCAGCCATTCGAGGCGCTCAACACCTACACCCATGATCTGGAGGATCTCGCGGACTATTACCGCGAGTATCAACGCCTCATGACTCATTGGCGCACAGCGCTGCCCGCGGGCGCCATGCTGGAAGTGCCCTATGAGGGATTGGTCGCCGACGCGCAGACGTGGACGCGCGCGATGTTGCAGTTCATCGGC